>Ga0315277_10000053_pt1 | contig 170984 bp, 150 predicted proteins | sample YL17G05_15_MG_FD_203695 | JGI IMG/M metagenome (GOLD analysis project Ga0315277, IMG submission 203695) | Sediment microbial communities from Yellowstone Lake, YNP, Wyoming, USA - YL17G05_15 | ecosystem: Environmental > Aquatic > Freshwater > Lake > Sediment | place: USA: Wyoming | collected...
TGGTTGATTTTCCTCCTGGTTTTCCTAAAGCTCTTGCCCAAACCGAGTACTCTGTTATTCCGTCATTTTCTGGATCCGGATTTGGCAACATAAACGAAGCTTGGTTGTTATCCGTACAATTCGCATCTAGAACCTGGAAATCTCCTTCGGATAAGCTAATCTTGCAAGAACCAGAAAGGGGAACGAATATTCTGTTTCCTCCGCCTGTCATATCAGCTGTCTTATTCTTTGGTACACCAATAATGTTCAAATTAAAATGTGCACCTGAGGGGGCGTTATTACCTGTAAGTTGGGTGCCGCTTTGTCCAAACAAAAAATCCGTCCAGCCTGCAACCTGCGGGTTATTAGCATTTCTCTTAGTCTGTAAACTGAGAACTAATAAAGTAAAGAACAAAGCTGTAAGTGAATAAGTTGCAAACCTAGTAATCGAAGCTTTTCTTCTTTTACTCAAACTCATTAATTATCACCCCCTTAGTATAAATGATATAAGACATAGAGGGTGTATATCAAGAGTCTAAATATTCTTTGTAGGGGTTTTCTCAAAGGACGAAATTATTACCAAATAAGTATTGGGCCTTGAGGTGCTTTGAATTGATACGTTCTTTTCTCTCCAGCGTACTCAACTTCAAGGGCATCACCTCTCTTGAATTTCTCCAATTGTTCCAAGGTTATTGGCGCACAGTAGAGCTTAACCTTTAAATCTCCGTCTTTTTCATGGAAGTAGATGGGATTTGAAATGTCCAGTATCGCAGCGGCATATTTATCATCTGCTGGTTTAATCAAGTTAAACGAGTGCATCTCGAATTGACCTGAATTATGTAAATCCGCAGCACCGGAAACATACGTCATCTCTTGGCTGCCGGACAGCATCTGCTGGACTAAAGCTGCAGATTCTACACATGTTAAAGCCTCTTTTCCATTAAAGCTACTTAAATTCACTCCTTCCCCTTCTTGTTCAGAATAAAGCATAGCGTTCCTTGATGAAGAATGCTCATCAAAAAATCCTCCGTTGAATTTGAGTACCGTTTCTTGTGCAGCACATACCTCTACGGCTTGTTGTCTGGATAAACCGTTAGAAAAAATTTCCTGTTGGGGTAGGGTTTCGTCATATAGTTTAACCCCAAGCAAAAATGTCGGTTTCAATTCCTCCACACACTTATTATCAATCACAAGGGTGCTCTCTTTGCCCCAGCTGTAAGCTTTATAGATGCCTTCCCCATCAGCAAAAGCACCTTCATGATGAAATATAAAGAAATGCGATGGGGTCTGTGGTTTTTCCGGTTTGAAATCTTCTTGGGGATCTTCACCAGGATTTACTTCTGACTTAGTACCCATATAGAATCATTGTAACTAATTAACATACTAAGTGCTAATAGGCTTTTAATTTGAATTTCCCTCCCATTTAAATTAGAATAAACACATGAAAAGCAAAAAAACTAATTTACTTATAGTATTAACGGCTCTCGTTTCTTCCCTGTTACTTGTTTCTTCCTCGTTTGTCTTTGCAGCACCAAAGGTAGCTACAAGTGGTTCTGAAACCCCAAGAAACAGCAAAAACGACAATAACAAAGGTCAACTAAATGCCGCATCTCACAGAAGCACAGTTGCTAATTTCGTTCAGAATCTACTTTTCGTTGCAGACAGAAACACCAGCGGAAGCGAGACCAATAATGGTATCGGAGACCAGGTAAGAGTAATAGCTCAAGAGCAAAATGAAGATAAAGATGTAGTTGCAAATGAAATCGAGCAGATTGAAAACAGAAATCCCATTAAAACATTCCTTATTGGGTCCGACTACAAAAATCTTGGAGCTTTAAGAAGTGGGATGGTGAAAACTCGAAACCACATCGATCAACTTAAAAGACTTGTGGACGAAGCAACAACCGGGGAAGATGTAGCAGCGTTACAAGATCAGATTAAAGTGCTAGAAGAAGAGCAGACAAAAATAAATGACTTCATAACAGCAAACGAAGAGAAATTTAGCTTGTTCGGTTGGTTTGCGAAACTGTTCAATAAATAAGAAACTAAAACAAATAAAGAAAACAAAATGGAAGCTGAGCCGATAATGAGTAAAAACAAATCAGCAAGGTCCACGTACGTAATAATCCTAATCGCAGTTATTTTACTTCTTCTTGTATTTGGTGTGTTTCTTCTTAACAAAAAAGGTGGCTTAGATGAAAGTAAGGCTACAAAAAATGGGGTAACGGCAAATCCAACTTTTGAAAGTTGCTATGAAAAAGTTACAAACGTTACTTGTCCAAATAATATCCCCTGCATGACCAACCCGGCTTCCTCGTTCTGTGTATGTATGGGTGGCGTATCAAAAATAAAAAACACAGGCGCAGGACAAGTCGGGACGTGTGAGGTCAACGGACAGGAAATAGACGAGTGGGAATATTTCAGAAACAACACGGCAGCCTTTCAGCAACAGGAATAATATATTCTTCTATAGATTTTCTCCTTTCTTCTCACCACGAGCTGCTAGTCTGTTGATATCCTCTAGTGTTTGACTAACGCCTCTTTCCGCTGTAAAATAGGCAAAATCTAAAAAAGGAGATGAGAAAATGAATGATATCCTTAGTACCCAACTAGGTGCGATCGCAGCAATGTTCAGTAAAGCAAGAGAGATCGGGTCTAGGGGCGTAGCTCTCGCCTGTATTATGCCCGCTAAATCAGCGGGTCAAAGTGGGCAACAGATGAACCCTTCCATAATAATCGTAGATAGGTTTCAAAGAGAACCCTATTCAGATTCGGGTGACAATGGAACAAATTACCTTGCCGTTGTAATGAGTAAATTCGCAGAGATGATGGACACTCACCAAAACAGCGGAACAACAATGGGCCTAACACCAAAGAAGGGAGAACTAAATCTCATTGGCGGTATTGTTGAAAAAAGCGGTGATTCATTGATATTTGCTGCTTTCAGTGGCGGAGCCCCAAACGATGATGTTGCGGTTGCCTGGGCAGGGATTGAAGAATTAAGGAAATTTCGCCCTTTTGATTACTCATAAAAGCACAAAAGCACTCGATTAAATTTAAATTTACAAGTCGAGTGCTTCTTTTTTTCTTCTCGATTTCTTCAGATACTAAACTTTTTATAAAAAATTCTTTTCGCAATCTCGATACTTACAAGGTACAGAACAACAATTAACGTTATCAATATAACAACCTGCATTGGTATTGCCGTAAATCCAAAATATCTTCCAAGAAAGGTAAAAGGTATAATCCAACCCGCTAAAACGCACATCACCGTAGAAATAAGTAGTGCTTTGCTGGGCTTACTTTGAATGAACGGTATTTTTTTGGTTCTTATGATGTGGATCACCAAAGTTTGTGTTGCTAAAGACTCCATGAACCAACCAGTTTGGAAAACCGGCGCGGTCGCTTTAAAGATAAAAAACAAAATTACAAAAGTAAGGTAATCGAAAAGCGAACTTAGCGGGCCAAAGATAAACATAAAACTCTTAATAAATCTCATATTCCATTTTTTGGGCTTATCTGTAAATTCCTTATCCACATTATCCGTCGGGATTGTAACTTGTGAAAAATCATATAAAAAATTGTTGAAAAGTATTTGTATCGGAAGCATCGGCAAATAGGGAAGAAACAAAACTGCACCTAAAACACTGAACATATTCCCAAAGTTGGAGCTTATTCCCATCATTATATATTTAAGAGTATTTCCAAAAGCTTTCCTTCCTTCTAAAACACCATCTTTTAAAATATGAAGGTTTTTCTTTGTAAGAATTATATCGGCTGATTCCTTGGCGACATCGGCTGCATTCTCAACGGAAATTCCCACGTCAGAGCTCTTAAGTGAGACGGCATCGTTTATCCCATCACCCATGTATCCAACTACATGACCGCTGGATTTTAAAGCGTTTATTATTCTTGTTTTATCATCAGGGGAAAACCTAGCAAATATTGTTGTGTTTATTGCTTTTTGTTTTAGGGCCGAATCTGAGATTTTATCCATCTCGTTCCCAACCATCACTCCCTTCACTTTGATTCCGATGTCCTTACAAATCTTCTGGGCAACAAGTTCGTTGTCCCCAGTTACTATTTTTATCTCAATCCCCAAACCCTCAAGTATATCCATCGCTTCTTTAACATCAGGTTTTGCGGGATCTAAAAACGCCACAAACCCAAGCAAAATCATATCTTTCTCTACGTCTTTCTCGTAGGTATCCTTCTTTTCCAAAATATCCCTTTGAGCCACCGCTATAACCCGATAGCCATCATTGCTTAATGAGTAATATTGCTCAACTAATTTGGAAGCTGCAATGTCATCCAGCTCCTTCTTCTTTCCTTTGTTATCGTAGTATTTGCAGACGGTAAAAATTTCTTCTGGGGCTCCTTTCGTAATTAAAAGACGTCCCTTTCCGTTTTCACTATCCGTTTCCCTAACAATCACACTCATCCTCCTTCTTAAAAAGTCAAATGGTATCTCATCTATTTTCTGATATTTATTAACATCCAGTTTTTTGTAATTTAATATCGCCTCATCCAGTGGGTTCGTTATGCCAGTCTGGTGGAAACTATTAAGATAGGAGTTTAATAATACCTTTTCGGAATGTTCACCAAAAAAATCTACATATTTTACAAGTTGGATTTTTCCCATTGTTAAAGTTCCAGTTTTATCTGTACATAAAATGTCCATGCTACCAAATGTCGGGATAGCTGTAAGTTTTTTAACTATTACACCCTTTTTCGCCATGCTTATCGAACCCTTTCCCATATTCACGGACATAATCATGGGTAAAAATTCCGGTGTAAGTCCAACCGCAATAGCTATAGAAAACATTAAAGACTGATAAATATCATGCTTAACTAAAGAGTTGACCATGAAGATGAAAAGAACGAAGAAAATGATTATCTTCAGTATCATGAAGCTAAAACTGCTAATTCCTCGTGTGAAATCATTGCTTCCAGATATCTCACTTAAACTTTCCGCAGTTTTTCCAAACTGTGTGTCTCTACCGGTTTTTATGACCACCGCTCTTGCGGTACCAGTTACAACATTGCTACCCGAAAAAAGAATATTGGTCAGCCCCGTAAGATTCTTAACCGAGGTACCAACAGGTTCGTGAATTTTTTCAACTGGAAAGGATTCCCCAGTTAAACTTGATTGGTCAACAAAGAAATCCTTCGAATTAAGAACAAGGCAATCAACAGGTATCAAATCCCCAGCACTTAATTCCAAAACATCTCCGATCACCAACTCTGATGACTCTATACTAACCCCAATGCCATCCCGCAAGACCATTACTTTTACTGAAATCTTCTTTTTCAGCTCCTCTGAAGCCTTGTTCGCGCGATACTCCTGGAAGAAGTTAAGGACCATACTCAGAAAAACTATCAGAAAAATGATGACAGCATTGACTTTCGCTCCAGTAGCAACTGATATAGCTGTTACACATATAAGCACTATTATTAATGGGTTTTTAAAATGTGATAGGAATTGAAAAACTACGTGGATCTTTTTTTCTTTTCTAATTGTGTTCGGACCATAAATTTTAAGTCTTTCTTCCGCATTTTTTGCGGAAAGACCTTTTTCTGATGTAGAAAGTTTTTTCAGCACTTCGCCCGCTGGTAAGTGGCAAGCCTCTTCTAAAGATACACTAATGGGCTGGGGCAGAGTTTTCATACATATATATTAACTTAAAGTACGGAGTTATAACCATAGTCACTTATTGCGCTTATTAAGATATAATGAGTAAGTGATATTTAAAAAAACAGCTTCAACACTTATCACAATAATTTTTTTTGTTATAGCTTCGTGGTTTTTGATTCACTTTTTTGCCCTTTTAGGAGTCTATATCTCTCTGATTTTTCCCATTCTTTATCTCATTTATCCAAAAATGACTATTTGCCTAGGATGCGAGAGTAGAAATAAGAGCGGCTGGTGTATATTTTGTAGAACGAAAATTTCCAAAAAAGAAGCTTTTCCACAACCTAAAGGTCTCAGATCGGCCGTTCTAAACAGTGTCGTGATTCTGATCTTCTCGGTGGTGTGTATAGGTATTGTTTTTATGGAGAGTAAACTGATATTCAAGACGAAGCCCAACGTTTTAGGAGAAAGCACCAGAGTCAGTGTAACCACCCCGCTAGCACTGGACGAAAACGTTAAACCTACCATTAGTTTTACTGTTGACCCGACAGCATTATTGGCAAGTTCACTGCCAAATCTCAGACCCGCTAAACTCATTGAGGGGTTTGATGCCTATGTGGTTAGCAAATGGACATGGGTCTTAGATCTACTTGATAAAATTTCACAGCAGGTATCTAAAACTTCCGACTAAGAATATTTTGAACAACCGTGTCGGAACTTGTTTTTCGCGGTGTTATAATAATTTCAAATGAGAGATTTTGCTACCATTTTAGAAATAATATTCATTCTTCTTCTGATAATATTGGCGGTGTTCGCACTTGAATATGTTACCGGGGGCAAATTCACATTAACGAGTATATTTGGGGGTTTATTTAAACACTAAGATAATATTCATCAAAGATTAAAGATAATCCCTAAGTTTTTTGCTTCTTGATGGATGTCTCAATTTTCTCAAAGCCTTTGCCTCGATTTGTCTAATTCTTTCTCTAGTAACCCCAAACTCTTTTCCTACCTCCTCCAATGTTCTTGTTCTTCCATCCTTGAGTCCAAACCTTAATTCCAAAACTCTTTTTTCTCTGGCATTTAAGGTGTGCAGCACATCGCCGATATGATCTTTTAGTAGCTCCCTACTGGCTGACTCAAAGGGGGAAAGAGTAGCTTCGTCCTCAATGAATTCTTTTAGTCTTGTGTCTTCTTCTTTCCCTACGGGTGTCTCCAAAGATGTGGTGTTTTGTGAAATTTTAACTATCTCGTGAGCTTTCTCAGGCTCGATTTCCATGATTTTAGCGATTTCCTCAGGTGTCGGGGCTCTTTCAAGTTTTTGCTCAAGTTGCCTTTCAATCTTTTTGTACTTGTTAATCGTTTCAACCATGTGAACAGGGATTCTTATCACCTTAGCCTGGTCGGCTATTGCACGGGTTATAGCTTGTCTTATCCACCAGGTTGCATAAGTTGAAAACTTAAAACCCCTTTTCCAATCAAACTTGTCAACAGCTCTCATCAAACCTATATTTCCTTCCTGTATAAGATCAAGAAAAGCTAGTCCCCTTCCCATGTATTTTTTTGCGATTGAAACGACAAGTCTTAGGTTTGCCCTGGCAAGCTTCACTTTCGCCTCTTCGTCGCCCCTTTCAACTCTTTTTGCAAGTTCAACCTCTTCATCTTTTGTTAAAAGATTATAGCTTCCGATTTCCTTTAGGTACATTCTGACCGGGTCTGAGGTTGTTGTCTTATCAAGCTTAATTTTGGTTAAATCAATCTCTTCAAGCTTAGCGAGTTTGCTGGCCTCCTTCTCTGAATCCATATCAAAAACGTCTACACCTGCTTCCAGAAGTTTCTCGTAAAGATAATCTAGTGTTTCCAAATCCTCTTCAGCGTCGGGAAATAAAACCAAAACGTCATCAAGTGTTAAGTACCCTTGCTTTTTTCCTTTTTTGATGAGTTTTTTAATCCCAAGTTCACGGATGTCGATATTTACTCTTCTTTGTTTTTCCTTCTTTGTTTCTATCTCCTCTTCAGAAAGTAAACCTTTCTCCAACTTTCCTTTCCCAGCCGTTTTCTTTGAACCTTTCAAAACAATTGCCTTTGTTTTTACCTTTTTTCTTTTTTCCCTCTTAGTGACTTTCTTTAAAACCTTCAACACCTTACTAATAGGCTTTTTCACCATTTTCTTGGCAGATCTCAAATTCTTTTTAGTTTCTTTTCTGATCCTTTTTGCCGTTTTTGTAGATTTTTTTAAAGAAGCTTTTTTTGTTTTTTTAGGCATAATGTTAAAAAAAATGGGAAACCAATACAAAAAACTTATACTCTACAAAAGGCCTTTTGACAACTTTTCAAACCTTTTTGTAAGCCTTTCTACTTCCTCATTTTTCCTTTCAATCTCGGCCATTTTAATCTCTCCACTCATAACTTTCAACTGTCGTTTTATAGATTCTTTTTTTATTCTATCAGTAACATCTTTAAACTCCTCTATCAAAAGCTTTTCCTTAAGCTCTTCCTTTTCATTCAAGTCATTCAGATAAATCTCTGAAATTAGTTTTCCCCTTCTTTCATCAAATTTTCCCACGAAGGATTTTATGTTTACAGCGGTCTTTCTGCGTGTAATATACTCAGCAAGAACCTCAAATATTTCACCAATTTCTTGATTTTCAAAATCCTCCTTTTTTACCTTTGTTATAAAATCTTTGGATATCGAAACAGGAGCTTTTAGCAGAAGGGCAATCAAATAACTCTCCATATGGATTTTCTCAAGTGGGGTGTTGCCCTTCCCTTCATTTTCTTCTTCAATCTCTTCCTCAACATGGCCTCTCCTAAGCATTGAATAAACTGTATCCTCAGAAAGATCAAGTTCTTTCATAAGTTGCTTTGCATAGTGATCCTGCAAGACTTTACTGAAAATTCTTGAAAAAATAGGCGCTAGTTCCTCCATAATCGCCTTTTTGCCCAAAGCTGTATCTTTTTTATGTTTTTTTAATGTTGTAATAAGGAAATAATCATAAACGGGAACTCCATTTTTCAAGATTTCCTTGGCTACACTCGGATTTTCTTTTACAAGATCGTCCAGATCCTTATGCGGAGATGGAATTATAGCAACTTTCACATTAAAATTTCTTTTTTCCGCCATCTCAATTGCTCTGTAGGACGCTTCAACCCCTGCAAAATCCGAATCAAAGCAAAATGTAACATCTTGTGTATACCTGGAGAGAATAACTAACTGATTATCTGTCAATGCGGTTCCGGAAACGCTCACCACATTCTTAATTCCCGCCTGGTAAGCGCTCATGAGATCCGTCTGGCCCTCAACAAATACAGCCCCTTCTGTCTTTATCGCAACTCTGCTTTTATCAAGCCCAAATAAAAAGAATGATTTATGAAATACGGGAGTTTCGCTTGTGTTTAGATATTTTGGTTCCCTACCAAATATCGTTCTTGCAGTGAAACCGATAACTTTCTTGTCTATTCCCGTCAAAGGAAACACTATTCTTCCCCTAAACTTATCAAGATATCCGCTTCCTGTTTCCTTCCTGATAACAACTCCTGCTAAGACCATGTCCTCAACCTTTACTTTTTTAGAGACCAAAAACTTATAAAGTGTATCCCAGGAATTTGGCGCGTAGCCAAGTCTAAACTCCCTTATTGTTTTATCAGTTAACTTCCGTTCTTTCTTGAGATATTTTAAAGCTTTTTTGCCGGCTTTTTCCTTTAAAAGAACATACTCATAGAACTTTGCCGTTAAATCGTTTATGTAATAAATCTGCTTTTTCTGGTTATTCTGCTCGTCATACTGACTGGTCCTTTCTATTTTTACTCCGGCCCGATCCGCTAAAATCTCAAGGGCTCGTGGGAAATCAACTCCTTCAATCTGCTCAACAAAATTAAACATATCCCCTGCAGCCCCACACCCAAAGCATTTAAATATCTGGAGCTCTTGGGAAACCATAAATGATGGGGTTTTTTCTGAGTGAAATGGGCAAAGGGATTTGTAATTTCGGCCAGCTTTTTTCAAACTTATGTAGCTGTTGATCACATCAACTATGTCTAATTTCTGTTTAATCTGCGTCACTGTATCTTCCATGTTTTATCCTTATAACAACAATAACTTATGAGCATTATATAGCATAGTTTAGAGGTTTTTACAAAAGTAAATATTCTAATTTAGCTAGCATATATAAACCTAAAAGATATTTCATTGCCACGCTATAATGAATCAGTGAAAAGATGGGAATATAAGGTCTTTATTATTATAGAGATGCTAGCCTTTTTAGGTATTCTACTGTGGCAATTAACCACAAGCGAAACAAAAAAAGTGGCATCGGGCACACCGGACCTCTTAGCATTCGTAACAGGCGCAACAATACTCAAAGAGTCTCCAAGGGATTTGTACAATTTGCAACAACAGCAACTGGTCCAAGAAAAGTTAAGGGGTTTAAAACCAGGAGTAATGGGAGGAGTACTTTCTTTTAGGAATCCCCCGATAGTTGCAGCTTTATTTCTTCCCTATACCTACTTAAATGTTTTTCAACAATACAGAGTACAAATAATAGTTAATTTTATTCTACAAGTCATAATATTTTGGTTACTAACAAAGAAGCCCTGGGGAAATAAAGAGGCTGTTTTCTGGATTGTAAACATAGTCGCATTTCTCCCGATACTAGCAAATTACGGTTTCGGGCAAATATCCTTCCTACTAGTACTAATATATATAGCTATCTACAAGAGTCTAAAAAATGACAATAGCTTTCAAGCAGGTATATTTACAGGATTATTATTTATAAAAATTCAGTACCTGATAATAATTCCATGGTTGCTTTTATTAGCGACAAAGAAATTAAGGTTTTTAACAGGGCTTGTTGTATCTCTAGCTCTGATGGTAATTATTAATTCAGCATTGTATGGGACAGACTTCCTGCCGTTTTATCTTAAATTCCTTATAACCAGTGAGAGTTCTTCATTTGGGACAGATATACTACAAAACTATAGTATCCCCTCTATTATGGTAGCGTTACATATCCATGAAATAGGTGCAAAAGTAATACTAGTGGGCAGTCTATTTGTTATTGCACTTGTTCAGATCTATAAAAAAAGACTCACAATCTCTAAAGAAGCCTTGTTTAGCGGAATAACAGTTTTAGGTTTAACTCTAAATATCCACACGATGGCACCTGATCTTACACTCCTGTTAATACCTATCACATTTTTATACTATCAAGAAACTTTAAAAAACGGTGTTGCTCTACTTATACTTTTTTACTTTCTTCCATGGCTGGGACTTTTAAAACTTCAGTGGATAGCAACTATTGGTCTTACAGCAATTGGTTTTTACTTTTTATCATCAACGTCATTCAAAATTCCCAACCTTGCCAATGAAACCTCTGGTAAGACTAATTGAACACAAAACCGTGAAACTTTCCAAGTCCGAAATCAGCATTCCAACTTTGATCCAATCCAAAGGCAACAGAAAATGGCAGAAACATGTTTGTAAAATTATGTGGCTCCAGAGGATACTTATTTAGAAACTCATACAAACTCTTATATTCCTGCTTGAGAGACTCAACCTGGGAGGCATTAGTAAAGTCTATCTTCACCGAGTGTTTTGCAAAAAATACAGAATATATCTGCAACACAGAAAACGCTAATAAGAATGCTATTTCAAACATATACGCTGTCATATCAACCCTTCCTAATTCAAAATAAGATTGTATAAAAATAAATAGCAGTATAGGAAGCGTCAAAAGCAGCCCCCACCTAGTTTGTTTTATGTTCCTTGAATAGTGCCGAAAAGGATTTACATCGCTGCTACCAAAAACAAAATCATAATACCTATCTCCAACTTTGTACTGAAGCCGCTCTTGAGACTTTTTAACACCCAGCAGAATTTCAAACCCTGATGTTGCAGCCAATTTAAAATCTTCTGATGAAATTTTTTTACCTAAAGAAACCGCATCCATACTTTGATTATCTTCAAACAACATTTTAAGAAGCAGGTTGTCAAATGGATTTGATGGCAGGACGTTATTTTTGATAATTCTTTTTATTTTTCCGCGTATATCATTATTTTCAAACTCAGCTTTCAACACCCTGTCTTGAATCATCTTCAAGGTAGCAGCTATTATATCCAATTCTGATATTTGCCCATCAAGTAAGTATCCAGCAAGGGCTGGGTAATCTTTTTGTTTTATAAGCTCTGCTTGGCTCTGAGAAATCATTTTATGGCGGAGGGAGGGGGATTCGAACCCCCGATGAGATTACTCCCATACAGTCTTTCCAGGACTGCGCACTAGACCAACTATGCGATCCCTCCAAAACTGCTAGCAACTGTGATTTTAACACGACAATGAGCTAGTGGTACTGCTTATTAGTGGAGTTGCTCGTAAGAGAGGGATTAAATTTTTCCTACAGTACCGGGCTAAAGAAGCTTTCTACAGGGGCGTAATCATCAGTCAATATTTTTCTCTCATCTAACTCGGGTCCTACTATTCTATTTTTTAACATTGAGTTGTCCTCCAAATCCTGACTTTCTAACACAAGCCCATCGTTTCTCTTAACTCCAACCAGTATCAAGTTTTGCATTATATTGTTCGCATCACTCTTCACTTTGAATACATATACGTGCGGGAACACATTTTTGTATGTATTAAATTCCTCCACATAAAATCTAGAAGATCTTCCCTCTATGGATGAGACGATATTTGTAACTACAACTCCATTGTTGTTTAACATATTATAAATTTTTTGAACAGCTTCAACAGTTGTTAGTTGAAACGGCATAGACACGTAGGAATTAAAAACATCTAAAAGAACCGCGTCGTATTTTTTTTCAGTGTTGTTCAAAAAGACTCTACCATCTTCAGGATAAATGCTCATCCTATCGTTATCCTGCAAACCAAAGTACTTTTTAGCGAGCACAGCTAACTCAGGGTCGATTTCCACAACATCGAGTGTTGCTTGTGGAAATTTTTTTAAAAACTCTCTCGGATAAGTATATGCAGCTCCCCCTACTAATAGGGCACTACCCAAATTGGGCTTAAAAAAACCTGCTAAGTTAAAGTACTTGTTGTATTCGTATACCAGACCTGAGCTACCATCTATAAAAATGGCAGAAGCGTTCTGCTTGTTTAGAATCATGCTTTTTACCGGACGATTCGATTCCTTATCTACACCATCAAATATCCAAACCCTGTTGTACCTCGTGTCTACATCAACCATATTTTTTATATCTACCATAAAAATATCTTTTCTGTTGATCGATAAGATCACGCAGATGAATAGCAGAGGGATTTTGAGACTTATTCTATCTTTAGGATAAGCAAAAACTGATAAGACTATCATGATGACTGAAAGGATATATACCACAGTCGTTGTCCCGAAAAGAGAAATTAAATAAAATCCCGCTATAAAAGTACCAAATATACTTCCGACCGTTGAAATTGCATACAAATTTCCTACTGTGCTGGCGGAATTGCTTAAACTAATTAACCTTAACTTAACTGCATACGGAGAAACCATACCCAACAAAATTCCAGGGATAACAAAAAGGAAAAAGCCTGCAAATATTGAGGCGCTTTTGGGATCGGGGTACAACGTGATTGCACTAAATAATACGAGATTTTTGATAATATTCGTTAGGAAAATAAAACAACCCGCCAAAAAGATAATTACTGAAAGGGTCTTATAATCTGCGCTCTTATCAGCCAACTTTCCTCCATAATAATAACCAACACTCAAACTTCCCATAATCATTCCGATCAAACTGGTCCAGACATAAATTGAGGCTCCTAGGTAAGGTGCATAGATCCGAGATCCCACTATTTCCAAAATCATAACAACGGCTCCGGAAATAAAGACTATAATCTCAAGCTTCGACTTTTGTAGAAGGTGCATACGCACTATTATACAACGCAAGAGTAAGTTGACATTTTAAGACCTTAACAAAATCTATCTTAGTGGGGGATTCGAACCCCCGATGAGATTACTCCCATACAGTCTTTCCAGGACTGCGCACTAGACCAACTATGCGATCCCTCCAAAACCGCTAGCACCTGTGATTTTAACATGATAACAGACTAGTGGTATTATTTACTCGTGGTATTTACAGTAAGAAAAGAACTAAAATTTGTGCTGCTTTTTTCCCTAGGGTTACTTATTATATTAGGTGTCTCGTATACGTTCAGATACGGCTTCAAAATATTTAGGTTTGACAACACGACCTGTGTGAGTACAGATAGACAAGCAAGATAGCACAATCTCGTAATCCTTTAGGGATTAGTTTTTTAAATTAGCACCTATCTTTTTATACAAAACCCAGTAACTTTTAACCGTTTTATAGTATTCGTAGTTTGACTTCACACACTCCATCACATTAGGAAACCTTTCGCTGCAACGGACGGAGTTGTTTATCGGATTGAATTTTTTATATACAAGCGCTCCAACAGCTGAATATAGGTTAGAGAATGGAAACACAATCTTACTCCAAATCAAAAGAGAAAAAAGATAACCTAAATACCAGCAAAGAAAATATGGAAAAAGCCACTTAGTAAAGTAAACTTAAATGTTGATTTCATATAGAAACGGGCATCCGTTAAGACCAATCCAATAAAGGCTAAACAAAGTACGGCGGGGGCTTGGGACGTACTTGGAACTTATTTGACTACTGCCAGGATCATAAATGCCGAAACAGCCAAGAATATTCCAATGTAAGCACCTACAGACAAAACCTCCTTCAATAACAGAAGGCCGAGTAAGCTGGAGAGCACAATAGAAAGGGCACCAAATAATGCTGCTGTTTTTCCCAGCTCTACAGAGGAAAACACATACAGTTGCCCCGCTGTAGCAACTACTCGTAAAAGGCAATATATAACAAACCAGGGCTGGAATAATATTTGATAGGAAAACCCACTTTTAGATAAATTAGACCTGGCAAGAAAATCACTGATAGTAAAAAATATCGAGGAAATTAATACCACTAAAACCATAAAGATATGATACCAGCTATTCTGGCGGAGGGAGAGGGATTCGAACCCTCGGGTCACTTGCGTGACGCATGGTTTTCGAGACCAGCCCGTTATGACCGCTTCGGTATCCCTCCAAGATACGCTTTTGCATTGTCATTTTAACATTCCTATAATATCCCTGCATGTCCAAATTCACGGATCAAGTCATCAAAATAGTCCGCACAGTCCCAAGCGGTAAAGTTGTAAGCTACGGTCAAGTTGCTTTAATGGCAGGTATTCCCAGAGCAGCTCTTCAGGTCGGGTGGGTACTTCACACTTCAGGAGGAGACGGAAAAACACCTTGGTGGAGAGTTATAAACAACGCTGGAAGGATAAGCACAAGATTCATTGAGCACACAGCAAACCTTCAGCAAAAACTACTAGAAAAAGAGGGTGTGGAAGTGAAAAAGAACTTAAAGATAGATATTGAAAAATATAGGTACAAACCAGATATTAAAACTTTGAAAAAACTCGAGCTTAACGAAGAATACATCTTCGGAATCCTGGACAAGTATGGAATATAGTTTCCTTTAACTAAGCTTGAGCCGTATTGCTCATGCAGGTCAATTTTTGTAACATACAAGTATGAAAGCAAGATATACCCTGGTAACAAACTTAAAGGATAATGCTTCTAGGATGAGAAGCGGTTCTTATCACAAAGGCTTTGCCGGTGCAGTAGGGAAGTACGAAAAACCTATTGTCAAAAAGGCTCCTTTTGAGAAAACACCTTCATTCATTGATAAGTTAACAGAGCACCACAATACTACTCCCAGTCCCCCCGACACAAAAAAGGATACTAATCCGAAAAAGTAAAAAGAATATTGGTGGACTATAACTGATGACATTTTGAAATATTTTCTTAATTTGACACAGGCCTTCTACCTAACAGATTTAGTATAGTTATTACTATAATAAATTTGCTAAGATTAAATTAATGAAAAGGTTAATACTCCTAATCCTTTTATTGTTTATAAGTATTGGATTATTTCTTTTTAAACGAGATATATTGCTTTTAATAACCTCTTTTAGAGGCGCAAACGAAGCCGACCTGGAAAGTTCTAAAAAACCGTTACCTACAAAAACATATAAAAATGATAAATATGGGTTTACTTTCGAATATCCAAATGATTGGACACTTTACGACAATACCAAAAATCAAAATACACATCCCCTAGAATTACATCTTTATCCTGTACCAGAAGGATCTCCAACAGGGGATGCTTTTTATAGTGAAGTAGCTGTTATAGAAAACGTAACAGATGTTAAAACGACTATTCCCAAATTCACAAAAGAGAATCTAGCGGATTTTATCAAACTCGTAAACGACAATAGCCCAGGGGAATCCATGAAAGAAAGCGATATAGCAGTAACTTTTAATAATACTACCGTAGCAGGAAAACCTGCCGTAGAACAAATTGAAAGAATTAAGTGTTCTACGTCACCAACCTGCCATTTACTTGGTTGGCCCACAGGGTACGAGAAATGGGTCGCTGTAGCTAATAAAAACAATGCTGTTAGATTTTATGTAACAACATATTTTGAGAATGATAACACTGTTAAGCTCGATAAAATAATAAATACTCTTAAGTTTACAAAGTGATTTAAAAAATCCTTAGTAAATCGTAGAAAACCTAAGGTCTTGGTGGACCGTGCCGGAATCGAACCGGCGATCTCCGCAATGCGAATGCGGCGCTCTACCAACTGAGCTAACGGCCCGTAACTACCATATTTTACAATAAAAAACCACTCACGTATCACTGGAGCCAAAGTGCACGTTTCTTAACGGGAAAAATAAGCAAAAGTTAGGTAAAATACTCTTAATGCATTTTAACTTGCCTAAACTACCAACTTTACTAATCCGTAATTACATACTTCCAATTCTTGCTATCTGCGCCATTATGGCTTTAGCCGCCTATACTGTTTATCAACAAATTTATATTAAACAAAACATTGAAAAGTTAAGCACAGAATTTTCAAAAGTTAAAAAAACACAGGAAGACTTCTCTCAAAACTTTGCGGAAGATTTATTTAATGATCACCTGCTGGTTTCCGGAGAAATAAATACAGAGCAGAACCTAGCGAGTTTGCAAAGCGAGATAGAACAGCTCAAAAGTTCTGATAGTGAAACTACAATTTCGGAAATCTATAAACTTTATGCTGATTTCCAAACAAAGATAAAAAGAAACTCAGACTCTAAATTGGATACGGCATCTGCAATGGAAAATTTAAACAACTGGGGCCAGCAACTTTTGGGCGGAGAGCTGGATATAGTTAAATCTTCCATAACCGACCAAATAAGCCAGTTGGATGCAAGCTATCAAAAATATATAGACTCACTTCCTAAGCCTTTAGCACCTGCATCAGTAGCCGGTTACTCTTACACTACTGTCAATACGGAAAAAGGAAAATTCGGCGTCAGTCTATTCAAATTCGCGATGTCTGATGTAAAAGTAAAGACCGTCTCCGCCAACTCGGAAAACTGCAAGGACAACTGCCCTACTAAAAGTTTAGAAACCTATGTCAAAGAAAACGGAGGGTTTGCCGGTATAAATGGAACCTATTTTTGTCCACCAGATTACAGTTCATGCAGTGGGAAAGTAAATTCATTTGATTACGCCTTTTACAACTCGAGTCACAATAAATGGCTAAACAAAAGTGCGTTAACTTGGTCAAAAACAGGTTTGATGACTTTCAATGGCACAAGCGTGAAGTTTTACAGAAAATCCTCTGATTATGGAGGGGGAGGTGTTACAGCGGGAATTTCAAACTACCCGTCGCTACTTGAGGATGGAAACTATGTGGTCAGGCTGGAAGATCTAACCTCTTATCAAAAGGATGTAAGGGGGCCAAAAGGATTTATAGGTATAGGGGGATCAAACATCTATGTTGGAATTGTTTATGGCGCCACGGTTCCAGAAGCCGCTTATGCTGTAAGGGCACTTGGCGTAAAAGACGCGCTTAATATTGACGGGGGAGGCTCCTCAGCAATGTACATAAACGGCGGATACGTCGTGGGTCCGGGGAGAAGCTTGCCTAACGCTATAGTTTTGACGAGATAATATAACTAAGTGGTGCACCACACTACATCAGGTTAGAAATTACTTTTAACAGCTGCTTGAGATAGAAATAAGCCCCAAATGTTTTTTCATAAGGGGCTTGTATATTGAAACTAAAGTATTCACTCTTCCGCTTTAATATCATCAAAAACTACAGGGATTCGCTGTTGAAATTCCCGCAGAAGGGGTATGGCAATCTCTCTCATTTGCGGGTGTGCTCGTTTTGAACAGCGCATTCTAAAAAAATGCCTCCACTCACGTAGATTGTAGGTGATAACAATCTCAGTTTTGAGAGAGTTTGGTAGAACACTTCTTGCTTCTTGTGGCGAGGCTCCTGCTTCAACCAACGCGTTGTAGGCTTTCTCACAGTCATACATCGCGCTCAGCCAAATACTATACTGGGCATCATCACCAACAAAGAAGAATGGTTCAATAACTCGGACACCGCGTGATTTGTAGTTGCAGTAACGCGTAGATTCCTGCGAATACGAAGCGATTCTGTGGCGCACTATCTCGTGCGTTACACCCCGATCACAAATAACGCGGACTGTCACTTTTTCATGTTCGATTACAGATTCATGACCACTCGCAAGAATCGATGAAACAAACTTTCGCGCAGAATCTGGAGTTACCTTGTCTTCGGATTTATAGCAGGTTCTACCATACCGCTCCAGATTTCTCAATATTTGTTCACCATCGATATCGTCTTCGATGACAAAATACGGTTTAATTATTTCCATTTACCTTTCTCCTTTCAGTTATTATGGAACCATCACAAAGTGGCGGTCATTTCAATGCTTCCAGTACGATTGAAACGACACGTGTGTGGATTTCATCAACAGAAGCTACCGCATCAACTATTCTCCACAATTTAGGATCCTCCCCTGCAAGAGTTAGATAACCATTACGGACTTTCTGATGGAATTCTAGTTTTTCAGCATCTAAACGGTTGATTTCGTTCTGATGTTCTTTTCTTGCTAGACCTATCTCAGAGGGGATATCAAGAAAAATCACAAGGTTAGGTTTTGTATCACCTATAGCGATAGTAGTTAGCTGCTCCATCAAGGATAATGATTGCTCTCTTCCATATCCCTGATAGGCATAAGTTGAGTAGTAGCTTCTATCCGAGAGCACAATCTTACCTTGCTCCAGTGCAGGTCTTGTTACAGTTCGTACTTGTTGGGCACGAGAGGCTGAAAACAAGAAAGCTTCAGTAATTCCCAGTAAACCTAAACCTTTCCGGTTCAACAGGACTTCTCTGATAGCTTTACCAGCAGCGGTACCGCCCGGTTCAACAATATCTAATACCTTATAACCCTTCTTTCTCAAAACTTGTTTTAACAGTTTAATTTGGGTTCCCTTACCCGAACCTTCTCCTCCTTCAAAAGCAATCAACATGGTGTAATCTCCTCTCTATTCTGATTTGAGTTGGTACGATAATAACACAGGTCTTATAGTTGTGAAATACGAGCTTTAGCTCAACGCAAAAACTACATAGATAGATTTAAGGAAACGCCTAAAAGATAAGGGTCGATCGTGGTGCACCCGGAGGGACTTGAACCCCCGATCTCAGCGTCCGCAACGCTGCGTTCTATCCACTGAACTACGGGTGCCAAAAAGCAATTGCAGATCAAGGAAAATCTTAATTCTGGGGATATTATAGCTTAAAAAAGGCTCTAGTTATTTTTGCTCTTTATCATCGAAACTAAATCTCTTAACAATCTTATTGTAAGTATCATCAAAGAAAGTCTTTGGCTCCTCTTCTAAATAGTGGAGGTATTTATTAAGAATCTCTTTTATAGCAGTCTTGTCTTTTGGATCGTAATTGAGAAATATTCTTCCTGGAATTCCCATTGTGGTATCCACAGCAATAATGCTTGTTTCGTCCCTCGTCATAAAAAAGTACCTGCGAAGCTGGTCCCAATAATAAAGCTTCCCGTTAATAACGATCCCAAAAGAATTCAGTTCATAAGTTACTTTTTCGGGAGGCATTTTCATCAGAGCTTGAATTACAAAAATAATACTTCCAATAACCAATATCACAAAAAACTCCTGCATAGCAACCAGTAAAAGACCTACAAAGACGCCAATTATTGTGAAGGCCCTGATAAAAGTTTTACTAAACCCTACCTTCTCAGCTCTATTCGTGCCTTCCCATCTTAAAAAAATTTTCTTTTCGCCAAGCTGTTCGCGGCTATACTCAGGATTTTTTGAAGGACCTAGCTCTTCTTTGGGGCTTTTAATTCCAAGAAATTCATTTATGGTAGGCATTCGCATACTCAAATTATACAACAAGAAAAGAGGAATGATATTACAAAACTTTTGGTGAAACACGCCTATAAGAGAAATATAAAATGTATAGTGAGGCACCTAGAAGTACTACCGGTGCGACACTTTGTAAATTACACAGTGGCGACAGCGGTATCAGAAACAAAATAGGAATCAAAAACCTTGAGTCAATATCTTTATCATTTCCCAAAATAAATATCGGGATTAATAAAGAAATTAGATCCGGCTGTGTCATATGAAAATTTATAGAGAACGTAAATAAAACTATACTTGCAAATAACTTCTCGTAAGAAACTTTGGTTTTAACCAAATACACAACTACCAAAGAGGTTATGTAAAGGCACGCTATGATAAGGTACAACGTTTGACCCGAAAGGTTAAAGTGTCTCAAAAACGCCGTGATGTTAAATAGGGTAGAGGGACCTAACCCCATATTTGAATTTTCTGAATTAGATATAAAAGATATGTAATCAAAAAGATAAAAACCTCTATATATCAACGAGTCAACAAGAATTAATAAAAACAAGGAAACGACTAACCCAATAAGATAATTTGTCTTTCTTCTAAGAATTAACATAAGATAGGGAATAAAAATAAGATAGTTTATTTTTAGCATTAGAAACGCACTCAAAACACCAGCCCAGAAAAGTTTATCGGTCTTAACCAAATAAAAAACAAACAGCAAAACCAAAGCCAAAAGAATAGTTACCTGCCCATAGGCGGCTTGCATTACGGCTGTTGGAAAAATAAAAGCCAAAGGGACAAGAGGTTTCTTATAACCAATAAAGATGACCAACAAACCGATAAATAAAAGGATCAGCGAAATCTGAACGAAGTAGTTAATAAGGTAGGCTGAACCGGTTGGAACTAATGTATAAGGAATATACAAAAAAGAAACCAAGGGTGTATTGCGGAAAGCAAGAAATCCATTCATTTCTTTGTCTAAATATTGTTGCTGGGTCTGTTTTTGTACCTCAGCGTCATATAAATTCTTAGGATTGGTTTTTAAGATTAAAGCCCCTGTCATATAGCCGTTAAAATCTACGTTAATATTAGCAAGGCCCGTCTTTTTATCTTCATTGCCTTGAAGTATAGAAAACGATGCTCTAAAAAAGAATAGAAAAGAAACGATGTAGAGTAAAAACAACGCACTAGCCTTGGAGAACCTCTTTGGATCGGTAAAAAGGTCGGACAACATGGTTTTAGTATACCTTACAACAGAGCTTACTACTGGCGGAGAAGGTGGGATTCGAACCCACGATACCTTGCGGTATGGCGGTTTAGTAAACCGCTGCACTCGACCACTATGCGACTTCTCCACGGAAGCTTGGAATATACAAAAATGGCGGAGGGTACAGGATTTGAACCTGTGGACCGGTTTAACCCAGTCGCGGCTTAGCAAGCCGTCGCATTACCACTCTGCCAACCCTCCAGGACCTTTTTCGTGTTCACATTATATCAAAGATGGCGTTTTTTGCTCATAAATTTAGCAGTCAGCTAGTAATACCTGCTTTATATCCGAATTTGTCGATATTAATATAAAAACGCGGGATTTTATGCCATTTTTTACTAGTTATCCATAAATTATCCACATATTAGTATTTATTGTTCTAGCAACGTTTTATGCACTTTAGACTTATAGCCATATATAAATAAGACCCGATAGTAATATATGCCTCTAGGTCTGGCGAACTCTATTTAAAGCCCGTATAATCCGTGGAAATGATGCAATCACCATACAATTTATTATCATCACAACAACTTTTGGAGACATTTGCACAAAATGCTCCTTACCCAAGGCATATCAAACGACTTTCTAATGGAAGTTTTATATGCAAATTCGGGAGTGGGACAAAATTTTTTATATTAGCTGGGGTGCATGGTGATGAAAGGAGCGGACCAGTGTCGTTGGTAGAATTCTTCTCCGAAAAGGACAACTTTGTTGGCGTACCTATCGAGTTTATTGTATGTCCACTACTAAATACATTAGGCTGGGATGGAAACACTAGAAACTACGAAAATAAGGATCTTAACCGATGCTTTAATGCCAAAGGCCCAAAATTTATCAAAGAATTAATGTCTTTTTTAAAAGAAGAAAAACCTTCTTACTTTTTAGATCTCCACGAAGATGAGGATAAAACAATCAAGGATTATATCTGGGCCAATGAGGGTGGAAACTCTAAATTAAGTAGTTTTATAGCCAAAAAAAACAAGATGAATCTTGAATACTGGAAAGATAGCCAAAAGAACTGGAAATCCAGCTCCTCCGAGGAATTTATCAGGTCTTTGGGGTGTAAAAATGCCATAACTTCCGAAGTATATTACATAAAGAATATGGAAAACGGAATACGAAAAAGCGTAGGGGTAATTAAAACCATGATCGAGTACCTCTTAAGTAACTGATATCTTACTGGTAGGGATGGCGGGAGTTGAACCCACGTTCCGAAGCCTTTTTTAAACAGTCTCTACAAGTTTTACCGAACATTTCTTAAGAAAGCAGGTATCCGGTGAACCCTTTGATGCTTTCTGCAAGCTTTATTCTTTGAGATTTCACCCTTGGTAGTTTAGATCAAGCCGCTTTCCAAACCACCTCATCCTGGTTTTATTAGGCTAAGCCAGGAATTCTCCAGGAAGAATTCTTGTTGCCCGTTAAGGCTTTGTTAAGTCTCAACAATATGCCATTGCTGGCACAAATGCTTTGTTATCGGCATTTATATTTTTGCTGATTTTTAAGGTATCAACAAACCTACTTGCAACTATATAAAAACAGCACCGGTCAAATCCAAGTGCATCCCCTTGTAAAAGTACAAACCTCACGAAAGTATCGGCATTATATATTAGAAATGTTGATAAATCAATCTTAAACACAAAGAAAATGGGGATTTAATGACGGTTTTACTCACTCCAGATGCTTTTTTTGATTTCTTTTGATTCAATATCCATATCCTTTTTTATCTGTCGATCTTTTACTGTTTGCTTTTTTTCAAACTCTTTTTTCCCTTTGACGACTGCAAATTCAAGTTTTATCTTTCCGTGCTCTAACACAAGAGCCAAAGGAACTGCAGTTTTTCCCTTTTCCGATGTAGCTCTTGCAATTTCCAAAACTTCTTTCTTATTAAGAAGCAAGTCACGGGTTCTTTTTTCCTCAAATTTATCTATAGTCTTTGATTGCTTAGAATATCTTCCTATATATAAGTTAACAACTCTTGGAATTTTATTAACCATTTTTATGTAGGACCCTTCGAAATCTACTTTTCCCTCTCTTATAGCTTTAACTTCGTATCCTTTGAGAACAATACCTGCAGAGTACTTGTCAAGTAACGTGTGATTGAACATAGCTTTTCTATTTTTTGCTAAAAGGAGCCCCTTTCCCGTCATGATTCACTTTATTTTATCAGGTGTTTGCTATAATAGATAACGAATATGAAAAGTTTTTTGAAGCTATTCCTGCCATGTGTTGTGGGCGTGTTTATTCTTGGTTATAACCAAGTTGCACTGGCCGCATTTAGCCCCTCTTCCTCATACCTTCCGAACTCAACTTGTCCTGAGCCTCCAAGCAGAGACTTTGCCGTGATATGTGGACAGGTTTTGTCCTCGGTGCCCATGAAAGTCACTATCACATCAACGCTTGAGGGTGCCCAGGAAGTCTGGAAACCTCATGCACCTGTTGAGGGGGTTTCTGTTTATATATATGACTGTGACAATATGTCTGCGTCCTGCAAAAGACATGGTAACCTGGTAAATTTATTTGCTTCCACATCAACAGATGAGGATGGGAAGTTTTATCTTCTCATGAGAAAACTTGATAACTTCCAGGAGCCATCCGCAGATTTAAAAATACCAAGAAATGTACAGTCCAAAAAAAGATATCTGGTCTTCAACTGCGGGGACCGCTTTGCAGGCATGCAGGTTATTCCTTCCTACATTGACCAAACAGATCTCATTCAGGAAGTACAGTGTAGCAAACTCATAAATGCCTATGTAAAACCAAAAGACACTTATGTACTAGCAGAAAAAGCCAGATACGCAAATGAAATGGGAACAGACATAGTAGGAGCAGCCACAGATCCAAACGGTATTTATCCAGAAAGTTACCCTAGCGGCTATATAAACCACCTGACAAGTCAGGTTGCCTTCAAACAAACAGCGGATTATAACTTGACTGCAAAAAATGGTCTTAAACCGATTTGGGATACTAGTCCAACAGTATCAACTAATTTTGACCTTCAAGTGGTAGGAGCAGACCCAAGGTTTAATAAAAATTCAACAGAGGCACTTTGGATAACATTGTCTAATTGGCTTCCAGGTAACGAAATAGAGTGTCCTGCTGGGATTGGGAGTAGTAGTAACTGCAGCGACTACGTAAGCAATCTTGAGCTTGGATCATTCTGGGAAAGAGATTGTTTTTGGAAATACCGAAACCAACCAGCAGCCATAGCAAATTATTGTATGCGTAAAAACCCAAGCGACAACCCAGCAGGTGGTGTTTATGTAAACGAAACCAAAGCATCAGACAGAGAAAATAGGATAACAAATTACTACAGTGCCTTAATGGGGGAGAGCCAGCCCACGTATATCGCGGCTAATTTTGTTATACAAAACAAACTACCAAACATCCCGCCCCAGGAAGATGTCATGTTTTATAAAGATCTTCCAGCAAGACAGGATGTTACAGAGTGCGTACAAGACCCAACAGATATTGCAAAGTTTCTGGGACTGCAGTTTTCTAACTGCGTAGGTGCTGTTAATTTAAGAAGAGAGGGTGAGGTTAGACGCACAGAAGAAAAATTTATGAGTTGCGAAAGATTAAGAATGTGCGGCAGAGCGTTGGGAACAAATGACTCTAGCCCATCTTCCTGGATAAACTTTTTTACAGTCGATGGTCCAGCCCAGGCTATGGCTAATCCCACCTCTTTTGTGCAAAAATACGACTCTATTACTATAGACCCAGGTGCACTGAATGTGTACGTTTGCAAAATGAATCCTAACGACCCGAACGAAATACCTGTCAAGATTTCAGACATCCAGCCTCCGTGGATCACAGACCCACTCCCAGGTCAATATAAACTAGATAGCTCCTATTGGAGTTCAGAACTTATGTACTATTTCGGAAAAAACAATACAACCGCAAAATATGGTCTTGATTTTTACGGAAACAACGACTCTTACGATCAAACTCTTGGGATAACAAACACAAACTACTTTAGGACTTCGGTAGAGGCTGGAGGTGTACCACAACAAGGGGGAACTTTTTGTACTTATCAGAGTGGAGGTAAAAAACCTAATAACACAATGGCAGGCGCGTTAGATATAGCCACAAATTCAGCAACAGGCCAAGCCATTAACGCTTTGGCAAATGTCCTGACATCCCCAGTAAAAGAGTTTGATGCATCTTATGCGTACGAGTTACGAAGCGGAATCCCAATACTCTCAGCAGGCAGAGATTTTAATAGACTAGGTGAATACTCAAGGGTAAATGCCTTGCCTGAAAAAATTATAATAGGATCGACTGCAAATGGAATGCTAGATGATTTAGCGGTGCTCAGTAATGTAAATTTCAAAGGAGATCCTGATCATTACCCCTATGCAGATATAAGTCTTTCATTTATCCCGTGTATCTTGTTTCCATCGTGGTTGATACCGACTCAGACAGCTATAGAGTACGCTTTAACGATTGGGTGCACTTACGACTATACAGCTCCAATAGACCAACAAATAACATGCGACGGCACTAAATACAGCATAGAAGACTTTATAGCCTCTCATAATGGTTTGAGTTATTTTTTACGAGGTGACTCTATCTGTCAATTCGCGAATTCCTACCAAGATGGTAAAAGAACTGCTACCTCATCAATATTTGTTACCTCGGCCGCTGACAGAAGGATAAAGTCTATGATAACCAGCTCAATTAAACCGGGTGATTTCTTTGATAGTTTACTATCAATAGGAATCGGAAATGGAATCTTAAACTATCAACTTAACCTTATACAGTTTATTACTGCCGTAAGGAGTTGGATCGAATTATTCCTTGGTACTAATGAGCTAAATAAAAGCTTTATGGACAGGTTGAACGCGCCCGCTACTCTTGGAACAAATCCTGGAAAAATGGATGATATACATGCTCAATTTTCTTCCTTGTCCGAAGCAACCTTCATAACAGCATTTCCTTTGCCACTTGCTCCTGACGAAGGTGGTGGGGTCAATACTGCCGACTGGGGAACAAACGAATGTTACCCGTGGCATACTGTACCGTTTACCAACGTGTGTAATACAGATAACACGGAGGCAAAAGAAACACACACAGGTTCTGATGGGATTTGCACAGGATCAGAAGAATACTGTCGAAACCTTTTATCCAGAACATGCAGACTTGACCAGTGCCAAGGCGATGGCTTTTTACTTCCGTGTACTTGTACAAAAACTGCGTACATAAAAGAGGGACCGATTTATACATTAAACCCAGAGGTAGTGGAGTGGGTCATAGGATACACCTATATAGGATCGTGTCCGTCAACAGATAATTATAATTATGATAACTTAGATTTTGTACCTAATAATTCTGAATGTGATAGCTATGATAGGTATTATTGCGCTGCGGACCAAAAAACTTGCATAGGCTCTGACGGCGAATCAGAACGGGGGTGTTTGAAAAATCCAGAACACGTAGTCCAGGTTAATATGAGCTTGAAAAGAATACATGACTTAATTGCCGCAGAGGGCACACAAGCCTTATTCGAATGTAGCGGAACCTCTGAACAAATTGTACACACTATTATTCCTCCCCTCCCTCCAGTCCCTCCTGTTCTTCCCCCTAATGTGGTAGAACCTAGACCGGTAGTTGTAACCACTATCCCGGCATGCATTCTTAGCAAGGCAGGTCCCTATACTTGCTCAGGAGATTTAACAAAAGACTCAGAGCTTAAAATAAAATCAACAATAATAGATCCGTACGAAAGAGCAGTAATACCAGCTTCTACTTCTGCTGACGCTTTGCTTGAAACAAATAATGAGCTCCTTAAAGCTTGGGCAAATCCATATCAAGCTGAATATAGTTTCAGACCATATCAATCCTTAACAGCACTTACATCAGTAACCAACAGTACCCCAGATAGTCTTGAGATATATAGGAGAAAAGATACCTACGGAATTGGGGGTGCCGCGACTCTTGGTGCAAGATTAAGAACAATGTTTGGATCTCCCACAAGAGCTGCCACTGACCCGTCTCCCGAATACAAAGATTTCAATATACACTGCACCAACCCATCTCTTGGATCTGTAGGAAGCTGGTCATGTAACATAGAGAATCCGCCAGACCCAGAGGTTATTAATTTACAACTGCTAGACCCAGGGACAGATAGTTCCTGCAACTTCAATCCTTCCGACGCGTGTGCTCTTTTAATATTGGGAAGGGCACCAGATGGATCAATTAACCAATTTTCAGAGTCATTCGTAAAGGTTATGGATAATATAGGAGGTGCGTTCAACCTTCCTCCATCAGTAATCATGTCTTACATGAGTGCGCTCAAAATGACAACCTATGCTTACTATTTTAGTAACGATCCCATAGCCGAAAAAGAATTTATTAATGTCACTGCACCGTGGTACGGTGAGTTTGAAAGCTGTGACAATACAAATACAGCTTCTCAGGGTCCTTACGATTGGATTACATATTGGTTTAATAACGCTCTTCTCCCAGGTTCTAATGGTTACAACCTTCTAAACAATATACAACTGATTACTGGGGATGTAGCTACAGGAAGAGGAAGGACAGCAGATAAATGCAACTTTTTGGACGGGTCTTATGCGGTGGCTTCTAGTATTGCCTCGGACAGGTATGTAAAAGCAAAGTCCTTATTACCCTGCAGTAATCTTCAGTGGCCAGATGTACAGAGGGCGTTGACTACACTTTTTGTTGGGGCGTTCCCCGTCGGTTATTATCAAGATTTAGCTGCAAGGACATTCAGCCCCACCGGTACTCCAGCACAAATATTTACAGCTTGTAGAAAATAGGAATCGATACATCATTAACAACGCAGCTCTTACTTCGGATTTCTACACAGATTAAAGTCCGCCACCACTTGTGATTGATTATTCTTCTAACTCTTGCTTATCAATAATCCAACCTTTATCTCTCCTTACTACCAAAGAACCATTTATCGATAGTTTTTTCCATACTAAAAGCCATCGAGTAACCTAAAGCTATGATTATTAAAGGAGCCAGTACCATCATTATCGTCCCTAAACCAGCTGTCTCAAGCGAGCAGGCGCCACCTGCGGCACTACAAACTGAACCATAGTAAATAAGAACTTGAAAGGCTATCACAAGAGTGATGGGCATTATAGCTCCCATTGCAAAAATGGATAAACCGTATTTTGCCATTCTCTTAAACCAGTCGGTTAGTCTACCCTCACTTCCAGGAACAGTCCCTACGGCAAAGTCAAATGGGGCAATAACTGTTGAAAGTACCATTTTTAGATATATCAGATAAGCCTTTATCTGGACTATAATCAGCATCAGGATAGACACCACCGTAACGACAATAACTAAGAATAAAATCCCTACCCCAGCGACAAAACCCATCTTTAATCCCGCGATACTAAGCGCGAGGGGTGCTAGACTCCAGAGATTAGTAGGGTGCGGAATAGCTCCACCAGGAGGAAAGGCATAATTAAGAATAATAGTATTAGCTCCCCTGTACGCGCCCCAACTGATAGCTGTTATAGCGGCACCAATAGGATAGCTGAATAGGATAAGAACGAGTCCTATTATTATCTTTGGGATAGCATATTGAACCGTAACTACAAGTTGAGCGCTAATTTTTTTTCTCAGTATAATGAGTAACCCCGTATACAAAAGGATTATTGCCATGAACCCGATCGCTATATTTCTTACCAGCTTCCAAATATCGAGCGCTGCATTTATGACCGCAAGTGAATTAGTACCTGTAGGAGCGGCTAATGCTTTCCCTACAAATGGAATTCTAGCCGTTTGATCATTCCAGAAATATGCCAAATTCAATAAAATCGGATCTTGGTACACTGATTGATTAAGCTTATTTGCAATTCCACTAAGGCTGCTGTCTATTGCCATCAAATCAAGCGGTCTATTACCCCCGTTATAAACGATAGGGCTTCCTCCTGTCTGCCCGATTACTGCATTACATTTCGCTATTGTTGCTTCAGACGGGCTCGCACCACAAACCTCAGACTCATTAAAACCTAACTTAGCTCCTCCCATCAGACTTGATATGTAAGCATCGCAATCCATAGCCTCCGATGTTGTAACACCAAACTCCTTCTGATACATAATCTGTGCAGCAGAGTTTATAAGCGCATCTGTGGTTCCCGCAATGTTGATCTTAAACTTAAGCAGGCTTATCTCATAAGAACTTTCAAAGGGATTGCATATGGTTATTTCATCGGCAGGGGCTGCTTGAACATACTTACTACCAAATGTGATCAGGCTAAAAATAAAAATGGGTACCAGGACTAACTTAAGAGAAAATAGTTTTTTCATTTTAGGCATAAACTAATTGTACTAAATACTAGCTAATTATAGAATAACAATATATGGCAAACAATCCCTTATATCCTGGATACTCTCCAAGAAAAGAAGAAGACCTACCGCCAAACCCGATGTATCCGGGTTATTATACTGGGCAGCCTCTCCCTAAGCGTCGCTTTTCAAAAAATTATATTAGACCAATCGAATATCAAGGAGATGTATTAGAAAAACACCTCGACAGAACAATTAATCAAGTCTCGGAGGATGTAACAGGATTACCAAAAAGAATAGTGGATACTGTTCTGAATGATTTTAAAGAGAGTTTAAGAGTATCCATTGCACCAACTTTTGTAAACGTAGTGGAGCTAGATGACTACAACCTGGATGACCTTCCGGGTCCTTCCGGGGTATACATGTCTTTAAACCCACTTGATTACATTGGTGAGGACAAAAAAGCACATACAAGCAAATTTAGGACGCAGACATCAAAAACTCTGAAAGACTGGTTCAACAAAACAACGGGGGTAGATCTCGATAATGTTTTAGCCAGTGATTATAGTGATATAGAAAACAAGGTTCGAGCCGCGGCGTGGAGGACAGCCCTAGGATATCATAAGCTAAAAGAAGTACCCCCATTCACCGTAGAGTCAGGCGAAGCTATAGCAGAAAGAGTTTCCTCAATCCGCGGTTTCAAAACAACAGGAACGGAAATAAATCCACTAAACCTAAGGGGTTATGATATCGGCGCTAGGCGTGTAAAAACAGATTGGGATGGAAATACAATTTACACAAAAGATAAGGGTGGGAATGATGTACCTGCGTACCATCCTAAAGAAAAAGACATATTCAAAGGAGTTGCTCATGCCGTAGCCAATTTCCAAGAAGTAGCAGAAAGCCCCAGAAGTAGGGATATTAGGCACGATGATTTCCTAAAAGCGGCGGTTTCTGCAGCTAAAAAAGAGATTCAGGCAAAATACGATTTTGGGTTGAGTGGGCAGATTTTAGGAGCAGATGGTGTGCCGGTCAAGGTGGAAAATACGCAAGATGTAAAAAATGCTCTTGAAAAATACTCAGGCGCTGTATCAATGTTTGGGTTGAAAAATGATTTGTTACAAGACATAGGTAACGTGTCAAAGAAAATCGAAAACAATGTTAAGCAGTATGATAAAAACGTTTCCATCGGGGTAGGCAAATCCCTCGACTTTTCTGACAAACAAGAATTACTAAAAGTAGTAGATACATCCAAAAGCAGAATAGACACAAGATTAGCTCAGGCAGAAAAATTACTTAATCAAGGAAAAATATCCTCCGATACTTATGAAAGCTTAAAACTTTATTCTGACAAATACAAAAATCTTATCAATAAAATTGACGTTCCTTTAAACAATGCTATTTCAAATAAAATCGGCGATGCGGCACTGATTCAATCCCTCAGATCTATCACAAATGTCCGAAGTGGGGATGGACTAACAGGCGGAGACATCTACAGACACGGTCTTGAAAGACAACTGCTAAAGAATATGGAGTTGGATATGATACTTCCCAAAGCTCACAAGAATGCAAAGGGACAGGTAGTGGCCGATCAGATTGGGATGATGTTTAGAGATGATAATCTAAAAGACCTAGGCATAAACATAGAGTCAAGCAAACTTGCTCCAATTACATATAAAATGCGACAGGATAGAGTTCAGTATGCTGTAAGAGAGTTTCTTGACTCGTGGGATCGTGGAAGGTTAGTTGAAAACTATCTATGGAACAACAGAATCAGACCAAGAATAGAACGTTATTTACCTTCTTATTACGCAACACAATTCCTTAAAAGCAGAAACTATTTCGGGCTCAATGTAACAGAAGAAGGAATGGAAAGGCTTAAGAGACGTGCTGAGACGAGTAACTTTTATAAACGCAGGTACGAAAACGCAATAGCTAGGTACGCTTTCAAGGTAAAAATGGGGTTTGACAAGGCATTTTCCTCTAAATGGGGCACCAAAAAAGTAGTTCAGCTTGAAGGGGGAGATCATTTTAGCATCTTTAGTAATACAAAGTTCAGACTCGACGATAAACATCCATCTGACTACCGTAAGTTTCCATCCCAATTCAACCTTAATAACGCGGAGGATAAAAAATTACTCGTTGAATTACTTGCAACTAAGAATTTTACAGGATACAAAATTGATGAGAACGGTAAATTTGAACTTGACGCGCTTGGTAAAAAAATAAAGGTAGGCGACATTAATATTCTTGACGGGAAGCTCTCGCAGAAACTTTTTGGACTCTCCAGAAAAAACATATCGTACGAAAATGGGACCGCACAAGCACTTAATAGTTTCAAAGAAGATTTTCAAAATTTTAACCAATGGTACAAAGACAACGCCGAAAAAATGTTTGGGGAGATCGCAAAAGACGCAACCTTTAGGTTTGAAATGTTCGTGATGATGTTCAAGAAAAACGCCTCTCTTCCCCTTAGCTATAAACTCAATAAAAAATATATAGGAAGTTTCCAAAAGATCCACATGAAAATGGAGCAGATCCAAGCAAAAATCCTCCGTTCAAAGTTCGCAAAATACATATCGCTAGTCCAAAACTGGAAAGACATTGTGGGAAACAAAGTGGCAACACTTGTGTCACAAGCCATCACAAAACTTCTTGACTCCGCTGCGGCAGCTTCCGGTGTTGCTATCGTAGCCATTCCAGTGATAGAAGCAGCTGTAAAATTTACCGTCAAAAAGGTGCTCCTATATGGAGAGACCCTTTTAAGAGCGATGACTAAAGGAGACTTTAAAGACCTTCAAAAGCTATTAGATAAAGAGGCGGCTAAAGCCATAAAGGCATTTATGTACCTTATCATGATTGTATCCTTACCTTGGATAATCGTTGTGTTCCTCTTCTTTGGTGTTTTTAACGGCAGCGTTTCACCTGTTGATCAATCCGCAGGTATCCCCACCATCATATGCACTGAAAATGCATACGGGTCACTTACAATTAACCCTCTTAACGTTACACATACAGACTCACCATATTTTACAGTTCACTTCGCACCAGCCACAGTTAGCGGTGCAACTGGCTTATCCAGCTATGGTGCAACTTATGCATACAGCGTGGTGGCTTTCAATACTGATATGACCAATCAAAACGCGGATGCAGAGATAGTTCCACTTGAGCAATCTCCTGAATGGAAGTTAGAAAGTAACCCTTTGAACGGATATACCACTGATCCAATAGATATAAGCACAACGGGGATACCTTCTACCAGCATAGCGTTTCTGGGCATATTGACTATACACTTACCAATCATAGAAGGCAGCATCACAGGAGAAAGTGTCAGCAGGTGCTATGAGCACGTGATTGTCAGAGAAGTTATATTTAATCACAGCGGTACCATAGGAAGCGCATCCGGGTATCCAGGTCCTTGCGACGGATACGAAACTGACACAACACTAACCTGTCCAATAAACTAGGAGATTTTTTAATCAACAGATCTGGCTAAGTAACTACATGAGTCAGAGTTCGTAGTTAAGTGGGGTGGGGAGGATTGATACAGGTAGGGCACTCACCTAATTTCAAAAGACCATCAATAGCAGCTCCGAAATTTCCCACCAGGTTATCCCAAGGCATTTGTACACCCAAAATACCGGTTACTATTACTACAATAGCGGTGGATCCGACTACAATAAAAAACCCGTAAAGCGCATACGTCCACGTACTCTTTGCCCCCTCCAAAGCCCTTGAGTCACCAGTTGCTAAAGTGGCTTTCACAACCCCATAACCTACCATAGCCACTAGGACCAACCCCGCAACCATTAACAGTGTGTTAACGACCCTCATAATAATGTTGCCAAGTTCGCTAAAATCAGTTGGTGGATTTTCGTAATCTACTGCAAATACGGAAAAACTCATCAAGGAAAAACTCAGCAAAAAAGAAACGCTAGCTAGCAAATTATGTAACCTTAGTTTTGATAACTTTGTGCTCATATTATAAGATACCGGTAATACCCGCTGTATTAATAAGAACAGTCTTAAGTGCCCATGCACCAATGGAGATAAAAAATCCGATACCACTCCACAATAACGCCCGTCTGCCCCTCTCCATAACCTTTTGGTCTCCAGCACTTGTCCCTATTTGAATAAAAGCATACGCCATCCCCACAACCGATAAACCAAAGGCTATGTACAAAATCGTATTTGCGAGCAGATAAACAAGCTGCTCTACAGACGTGAAAGCAGATGCTTTGTCCTCTATAGCACCGTTTATTACTTCATTTAATAAATCGAATGGTCCTGATCCTGCTAATAACATAATAACAACGGCGAAACAGCGCACACAACCACAAATACAATGTAGGCTGCTAACCTACTCTTAACCCTCGATCGGATTAGTATGGAGCACTTGTACCCAGAGTATTCAATATAACAGCCCTGATCGCGTATACGGAAAAAAGTCCAATTCCTCCCAAAACCGCATATGTAACCCATCTTTGTGCCTGTTCAGTCTTTATTTTATCACCACCAGATGTAACGAAACTTATAAATCCAGCGGCTAACATTATCAAAACTACTCCTATACCGACGTAAATAACCAGGTTTGTTATGAAGTAAATAAGCGAAGGCAAATCACTTATAATAGCCAAAGGGTTGGATTCAGTAACTGGGGGCACGATCGCTAACTTATTAGATAATTCTGTCATTTTTTTATCACACCTCCTTAATTATTTAAAACTTACATTACCACCAATGATATTATTTATTATAACCCGCAGTATCGCAGCTGACAATAAAATGAATATTATCCCCAAAATTGCTGCCGTCAACTGCTCCTGCCCTTCCTGTACCCTCTGAGGGTTCCCTTCACTTGTCATTAATTTGTAGCCTGCAAGAATTATAAAAAGAAATCCTACTAATAAAGCGGCGTAGTAAATAATTTTAGCAGCTGGTGTCAAAAGCTGATTCAAATCGGTAAAAATTATTCCGGTGTAAGTATAATCTGGATGACTACCTGAGGGCACAGGTGAGGGCACTGCACATGAAATATCAAGCGTGCAGGCATTACTGATACATTTCGTGGTGCAGGGACACTGACCCCCAGCACAACACTGACCACTTGTATCAGTACAGGCAGCCACCGGACATTTACTTAAATTGACTCTGCAAATCCAATTTGAACCACCCATTCCAACGTTTAACCAACACTCCTCACCTTTAGCACAATCGCCAGCGGTACCGCTTCCAGTTCCGCAGTAATTAGGACCTACTTTCGAAGGATCGCAAGGATCGTTTTGATTAGCATAAGCCAGTCGAAATGAAATTAGAAAAAATAATAGAAAAATAGGAAAAAGTATTCTGGCAATCTTCATACTAAAAATATACATTAAAAATCAACTCATTTAAATAAACTGATATAATTGCGTATATGGGAATCTGTCCGATAGGATTACCTCTGCAGACAAAAATCCACAATAAAAAGCTGCTGAAAAAACTTTTATTACCTGCGCTCTTAATTGTATCTTCCGCACTTTCACTTCTTTATTACAACCCTTCAAAAACTTTTGCTGAGGACAAATGTAAAAACATTTCCGATATTTCCGAAAGGACATCCTGTTACGAGAAAAAAGAAAGAGAAACCCAGGCAAAGCTTGACTCCACAAAAGCATTACTTGAATCCACCCTTAATAACATAAACGCGCTCTCGTCCCAGCTTACCGTTACTCAATCTCAGCTAGATGATGTCCAAGCAAACATAGATGAAATTAAAAAAGATCTCGACGAGATAAATCAAAACTTAGCAGACACGAACCAAAAACTTTCCGACAAAATCGACCTTCGAAACACTCTTTTGAGGAACTATTCAAAAAAGAACATTGTAAGTGATCTTGAACTTTTCTTTTCAAGAAATGAAAACGTAAATCTGTCCGGATTCCAGCTTTCAACCTATATTTACGCTCTTAACAAGGCTGTCAACCAAGAAACGTTAAAAATGATAGAGAGCTTAAACTCAGAAATCCGCGGATATGAACAAGATAAAAAAGAATCAGAAGATATAAAGAAAAATCTGGAGACTGCACAAAATAATCTAATTGCCCTTAAAAAAGATTTGGATGCCAAAAAAGCACTTGCTCAAAGTCAAGCTAGTGACCTTTCAGAAAAAACAACTGAGTATGAGAAACAGCTTGAGGATCTTCAGGCAAAGATTATAAGTTTAAAATATGGTGATGAAAGCGGCTCCGTCGGAGATTACGAGCAACCAACGGTAAAAACCCCACCAGCACCTTTTAAACCGGCTTTTGCTGCCTTTAGTTATGGAGCTTACACTCACAACAATGGCATGAGCCAATACGGAGCCAAAGGTAGAGCGGACAGCGGTCAGTCTTACACGGACATTTTAAAGTTCTATTACAAGGTTGGTACAACAAAACCAAGCGGTTTCCCAAAAACAATAAGCGTTAAGGGTTATGGAAACTTAGACTTCCAATATTACCTTTACGGAATTGCGGAAATGCCAAGTACTTGGAACTCAAATGCCTTAAAGGCACAGGCTATAGCTGCAAGAACATACGCGTACAAATCCAGCAAACCTATATGCACGACCCAGGCTTGCCAGGTATTTTCAAAAAGCAAGGCAGATAACCCTCCATCAAAATGGAAACAAGCAGTTGACGATACAAAGGGTGTGATTCTGAATAATCCAAAAACTTCTCAATATTCATCAACAACGGGCGGCTACATAAACAACGTTGGGTGGGACGTCAAAGGAAGTTGGCCAAGCGGAGCTTATGAAAAGAAAGCGGGCTCTCCCTGGTTTTATAAAGCGTGGTACACGAAAAGTTACAACGACTCAAGCACCTGCGGACACCCTCACCCATGGCTCAAACCATCAGAGATGGCGGACATCCTGAACTCATGGGTTGTCTATAAAAACGGCTCTAGTGGTGAGAAAAGTCATATCACTCCTTTAACAACAAGCTGCTGGGGAGGAGATCCCTACTCAGCAGACAAAATGTCTGACGTTGCGAAAAAGTACGGGAAAAGCTACAAAAGTGTTTCTTCAGTTGACGTTGATATAAGCAACGGCGGATACACGTCAACTGTCACTTTAAAAACTGACAACGGAACTGTAACGATTGATGGAAGCACCTTCAAAACAGTTTTTAACTTGAGAGCCTCTGGTTACGTTTCCATAAAAAGCAAAATATTCGATTTTGAGATAGCTGATTAATGATTTCATCGTAGCTAAAAGAACCGATTTCCTTTGCAATGGTATAATAAAACCAATGTTAAAAGGTCTTTTTAGCTCATTCATTAAAAACCCAAGGGGTACTTCCTATGAAGGCGAAGGGTCAGATGAACAAGTGCAGGTTTTGCTCAGAAGAAGCATTTATACCGTAATACCGTCAGCTTTTGCAGCTCTGATTTTCTTTTTTCTCCCATTTCTACTGATACCGTTCATGATACAGCTCAAAATAAACGGCGTACAAGTTTTTAATGCACTATTCCTCACCCTTTTTGTAGCATTTTGGTACGTTCTGGAGTTCGGTCTTTGTTTTCAAATATTTATGAACTGGTTCTTTGACGTTTTGATCGCGACCAATAAAAAAATCGTAGACATCAATCAAGGCTACAAGAACATTTCTGAAACTCTGCTTATCAATGTTCAGGATATTACCTCAACAATAAATGGGACTGTAGGGGAAGTATTAAACATTGGGTCCATACAAATTCAAACAGCCGCTGAAGCTGAAGAATTCGAGTTTGACATGGTGGATAACCCATCTCTTGTAAGAGATGCCGTTTCGGATCTTATTTCAAATGCAAAACAGCACACTCAACTTTAATTTAATAGGCCCTTTAGTAGGAAAGATCTCAAACGTTGGAGACGTTTTTATCTTCCTAGCAGCTTTGTTTTATTCTGGTTTTAGCTTCGTCCTGGTAAGGAGGGTAAAGATCATGAACGATAACTTTAAAACTCCATATGCTAATTTCTTCAGAACGGGCGCAAGGCTTCATTTCCTTGCTTCGTTATTGGTCGCTTTACTCGCACTTATTGCCGTTACTAAATAATGACAAAAAAACTAACTGCAAAAACCCAAGAACTCAATCCAAAGTTGCCGCAATATAGCAGCTCGTTCTCAAAGTGCGTCACCATAAAACCTGAAAACCAGGAAACTCTTCTTAAAAAAGGCACTTTATATGTAATGTTTGATATTTCGGGTGATTCAAACTTTGATACAGAACTTGTGTGTAAAGTGATTTACGATGTTTTGCACGATTCCTACTTCAACTCAGAAAGCATATCCCCTGTGCAGTCAATGGAAAAATCAATAATCGAAACAAAAGAAAAGATCCTTCAGCTTTCGTCGGATACATTAACTGCAAACCCACAAAGCATAGTCTTAAACATGTCGTGCGCAGTTTTGTGGGGAAATGTTTTGTACATAGTAAGATTCGGATCCGAAAAATGTTATGCCATCAAAGATGGTGCTATCATCCCACTAGAAATGACTTCCGAGGGCAATTTTTCCACATTCTCAAAAATTGTGAATGAGGACGAAATATTAATTTTTTGCACTAACCAATTTGAAAAAACCGTCCCTCCAGAAAAGCTTCTGACTTCGAGCTTACTTGAAAGTGATCTCGAACCAGATCAGACATGTCTTCTAATGCGGCTGGTGATAGATACTTCTTTTTCACAAAATGAGGTTGTAGATTTCGGACTCGGGGAGGCTGTAGTAAAAAATCAAACACGTATAAGAACAGAAAAAATCCTTGATGTTCTTAAGGGATTGTTCGAAAAAACCTTAAACGGAATAAAAAGACTTCTCGGTTCTTTGAAATTCATTGCAGGAAGGTTAATAAAAAGAATACCGAGAAGAAGAGCGACTTTGTTTACACGAAACATCACACAGCTCACTAAGGGAGACGGAAACAAAACAAAGGGATGGATTTTTCTTAGTGCTGTAACAATACTTCTTGCTGTATCTGTGTTTTTCGCCGTCAAGTCCCTGGTTTTTAAGTCACACAACAAGAAAGAGACAAATATTACCCAAAATAACATCGTGGTCTCGCCTACACAACCTCAAGAGGACAGATCTAAAGATGCGCAGTACAAGGTAATACGCGTAAATCCAGAGGTTTTCTACGATATAAGAATAACTGATTCGCAGGCCGAACCCACAGATATACAAATAGTTGGGGACAAAATCGTAGCAACCGACAAAACAACCGGGAAATTGTACATCTCTGATGTCTCATCGCCAAGCTTCAAGATCGGTGCGGCAACATTTCCAGGCATCAAATCCTTAGCAAACTCCAACGGGCTTCTAAGTTTTAACGATTCCTCGGGGTACAAAACATTTGACTTAAAAACACTAGCAGTAGGAAAGTCATATACAATCGAGGGTTTAAATTTAAGCTATCCTTACGCGGGGTTTATCTACACAATTTCCGGAGACACACTAACTAAAGAAACAGAAAAAGCGGACACATTGGAGGGGGTCGTTTGGGCAAAAAACCCTGATTTTGTAAACGCTAGATCAATGGCCATTGCCTACAGTATCTACATCCTAAAATCAGACGGCGAACTAGTAAGCTACTCAGGAGGGAACAAGGATGCTTTCGCTGTAAGCGGTTTGGAAAAATCATTTAACGATACAACAAAAGTAGTTGCTGATATAGATCTAAAATACATCTATGTTTCAGACAGAGGAAACAAAAGTGTTGTAGTTTTTGACGATAAAGGAAACTTGATTAAACAATACAAAACCGAAATTTCAGGCACATGGAACGATATAAGGGGAATATCGGTTTCTTCAGATGAAAAAGCGCTTTTTGTTCTAAATAGTGGTAGTGTCTACAAGGTTCCTCTTTCAGAATAGCTGATCCTACACCAACAAACTAATCGCATACCCTTCTTTTTGGTACAATAATTCAATATTGACCGTTTTGGGCATTAAACGTAAAATACCCATGCCCTGTAAACGCATATGCAATTAAAAGCAGAAAAAAGAACAGAATTTGGAAAAGAAAATAAAAACGTAAGAAAAGCCAATCTTATTCCGGCAATTATATTCGGAAAAGGAATGGCGTCTGTCCCCGTTTCCTTGGGATATAACGATTTCAGTAAAGTTTTAAAACAATCTGGAGAGACTGATCTTGTTGACGTGGTATGCGGAGAAACTAAATATAAAGTTCTTGTCAAAGATGTTCAGCTAGATCCTGTTACAGATAGAATTTCACATGTAGGATTTTATAAACCTGACCTGACAGTAAAAATCGAGGCTCAGGTACCAGTTGTGGTGGTTGGGGAAGAAAAGAACGAACTTTTGAAAAGTGGCACTGGTATTGCATTGCAGCTATTGCAGGAAATTACCGTTGAAGCCTTGCCTGAAGACATTCCCCATGAATTTAAGGTTGACGTCTCAGCATTTACAGAGTTTGGACAGGGAGTGTCCGTATCACAGCTTGACTATGATAAAACGAAAGTTTCCATTCCAAACAACGAACCTGATGAGATGGTTGTAAGACTCGAAGAAAACAAGGTTGAGGAAGAACCGGAAGAAGTAATATCCGAAGAGGAGGCGCTTGCAAGTGTTGAGGCCCTGAAAGAAAAACCTGAAGAAGAAGGAGAAGAGGGAGAAGAGGGAGAAAAAGGAAAACCAGAATCGAAACCACAGGAGAAGCAAAAACCACAAGAGAAACAGGAAAAGAAAGAAGGAAAATAACCTATGGTCTATTCAGGCCACTTTGAGCTTATCAGTAAATCTAGCTCCCCTTTACTCTTAGGTAGATTTTCCCAAATTGCTTCCGTAACAAAAGGCATAAATGGGTGAAGCATCTTTAATCCTTCCACAAAAACGTATCTAAAAATACTCAGCGCCTTTTCCTTATCTTCTCTTTTCTTTACATTCTCAATGTATTTATCAGCTATTTCGTGCCACATGAATTGATAAATGAAATCTGAAGCCTCTGCAAATCTATACTTTTCCAAACTCCCATTTACGTTTTTCTTGGTCTCTACAAGCTGATTTAAGATTTGTTTGTCTGTATCGTTCAAGTCCTTTTCATTTTTCCCATCATAGAACTCAACTTTTTTATCCTCCATCAACAAAAGCATAAACCTTGCCATATTCCACAACTTATTCGCAAAGTTTCTATACGAAACAACCTTATCTTTCGGAAAAGCAAAATCCTTTCCATTCGCGGTGCCACTTATCAACCCCATTCTTGTAGCATCAGTTCCATACTCATCTGCATATTCAAGTGCATCTATAACATTCCCAAGACTCTTGCTCATTTTTCTTCCATCTACTGCTCTTACCAAACCGTGCAGGTAAACGTCCTTAAATGGAGGTTTTCCGGTAAGGTAAAGCCCAAACATAATCATTCTTGAAACCCAAAACCTTATAATTTCCCAACCTGTCTCCATTACAGATGTTGGATAAAAGTACTTAAAATCTTCAGAATCCGGATAACCAAGTGTAACAAGAGGCCACTGTCCTGAAGAAAACCAAGTATCAAAAACGTCCGTCTCCTGAAGAAACCTATTTCCAGGCTTCGTGCGGGAAATTACGTATTTCGCTGCTTTTGGAGCAATCAGGTTCTGAAGTCCGGCTTCAATTTCCTCAAATGAGTAATCTTTAAGCAAATCAGAAACCTTACCTGTAATACATTCTTTCTTTTTATTCAAAAACGTAGCTTGAATATTGGTATTTTCATCAACACTGTACCAAGAGGGGATTCTAATTCCCCAAACAACTTGTCTTGAAATTGGCCAATCATGCATTTCTTCCATCCATCTGACATATGTTACCTCCCTCCATTTTGGGAAAATTCTAACTTCTTTGTTCAGAACCACGTCCAGCGCTGGTTTTTTTAATGTTTCAACTTTTACAAACCAGTTCGGAAGAACCATTGGCTCAATGTCATGACCACTCTTATAACAAACCATCACAGCATGTTCATAATCTTTATCGATCTTCACCATTAATCCTTTCTTTTGAAGATCTTCAACTACCTTTTTTCTAGCCTCAACCGCAGGCAACCCAGCGTAAGGGCCTGCTTTCTCGTTCATTTTTCCATCCAAATCTATTACAGACACCACCTTAAGCTTATGTCTTCTACCAACCTCGTAATCATCCTTGTCGTGCGCGGGTGTTATTTTGACAACTCCGGTTCCAAACGCAGGATCAACAAATGGGTCAGCAATAACTTTAAGCTTAAAGTTCCCAGTCAGCCCCTCTACCTCAACTTCCTTACCAACATACCCCTTGTATCTTTCATCATCCGGGTGGACTGCAACTGCAGTATCGCCGAATTTAGTTTCGGGCCTTGTTGTCGCCAAAACGAACGGTCCGTACTTCATATAATAAAGAGGGTCTTTTCTCGTAACGTGTCTTAGCTCTAAATCTGCAAATGTAGTACCGCACTTTGGACAGTAGTTAACAATGTAATCGTCCCTGTATATTAACTTATCATCAATCATCTTTTGGAAGGTGTTGTAAACAGTGTCAATAACTTTATCGTCCAGAGTAAAGGCGTACCTAGACCAATCAAGCCCGGTCCCCATGCTTTTTATCTGTTTTTCTATCTCTCCTTTGTTTCCCATGACGAAATTCCAAATCTCTTTGTAAAGAGAGTCTCTATCGTAGTCAAATCTTGATTTTCCTTTCTCTTGTAGCTCTCTTTCAAACACCCCCTGCGTTTCAAAACCAGCGTGATCCGTACCTGGAACCCACAACGTTGAATAACCAGACATCTTTTTCCACCTAATTAAGGTGTCCTCTATTGCAATCATCAATACATTTCCTATATGAAGCTTTCCACTGGCATTCGGCGGGGGAAGTATTATTGTGAAAGGTTTCTTATTCGGATCTATTTTTCCCTTAAAGATATTTGCATCTTCCCATTTCTTTTGGATCCTAGGTTCCTGAATTTTAGGTATGTATTTATTGTCCACGGTAGTAGAATATCAAAAAAGTGTTGATATTACAATGAAAATTGAGATACTATATAATAATCTTTAAGGAAATCTATGAAGAAAGAAAAACACGAAGAAAAAAAGATAACGCCAAGATCAAAAGATTTTTCTGAATGGTATCAGGACGTAATTGAAGTAGCTCAGCTTGCCGAACACTCACCTGTAAGAGGTGCTATGACTATAAGACCTTACGGCTACGCTATCTGGGAAAATATTCAACACGTTTTGGACCAGAAATTTAAAAAGACAGGTGTGGAAAATGCATACTTCCCACTTTTTATACCTGAGAGGTTTTTGAAAAAGGAAGCCGAGCATGTTAAAGGTTTTTCTCCTCAAGTAGCTGTAGTCACCCACGCGGGAGGAAAAAAACTCGATGAGCCGTTAATAGTAAGACCTACCTCCGAAACGATAATGTATGAGGCCTATTCAAGGTGGGTAAATTCCTATAGAGATCTCCCGGTCTTGATTAACCAGTGGGCAAATGTGGTCAGATGGGAAATGAGACCGCGACTTTTTTTGAGAACAACCGAGTTTCTATGGCAAGAGGGCCACACTGTCCACAAAACAGAGGCGGAAGCTGAGGAACGAACTAAATTAATGCTGAGTGTTTACAGAGATTTCTCCGAAAATTACTTAGCAATACCAGTTATTGAGGGTTTAAAAACCGAAACCGAAAAGTTTGCTGGAGCCTTAAGAACTTATTCTATCGAGGGTATGATGCAGGATGGAAAAGCCCTTCAAATGGGAACTTCCCATAATCTTGGGCAAAACTTTTCGAAACCTTTTAATATAAAGTTCCTGGATGAAGACAACAATCTCCAATATGCATGGCAAACAAGCTGGGGTTTAAGCACAAGGGTAATAGGCGCATTGATCATGGCTCACAGTGACGATAAGGGTTTAGTTTTCCCCCCAAGAATAGCTCCTGTTAAAGTGGTGTTAATCCCTGTGCTAAATACCGGAGGTTCCAACGATGAAATTCTCAAAAAAGCAGAAGAGTTTGCAGAAAAAATCAACAAAGAAGGTATAGAAACAAAGATCGATAAACGTGACGAGAGGCTGGGAGAGAAACACTACTATTGGGAAAAACGTGGAGTTCCCATAAGGGTCGAGATAGGACCGAAGGAACTTGAAAAAAACAACGTCACGTTGGTCAGAAGAGATACAGGTGATAAAGAAACTGTATCTCAGGAAGAACTGATAGAAAAAATTCCAGTTGTTCTTCAGGAAATGCAAAACCATCTATTTACTAAAGCACTGGAGTTTAGAGACAAAAATACAAGAGAGGTAAACAGCTGGGAGGAATTCAAAACAGAAATCGAAAAGGGGTTTGTTTTGGCGCACTGGTGTGGGGATACCGACATTGAGAAAAAAATAAATGATGAAACTGGAGCCAGCATTAGGTGTATCCCATCAGACCAGAAAAAAGAAACCGGAAAATGCATTTATTCGGGAAAAGAGTCAAAAGGCAGAGTTCTTTTTGCTAAGTCTTATTAAAGCAGGTCCATTATCCCCAAAGCGGGGTTTGCATCTATTTTCTCGTATTTTTCCGGTCTATTGTTGAAGAATGCAGCTCCTGCTATATAAACCGCATTGTCTGTACAAAGTCTAATAGGAGGGATATGAGTTTTTATACCGATTCTAGCCGATTCTTTCATAAATCTATCTCTCAAGGATGTGTTTGCGGAAACACCTCCTCCAAGAAGTATTGTTTTAACACCAAATTTTTTGACAGCCTTTATTGTCTTTTCGGTCAAAACATCTACAACTGCATCTTCAAACTCTTTTGCAATTACTTCTGTCGAATATTTTTTTTCTTCAACTATCCTTCTTGCAGCAGTTTTCAAACCGGAAAAAGAAAAATCAAAGTTGTCCTGATCAAGCATCGGTCGGGGAAGCTTTCCCTTTAAAGTATTCTCTTCGCACTCTTGCGCTTTTTTGGAAAGCAAGGCTCCCCCAAGATATTTTGACAATCCCAAAAGCCTTGCGACTTTATCAAAAGCTTCTCCTGCGGCATCGTCTAAGGTGCCACCTACATATTCCAATTTGTGGTGGTCTTTCACCAGTACTAAGTCTGTGTGACCCCCACTTACCAGAAGAGCAACAGCAGGAAACTCGATAGTGTCTTTATTATCAATGAAATTTGCATAAATATGTCCTACCAGGTGATTCACAGGAATAATTGGTTTTCCCAAAGCCAAAGACAAAGCCTTCGCTGCTTCAATCCCTACAACTAACGACCCGACAAGTCCTGGACCAACTGTTACAGCAACGGCATCAACGCTTCTCATACAGTCCTTTATAGAGCTAAAACCTTGGGACTCTTTATACCTTTCAAAACATTCCTGTATAACCGGGGTGATGCTCTCAACCTGCTTTCTTGCTGCAACCTCAGGAACGATACCCCCAGTTTCTTCATGGAGCTCTTTAGAACTTGCAACAACACTACAAATCTCCTTGACACCGTTTTCAACGACGGCTGCAGCAGTTTCATCACATGAAGTTTCTATCCCAAAAATAGTCACAGGAGAAATATACCAGTAATTAAATGGGTATCAAGGGAAAGGGGTTTATTGGCCTGTGGTCAGCTTTGCTTTAAGAACAGTAAGCCCTTCCGTAGCGGTAGCCGACATTTCATTCGGTCCCTTTGCAAGAACTGTATTTATAGCTTCTTTTAAAGCATCTGTCTGAAAGGCGTTTCCAGCTCTACCTGCAAACAAATCACTCTTTGCGTAGGTAGCCGTATCCAAAAGAGGTTTCAAGTACTTCGCTGATGGGCCAGAAGCAATCTGTGGAGCAAGAGCCATACTACTATAAGGAGCCCCGTATGTTCTGTATTGGGATGCTTTATCAAATATAGCGAGCTCTTGTTCATCTGACACCAAAAATTTAATAAAATCCCAAGCAGCGGATGCATTCGCACTATCCTTAGGTACCGCATACATCCAAAAACTTGCCCATGAAACAGGAGATTCCGGCAAAGCCTGGGGGACAGGAGCAACCCCAATATCAAGGTCGGGCCTTGCCCTAATAATATCTAGTAAATTCCAGGATGTTGTAAATATCATTGAAACCTTACCCTCGGCAAATGCGGTAGCTGCTTCAGGTTCTAGATTATTCCAAACCTTATCCTCTAAAACGAAGGTTGTATAGAACTTCAATGCGTCTTGCGCCGCCTTTGAAGTTAGATCATCAGGTACCGCAACCCCTGCCTGCGCAAACATCAATCCCAATATATCGGAAAAGAAATCTATGTTATTAGCTGTTCCTATGGCAGCGCCAGCTCTTATAATCTCATCTCCATTCCTTTGAGTAAGACTTAAAGCTAGTCTTCTAAACTCTTCCCATGCAGTAGGCGGTGTACTTTGATTTATCTCTGCAAAATGGCTCTTGTTATAAGCCAACAGTAAACCGTCATAATATGCAGGAGCCGCATATATTTTGCCATCAAACACAGCACTTTGTGTTGCAACATTGTAAAAAGTCTGCGAATACTCCTGCTGGGTCATTGAAGTTGACGGTGATAAATTATTTTTAATGAAAGGAACCCAACTATTGTGGACAAGAACAATATCAGGGGCTCCCCCCTGAGCCAGTCTTGTAACTATAGTTTCTTTATACTTTGCAGATCCTACAATTGATCGGTTATCATAGTTGATTGTTACGTTGGGATGAAGTTCCTTGTATTTAGCAATTTCTGAGTCCATCACTTCCTGGTTCTCCCACAACCCCCACATATTTAGCGTGACCGGACCATTAGGAACGACACTGCTACCTCCCAAAAGTCCACCTATTACGGGCCATGTCTTGTAGTCACTTAACGTACATCCTGTTAAAAGCAAGGGTATTGACAGAAGCAAAATGGCAGTGAGTATTTTATTTTTCATCCAACAAATTATAAATGGCGATGAGCCAAAAATCCAGCAACTAATAACTTTCTGAAAAAACAAGCCCCATTATTATCCAAAACATAAGAAGGGTTTGATTAATGGTTAAAAAGTAATGGTCAAAACTCATAAGAATAAGAATTTGCATCAGAGATATAAAAAGAACATGAAAATAACCCGGGGTTAAGGTCTTTCTAATACCCAAAAAAAGAAATACCACGAAAAAGGCAAATGTGAAAACCCCGGTTTCGGCAAGAACAAGAGCAAAAACATTATGGACCGGTTGCGTAAATCTTATATCTGACGAGTGCGGAGCATACATATCAACAAGAACGGTGAAGTTGTTCAACCCCACCCCAAAAAGCGTATATTTTCCAATTAATCTGTAGGAAGCCGTCAGAAGATCTGATCTTCTGAATATCGAGGGGTTTAATGATTTGGAAAATACAGAAAAAACGGGAATTATAAGCAAGGCCACACAAAATATCATTACTGCTCGTGATATTAATATTTTCTTGTATTTAATTTTCTTAACATTTATCGAAAAAATTACGTGAAGAAATATTCCTAATACAAAAACTAGCCATGCGGAATAGCTTAAAGTAAAAACAAGAGCGAGAGAGCCTACAATAAAAGAAATTAGATACTTCCTGTTATTTTTAAGGTAGGGCAAAAGCCATAAAAGAAAAACACAAAGAAAACCACCAAAAGTGTTGGAATGTCTGAAAGTTCCATATGCCGGAACGAGAAAGTGGTCAAGTATTTCTTTATGAACAACACCCCAAGTGGATACGGAATACGGCTGCTCTCCAAAAAAAAGATAGTTGTTAAAAACAGCCCCTTGTTTAATAAACTGAAAGATACCAAGTAACCCAGAAAGCAGAACAGATAAGGAAACTACACTTAATACCTTAAAAAAATGCTTTTGAATTGATATCTCTTTCGTTATGTAGACAAATAATAAAAAATAAAGAGACAAACGAATCCAGAAATAAAGTGAAGGAAGAACCCTTTGAGCGGATAGGACAGAGAAAAGAGAGGAAAAAATAAAAAGAGAAGAAAATTGCATCTCCCTTCTTTCAAAAAACTTTGACAAAGAAATTTTTAGGGGATAGGTACCCAAAATCCAAAAGAAAACGATAAGAACTGCAATTATATCCTGAACATAAATAGTAGGAATCAGGTAATCTATTAAGATTCCCCAAACATACGCGTCATTTATTACAATATGTTTTCCTAGGTTTAATGGAATTATAAGAACAAGAAGAAAGAAAAGCGTTTTTGAAATATTTAAATATTTTTCTTTAATGTTCATATTGTAATTTGTTTTATTTTATAAGGATTTCCACATCATTGTTCATTAATTAATATGTATATACAATAAGAAGAGGTACTAGTAGAGAATGTGGACATGTGAATATACTTTCTATTTGTTTTTGTTCTAATAAATTTAGCCATTTTAAAATGTTAGTAACTTTATTTTCGTTTGCCTTGACCTAATCTTGGCGTTAAACCCTTTTTTTCTCAATACTAAGCCCTTTTCCTGTGTTGATAACCCGTATTTTTATGTGGTTAACATTGTGGATAAACCAGTGTACTTATCCACATGTTTCATTTTCTAAAAGTTATCCACTAACTTTCGTGACTTACCCATTAAATAAAATTTGTTTAACGTTAACTATGTCTTGTGTTACCTTACCTGTTTCGGCAATCTCATTTTGAATTTTTTCTACCCCGTACATTATAGTGGTGTGGTCTCTTCCCCCAAGAAAATCTCCTATGGTTATAAGTGGCATCCCTGTGATCTCTTTCATTAGATACATTGCAACTTGTCGTGGGATAACTATTTCCTTATTTCGTCTTTTACCTTTTATATCTTGGGATTTTACAGAGTAGTACAAACACACGGCTTTTAGTATCTCGTTCACATTTACATTTTTTGTAGGCTTTTCTTTCAGTGTTTGCCCCAGGATCTTTGCTGCTAGATCAACCGTTAGTTCTAGACCGTTTGCCTTTGCGTACATCACTACCTGCAGATAAGCCCCCTCTAGTTCCCTTATATTTGAGTCAACTTTTTCCGCAACAAAATCAAGCACCTCGTTTGGTACGAAGTCCTTATTCTCATCCCTTTTGGCCCTTAAGATAGCGGCTCTCATCTCAATATCAGGCATCTGAATATCCGCGATTATTCCGCTGGAGAACCTGGATGTTATCCTTTCTTCTATATTGCTAAAATCTTTTGGGGGTCTGTCTGACGTGATGACTATTTGTTTTCCGGCCATATACAAGGTGTTGAATGTGTGAAAAAATTCCTCTTGAGTTGCTTCTTTACCTATTATGAATTGAACATCATCTATCAAAAATACATCCGCCTTCCTAAACTTGTCTCTAAATTGATTACTCGTGTACGGACCCTTGCCTCTTCCACCTTGAATTGATTCGATGAGCTCGTTGGTGAATGCTTCTCCTGTTGTATATATAACGCGCATACCAGGTTTTGTTTCAACTATCCTATTTCCTATTGCTTGAATAAGGTGTGTTTTTCCAAGACCGACTTTGGAATATATAAATACTGGATTGTAAAGTTCACCGGGCTTATCGGTAACTGCTGTAGCAATTGCGTATGCCAGATTGTTGTTTTTTCCTATTATGTAATTTTGGAAAGTGAACTTAAAACTAAGGTTGGATTTTTTTCTTTTTTCTTCAAAAAGAGCCTCTTGGGATTTTTGCTGTGCGAATAAAGGGCCGAATTCGTCTTTTTCTCTTCCATTTTTGTCCTTGCTGATAAGAATTTTGACCTTTAGGTTTTTCCCTGTAATGTTTTTAATTGCTTTTTCTACCAAACTCAAATTCTTTTTTTCTAAGCTTTTTTTAACGAAGTCGTCTTCACAGAGGATCTCAATTGTTTCGTGTGTAAGTTTTCCTATCTGTGTACGAGCGACAACCGATTTAAAAACCATAGGGGACAGCTCCATTTCAACTTGGCCAAGTACTGCTCTCCAAAACTCTTTTGGACTTTCTAAGATTTTTTTACTCATAAATATTTGGGAGGATTTTATGGGGCGATAGATTATTATATATCACAAGTTATCCACAATAATAAAGCAATGTGGATTGATAGAAAAGGCTGTTTTATTTGGTGTTCCAATTACCTTTAGGGATTTTCTTCTTCCATTAGTTTTGCTGTCTCTTTAGCTCTTTTTGCCATGTAATGTACCCAGTCATCATCCAACTTTCCAGGAAGATCCGAAAAATCGTCTACGAAAAGCAGTATTTTTCCAGGAAACTCAAATTTAGGGGTTTTGTGATCGTACATAACTACGATATCCATATTTGCCGCCGCCGCAGCGCTAACGCCTGCAAGGGAGTCTTCAAAAACTGTTACGCGTTTTGGCCTTACTTTTAGGGCCTTCGCCGCTTTTTTGTACATTTCAGGATTTGGTTTCGTTCTTTTTACCTCATCCCCACAAATGATAAAATCAAAGGCTTTTGTAATTTCCAGCTTATCAAGTACAACTGATGCGACTGCTCTGGGTGTGTTTGTAGTGAGAGCAGTTTTAAGTTTTTTCTCCTCCTTTATCTCGTACATAAATTCCCAAAAGCCTTCTGTTAATGAGAGTTCAGTATTGTTTATTATCTCAATGAACGCCTTGTGTGTTAGTTCGGTAAGTTCATCAACGGTTCTTGGGGTTTCAAATGTATTAATCTTTAGAATTGATTCCCATCTTTTGCTGACCGGGAGACCTGGATACACATAACCTTTTGCGTTAATGTATGCTGCCTGTAGCGTATCATCAAGGACTTTTTGAACGGCGTCGGTCATATAATCAGTTGTGGATTTAACTACTGTTCCATCAAGATCAAAAAATATTGCTTTTTTACCTTCAACAATTTTTTTATACATATTTACAACTATTCAATAGGTATCTTCTTATTTCTTATTGAGAGAATGACTATATAAATAACCATCAAAGGACCACCTATAACATTTACAGGGAATAACCACCATCTTGTCTCGGATTTTATGGCATGGACATAGAGGGCATATACAAAACCAAGGATAAGATACAACAATCCTAAAATCTTAAGAACAAGCATAATAAGATTCTATCTTTAAAAGAAAGATATTTCCAGAGTAGCGTTTTAAATTTTGGTATTATGTATGCATGGAGGAAGGAAAAGCTAAATCTATTAAATTTAAGTGTCCAAATTGTGGATCAGTTTCTCAGGACGAAGTACTATTTCTTTGTAATAAATGCCAGCAGGCAGATATGATAATAATAAACGGTGTGTACATGTGCCCCTCGTGTCTTCAACCTGGCGAAAACTTTGAGTGTGTTAAATGCGGGTCAAAGGAAGTAGGGATGGTAATAAAGTAACGGTTTAGAAAGTGTAATTTTCTTTGTAGTAGGAATCTAAAATCAAAGCTGCTGCTAGATGATCGTTTGTTTTCCTCTTTTTTGTGGGGATGTCTAGGTCTACTGCCTCTTCCAAAGCCTCTCTAGAAGATGCATATTCGTTTTGGAACTCTACTGGTTTTTTTGTTAGTATTTTAAGCTGCTTTGCGAATTTTCTGACTTCCATAGACTGCACTGTTTCCTTGTTGTCGAATGAAAGAGGAAGCCCGACAATAATTTTTACAACTTTATTTTCGATGACCTGTCGGTTTATTTGGTTGATAGCACGTTCTATATTTTTCCCGGAAATGATTTCCAAAGGTACTACCAGCCCATTCCTTCCCAGCGCTAAACCGGTGTTTGTTTTTCCGAAATCTATGCCAAGTAAAGCATCCTTTTCAAAGTCAAAATTTTTAGGCATTTTAGTCTTTCGTAATTGTTAAATGGATTCTGTTCATATCATTAGGGACCCTTCTGAAAAAGGGAATTGTAGGAGAAAGTTTAAACTCATACGTATTAATGTTTTTGATTGAACCGAGTATCTTTTCGGCTTCGGTGGGATTTTTTCCAATAAGTTGTTTTTTAACATCTTCCTCTTTTATATCAGGAACAACGAATGTTTTTAGAGTGACTTGAATATCTGCAACGGTTGACGAAAGGACGCTATTTGTTGATTTTCCCAGCACCTCAACATTTACCTCTCTGTTTTGTGAAGATAATACGTAGTTATTGGGAATTAGATCCTTGACATACTCATCCAAGAATCTGTTCAGATCGTTATCAAAGTAAAGTAATCCGCCTGCAACTGCCGATTGAGTTAGTGATATTTTATCTGCCTGGTCCCCAACGTTTTTACTAAATGTTTCCTTCGAAATTTTTGTTTCAATTGACCCTGCTATTAATTTTTGGTTTGTAGCCAGCTTATTTCTTATTTCTGTTTCGGCTTTCGTTTTTGTATCGGCGAGAAGGCTACTGGATAGGTTAGTTCTGTCATCGGCGGTCACTATTTTTACGGTTTCACTTTTACCACCAGTTATATCACCTTTTGTTTTCCCAACAACATGGTCCTTGTCATAGCCTTTTACCTCAAGGGTTTTTCCGTCGGAAATGTTATACGAGTCTCCTATATCTGTCGCCGTTATATCTACATTTGCGCTGCTTGGGGTCGTGACGGAGGATTCTGAAGGTATGAAAGTTACTGTGGCAGCGTCAATTGTAACTGAGTCGTCAAGCGTATATACCAGGTCCGTTGACCTTCCTTTATAGGTCACTTTTGTGTTCTTATCCAAAGTAACCTTGCTTGATGTGTAATTGTATATTGTTACTTTACCGGAGGCTTTCTCTCCGATTATTTTTGAGCCTGTAGTAGCAGCATCCATTGTGTTGTCTATTGTTGTGGAAAGAGTTGAACCCTTTAATATCTTTGCCTTTACGTCAGTCGCTGAACCAGCTTTAACTGTTATGGTGACACTTCTTGTTAGAGGTTGTGCTCGGACGGAAATTTTGGCTGTTACCACAGGTGTTCTTGATCCATAAACAATAAAACTTCCAACAAATAGCAGAACACCTAAAGCAATTAATATAGGCCCCTTTCGTATCTTTGGAAAGTTAGGTACCACTGACGGTATTCTCGGCAAGTTTATCTTTGGTAGCGATAATTTCTTTTTATTTTCAACTGGGGTCTCGATCTCGTTTTCAGGTTCTGCCTGACCAAAGGAGCTAATTTCTTTACCGTTTTGACCGAGTATTAGATTGTTGCCTATTTCATCTTCGGTATAATACTCAACGCTTTTTTCCATTTTATCTGCCTCATGTTGTATTAGTTTTAGATTTAAAGAGTTTTCGAAAAGTATAGAACCTTTCGGAATAACCAACTCGATGTTCAGGTCCTTAAGACTTTTTATTTTGTTTATCGTGCTTGTTACATCGTCCGTTGTTTCAAGCTGAAGTTTTATCATACTGATGATTCGTAAATTTCCTTATAAATAATAGACATCGAGCAAGTATACAACCAATCGTTAGACTTTATTTTATCTGTAGAGTCTACTACTCTCTCCATGTCAGAAAGCATAATTTTACTAAATTCAGGTGTAGATTTAAATGGGATTGTTTTTGTCCAATCTTCGTTTTTTATTATCTCCATAATGTCCAAAGTATCAGCGCCACACCCTGATAAGAAAATTTTTGGTGCAAAAGTTTTTACACCTGAGAAATCTTCAAATAAAAGAAGTAAACCATCGACCCACACCCTAATTGTATCCGAAAGACATTCTTTGACGATTGCCGTTTCGCTTGATGCTAATTTTTTTATATTGTACATGCTAAGAATATTTTCCGCCTCTTTTTTTGACAATCCCATTTTTGTTGCTAATGCCTCGATAAAATGGACACACCCGATATTTAAGGTTTTGGTGGAGATTATTCCTCCTCCAAATATTACTCCTACATCCGTTGAGTCCTCAGCTATATTTATTAGAACAAAGTCGTATGAGTTTTTGGGCGGTAGTTTTAGCCATTCAACCAAAGAGTACATTTGGGAGCCAGCCGCAATTATTTTAAGCCCAGCCTTTTTTATAACTTTCTGCAAAGACCTAATGTGAGAGCTTTGTGCAAAAGAGTTATAAACGGCGAACTCAATCGTTTCCCCGTGCTGACCTTCAAGTACAGCGACGTTTTGTTCGTCGACCTTCATATATATATCGGATGTTGTTATTATTTCAAGGTCTATATCGGGATTTCCTGTTGTTTGCCAAATCTTATTGCGGGCTTGAATATGCGAGGCTTCCATTATTTTTGAGTAGAGTTCATCTATTTCCTCCTTTTTTATAGGACCTTTTGTTGATCTTTTCATTCTTACCGTTGTGGTAAGTCCCAGAGTTTCTCCTCCATCCAAACCTAAAAGTACCCTATTAATGCCTTCTCCTAAATTTTCTGTAGTTTTTTCTACGGCTTCCCTTAGAGCCTGAGCGACCACATCCTTATCAAGCGCGACGCCGTTTCTTACTGCGTTTTCTGGCAAATCTATTTTTCCTGACCCGATTATCTTGAAATTTTCTCCGTCATAATAGAATGCGAGACACCTCACATCTTTGGCGTTTATGTTTACTGATAAAAACTTACTTGTATCAACAACGTTTTTGTCCAGGAAAGGCAGTTTTAACATTATTTTGATTATACAGAGATATTAATTAGGCTTCCATCAAAAAGGAATTTTATCAAAGGGAGGATTTGCCGGTTCCTGTTTTTCTTCAACTGCAAGCCTTTTGTTGATAGACTCCTCAACCTCTGAGACAGGGACACCGTATTTGTTCCTTGAAAGTTCTTTGATCCGTCTTGCAACCTCAGGATCTTTTCTCGGAGAGTCCAGGTCATTTTTATCAACCCACAAAGAGAAAGGAGGCGTTGGCTGTCCGTTAACGAGGAGCCTGATGTATGCATTCCCAACAGGGAGGTTGCTTAAGTCCTGTTTTGTAAATGCCGGCTGGAATTGTGGTTCCAGAAATTCTGCATCCTCAACGCCGACTCTAAACACACACATTGTTCCTACGTTTCCAAAGATGGCGTCTTTTATCTCATCCGGCAACTGTTTAATAAACTGGTGCGCAACGGTTAGGTTTAGCTTATACTTTCTAGCTTCAGATAGAATTGTTGCAAAATCAGGTGTGGCGAAGTTTTGGAATTCGTCAACAAACATGAAGAAGTTGGGAAAGTCCCCAGTTAACTTATGTCTTTTAAGTGCAGACGTGAGTATTCTTGGTACAAACAACAGTCCGATGAAATTTGAGTTTTCTTCTCCGATTTTTCCCTTGGCGAGATCCACAAGAAGAATTTTTCTTTCGGCCATAATATCATCAAAATTGAATGAGGATTTCGACTGTCCAATAATGTTTCTTAGTGTCTTGTCGGTTAAGAATCTATCAAACTTCGAAACGAAATACCCCATCGTTTCTCCTTTTCTGCTTTGAGATGTATGAGCGACCTCGTCTATCCAGTACCTCTTGACAAGAGGATCGGTAAGTTTATCAAGGAATTTTTTATGGTAGCTTTCATCAATTAACAAACGCAATACGTCTACCATTGTTGCTTCAGGATCAACCATCGCTGTTAACATCACGTTTCTTATCGTCCTTTCAAGTAAAGGTCCCATAATTCCCTGTTTGTTCGGATCATAGAGTTTGTACAATAAGGCAATGAAAGAATTGATAAGCATATTTCTTTCCTCGTCCGTTTTCGCTTCTAAAAGATTGATACCAAGAGGTCTTTCAGAGTCCGAAGCATCGAATAAAATTACATCGTTTATTCTTTCAGGAGGTATTTTTTGTAAGATATCGTCAATATCGGACCCGTGAGGGTCAATTATTGCAACTCCCTCCCCGCGTTTTATATCTTGAAGAGCGATCCACTTTAAAAGCTCTGACTTACCTGTACCCGTTTGCCCAATAAGATAGCAGTGTCTTTTTCTATCTTCGTCTCTCATAAATATTTTCTTTTCCACACCTCTAAACACGCTCTTGCCAAGGTAAACCCCATCACCTTCTTCTGGAAGAACAATAGGTGCGGATGATCTTCGTGCAACAAGCCATACAATATTTGGAGTACCTACATTTTTGTTAGGGAAGTGAAAAATGGTTGCCATCTCAATGTTATTTAAGATTGAGACATTTGAATAAACCTGCAACCCCATGATTGAGATCTCTAGTTTTTTAATACTCAACTTTCTATAGATAAAATCGTGGATTAATTTTTTGTTGGGTACAAAGTGTCTTTTTATAAACTTGTTGTAGTTCATATCAGTGAACTGCTCAAACGCAGTTTCAAGATTGCGAAGATGGGTCTCCGCCTCATTTTTGTCTTCTGCTACAGACACAATTCTTATCTTTGTATAAAAGCCAGGATTACCGATCTTGTTTTCTACGCCCTCTAGGAATGTCTGGTCTATATTTGAGTGTCTTTCGGGATTTGCTGAACCTGCTTTGACTTTTGAGATGAACCTTCTTCCGGCCATTCTCCAAGTATCTTCTGCTGGCTGTATTACATATTGAAGAGCAAGAACTTGTCCCGGTTCCATTTTACTCATCGCCGATGTTATGAAACTTAAAGAATCGACTTTTTGATTTTCGTATACCTTTATAGGGTAGTAAGTAGGGCCTCTTAGCTTTAGTTCCGCAACTCTTGTGTATTTACCTCTATCCCAAATTTCTATTGGTTCTATTATGTCTATTTCTGCTGATGGGTAGGCAGCATTTATTTGTTTTTCGACTAGCGAGGATATTTCATCCGGAGTAACAACATAAAATGATATTCCTTCCGCTTTGGAAACTATCTCAAAGGAAATTCTGTACTGACCCGTAAAGAGGGACTTCCAGAATCCTTTTTTAAACCCTACAAGACTTGAGAACATATGTTCAGCAGCTTTTATCTCTATCTCATTGTCCGGGGGGAGCCTTATTTGCAAAAAGGTGAGTTTGTATTGTGATTTCTTTTCAGAAATTTTTCTCCTCCATGCTGCAACTCCAAAAACAGTAAAAATGGATATAAACAAAAGGAGCATCACATAAACTGAAATTAAAAAAGTATTGTTGATTGTGTTACTTATATCCATGGGCAGCTTTGAATTCTTCTATCGCTTTATCTTCTTGTTCGTTAGCAAGGGAGGTGATAGTATCCGCGCCAAAAACTGGTTTAGGTGTTACGATTTCGTTTGTTTTGTCTACGATATTTTCCGTTGTGCCAGCAATTGTTGTGGTTGTTCCCTGGGGTACGGTTTCTGCTAGGGAAGTAGTAGACTCTTTTGTTTCTGTGTTTATGCTCGCAACAGCCTCATTTTTATCGGGCAGCATTTCTTGATCGAATCTCTTAATTTTACTGGGTATTGCCCCGATAAGGCTACTAGTTGTAGTTTCAGGCTCTGGTGTTTGGACAGGTATAGTAATCATAGAACAATTCTAACACTAGGGGGAACAAAAATTAACAGGAGTAATCTGATTTATCTTTTTCTAACGCCTTTAAAGTACTTTTTCTTTATCTTTTTCGCTTCCTCTTCAAGCGTATCCGCAAAGTCCTCAATTTTATCCGAAACAGGCCCTTTTTCTTTTTCTATTGAGTCTTGAATCTCTGAAATTTTCTCTTTTGCCTCTTTGATATACGGATCCGCCTTGTCTTTATATTCCTCATACTTTAGTTTTGTTCTTTCCGTTGTTGCCTGACCTTTAACTTTGTATTCGGATATTAGTTTTTTAAGTTTTTTCCTTGTTTCCTCGCCTTTTCCTGGAGCAAACAAGAGACCAAGTGCCGCACCGATAACGGTTCCCCAAAAGACGCCCCTCATAAAAGATTCCGCATCGTGACAACTTCTACAATGCATCTCCTCATGATGTGGTGGTCGGTGTTCGTTTCTCATATGTGGAGGCAACGGTCGCATTATTTTTCCTCCTCTTCTTCGTCTTCCTCCTCGCTAAACAAGTTTCTTATACTATTAACGGCTTCTATACCTTTTGTTATGCCTCCAACTAACCCCGCAAGGGTTGTTATTGGGGCTACAACATAATTTGATAATCTTCTTGCGGTTTTAGCTACTTCCTTAGCATCCTCGAGGGTTTCCCTAAGATCTTTAAGAACAAAGATTGAATATATGGATACAGCGGTCAGAGTAACGCAGAGCAAAACCAAGGTGACAATTAGTATTATTTGTAAGATTTCCATAGGCAGTTTTCTAATTTACATATAATCATCATTTAAGTTTTGAGTCAATTGGTTTGGTATACTGATACATGTAAAAAGTTTTTTTGGAAGGGGGTTATTTAAATGGAAGATAATACACAAACTCCAGTTGTTGATGACCAAAACCAGGATGATCAAGCTGTTCCAGCTGCTCCAACCTCTCCTGCGTCTCCGGTCGAGCAGGAACCTGTCAAACCAAGTATCGAAGAACCGGGAATAGAGGAGGATTCTGCACTTCAAACACCTTCTGCAGAAGAAATTCCAGGGGAAGAGTTAGATGAGGAGGAGTCTTTTAAAGACGACGAAAGCGGTAACATTACTCAGGATTGAGAAAATAAGCTAAGGGGCCCAAAAGGCCCCTTTTTGTTTGGTTTATTCCACTACCTCACCCTCAACAGGCTCATCTTTATTGTCGCCTTTTCCTTTTTCATCTTTCTTTCCATCGGGCTTTTGTTCGTTTTGTTTGTACATATACTGTCCAATCTTTTGCATGGATATGGAAAGGTCATTGGTCTTTTGCTTTAACTCTTCTGAGGATGCAGTTTGCAAAACGTCTTTTATAGCTTTTATTTTATCTTCTATTTCTTTTTTCACATCAGCTGGAACTTTGTCCCCAGCATCACGTAAAGATTTTTCAGCTGTATAGCAAAGGCCGTCCGCAACGTTTTTGGCTTCCGCATCCTCTTTTCTTTTCCTGTCCTCACTTGCGTGCGACTCGGAATCTTTTACCATCTTTTCAACTTCCTCTTTTGAAAGCCCTGTTCCTCCCTGTATCGTTATTTTTTGTTCTTTTCCGGTTGCCTTGTCTTTTGCAGTGACATTTAGGATGCCGTTTGCATCTATATCAAATTTCACTTCGACTTGCGGCATGCCTCTTGGTGCCGGAGGGATTCCGTCAAGTATGAATCTTCCTAAAGATTTATTATCAGCTGCCATTTCCCTCTCACCCTGCAATACGTTTATCTCAACACTTGTCTGATTATCAGCAGCGGTAGAGAAAACCTGACTTGCCTCAGTTGGTATGGTTGTGTTTCTTTTAATAAGAGGTGTTGAGACACCGCCAAGGGTCTCAATACCCAATGTTAATGGGGTTACATCCAAAAGAAGTATGTCTTTAACGTCTCCAGCTAAAACACCTCCCTGAATAGCTGCTCCAACAGCAACTACTTCATCGGGATTTATACTTCTGTTAGGTTCCTTCCCAAAAAATTCTTTAACGACCTGAATAACTTTAGGCATCCTAGTCATTCCACCAACTAGGACGATTTCATTTATCTTATCCTTTTTTAATCCTGAGTCCTTCAACGCATTTTCGATGGGCTGAATAGTTTTTTGGATTAAGTCATCTACCAAAACCTCAAGTTTAGCTCTTGTCAGTTTAACGTTTAGGTGTTTAGGTCCAGACTTATCTGCGGTAATGAAAGGAATATTTATTTCTGTTTCTATTGTGGATGAAAGTTCTATCTTTGCCTTTTCACCTGCATCCTTTAATCTCTGCATCGCCTGTCTGTCGTTCGATAGATCTATTCCCGTTTCCTTTTTGAACTCATCCAACAACCAATTTATTATTTTTTGATCGAAATCGTCTCCACCGAGATACGTATCTCCGTTTGTGGCCTTTACCTCAAATACACCGTCTCCGATTTCGAGAACAGATACATCAAAAGTACCGCCACCCAAATCGTAAATTACTATTTTTTCGTTTTTCTTTTTGTCTAATCCATAGGCAAGTGAAGAAGCTGTTGGCTCGTTTATAATTCTTTTGACCTCAAAACCCGCAATTTTTCCAGCCTCTTGGGTTGCTGTTCTTTGCGAATCGTTAAAATATGCCGGGACTGTAATAATCGCCTCAGTAATTTTTTGACCTATGAAAGCTTCTGCATCTGCTTTCATCTTAGCTAATATCTTTGCCGAAATTTCCTGTGGTGTGTATACTTTTCCTTCTACCTCAACACAGGCGAGACCGTTTTTACCCTCGACAATTTCATAAGGATAGTTTTTCTTTATTTTTTGCACTTCGCTATCGGAGTATTTTCTTCCCATCAATCTCTTAATAGAAAAAATCGTATTTTTAGGGTTTACGACTTGTTGTCTTTTCGCGGGTATACCAACAATATTCTGATCCGGAACGACTATTGATGGGGTAGTGTTTCCACCTTCGGCGTTTGGTACTACTTTTGTGGTCCCACCCTCCATGACAGCCATGCAGCTATTGGTTGTGCCTAAATCAATTCCTAATATTTTTGACATAAATGCCTCCTTTTATTCTCTGCCGACAACTACTTTTGCCGGTCTTAATAATTTTCCGTTTAATATGTAACCTTTACAAGTGACTTTTAAAATTTTGTTCTTTTCCCCTTTAGCAGTTTCTACCGCTTCCATTAGATTATGGTCAAAAACCTTGCCCATGGATTCAATTTCCTCAACCCCCATGATCTTGAGAGTGTTTTTAAAGTTTTTTAAAGTGAGCTCCAGCCCCTTATCTTTTATGTGCTCTTCTATTTTTTCTAAATTATCCAAAAGAGGGAGAAAGCTTTCTATAGTTTGTCTTTTTACATAACAAATTAACTGTTCCTTCTCCTCATTCGTCCTTTTCTCAAGGTTCTTATAGTCTGCAAGAGCTCTTTTCCAGTTATTCTGTGCTTCGTTAATTTTCTTTTCCATTTCACCAAGGTGTCTCTGCAATTTTTCTATCTCTTCATGTTGTTCTTTATCCTTTTCTTTCATATGAGTTTTTAGGCAGTGGGTTTAAATTTACCAAGACCCAGCCAGCTCCTCTAGAAGCTTTTTGGTGTATTTAACGATAGGAATAACCTTCTGATAATTTAACCTTGAAGGTCCAAGAACCGCAAGGTAACCTCCTTTTTCGCCGACCATATATGGGGTAAAAATTACCGTTGCCTTACCAAGGTTTTCAACTGGAATCTCGTCCCCAATTAGTGTGTAGTATTCTCTTCCTGGAACTACAATCTGAAAAATTTTATTCAAAATTTCATAGCTATCCAAGATTCTTAATGCCGATTTTGCAATGTCGATATCCCAAAACTCCTTATGCTCCAAAACGTTTACTGCCCCAGCGTAGGTTACAAACCCTTCGTTGGTAGTGGCAACTGACAAACAACCAGTTGCCTCGGCCATCGCAAGTGTTGTTTCCCTTAAAAGTTTTTCCAACTCAAATCTGTTGGACCATAATCTTTGTTTTAAGGCCACCTCCTGTAATACAGGAAGCTCCTCCTCAGTCATAAGCTCCTCAATGTACATTTTGTACGCCATTTTTGTTGGTACTCTTCCTGAGGATGTGTGAATCATTTCAAGAAATCCTTGATTAATGAGTTTAGCCATTTCGTTTCTGACGGTGGCGGGGGAGCAGTGCAGATTATATTTCTGCACAACCTCGACAGAGCCTACAGGTTCTGCTGTGTTTATATAATCATTGATTATGGCTTCCAGTAATTGGATTTGTCTTTCGGTTAACATATTGTCAGTATGATAACACGAGTGCTAAAGCTGTCAAGCGAAAGTTTTATTTTGTTAATATTTGTCTGAAAGCTTCCTGCGGAATCTCTACCTGTCCGATTTTTTTCATTCTTGCTTTGCCCTTTTTCTGTATGTCCAAAAGCTTATCCTTTCTTTCTCTGTGTCCACCAGACATTTTTGCCAAGACATTTTTTCGAAGTGCTGGGATATCCTCCCTTGCAATTATTTTTCCGCCTATTGCAGCTTGAAGAGAAACAACAAACTGTTGTCTTGGGATTACACCTTTTAATTTTCTGACTAAGGATTTGCCAATCTCGTCAGCTTTTGTTTTTAGAACTATGTTTGAGAGGGGCCCAACTATTTTTCCGTGAACTAAAATGTCGAGTTTTACTGCATCGGCCGGTTTGTAATCCAAAAACTCATAATCAAGACTTGCATATCCCGAAGAAACAGTCTTTAAGTCGTCGAAGAAGTTGTATATAAGCTCAGAAAGAGGAAGCTCATATTCAAATACGACGTTTTGCTCATTCGGATATTCCATCTTTTTTAAAATAGCACGTCTTTCTGTGCACAAGGTCATTACTGATCCAGAGTAAGTTGCCGGTGTTATTATCGTGCAGTAAATCCATGGTTCCTGGATTTCCAAAATGCTTGATCTGTCCGGAAGATCTGAGGGAGTGCGAACATAAAGTATTTCTTTTCTTGTGTTTGTGACTTTGTATTCAACAGTTGGGGTTGTGGATATAAGATTTAAGTTGTACTCCCTCTCAAGTCTTTCTTGTACGATTTCTGCATGTAAAAGTCCCAGAAATCCACATCTAAAACCAAATCCTAAAGCTGAATTGCTTTCAGGCTCAAAACTCAGAGACGAGTCGGAGAGTGAAAGTTTTTCCAAAGCTTCTCTTAGCTGGTTTGATTTTTCTGTATCTACTGGGTATATAGATACAAATACGAATGGTTTCACATCTTTATATCCTGGTAAGGGCTTTGCGGGGCTATCTTCCCAGCAAATAGTGTCTCCAACTTTTACAGCATGTATGTCTTTTAAACCTGTTGCGATGTATCCTATTTCTCCTGTTGTAAGATGGTTTGTTTTTACTCTCTTAAGTTTGAAGTATCCAATTTCTTCTGGTAAAGAATTTTTTTTGGTGCCAATAAATCTGATTTTTCTTTTATTTCCGAGTTTAAACTCTCCATCTATAACCCTTATAGTTGCGCCCACGCCTAAGTACTCATCAAAGAAAGAATCAAAAATTAATGCTCGTGATGGTGAATTGGCGCTTCCGCTTGGCGCGGGGACTTTTTCAATAATCTTTTCTAACATATCCTGAACTCCTTCGCCTGTCTTTGCAGAGACCTTTAGGATGTCTTCTTTTTTAAAGCCGAACGTTTTTATTATGTCCGTTTCCACCTTATCAATATCTCCAATATTCAAATCTATTTTGTTTATTACGGGAATTATTCTTAACCCTGCATCTTTTGCTTTGAAAAAGTTTGATACAGTTTGGGCTTGAATTCCTTGTGTTTTATCAACAAGAAGTATAGCTCCCTCACATGCTGCCAAAGACCTGAAAACTTCATACGTGAAATCAACATGTCCTGGAGTATCAGTAAGATTGAGTTGATACCCCTTGTATTCCATTCTGATGGCTTTGAGTTTAATGGTAATTCCTTTTTCTCTTTCCAGATCCATTGAGTCTAGGGTTTGTTTTACAATATTTCTCTGATCTACTGCATGAGTCAACTCAAGCAGTCTATCTGCCAGAGTTGATTTACCATGGTCTATGTGGGCTATTATGCAAAAATTTCGAATCTCCTGCTGATTCATGAGGTGATTTTACTATAAATGCTGGGGGAATGGGGGATAAAAAAAGCGGAAGGGTTTTATGCTTCCGCATGTGGGCTTACATTCGTAAGAGCAAGAAGAATGAAAGTGGAATCAGTACGAGCAAAAGTACAAAGGAAATAAAGAAGCGAGTCGCTTTTCCACGATTTCCTGATAACATAGCGGAAAACAAAACGCTCGTCTCGATCAAACACCATAAAAACACCATTTCTGTAATTGTTACGATCACGGCGGTTACGGGGTTTCCATTCCAAAGTGTTGTGAAATGACTTATGAAAAACTCCACTACTTTTTCCATCTTCTCCTCCTTTATTTTTGTAAGATTTTCTCCGAGTGTATATTATTATAGGTTGAAAGGCAAATTAAACTGCCTCCGACTCTGTTTCTGCAAGATTGATAGATTCCGAGGGGATTTCTTTTCCAGAAAGCTTCAATTTTCCTAATAGTTTATAAAGTAGTTGTATCTCTTTAACCTTAAAAATACTAGTAATCAAAAGATATGTAATTATACCCACGACTCCAGCTACAAGCGTAAGCCCTAAAAGATTAATTGTTCGTGTGGTATCGAAAACAAACTGGTCTAAAAATCTCATAGGTACATAAAGCATAATTCCCATGCAGGCGGTAGCCATGGATATCTTAACGAATGGGTACAAGAGCCTTTTCTCGCCAAAACCACCTAACTTTTTGTTTAAAAGGATAAACATAAAGATCATATCCATTAGTGAAGTTATTGTGTACGAAAAAGCGATCGACCAGACTCCAAGTTTCAAGTAGGTTACGAAAGTAACTGATATCGCAACATTTATTACCGCTGTCGTCACATTAACGAAAACAGGTGTAAGGGTGTCTTTGAGTGCGTAAAAAGCTCTAGTTATTAAGTAATTAGCGCTTTGAGCAAATATACCTATGCTGAAAAAGGCAAGTGTCCATGCTGTTTTTATGGTTGCATCCCAGGGGAAGTTATGAACTCCGTAAACAAGTCTCACTATCGGGACACGCAAGATTAGGAATATCGCACTTATAGGCATCACCAGATACATCATTTGAAAAAAAGATGTAAGAAAAGTTTCTTTAAATGTTTCTTTTTCTTCCGGTACGTTTTGTGCGGACAGAGTTGGTAAAGCAGCAGAAGCCATAGACATTCCGAATAACGTTACCGGAAAAGTTTGAAGCTGATCTGCAAATTTTAGAAAAATTACTGAAGAGGTTGAAACCAAGATTGCTAAGCTATTATTTATTGTTTGTGTGAGGTTAGCTAACAAAACGCTTGTTATTCTGGGTGGTACAAGTGTAAGAGTTTTCCTAAAATTCGGATCCTTTAAATTTAAGGATGGGTAAAAAGCAAATCCTGCCCTTTTAAGTATAGGTGCCTGAATTCCGAAGTGAAGAAACGCGCCTATCACTACACCGATGGCAGGGCCATAAATACCTAAACTTTTTGATAAGAACACAATACCTAAAATCATTCCTACGTTATACATGACTGGTGCGAGAGCAGGTATTGCAAAATATTTATAGGATTGAAGTACGCTTGTTGTTAAACTTCCGGCAACCAAAATAGTCTGGGCTGCCAACATTATTCTCATCAGGTTGGAACCAAGTGTAATCTCGTCCTCCGTAAAGTTTCCTAAAGATAAAAGTCTGATTATTTGTGGAGAAAATATAAATATAATTACACCCAATGTTATGAAGAAGAGGAAAGTTGTATTTATTATGGATGAGGCGACATTGAAAGCTTCCTGGCGATCTTTTCTGAGAAGGTCCGTGAATACTGGAATAAAAACTGTAGAAACAGCACCGACAATTAGTATTGAGTAAATAAGATTAGGGATTCTATCCGCTGTGTAAAATACGGCTAATGAATTAGAAACACCAAAATTTGATGCAAGAAGTCTTGTCTTTATAAGACCTAAGAGTGCACTCAATCCGCTTGCTACAGCCAGGACAAAGGTAGCGGATAGGATTGAGTTTTGAGTTTTAAATAGAAACCCACCATTGTTTTTTTGTTTAATGTCGTTTTGCATTTTAAGAGCGTCGAAATATACTTTGTACTTATTCGTGATTATGCTATCATACAACCCGATTATGGCAAACACGAGGTCAGCAAAAAAAGCAGTAAGAAGTTCTTCAAAAAAAAGATCCCACAATCTTTTGTGGAAGAACAGATTTAGATCAGCTGTAAAAGCTTTGTATAAGGCTATTTCTGAGAAAGAAAGCGAAAATGTGATTGCAGAGAAATATAAAGTCCTCCAAAAGGCTCTGGATAAAGCATCAAAAGAAAAAGTTATTCATAAAAATAAGGCAAATAGAGTAAAATCAAGATATGCTAAAAGGATTTCTGCCCTCCTTAAAGGAGAAGATAAACCAAAGGTTAAGACACCTAAAGCAAAAACGAAGCAAAAGTAAAGAGGAAATTACCAAAGAGGAAATTACCCAAGTTATAGACATAGGTACATTACCCAGCCTCCATCATGAATATGACCCTACTGAAAGGAATAAGGAGCTCATATCGTTCCTCGAAAAGGTTATTGTGACCGTTAATTTTGTTTTTATCGCTCTCCTAGTTACAAACCACTTCCTTTACGGCTATTTGAAACAGGTGAAATCAGAACAGGATAGTTTAGTAAGCCAAATCCAGGCTTACAACGATACAGAAAAAACAGCCTTATATGTGGATAAAAAGACCACTTACTACAAGGAAGTTCTAGATTCAAAAAAAATATTATCTTCTAAGCTTTCTTACGTTTTGGAGGGAATTAACCCTGGAATAACATTACAAGGAGCCCTAGTTAAGGACTCAAACTTTGAGATACAAGCTAGGGGTGTATCAGCATATGTTTTCACGAAGCTTATATCAGATTATTTACAAGGTAAACAGGTTTCAGAGATTGTATTAAGAAGTGCCGCTTTGGATCCAGAGACCAAAGAGTACAGCGTTTATATGGGAGGAAGTTTCAAATGACTAAGAATGTGAAAGAAAATAGGAAGCGATACGCAAATAACTTCAGCAGAATTGTTTCAAATAAAGATACTCTCTTCAGGATTTACCTTTATTGGGCTATTCTCTCGGTTGTCTTTTTAGGGATTTTTGGGATCTATCCGACTGCTAAATCTATCTTAAACGACCTTTCGATCATTTCAGAAATGAAAAGTGTAAACCTAGGGCTCGAGAGGAGGCTTTCCGATTTATTCACACTGAAAATGCAACTTGATAAAGTAAAAAATGAAATTCCTCTTCTAGACTACTATCTACCTGAAACCTTCGAGATTCAAAACTACATGGTTGATTTTGTTGTCGCTTCCCAAGAAGCGGGGTTTAATGTTCAAAGTTTTGTTCCTGTACAGGAAGAAAGTAGTTCAGTCTATGTTAACGTAGGGTTATTAGGAGAGGGCGATGTTGTTGAACTTATAAAAAATATTGAAGAGTTAAACAGGATAACAGAAGTAGAAAGCGTATTGTTGTCAAGGCAGGCACCATATGACATCTTAACTTTGGTTGTGAAAAATTTTATCATGGAAAGACAATGAAAACATTCCTAATTATCTTTACTCTAGCTTTTACCACACTGGTTATTTGGTCATTCATTGGTATGAAAAGTGTAAATAAGGACGATTATATTTCCCCGATAACACTTGACATATCTAAGCCCTTAGATGTTACTATTAACGTAGATTTTATTAAAGGATTGAATCCTGCTAATGGACAATAACAGTTATAGCGTAAAAGAAAATGCAGGAAAGAGTCTTAGAGCCTTTCTTTTGACGTTGTCTGTATCGTTGATTGTTTTTAGTGCAGTCTATTATGTACTGACTAATAATGCCTCAAAATCAGAATCTTTTGATTCTTCCATTACGGAAAAAACAGATACAAGCGCAAATGTTGATACTGGAAGTGCTACGGGTGATGTGGCGGGGGATGAGAATGAAAAAACGGTTTTCGGTAGTATAGCCGAAAAAGACCCCGGTGTGCAAAGCGGTGTAGTGCTTTCGGGAGCCACCGGTGAAACTCCTCAAACTACAACTACCACTGGCGCCACTCCCGATACCGGAACGTTTAGTCTGACAGTTGGGTTGTTTACAGCTTTAGTGTTTTTCTTAGCCTCAATGGTAATGGTTTCGAAAAACCCAAGGAAAATAGCGTTGAATGAATTCGAAAAGAGTGCTACAAAAAAGGTCGATAAAGAGTAATCCCTTCAAACCTTCGTTTTTATTGTTCCAATGCAGCTCTTATCTCTAACCTATTTGTTTTTGTTCCTGCAGGCCAACAGGTCATTAAAGTTACGGTTGATTCGTTTAGATATTTAGGAGCCCAGGATTCAAGAGGATTTACATCGTCGGGTTTTAAAACTACCTTGTCTTCTATCTGGTATTTTAAGGTTTTGTTGTTGTAATTAACATAAAAATTATCACCTGGTTCTAAATCTCCCAGCGTTGCAAATATAGTTTTGTAGTTTTTGGGATTAAAGAACCAAGGTAGAACGGAATGTCCAAATATGTAAGCATTTCCAATCTCTCCTGGTAGGGACGATCCGCTATAATGTCCGATAAATCCGTTTGGGCTTGAACCGTTAAAATTTGTCTTGACTTTTGCATTTTCAATTTTTAATTTTGGTATGCTAAGGTAAAAATATTCAGGGACATTTTGTTCCTGTGATATGTCAACCCCACTAGTTTTTATTTCGTTAAATTGAAAATCTTTAAAACCAGTAGCGACTCCAAGAACTGTGGATTCCATTGGTTTTGCCACAGTATCTTGGGTTTTGAAGGACACTAAAGGAAGAACTACCTGTGTCCCAAGAACCAAAAAGCCAAGTGCCATCAAACCACCTGATAACAGTCTTGTCTTGAATAAAAAAGGAAAGCTCACAGATTTGTATATAGGGTCGAAAGACTCATCTTTTATGTAAATTTTAGGTTTTGAGTCAGGCATTGTTATGAGTTTATCACCTTTTCAATAGCCATCGGAATCAGAAGACCTTCGTCAATCTCTGAAAGTTTTGATTTCATGTCCAAAATTCTTAATTCCTCAAATATAGTTATTATCTGTTTTTCTGTAAAAAGGTTTGCTTGTGATTGAGCTTTTCTTCTTACAAAATTATGTAATCTGCCAGCTGATGGAGCATTAAATTTTTCCGAAGCCAGAGTCCTTAATCCATAAAAAATCATTGAAAGTAGCTCAAATGATGAAACATTATCCTGCAAAAGCTTGGATAGCTCTAAATAAGCTTTATCTCTTTGCTTATAAAATATCGTATCAACAAGCCTAAAAACATTGCTTTGAGGGGTTATCTCATTTGCATTTATTTTTGCGTTTAATTTTGCAGTATTTTTTATAAAAGCGTTCGTCTGCGGAAGACTTCTACCTGAAAGAATTATAACGGTCGTTACCATAGGAATTTTTTGTAGGACCTCGATGAATTTGTCTAAATTCATCCTACCTGCGGAAGTCACATCCAAAACTATAAATGGGGGATTTCCGAATAGATCATTTGAGTGACTTTTTTCGTGTATTTCTTCTGGGGTTGTTTGGGTTATATCCAGTTCAATCCTTGATTCCACATTCAGTTTTTTCTGCTGATTTTGGATTAATATTCTGGATTTGGAAAGGTCATCCCCATGAACTATGTATATCATGTCTTTATTTTATCTTTTTAGGGAACGGTTATTAATAACTATTAATTCCCAAAGATGTACTTTTGCATATAAGCATGTACTTGTGAGAAATCTCCGGTTCGTGGTATTAGAACGTAGTTATTTGCAATACCACCATAAAGCGTTGCATCCGTAGGAGCGTACAAAAGCCCTCCTTTGTCCGCCTCGCTTCTATCATCAAGAACAACAGACACGGCCTTGTCGAAATTTAGTTGCTGGGATAAAAGGGCGAAACTTTCTAAGGTTTTAAAATCCACGTTTGTAGTCACGTTTTTGGAGTACGAATCGTAAAGTCCTTTCAATTTCGTAGGATTTAATAAGGTTTCGAGAGACAACGCTTTGTCCTTTATCGCCATAATAACTTTTTGCTGGCGTTTCGCTCGTGCAAAATCTGTTCCTTCGTTATTATCTCCGTGCCTCGATCTTGCAAACTCCAAAGCTGTTGTTGAATCCATCGTTTGAGGTCCTGTTAGAAATGAAATTGTTTTCCATCTGCATGGAAAACTAAATTCGTTAGGAAGTTTTTCGGCTTCTTGGGGAGTCATTCCGCAAAGATTGGTTTCCATCCCCTCAATCGGGTAATATCTGTCTGTAAAGGCGTTATCTACCGTTACATTTATACCACCCAACGTATTTATAGCATCTTTAAAGAGGTCAAAAGTTACAACTACATAGTAATGGATGGGAACTCCAGTAACGTTCTCTACGACATTTTTTAATTCGTCGGCCCCACCATATTCGTACACAGAATTAAGTTTGCCCGATCTGTAAGTAGACCCGCTACATATGTCCGTTGTGCATTTGTAGTTTGCTATCCACAAGTCTCTTGGAAGAGAAACCATAACAACGTTGTTGTCCAGAGTTCCAATTGAAACTATCATCATCGTGTCTGTAAGAATTCTTGCGCTTTCTGCTCCTGCGTCTCTTTCGTCTGAACCAATAACTAAAATATTTGTTCTCCCATCTGTTTCCACGATATTAGCCGCCGATACATTTGCAATTATAGATACTGGGTTGAAGACTTCTTTGACTTTACCCCGGAAAATATATAGTACGACTCCGATAAGGATAATGATTGTGACAAGAAGGATGAACTTCGTGCGACTTTTACCTTTGTTTCTAGGCTCCTTTAGAGCCATGTTCCATTGTTTTGAGATGTCTGTGTACTTCATTTATAGTTAATCTTTTTAGGAGTAGGTTTTTATTATATTCGCAAAAGATTTGGAATCAAGACTTGCATTTCCCACCAAAACACCATCTAGATCATCAATTTTTGCTATTTCAGCGATATTCCCCTCATTTACTGAGCCCCCATAAATAAGAGACGCTTCCTTCGGTAGTATTTTTCTTATTTCCTTCGCTATCTCTCTGATCTGGTCTGCGCTTTGCGCTCGATACACGCCATTTACCGATATATTGTTGGGATCTTCCCAAGCGATTAAACACCCCTTTTTATAAAAATCGGGAAGATTTTCTGGTTTCACAAAACAAACGATAGGTATTATTCCTTCTTTAAAGCACAAATCTCTTTTTTTTATAATAATCTCTTTGTTTTCTTTTCTTTCGCTATGTCCGATAATCGCGTACTTGCAAAAATCCTTGATTTGAAAGGCTCCGCACTCACCCGTGTGAGACCCTCTTTCTTCCAGCGATACGTCCTGAGAAGCAAGTTTGATTGGGATTTTCTTGGAAAGTTCAAACACCACAGGGATATGAATGAAAGACGGTGCAACTACAACCTCTACGCCTCGTGGTTGAGTTTTTTTGAATTGGGAAAATGAAGCTAACCATTTTATCAAACTGTCAAGGTCCATATTCATTTTCCAGTTTGCAATTATATATTTCATAGATTACAAAGAGATCTTTCTAATGGTTTCCTCAATTAATTTAGGCAGATTTTCAATGTCTTCATGGGTGTAGCTGTAACCCAAGACGTTAAGGCATGAAAATACTATTCCAATATCAGTATACATTTTATCTGCGAATTGACAGGCGACAAGACTATTTACTAAAACGTTGCCGCTAATTTCACCGACTCTTGATTTTCCGCATCCCATGGGGCAATTTGAGCAAGAAGGATATATACCTTTTTCTACGCTAAGATCAGCTTTTTCGAGCATTTCACTATAGAGTTTTTGATACATCTCGAAATTATCTGGTTTATATATTTCCGTTCCTGTTATAACCAGGCCCTGAAGATTTTTTTCCGTAAAGGTTTTTTCCAAGTAGTTTTCCGGAGTAGTGAAGTAATCGTCCAACAAAACCTTGTTTTTTTCATAATTGATGACGCTTCTTTTGCCCGGGAGTCCAAGAGATTGAATATCGACGGTTTCAGTAAGAAAGCTCACTTGTGTGTTTTGAATATCAAGGATGGTTTTGTTATCCGCTTTTCCAGTTATAACCAGCGCATCAATTCCTGCAAACCTAAGTCGCAAAGATATGCTTCCACCAAGATAAAGATCCTCTAGAGATCCTGCGTCATCTAATACTATTGCGGTTTTTGAAACAAAGGGGAAAAATCCATTTAAAGGGCCGATTGCAAAGATAAGAGGGTTCTCGTTATGGTAAATTTCCATGAGTTTTAGACCAAGCCCCACGCCCCCTAGGTATTTGTTTAGGTCAACGAAGGTTTTCATTTCTACTTCTTTTTTGTTTAAATCTATCTTCAGTACCCTTTTTGTTGATAAATCAGGCATTTCTTCTATTCCTCGGTTTTTTCAACCACCTCAAATACACTTTTAGGGCAAATCTCTGATATTTTCTCTATATTTAGCATGTTTACTCGGGGATCTATTTCGATGCTATTATCTACTGTTTGGGGGTCCTCACCCTTTTTTCTGAAGATTCTTATTAAAGACTCTTCTAAACCCACCTTTTTTAGTTGTCTTTGAGCCTCTAAAGAGCACAATTCGCATCCGTTGCATTGGTCTGGTTGTGTAGCTTCAAGTGTTTTAGGCATATTTTTTGGTCAATTTAGAGCTTCGATTCCAGGTAAAGTGCCGTATGCCAGGTATTGAAGCATTGCCCCTCCTCCAGTTGATACAAAACTAAATTTATCTAACAAACCAAGTTTATCTAACGCGGTTATAGTGTCACCGCCCCCAATTACTGAATAGACGCCATTTTCCTGTGTTAACTTCGATACTTCTTTAGCAATTTCTCTTGTTCCTTGAATAAATTCTTCTTTCTCGTACACACCAAGAGGCCCTACCCAAAGGATTGTCCTTGCACTCTGGAGAATTCTTATATAGTTTTCAATAGTTTCTTTGTCAATATCCATACTACTTTTGTCTTTATTGCAAGATAAAATAAGATTATGAGGAACTTCTTTACTCCAATTTGCAGATAAAAGTGAATTTAAAAGTATCGAGTCAGCCAAAACTAGAAATTTATCTATAACAGGCATCTTACTTTCAAGTTTTGCTCCTCCAATTATGACAACTAAAGGTTTTTCTGGATCTTTGAGAGTTTTGTCCAAAGCGTTTATCTCTTTTTGGAGTCTAAGTCCAGCGTAGGAAGGTAGAATTTTTGGTATCCCAACGATGGATGCGTGTTCTCTGTGACAGGTGGCAAAGCTTTCATTTACGTACATTTCGGCTTCTAAAGCTAGTTCTTTGGAGTATCCGGCATCGTTTTCTTCTTCTCTGGGGTCAAAACGGAGATTTTCCAACAGTTCAAAGGAGTTTTCGCCCAGTTTTTCATTGAAATAAGGAAGGAGGTGTTTTGTGCTGAATTTTTCTTCAAAGTGACCCTCTGGTTTGTCAATATGACCGGCAATCAAAGGCAATCCGCCCTTTTCTATAATAAATTTCAAAGTCTCAAGTAAATTATCAAGCCTATATGGCTCTTCGATTTGGCCATTTTTGACTGGGACGTCAATATCACAGCGCACAAAAACTCTAGTACTGGTTTTAATAGGAGCTTCTGATAAAGATTTCATGGAGATATTTTATCATTATTCGGCCATCATTAATGCCATTTCAACGAGTCTACAACTGTATCCCCACTCATTGTCATACCAAGCAAAAACCTTGATCATGTTCCCATCTATAACCTTAGTCATTGTTAAGTCAACAATTGTCGAATAAGTGTTTCCAATAATATCCGAGGAAACAATTGGCTCGTAAGTTACCTGGACAACATCTTTGTATTCCGGTTGTTTTGAAGCCTCTTCTAATGCTTTGTTTACGTTATCGACAGTAACGTTTTTCTCAACTAGAGCCGTAATATCAGAAATTGACCCCGTCATTATGGGAACTCTTAAAGAAACCCCGTCAAATTTTCCTTTCAAATTAGGCAGTGCTTCGACGGTTGCGTCTGCAGCCCCTGTTGTAGTCGGGACAATGTTGTATCCTGATGCTCTGGCCCTTCTCAAATCCACTTTTTCACCGGTTGGTGCGCTATCTACCACATTTTGATTGGCTGTGATCGCGTGAATAGTGCTCATTCCTGCCTTAACGATCTTGAAATTCTTATCCAGAATAGCTAAAACTGGGGAAATGCAGTTTGTTGTGCAGGAGGCGTTTGAAATCGCATTTTGGCCCAAATATTGAGAATCATTAACCCCTTTCATGAAAGTTTGAATTGTTCCACCTTTTGTTGGAGCCGATACTACAACTTTTTTGGCGCCTGCTTTTATGTGCTCTAGTGCGGAATCGTCTTTTGTGAATCTCCCCGTACATTCCAAAACCACGTCAACTTTTAGCTTTTTCCATGGGAGTTTTGAAGGATCTTTTTCGGAGATTACCAAAGTCTTTTTACCCTCAACTACCAGGTAGTTCTCTTTTCCTGTTTTGTCAAAAAAGTCCTTTTCACCTCTGTTGTCCTCAAGTTTTACTTTCTTTCCGTCTTCCTCCAACCATATTTCTTTGTTGTAAACTCCGTAAACCGTATCGTATTTCAAAAGATGAGCCAAAACCCGGGGATTAGTTAAATCATTTATAGCCACAATATCAACACTCTTTTCATGCGCTATTTTAAATGAGGACCTTCCTGTCCTTCCAAAGCCGTTTATGGCGAATCGAGCAGTCATATTTTTATTATATTCTTTAAGATATAAAGTGCACTACTTTAGGAGGGAATCTAGCCAATCTTTCACTATTCCCTTTGGCATTGCTGCACTTTTTCTGTCGATTTCTTTGCCGTCTTTGAGGATTACGTATGTCGGAATACTCATTATCCCGAACTTCCCAGCCATTTCATTTTCTGCCTCAACATCAACCTTTTCGAACGCAACTTTATCCTCGTATTCCTTTTTGAGCTCGTCAATTATCGGCGACATTGCTTTGCAAGGCCCACACCAATCTGCATAAAAATCTAAAAATTTAAGCATACTTGTTCTCCCAAAACTTACTAAGAATTAGACGTAACCCAACTATGATAACATAATCTTCACAGAGTCCAATATGGAAAATCTTCATAAGAAAAAACTTGCGTTTTATTTATGCGTGACCTTAGGATTAACGGTGGTTTTTCTTTTAATATCGGTATTTTTTCCAAAGATCTTTAATAAAGACATTTCTGTAAAAGAAGATCTCAGTGAGAGAAATTATTATTCCACTTTGCTTACGACACAAAATCTGTTATCAGACTGGAAGACAGACGAGGTCTTGGGAATCTCCAACGAACCGGATGTTTCCGGAGAGAGCGCTTTGTTGGTTGATATTAACTCTGGAAAAGTCGTTTATGAGAAAAATTCAACGCAAAAAAAGAAAATTGCTAGCTTGGCAAAGATAATGACTGCTGTCGTGGTATTGGAACATAAGAATATAGACGATGAAATTACCATCTCATCTAAAGCTGCAGTCGTTGGAGAAAACGATATGGGCATCTCTGCTGGAGAAGTGTATACACTTGAAGAACTGCTTTATGGGCTGATATTAAATTCTGGGAACGACGCTGCCTATGCTATTTCTGAGGGAGTTGCTGGGGATTCTTCAGCATTTGTTAAATGGATGAACATGAAAGCAAAAGAACTGAACCTAGGCAATACTTATTTTGCCGATCCTAGCGGTTTGGATGATGAAAGTTACAGCACCGCCTCCGATCTTGTTAAACTTGCAAGGTACGCGATGCAAAAGGATGAATTTAGGAAAATTGTTGGTACTGTAAGTATTGAGCTTCCCTACAGTGAAAAACATAAGTATTTGAATTTGGAAAACCAGACCAATTTATTAACAACCTATCCCGGAGTTGCCGGCATAAAAACAGGATATACAGAAGAGGCGGGGTATTGTTTGGTTACCTACGCGAAAAATGAAAATGTTGAACTAGTCGGTGCTGTTTTGAAAAGCGAAAACAGAAAATTCGATATGATTTGGATGCTCGATTGGGGGTTTTCAGTTTTAGGACTGAAGATCGAGCATCCGTTGCTGGTGTTTTAGCGTTTGTTGGTTTTTACACCGTAATCTTGTAAGTATTTTTTAAGTGCAGCTTCATATCCGGTGGCTTTTCTGGTAATTCTTACTGTAGCGTAGGCAATGATTATGGGGGAAACTACGATGAAACAAAATATCACCAATTGCTTTATCCACATAACACCTTTTCTCCTTTCTGTTGTTTTTCATGGATTTTACACTCTTAAGGTCTACTTTTCAACCTATAGCTTCATATTTTCTGATTAAACTTGTCTCGCACGTTTGCAAAAATCTTTTGACCGTCTACAAAATGAGGCAGAAATGTATATGAAGACAGAGTAGCAGTACTGGAATTTCTCCTCCAGAAATAGGTGATATGATATCTTCGTGTCTGAAAATACTCCCGAACTTTTTAAGAGGTTAAACCCCCAGCAGATAGAGGCTGTAAAGCATCTAGATGGACCTGCTTTGGTTGTTGCGGGTCCAGGCAGCGGAAAGACCAGAGTTTTGACCCACCGCGTTGCGTATCTAATTGAGGAGTGTAACATTCCAGAAGTAAATATCTTGTGTGTGACTTTTACAAACAAAGCCGCTGATGAAATTAAATCTAGAGTTTCAGCGCTTTTATCCAAAACAAAAGATAGTAAAAATTCAACAAAGCTTCCGTGGAGTGGCACATTCCATTCGATTTGTTCAAAGATCCTAAGAAAAGACGGCTACGAGGTTGGTATACCTCCATCATATGTAATTTACGATACTGATGATTCTTCGGATGTCATAAAAGGAATCATAAAAGACTTCGGGATTGATTCAAAAAAATTTAATTCAAGAAGGGTTTGGGAAACGATTTCCAGCGCGAAGTCAGAACTTGTTGGGCCTTCAGAGTACGATTCTTATGCTCAAGGATACTATCAAAGAACTGTTGCCAAAATTTATCCTGAGTACCAAAAAAGGCTTAGGGACAACAATGCCCTGGACTTTGACGACCTTTTAATGGAAACCGTTAAGTTGTTTGACCAGGCTCAAAGGGTTTTAGAGAAGTATCAAAACCTTTTCAGATACATTTTAGTGGATGAGTACCAGGACACTAATAAAGCTCAGTATGTTTTGACGAGGCAACTTTCAAACCTCCACAATAATTTGTTTGTAGTGGGTGATATGTCTCAGGCAATCTACAGTTTCAGGGGCGCAGATTTTAGAAATATCTTGAACTTTCAACGGGATTTCCCCAAAGCTAAAGTCTACAATTTGGAGCAAAACTACAGATCTACCCAAACTATTTTGGACGCAGCTAAAAATGTTATTAAAAACAATTCTACTCATATTCCTCTTGATCTATGGACGGAAAACAAGGGAGGTGAAAAAATTATCGTTTATTCGGGCGGGACAGACAAAGAGGAAGTGGAATTCGTGATCGCGGAAATAACTGATCAGCTTTTAACAGGAAAGTCTTTTTTGGATATCGCAGTTTTGTACCGAACTAACGCTCAGTCAAGAAACATGGAAGAGGCTTTGATAAAAAACAATATTCCATACAGGATTTTTGGAGGCGTAAGGTTTTATTCCCGTAAAGAAATAAAAGATATCGTGGCGTTCCTGCGTGTAATTCACAATCCCAAAGACTCTGTTTCATGGAAAAGAATTATAAATACGCCTCCTCGCGGGGTGGGTCAGAAATCCATCGAAAAGCTAAAGGCGGTTAAGTGGGATTTGGACGAAATCGAAAAGGTATCAAAACTTCCAATTAAAAAATGGATTGATGATAGAGAAAAATTATCTACCTTAGAGTTAATGGATATAGTTTTGATGGAAACAGGGTATATTAAATGGCTTGATGACGGGACAGAAGAGGCTTTAAGCAGAATTGAAAACATTAAAGAATTGAAATCGGTTGCCTCTTTGTTCGTGGACCTCCCAGATTTTTTGGAAAACGTTTCTTTAATAGAGAACTCCGAAAAACCAAGCCAACCCAACGCTGAGGGGGTGACACTTCTTACGGCCCATGCCTCAAAGGGTTTGGAATTCCCAACTGTTTTTATTATTGGTATGGAAGAAGGGCTGTTCCCGCATTCTCAGTCAATGGGAGATCAGCAGGAACTTGAGGAGGAAAGAAGACTTTGTTATGTAGCAATTACCCGTGCGAAGGAAAGGGTTTATCTTACAAATGCCCGTTCCAGGCTTTATTTCGGGAACATTCAGGCCAACTTACCCAGCCGTTTCTTATCCGAAATTCCAAAGGAGTTGTTAGACTTTAGAGGAATTGGTTTTACTGACAATTTCGGAACAGGTAACTTTGGAAAAAGTTCGTCTAATGACGACTTCTTGGATGACTTGGATGCGGGAAGAAACTTTTTCAAATGGAGCTAGAACTAATAAGGTAAAATAGACTCATGTATGTACCTATAAAATCTCTTGGCCAAAGCTTTTTAGTAGATAATTTTTTGGCAAAAGAGATGGTTAATTCCCTTGATATTTCAGATGGTGATGAAATCATTGAAATAGGCCCGGGGCAAGGAATGCTGACCGATATAATTGCTATTAAGATAAAGGGGACCGGATCTAGTTTGGACGCAGTTGAAATAGATAAAAGACTAGTTGAACAGCTTGTTCCTAGGTACGGCGGGAACCCAAATGTAAAAATAATACACTCAGATATACTTTCGTGGCTTAATTCATTTGTCCCTGATAGGGAATTTAAAATAATCGGATCTTTACCTTACTACATAACCTCTCCTATAATCCACGGAATTATAAAGATGAAAAAAAGACCTGTTAAGTGTGTTTTACTAATCCAAAAAGAGGTGGCAGAAAAGATAAAAAGTGTAGTTCCAGACTCTTCTTACATGTCCTGTTTAGTTCAGACGTTTTTTGATGTAAAGTATGTTGGAAAGGTCCCGAAAAACAGGTTTAGACCGATACCCGCTGTTGATGGTGGGATAATCAAACTTACAAGGAAAGAGGGGGATTTTAGTCTTGACTTTATAGATAAATATGAGGGTTTTTTACATAAAGCGTTTTCAAGCCCTCGAAAGATGCTGAATAAAGTTTTTTCTAAAGAAGAACTTCAAAAGGGGGGTGTTGAGCCAACATTAAGAGGTCAGAATCTGAGTGCTGATGATTGGCTTAGTTTTTACAAAATTCTGCACCAGGGAAAATTATGATCAAATTTAGTATTTGCATACCAACATTAAACGAAGAAAAGTATGTAGGAAAACTTTTAGACTGCCTTGTGGCCCAAAAACATAAAAATTTTGAGGTTATTGTTGTTGATGGTAAGTCGAAAGACAAAACAAAGGATGTTGTTTTGAGTTATAAGGACAAGTTAAATATTCAGTTCATTCCATCTCCAAGAAGAGGAGTCTCTTATCAAAGGAACTATGCTGAGAAACATGCAAAATATCCGGATGTTATTTTCTTCGATGCTGATGTTCAAATTAATCCCGATTTTTTAGAAAAGATCGAAAGATATCTGGAAAAACATGATGTCGACGTTTTAACTTCCTGGAATGAGCCGCTGTCTGATAAACCCGCAGACGATTTTATTTACCTTTTAATGAACGTGTTCTTGCTTGAGTTGATAAAAAGGAAGATGCCCGCAGCAGTTGGTTGTTTTATTTATGTTAAAAAATCCTCATTCGAAAAGGTAGGGGGATTTGACAAAAACATTAGTTTTGCAGAGGATTACGACTTGGTGAAAAGGTTTCATGACAAGGGGTTTAAGTACGCATTGCTGAAAAGGCCAAGGGTAAAAGTGTCAGTAAGAAGATTTGATAGAGAGGGAAGGATGAAGATGATCCTTAAAGAACTGAAAGCCGCTTATTATTATTTTTCTGATGGTCAGGATTATTCAAAACTACAAAAAAAGATTAAACACGAGTTTGGAAATTTTTAGATAAAGGCCCGTACAATTATCTTGTGCGGGCCCCGTTTTTTGGCCCAAATCTCTTTTTAGACCAGTACTCTGAGTATCCCGCCCCCTTACAGGGACGATATTAAGTTGTACCCAAAAAATAGACTATATAGGCTTTTTAGTCAATGCTATACTAGTTTTATGACGAGGCATGTCCTTCAATCGGAGCTTTGGGAAAAGTTCAAAGAGAGCTACGGAACACCGACTGTGAGGGTTGGAAATGTTTTGTACACAAAGCATAAAATCCCTTTTACGTCATATTTTTATGGTTATTGTCCGCGTGTAAACCCTTTTGATATAGACTTTGACAAGGTCAAAGCCTCGCTGGAGGAAAATACCTGCGTGGCTATCCATTTTGATGTCCCAAACGTTGCAAAAGACGACCCTGATGCTGAAAAAGCGATCAAAATTTTTGAGGATAATAATTGTGTCTTGTCCGCTAGGGAAGAGTTCGCAAAGGGGAATTTTCTTTTAGATTTGACAAAATCAGAGGAAGAAATTCTTAACGGTATGCATAAAAAACATAGATACAATGTTAAATATGCTCAAAACAAAGGGGTTATTGTAAGACAAAGCACTGACGATAAGGATTTTAGTATTTTTTACGATTTGTATTCTGAGACGTCCAAAAGAGCAAAGTTTTTTGCAAGATCCAAAACATATATGGAAAAGGTTTGGAAAACCTTTAATGAAGCTAAATCATCCTACCTATTAATTGCAGAATTAGAGGGTAAACCATTAGCATCGTGGATGATTATCATCTATGACAACGTTTTGTATTACCCGTATGGAGGCTCAACAGCTGAAGAAAGGAACGTTCAATCAAGTTGTCTTGTAGGCTGGGAAGCGATAAGGCTTGGGAAAAAACTTGGGTGCAAATTGTTTGATATGTGGGGAGCCACCGAGGATATGAGTAATAAAAGTGATCCATATTATGGATTTTCGGTGTTTAAGGAAAAATTTGGATCAAAACATGTGGAATATATCCCTTCATACGACTTTGTAGTCAATGAACCCGTGTATAAAATGTTTACAGCCGCCAACAACCTTAGGTGGAAGGTGCTGAATTTATTGAAATGAGGCCTATTCAGGATATCCGTCAAAGTGAAAAGTGGGCTTTATACCTGCAGTCTATGGGGTGGAAGTCCCCTAGAACTTCAAGTGGAATAATTATTGCTTTAAGGGATCTGAAGATTGGTAGTGTTGTTAAGGTACAAAGACCTGTTAACATCGCCCAAAAAGATATAGATGATATAGAAAAAATCTGTAAAAAAAATAGAGCGATGTTTGCAAAAATTGAGCCCTTTGATTTCGATTCCGTTAAAATTTTAGAGGAAAATGGATATACCAAAAATGATAATCCTCTGTCGCCGCCCTCAACATTCTATATTGATTTAACAAAGTCGGAAGAAGAGCTTTGGAACAACATTTCAAATAGTGGTAAATACTCGATAAACAGATCCAAAAGAGAAGGAACTAAGCTTAGATTTTACCAGAATCCGATTGTAGAAAAGCTCGAACCTTATTACAAAATGTGTTTGGAAACCGGAAGGAGAAACCACTTTCCGATTCAGTCTTATAAAATTTTGCTTTCAAAAGTTAAGATATTCGGAAAGGAGTCTCATTTAGTACTGGCATACGACAAAGAAGGAAATTTACTGAGTGGGAAGTTTTACCTTTGCCACAAAGATATGGTTTTGTATTCAACAGGGGGCACAACAAAACTTGGTAGGAAAAGCAAAGCAGGTTACCAGCTTTTGTGGGACTCTATTTTGTATTTTAAAGGTTTGGGTTATAAAGTCTTTGATTTGGAAGGTAGAAGTGATGATAGGTTTAAAGAAATCTCAAGAACTTGGGCTGGGTTTACCCTCTTTAAGGAGAAATTTGGCGGGGAAGTTGTCGAATTCCCTTATCCTTATAACAAATACTTTAGCTTGTTATTCAGAACTATGAGCAAATTTGTTAAGTTGCCGTTTTAATCTTTTTGTGCGAAGGGACAGATCTCCTTGTAGTCGCACCAACTGCAGTGTTTTCCAGGAGTTGGTTCAAAATCGCCTTTTTTAATTCCCTTAACAACCCCCTTTATTTTTTCTTTTTCAGCTTCTATTTGCCTATTTGTCCTTGTCGTTGAAACCTTTTCCCCAGTTTCCACATAGTACAAGGTCATCTTCTTTGGATTTAGGTTCAGCGCTTCTTTTGCGGCCATAGCGTAGATGGTCATCTGAGCATCCTTATCCGCCTCATTTTGTTCTTTTGGATTTCCGGTTTTGTAGTCAACTATCTCAACCTCTCCGTTTGGGTGTTCATCAATCCTGTCTATCTTCCCAATAAGTTTTGTTCCATCAATCATAATGTTAAATGGTTTTTCTATACCCAAATGCTTTTCTTTCAATGACGTGTTTTTGTGGTAATACTCCTCTAAAAGCTTCTTTCCGCTCTCAAACCTTAGTTGTCGGTGTTTCTCATCTAAATAGCCAAGAGGGATCCAGTTTTTCTCATAGATTTTTAAAAGTTGATCTAGAGTAACATCTTTTCCAAACATTTTTTGTGTGTGGAATTCCTTCAGAGTATCGTGGATAGTGTTTCCAAAACTTAATGAATGGTTTGGTGCTACCGGGATTTTTAATACATATGAATATTTATAGCGTAGGGGACAGATAAGATAGTTATCTATTTGTGAGTAACTGATAAAGTCGGGAACGAAACCTGTGAGTTTCTTAGCTAGTGCTTCTCTAAATCCTGTTCCTACAGCAAAAAGTGTGTTTTGCTCTTCCTTTACCTTTTCTTTAGTTTCCTTAGGTTCAGTGTTTATCTTCAAGCCTGTTTCTTTTAAGTATCCGCTTGGGGTGTTGTCTCTTTTTCCTCCATAGTTTTTTCCTAAAACCATAAATAAATATTTCTTTGCTCTTGTCATACCAACGTAGAACAACCTTCTTTCTTCCTGAATGTGCTCGTCTCCTGTTGGTAGAGTTTCTTTGATAAGTTCGTCAGGTATTTCAATTGCATCCCCTCTATTTCTTGTTGGGAACCTACCCGAAACAAGATTTGCCATAAAAACAACCGGAAATTCCAAACCTTTCGCAGAATGAACGGTCATCAGGTTTATGGTATCTATATCCTCAATTTCTGCCTGTGCGGGATTTTCTCCTGCCTCGATTACAAGATCTACGTAATCAATAAAGTCTATTAAAGTTGGCATTTCCTTGTATTCTTCATGAAAATCAACCTCGAATTTCTGGATTTTAGTCAGGAAAAGATTGAGATTTTTTATGCAAAGTTCGTTTTCGACCGTTTCCTCCTCTAAAAATTGATTTAGATATTTTATCGAGTTAATAAGCTCGTAAACTATTTCTGTCGGAGTTGCTTTTGTAATCCTTGTCTGGAAGCTTTCTATAGTTTTTGCCAAGTTCGCTGTGTTTTCTTCATCAGAATTTATAACCTGATCCCAAAGTTCTGCTTTTTTAACCCTTGCCTGGGATAGAAGTTTAGAAATTTCCTGATACGGAATCTTTAAAACCTGAATATTTAAGGTTCTATATAAGCTTGTACCGTCAGCAGGGTTTACAGTAGCCTTTAAAAACGCTAAAACGTCCCTAATTTCCTCTCTATCATATAAACCTCTATTTCCAACCAGCTGGTAAGGGAGGCTGTATTTTCTTAAGGCCATGACAAACGGCTCTAAGTGGTTGTTTGCCCTTGTCATGATGGCAAAATCTTTATATGTGTATTGGGGTTCCTTAGCCAGAATTTCGTATATTTTTGAAATTACAAACTCTACTTCATCCTCAAGTGTTTCCGTTTGAACAATTTCTGGGCCAACTCCCTTTTCTTTTGCCTCACTTTTTAACTCTTTTGATATTCCAAGTTTTGACTCCAAAGTATCGGGGTTGTTGTTTTGAATTAGCAGGTATGCCGGATCAAGTATTTTTTGTGTTGATCGGTAGTTTTTGAGGAGTGTAACTGCCTCTGAGTGTTTAAATTCTTTCATAAACTGAAGAATATTAGATACTGCGGCCCCTCTGAATTTATAAATTGATTGGGAATCGTCACCGACGACCAAAAGACTTCGGTTGTGGTATTTTTCGGGTTGTTTTGTAGGGTAGAGTATCTTAATAAGCTCGTACTGGGCATAATTTGTATCTTGAAACTCGTCAATTAGCATGTGCTTGAATTGCTTTTGATATTTTTCTAAGATTTTTGGGCGTTCTTTAAAAAGTTTTAATGTCCAGATTATCAGATCTCCAAAATCCATTTTCGAGTTCTTGATTTTGAGTTTTTCATAGCTTTCATAGACATGCGAGAGCTCCTCCCACCTTTCTTTTTCTTCTTTGTCCTTGGTTTTATTTGTTTTTACGAATATTGCAAAATCTAAAGTTGTGATGTTCTCATCTTGTAAACGAGAGATAAATTTTAGTATGGCCGATATAAACTTAGTGGGATTTCCAAGTGGTCGGAAGTAGGTTAGGTTAAGGTCGAAAAGGTTTTTCCTTAGAAGGAGCCATTGTTCTGAGGCCGAAAGTATTTTGTAAGTCGGGTCAAGTCCGATTTCCAACCCCTCGGTTTTGAGTATTCGGTCTGCAAATGAATGAAACGTGTAAACCCACGGTTCTTCGTATCCAAGAGGCATGACGTCTCCTATTCTGTTTAGCATTTCTTGCGAAGCTTTTTCCGTGAATGTAAGAGCCAGGATTTCTTGGGGATTAACGCTCTTTTCTTGGATGAGGTATCTGATTCTTTCCGTGATAACTCTCGTTTTTCCAGTGCCGGCTCCTGCTACCACAAGTATAGGACCAGTTTTATGTTTTACTGCCATAAGTTGATCTTGATTGAGCTGCGTTTCTGTTTTTTTAGTACGTCTTGCCATGTGTTTGTATTATATATTATAGACTAGACAAAAGCCTGTAGTTTGTGGTACAATGTTGGTATAACAACGTTTTGACCTTAAAACACCACTTATGACAAGTGAAAAGGAGAGAAAAACATGTCTGCTCAGTCTATGAACGCGTTGTTGGTAATTGGTATTTTCGTTGTTCTCACCGTGATAGGTCTTCTTGGCGTATTGGCTATTTGTCATTTAGGTACGGTGCCACCAGATACAAATCAAGAAGCTGATCAATAACCACGGACCCACTCCCGTCAACATCTTTTATTTTTTGATGTTTTCGGGAGTTTTTTTATTCCTCAGAAGGTGGTTCTTCCAATAAAGGTTTTTCTGCTTCTGGCTCTATCTCCTGAACCTTTTCAAGTTTTCCGAAGAGTCTTGTAAATCTATTTTTAACTCCGTCCATTGATTTATAAGAATTGGAAATGTGTCTGCTTAACACATCTAAATCTTCATCAAATTTTTTAGCATCTACTTTTATTCCGGCTAAAGCTTTGAGGATTTTATCTGCGTGTTTCTGTAGCTCGTGCTGTTGGTACGCAACAAGAAGGACTTTCAAAAAGTAGGCTAGGGTGTTAGGGGACGCCATAATAATATTTTTCTGCTTGGAATAACTTTCGATCTCAGGTGTATTTACAATCAACTCGTAGTAAACATTCTCTGATGGGATGTACATGATTGCCTGAGATGTAGTTCCTTCCTCTGGAAGGATGTATTTACTTGAAATCTCATCGATTCTTTTTTTGACTTGTAGAACGAAATCTTTCTTATGCCTATCTCTGTCCGTTTGCGTTGCGGCTGTGACCATTGCCTTAAAATTTTCCATCGGAAACTTTGAATCAATCGGGATAATCCCCCTGTCTGTGTAAACGACGGCATCACATGTACTCCCATCCTTAAATTTGAACTGTGTTTTGAAAAGGTCTTTTGGAAGGAAGCTTTCAAGAATCTCGTACAGAAACTGCTCCCCCAGACCCCCTCTTAATTTCGGAGATTTTAAGACATTGCTCAAATCTTTCATGTCATTTCCGAATTCCTGTATGCCGCCAAGTTGCTTCTGAACTTCTCTTATAACGTCTTGGGATTTATCAAGTCTTTCCCAGATCATTTTTGATTGTTGATTTAGCGCCTCCCTTTGGCCTTTCATTTGGTCCTCAAGGGTAGTTCTTTGATCCTTTAATTGTCTTTCTAGGACCTCTGTGTTTTTGGAAACGGTGTCTTTCATGTCTTTTAGCCATTGCACAAGAACTTCATCCCCGCCCTTTTTCCTTTGACTTAATAAAACGTAGATTACAAGTCCCGTGAATCCCAAAATCACTATTACGAATAGAAAAATAGTTTGTGTATCCATAGTGCTTCTATTCTACCAGAGTGCTAAAATCAAGCCATGCCGAAGTTTGTAAGAACAATGGCTGTGTTAACAATTTTGATGTGGGGTGTTTTGGCTTTTATTGTTTTTTATATACCCAGTGACACTTATTTGAATATATTAAGTTTCCTAGCTATTTTGTATATTGCTCTTCACGGTACGTTGTCTATTCCCTTTTACCTAATTTACAAAAAAAGACTTCCTAACTTTACAGATCAAAGACTTTTGTACAGAATGGGTACTAAATGGTCGGCCTTTTTAAGTTTTATCGTTGTCGGGATACTTTTTCTAAAAGCTTTTCACTTGATAAATTTGTTGAACGCTGGTTTGTTTGCTTTGCTGTGTATTGGAATCCTTTTTCAGGTTAAGGGAAGAAAATAGCCCTTTTAATGTTAAAATAGTTCCGTTATGAAAAAGAAAATATTGATTACAACTGCAATAGACTACGTTAATGATGTGATTCATATTGGGCATGCTTATCAAAAAATCTTAGCTGACTGTGTAGCCAGGTTTGAAAGGATAAGAAGGGGAAAAGAGAACGTTTTTTTTGTCACTGGAACTGATGAACACGGCCAAAAAGTTTATAACGTAGCGAAAGAAAAAAAGATTGATGTAAAGCAATTAGTTGATGATATTGCCAAAAAGGATCAGGAACAACAAGATAGTCTTCAGATATCTTACGACAGGTTTTTCAGGACAACGGATGATGATCACATAAAGTTTGCGGGAGAGTTTTTCAAAAAGGTTTACGATGCAGGGTATATTTACAAGGGAACTTATAAGGGTTTGTACTGTGAGGGGTGTGAAGCTTACAAGACGGAAAAAGATCTGGTTGATGGAAAATGTCCTTTACATCCGACTTTGAAAATTCAAGTTGTTGATGAAGAAAACTATTTCTTTAAGTTTTCAGAATTCAGAGGTTTTCTGAAAGAATTATTCGATAAAAATCCTGATTTTGTTCTTCCGAAGTCCCGTTTTTCAGAGATGTATGTATTTATAGACAAGATAGAAGATATCCCCATCACTAGAAGAAAAGAGAAGCTCCCGTGGGGAATAGAATGTCCCGTGGATAGTAATCATGTAATTTGGGTTTGGTTTGATGCACTTGTAAATTACTTGACTTTTGGTTTACAAAAAAACATTTGGGATAAAGATACTGAAATAGTCCATTTTTTGGGGAAGGATAACTTAAGAATGCACGCGCTTTTGTGGCCGTCAATGCTGAAAGCAGCTAAGTATGAACTCCCAGATCATATTTATGTAAATGCTTTTTTGAGCATTGGGGGTAAAAAAATAAGTAAGAGCTTGGGAAATGTAATAACACCTAAACAGTTGGTAGAGAAGTATGGAGTTGATCCAGTTAGGTATTATTTTTTAAGATACGGTCCTTTGATTGAGGATGCGGATTTTAGTGACGAACATTTTAAAATTGTTTACAACGCAGACCTTGCTAACGGTTTAGGAAATACGGTTGCAAGATTGGCAAAACTTGCTGAAACGTCTGGATTGTCTTTTGTTGACACTAAGAATAGTAATGACAAAATGAGTAAGGAAGTGACCCAATCATTTGATGAGTTTAGGGTTGATTTAGCCATTCAAAATGTGTGGGGAAGGCTTGCAAACCTCGATAAGCATATAAATGAAAATACCCCTTGGAACATAAAAGATGAAAGAAAGTTAAAAGAGGTATTGGAATACGAAATAAAGGAATTACGCTCTATCGCCTTTTTGTGTAAGCCTTTTATTCCGAGTACATCAGAAAAAATTATTGAAATATTCAGGACCGAAAAAATTTCTGCGCCTGTGGGAATTTTCCCAAGAATATAAATGTCGAAAATTCCTGACAATTTCTCTGGAGTAATTAAAAAACTAACTAAAACTTTTGATGGTTATCAATATGCATTCAGAGGTACGTCAAGTTTAGTGATCCAGGGTTTGGATATGAACGTTGATGATATCGATATATTGTGTGATGAGAAAACCGCATTAGCAGCAAACAAACTCTTAAAGAAGTACCTGGTTAAGAAAGTTAAGTATAGTGAGTCCCCAAAATTTAAATCCTTTTTTGGTAAGTTTAATATAGACGGAGTAATTGTGGAGATAATAGGAAACTGGCAAATCTTAGATCCCAAAGGTAACTGGAGTAAGGTTTATAGTGCTAATGATAGGGTAGAATTAGAATATAATCACGTGAAAGTGTTTGTTACACCTGTAAGCTCGGAGTTGGATGTGTTTGCCAAGATGGGTAGGTGGACAGCCTACCAGAAAATTAAAAATCAGATAAAACCTATGAAAAAGATGTTAATTATAGATACATATAACTTTCTACATAGAGCGTATCACGCGATTCCGTCCACATTCAGAGGCCCAGATGGTCAGCCTACTAATGCAATTTACGGTTTTACATCAATGATTATCAATGTTTTGGACCAAGTAAAACCTGATTATATGGTTGCAGCTCTGGACGGTAGGGAGCCAACCTTCAGAATAGCCGATTTTACGGCCTACAAGGCCCACAGGAAGCCTATGGAGGAGGAGCTTGAGTCTCAAATCCCCAAGGTTTTTGAAATCCTCGACGCTTTCGGGATAAAGAAGATCCTTGTTGAGGGATATGAAGCTGATGATGTGATTGGAACTGTAGCGAAAAAGTTTTCAAACAGGGTTGAAGTGGTAATTATTTCCAACGATAAGGATTTATGGCAGCTTGCAGGAAATCACATAACGGTTATGGTTCCTGGGCAGAAGGGTTTGTTTGAATTTATGGGAGAAAAAGAAGTTGATGCTAGGCTTGGATTTGAAGCTGAGAAAATAGCTGATTATAAGGGTTTAAGAGGGGACCCGAGTGATAATATTCCAGGAGTTTATGGGGTGGGAGAAGTGAGCGCGACTAAACTTATTAAGGAATTTGGTTCTATCGAGGAGATTTATAAAAATATAGACAAAGTTAAACCTGAAAAGTTAAAAGAAAAACTTTTGAATTGTTATGAACAGGCTTTGATGAGCAAAAAACTTGCGCAGATAATTTTAAATGTACCCTACAAACTTGATTTGGAGGAGTGCAAATACAGCACATTTAATATCGGAAGAGTCAAAGAGGAGCTTCAGAAATATAATTTTAGATCTTTAATTAAAAGAATGGGTCTTGAACCTGACGAGGCAAAGAAGAAAGCAAAGGAAACACCGGACAGTCAGCTTTCTCTCTTGTAAAAGGTAATCGCCCAGGGTAAGTGAATAAACTGGGCGATTTTATTGGTCAGGTTTTTCTCCATTTTTTCACCTTAGTAGGAACTCAAAAGAGGTTAGAGCATCACTTTCCGAAGGTTCTGCGAACTTCGAATAGTCCAGGATTGCCAGTAAAACGATATTGTTCTTTTTCAATGCCTTTTGAACCGTTAAGATGAAGTTATATTTACAATCCCCACTGGCAATCAAAATGGCTTCTTCTTCGGTTTTGGCAAATTGTCTCTTGCTCAGTTCCTCAAAACTAGGTGGGTCAAACACATTGACTACATGCGAGCCATTGGAAGAATATTCCTTCCCGATTGTATCTATGTGGAGCTGTGAAAGAATCAACCTGACCTTTGACTCTAAATTCCCCCTTAGAAACAATCTTACAGTACTCATGGCGATCTCCTTTCCTTTCCTTTTGGCAGATTATACTACATATTTGGGTTTACATGTGTATTGTGTTGTGGAAATATAATATTATGGAAAATCTCAAAGAAAGAGCAGAAAAAATAGCTACACTTTTACAAAAGAATTACCCCGAACCCAGAACAGAGCTTGTACACCAAAATGAGTATGAGCTCGCGGTTTCTGTTGTTTTGTCTGCACAAACAACTGACAAAAAAGTTAATCAGGTAACACCTGATTTGTTTAAGAAATACCCAACATGGGAAGCGCTGGCGAATGCGAAAGTTGCTGATGTAGCAGTTTTAATAAGGCAAGTTAATTTTTACAGAGGAAAGGCCGAAAGATTGGTAAAAGCTGCTCAAAAGGTAGTGGCAGAGTTTGGTGGTCGGCTTCCACGTCAGATCGACCAGCTTATGCGAATACCGGGAATCGCTAGAAAAAGTGCCAATGTAATTTTGCAAGAAGCTTGGGGAATTACCGAGGGGATAGTTGTGGACACCCATGTGATAAGAGTTTCCGGAAGACTTGGATTAACTACCCAAAAAGATCCTGCAAAAATAGAAAAGGATCTAATGGATTTGTTCCCGAAAAAATATTGGAGAAATGTTTCCAGTTCGTTGGTTCTTCACGGAAGATATATATGCGTAGCAAGAAAACCTAAATGTGGGGATTGCTGTCTAAATAAAGTTTGTCCGAGTGCGTTTAAGTTTTAGTTATAACTTTAGCTCTTTGACCCTAATGGTTCCAAAAGACTTGGATTGTTCTTCATCAAAACTCCACTCCCCGATTTTTGTCAACCTAAAAGTGAAAGTTTCTCCTGGTTTGATTGGTGTTGGTGTATCAAGTTCGGAGTAGGTTGGTGTTTTCTGTCTAAGATATATAGTAGCATCTGAGTTGTTTTTCCAAACTATTGCCTGCCCTCTTACAGCGAATGCTAACTTTGTTTTCCAGCCGCCATTAACAAACTCGATGTTGATAGCTCCATATTTTTCATCAATAGCTGTTTCAGTTGATATGCTTCCTTGAGAGGTCTCAGATCCTGGGATTGTAGGATTTTCTTCCAGTATTGTGTTATAAGTACTTTCATTTCCTGTTTTTACTAACCCTGGAGCTATATGTGGCATTAGGTTGTAAATGATTATTAATGCAATGAATATCAAAAACGTGATGAGACCGATTATGAAAATAGGTTTATTTCTCTCAATAAAATCTCTCATGGGGTACATTATAGCAGTTTGGGTGGACAACCCTTGGACGTTATATTAATTTATTGACAACCTTTTCCATTTTTTCTTTCGTATAAAGCCCTGTATCTGTCCCTGCTACTTCTATTTCTCCCCTTGCATTCACAACCCCCCAGGCTAAAGCCTCTTTAAGTGGTCTTTTGTGGAAGATTGCAGATACAAACCCCGAGGAGAATGCATCTCCTGCACCTGTTTTATCAACTATTGGTTTCCCATCGTCATAGGCGTTCAATTTCACAAGGTTTTGGCCATCGAAAGCATTTACACCGTTCTTTCCGTCCGTTATTACTGTGAGCTTCGGTCCAAGTTTTTGGAGGTCTATATGTATTTGGGGGAGAGGCTTTTCCCCCACAATGGTTGCGGCTTCTTCCATGTTCAGAATAAGAATATCTGTTACCTCAAGGAAATTTTTTATGGCCTCAAGACCCGCTTTCATTTGGTAGGTTCCAGGGTTGAAAATAGTTCCTATACCCGAATTTGATTTTATGTAGTTTATCAACTCTTTTTGGAATTCCTCAAACCCTTCTCCTATTGAGGTGTAGTAGAGAAGTTTTGGTTTCGGCCACTCCCTTGTCTGATAATTTCTCCTTCCGTGGTAGGAAAAAATAGTGCGTTCGTTCTTGTAGACAATGATAGAGTGAATATCTGTCGAGGTCTTTGGGTTCTTAATACAGTATTTTGTTTCGAGACCAAGGCTTTGCAGTTCTTTTATTATTCTTTCAGCATTTTGATCGTCTCCTATTTCCGTATAGATTGCAGCTCTTAGCCCCAAAAAATTGCAGCCAACAGCAACGTTAAGAGCATTTCCTGCGATTGAAGTGGTGAATTCTTCAACCGGTATTTTTGTTCCGTGTATAAAACATATTTCAGAACCCCCTCCGTCGCTTGGTTTTTCATCAGCTCTTGAGATGTGCATTGTTATATCTATTGAGGAATCACCAATGGTTAAAATATCTATCATATGTCCTCTATAAACTTTAGTACTTTTTCCTCAATTTGGTGTGAACTTAAGCCATATTTATCTTTCAAATCACTATAACTTCCAGATTCTCCAAAAGTATCATTTACCCCTATTCTTAGAAGTTTGGTAGGAAGTTTTTTGCTGAGAACTTCTGCTACGGCTCCCCCTAAGCCGCCTGTTGTCTGATGTTCCTCGACTGTAACAGCACAACCCGTTTTTTTGATAGATTTTAGTATAGTTTCCTCATCTAACGGTTTAATTGTTGGAGAAGAGATAATTTCTGCTTCGATTTTATACTTTGCTTTGAGATTTTTTGCCGCTATTAAGGCCTCATAAATTATAGTTCCGCAGGAAACGATAGTTACATCCTTTCCTTCCATAAGAACATCCGCCTTTCCTATTTTGAATGGAGTTTCTTCTGTTGTTATTTCCGGGGTTTCGGCCTTTGAGTAACGAAGATAGACCGGTCCTTTGTGCCTTGAAATTTCCTTAACTGCTTTTTTCGTTTGCCAGTAGTCTATCGTGTTTATTACTACCATGTTTGGTAAGACTCTCATTATTGATATATCTTCCAAAGGCTCCGCGTTGCCTCCGTCAGGACCGTTTGAAAAACCGGCATGAGATCCGCATATTTTCACGTTCGCTTTTGAAAAACAGACCGAAAGTCTTATTTGATCCCAGTTTCTGGATGTGCCAAAGATTGCGTGTGTGGTGATGTATGGTATCTTTCCGCAAATGGATAGTCCTGCGGCGATTCCGGTCATGTTTTGTTCAGCTATCCCGCACTGAATAAATCTTTCTGGGTATCTTTCTTTAAACTTATCGAGTTTTACAGAGTAAGAGAGATCTGCTACGAGGGCAACAATGTTTTTGTTTTCTTCTGCAATTTCGCACATTCCTTCTCCAAAACCATCTCTTGACGCTTTTAATTTCACGTCTTTTCCAAGTACCCCCTGATTAAGTTTTATTTTTTGGTTGAGCATCGGGCAGAGAATAGTTAATTAGTTGCACTCGTCTGTCTTTTGAATTCTGTCAAATTTTATTTCCCAATCACTTTTTGACAAAGTTATTATGTCGACCGCAACATTCATTCCTGGGGTTAATTTGCATTTGTCTCCCAAAACAGTATCCTCGATTGAAACAAGTATCCTCTTTTTTGCTTTGTCTTCGTAGACTTTCTTTATTTTTGTTTTGTAGCCAGTGTAATCGTTTGTCTCTGTGGAAACCGCAATAACTATTTCTTTGTTGAAGTTTATTTTGTCTTTTACCTGAAGTAGCCCGCTGCTATCAACATAATTTAAGAAGTCGTTCAGTTCCTGGTCCGATGTTATAACCCTTCGTTGCCTCTCAAGTTTGTTTGTTGTGCTAACGGTTGTGGGAAAGCCCTCAAGTCTTTTAACAGTAGGCTCTTTGTTGAATATTTGAAATTTAAACTCACCCTGAAGGAGAAAATATCCAACACCGAGTATCAACAAAATAATTATTACAAGTGGTATCAAGCTTACTTTAAGGGTTGCTCTTTGTTTTTCAATCATAAGTTACTTTACCTTTTAGAGATCTGAGTTCTTCTAAGGCTTTTTCAGCTTCCTTTTTGTCGGGGATTTTGCCGTGCCATTCGAATTTATACTCCATAAATTTTACACCCTCGCCAGGTATGGTATGCGCAATTATAACAGATGGACGCTGAGATATTGTTTTTGCCATATTACATGCAGATATTATTTCTTCAATATTATGACCATCAATTTCGATAACAAACCAATTGAAGCTTTCCAGTTTTTCTTTAAGGTTTTCAAGAGGCATAATGTCCTCCGTATTTCCGTCGCTTTGGATGTTGTTTCTGTCTATTATCCAAGTGATATTGTTCAGCTTCTTGTTTGGTGCAAACATAGCAGCCTCCCAGATTTGACCCTCGTCAAGTTCGCCATCTCCTGTCATGCAATAAATTCTGCGATTCGAACAGTCAATTTTTGCGGCTATTGCCATGCCAATTGCCTGAGATAAGCCTTGCCCTAAAGAACCACTTGAGTTTTCTATACCAGCGATTGAGCCCAGAGTGGGGTGTCCTTGTAATTTTGAATTTATTTTTCTTAAGGTCCAAAGTTCTTTTTCAGGGAAAAAGCCTCTGTGCGCTAGTGTCGCGTACCAAATTGGTACCACATGACCATTTGAGAGAATGAATATATCTCTGTCCTTTTTGTCTGGTTTTTTTGGATCTATGTTTAAAACATGAAAATACAAAGCTGTGAAGATTTCTGCCGTTCCCAAAGATCCTGCTGTGTGCCCCGACCCGGCCTCCAAAAACATATCTATAACTTTTTGTCTTAAATTATTAGCGATTTGATACAATTTTTCAGTGTTAATGTCGCGGTTTTTCTTTGATATGGGCATTGACATGAGTATAAAAGTTTTGGTTTTTAATTACAAGGAAAGATTGACTATTTGGGTAAGTTTCGGTAGAATTATCCCTTGACGTGGAGAGATTTTCGAAAACCCAAAATAAGGGTTCTTCTGCCTTCTCGTATTATGAAGACATGCTACGCTTTCTCTCTCTCCTTTTCGTAGCCTCTTTGTTTACCGGCCAGGTGGATGTTTAAAAAATGTCTCCGTGTCAGTGCCAAACGTGTGAGGTCAGTCTAGAGTAATTTTTTCTCCTCCAAGATCTAGACAGGCTTCACACGTATTTTTTTCTCGAATTCTCTTACGTAATTTAGGACCTCTTGCGGGGTAGTGCAGATTTTTAGCAACTTACGTTCCCCCAATTCTGTAGTAATAACATCGTCTATTGCATCCAGTAGTTTTTTCCACGATTTCCCATAAAGTATTATTGGTTTGTTGTCCGGCTCGTGTATCCACGAACTTACCCATGTCATGCCAAGCTCACTTAGTGTTCCAATACTTCCCTTGAATATTATGTGGATGTCTGTAGTTTGAAGAATTACCTTTGTTCTGTCAAAGTAGTCTAAGGTTACAACCTCAAAATCAAAGTTGTTTTCCTTTGAAACACCTTCGTAATGCCTTTTTGGCTTGTTTGGATGGTATGTTACGGCGAGAACCTTTGCCCCTCCTGCGTGAGCACCGTTTGTAGCCGCTTCCATTACTCCAGGACCACCCCCATCAACGATTTGATATCCGTTTTCCGCAAGAAGTTTTGCGGTTTCGAAGGCTTGAATATAAGGCTCATCGTTTTCTTTCCAAGCAGCACCGCCTAAAAAGCAGATAGTTAAAGGTTTTTCTTCTTTTATGTTGTTAAGAGTTGACACTTGATCCATAGGCAGCTTTCGAAAATTCCGAATATTTTTCCTTTGGACTTTCTGAATTAAATATTGCAGACCCAATGACTATATTGTCAACCCCTGTTTTTAATATTTGGGGTAGAGTGTTTTCGTTCACGCCACCATCTATTTGTGTTGTTACTGAAGGAAAATCCCTTTTAAATTCAGTGATTTTGGGCAAAACTTGAGGAAGAAAATCGTTTCCTTGTTTACCTGGGACGATTGCCATGAATTGAACTAAGTCTACATCGTTTATATATTGGTCAAGAAGAGAGTTGTTCTGATCTATGTTTATGGAAATTCCCACCTTGTATCCTAATTTTTTGGCAAATGCGATAAAATTCTTGATTGTAGCCTCATCTAGCAGCTGGGTAATAACTGTGCTCACACCACTAATTTTATTTGCAGATAAAAGAAAAAATTTCCTGTTTCTTTTCAAAAATTTAGCTGGATCTTTTACCATAAGGTGGACAGTTAAGTCCGATTTCGCATTAAGTCCTCTAAGTTTTTCGATTTCACGAAAAGTTTTTCCGCTGACGAGTTTATTGTCAGCTACGTCTATTTGGATGATTGTAGATATTCCATCGACAGTTTTGATTTTTTCCGCAACTTTTTTGAATGTTGGTTCCAAAATACCCGGTATGATCATTATTTTTATAAGGAATCTAGTTTTTTAAGTCTTCTAACTCTTCTTTCAATGTTCTCGAAAGGTGTCTGTAACCATCTTTCTACTATTTTTAAGGCTTCGTCTGCACTAATAAAATTAGCAGGTAGGGCAAGAATGTTCGTGTCATCATCGTTTCTTGTCGATGCAGCGTGTTGCGGATTCCACGATAGGCTTGCTCTTACTCCCTTGAATCTGTTTGCCATTATACTGACTCCGGCACCATTGTTACAGATTAAAATCCCTTTATCCTGAGAGTTTTCCTGTATTTTTTTGGCGACCAATAATGCGTAATCGGTATAATCATCATCGGGTACCAATACCTCAGGTCCCAAATTAACCATTGCGATGCCTTTGCTGGCTAGGTTTTTTATTAGGTATTCTTTCAGTTCGAATCCTCTATGATCAGAAGAAATGTATATCATTTTATTGCCTTCTTTCTAATAAAGACGATAGAAAAAGCTAAGACAAGTATAGAGATACACTGGGATACGTTCAAGCCCGCTATCTTCCACGGATTTATTCTTAGGTACTCTAAAAAGAATCTAATAATAGAGTAGGAACCTAGATAAATCGCTGTAAAAACTCCTTTGTCTACTCTGTCTTTATACCTTTTGTAGAGGGAAAAAAGGATGCAAAACAAAACTAGATCTAAGAGCGATTCATAAAGAAAAAGGGGATGGAATGTAGCAAAGTTTCGCAACCCCTGCGGTCTATTCTCAGGTTTGATATATATTCCCCAAGGTAGGTTCGTGGGAAGTCCAAAAATTTCTTGATTAAAGAAATTTCCCCACCTACCAACTGCCTGCGCTAGTGGTAAAGAAACGCTGATGAGGTCGAGCCAATAGGGGACATTTTGTTTTTTATACTTGAGGTAAAATATCGCTCCCAAAGCTCCTCCTAAAAATGCTCCCCAAATCCCGATACCCCCACCCCATATTTCAAAAATTTTAAGCGGGTTAGCAATATAGTAGGAAAAAAAGTTTAAAACATGATATAACCTAGCTCCTATTAGTCCACAAAGGAGGGTGTAAAGAGCTAGTCCCCAAAATATTTCTTCATCCTTTTTGTTTACAAACAATTTAACGATATACAAAGAACTGATTATTGCGAGGAATATTATTAGACCATAAGGGTTTGGCACTAGAAAATATACAGGCAGTAAATAAGAACAAACAAAAGCAAAATGATAAACCCTAACACGCCTTCTTTTTTAGGCCTTACTTTCATCGCCCAGAACCATTCTATGTAAGTGCCGTCAAAGAAGCTTTCAATTAGTTTGTAAATAGAATTCGCAAGGGTTGAAAGGACCAAAGCTTCAATAAACAAAGACCCTGAAGCATATACTACAAATATCGCAATCGGGGCGAGAATTGCTTGAAACAGCGCACTATTTAAAGCTTTTTCTGTAACCTCGCCTTTGTGGGTTTGGATGAACTCTATTAGTCCTCCGAAGTCTTTGTATTTAATATAACCGTGTACCGATTTTGCAAATTCCGAGTTCGGTTCAAGCATATATGTGTACAACACATATTCAGAGTCAAGAACAAACGTTCCGATCAGGCATCCCAGAATAACTTCTGTTATTCCAGTTAGCGCTCTAACAACACCAAGAGCAAGTAGAGTAATAGCTAAAGCTATTGAAATTAAAAGTGGAAGTTTATAGTAGCTAAAAATTTTTTTGATCATCAAATAAATGATACTATGCGGGCCAGTAAGTTCAATATTTATGATTTTTCTTTTTTCCTAGGTTTCGGATTCTTCTCAGCCTCTTTTTTTAACTGAGTCAGTTTCCACATAAAAAGTCGGCCTTTTGTTTTAGCCTTTTTTGATTCCATAACGGATGCTCTTGCCAGTTCCAATAAATTTCTGTCCTCATTTTTTGCAAGTTTAATATATAAAGTTCTGTGCTTAGTATCTCTAAGTTCTTCTGCAAGTCTGTTCCCATACGCCTGAAATTCGTGCGAACATCTATAATCACGTTTCAACTTTTTACTTAATAAAATATCTGAAATTCTTTTCATCCTTTAATGTTTGTTTAGATCCTTATACATTTTTATAATCTCGTCGACAGTCGTTGCGTCCGTTGGACTTCTGTCTTCTCTAAACCTCAGGAGCCTGGGGAATCTAAGTGCATACCCGGCTGTGTGAGTAGGGGAGACACTTATCTCATCGGCTCCAATTTCGACTACCAGTTCTGGTTTTACATATATGGCGGGTTTGAAGATTTTATTCATTTCTACATTATTTGGCTTATCTTTTATTCTTATCTTGTCACACATTGACTTAAGCTTCTTCCAATCTTCCTCTGTAAGCCCTGTACCTATTTTTGAAATTGTTTTAAAGGTATCTTTCTTGTTATCGTACACACCGACCAAGAATCCTCCGATGCCAAACTTGGATCTCACACCTTTGCCTGAATAGTAACCAAGTACTACGCAATCAAACGAATCACTTAGAAGTTTTTCGTCTGCAGTTTTATATTTTACCCATGAGTAAGATCTTGCCCCTGGGTGGTACGTATCTTCCGGAGTCTTTACGACTATGCCCTCTAATCCTTTTGATTTTGCTAGGTTGAAATATTCCTGGAGCTCGTTCAGTTTTGTAGTTTCAAATTGTTCGTCAACAGAAATTACGTCTCCAGAAGCAATGATACCTTGAAGAATTTTCTTTCTTTCTCTTAAAGTTTTGTTCATTAAAGATTTTCTGTTTAGGTAAAGCAAGTCAAAAACAAAATATTTAAATGGAATATTTTTTGCAATTTCTGCGATATCATATTTTCTTTTTCTTTGCATAGTTTCTTGGAAGTGGAGAAATCTTCCGGTTTTTTTGTCGTAACCTATTCCTTCGCCGTCCAAAATTGCAGATTCTGCTTTTATCTGTTTTTTTGCAGCATCTATGATCTCTGGGTATTGATGGGTTGTCTCTTCCAAATTTCGTGTAAAGGTTCTAATTAAAAAGCTTTCCTTAGTTGAGCCAAAAAGATCTTTCTGTGGACCTTTGTTTCTTTTTAGCTTCTTGTTTTTGTCAAAATGCATCTGGATTCTGGTTCCGTCAAACTTAAATTCAGCCCACATGTTCTTGATTCTTTTAGGGATTTCCTCTATACCGCTTACTCTTTGACACCTTTGGGATAAGATTGGAACCCCTGTTTCAACATCAATATCTTCGATACCCTTAATTCTTTTTGTTTTTATCTTTTTAGCGATAAAACCAATATCGGGATAAATATAAAATTTGGATTCAATCTTTTGTGCAAGCTTTTTGTCTTTTAGATAGTTAGCAAGCGCAGCAATTATAGTAAGTTCTGTAAATCCAAGTCTCATCGTGTCCAAAACTATTCTTGTGACGTATTTTGCTGATAGTGTATCAAGCTCTTTTAACAGGGCCGAGACCTTATTAGCTTTTTGTTCCTGTGATCCAGTTCCTTCTATCTGGGTTATTTCATAAAGTTTTGAATACACTTCTGTGATCGAAAGGTTACTTGTAGAACGAGAGAGTTTTTTTAGTTCGTAAACGACACTTCCCAAATCACCAGTTTTCTTGTAGAGGTTTGATATTTTATTTTTTAAATTGTTTTCTTTTGGTGTAGAGAATGCCTGTTCAATAATTTTTGTCATCATTTTTTCAGCGATGTTAAACTTCACGCTTTCAAATGCTGCTTCAAGTTGACCCGAAGCTAGATAGATTGCCTTATCAATTTCATCTGATGAAAGATCTGTAATAAGATTGGTTAAGATATCAGTTATTTCTAATCTTTTTGTTGTTTCTTCAAGCCTCTGAAGGTATTTAGCTAATTTGGAAAATTTCATATTGCTGCTATTATAACGTATTTTTAGATGGAGTTTATCGGTTCTATAGGGTTATTTTAGTTCGTATCTAGATGATTTTGTACTCCCCGTTTTTTGCACAATATCAATATCTATTAATGTTTTTAAATCTCTTAACACAGTGTCCTCGGAAACATCAGAGAACAGAATGGGGAAGTCCTTGTTTTGAAGTAGTCCGTAGTCCTGCAAGTATTCAATAATTCTTTCTTGTCTTGGTGTTAGCCTTGTTCTTCCGGTTGCCTTTGCAATTTTCGTATCCTTTGCTAGTAATTTTACATTTTGTGCAGTCGTTGAAACTTCCGAAGATAGCCCATCAGAGAAGTATTCTATCCATCTTGTAAAGTCTGGCTCATCGGGGTCTAGCGAGCTTATTTGATCGTCGTATTCGTTTTTCGTGTTTTTGTAGTAATTTTCCAAAGAAATAAAATCTTTAAACCCGTATCCAAGAGTTTTTAGACTTGTGTAGGTGAGTAGGTTAGAGGCGATGTTGTTTAATTCTTCAAAAGGTTTTATAACTTCAAGATACGCTTTGATTATCCCCGAAGTAATTATTGGGTGAGTTTCTTTTGCGTCCAAGCTGTTGTACCAGTCGAAAAGTTGTACTATCTGAGCAAGTATCTGCTCAGGAGACGCCTTTCCCGAAATTTTGCTTCCTCGGTAAGCCCCCTGCTTTATTTTTGGAAGTATTCCTTCTGCTAATGTTTTATGAATATACTTCAGGTCCACTTCTTCCAACTCATTATTTTTCGATATTTCCTCCGCCAGCTTTGCCGCTCGGATGATATTTGTTGCCTCTTGGTTTATGGTTTTGTTTATGTTGTCTACTGACGCTTTTATCTTTTGCTGATCAACATTTATACCTAGAAGTTGTAGTGATCCATGGACAATTTTTACTAAAGCCTCTTTTTTGAGCTGAGACTCCCACGAGGGCAGTATCGTGGTGTTTTCGATGATAGCTTTTCCGTACTCGGTTGAGGAGATATTTTTGAGTGTTTTTGGTGTTATGGAGTATTCGGGCAAAAACATTGTTAAATAATTCTCGCATATTTCCCGCAAAAATGTAAACAGATTCGCGCGTTTGTTATAATAGTCTAAAACAAAACCTTAATCTTGGAAAAATAATCTATATCCAAGCCATAAAGAAATAGAAATGGAGGAGAAAATGCAAAGAGACTATACATTATCACCAGCGTATGTTTATGATGGGCGAGAAGGTTTACATTTCTTCGCGTTTCTTACAGAAGAACCGGAGAAGATTTCTTTAGTCCTTTTTGCCAGGGGGAAAGAATGTAATAGAGAAGAGATGTGCCTTTTTCGCTTTCCGAATTGTGGCGAACAGCTAACGATACTACCAAGTCAGTACCTTTTATCTGAATATGTTGACGTATTATCCAGGAGTCCTTTCTTCATTGCTGTGTGTTTGTTTAGAGTCTCCGAAGAGCTTATGCAGTCAAAAGATTTATCTGCAAAGCTGGTAGTTGATGGTCAAGAAACTTCTATAATACCGGTCTGCCAATAATGTAGATGTCCCCAGTGAAAAAAAATTTTGCTGGGGATTTTTTTAATCGGTAGGTAGCAAAATCACTCTTAAAGCCTTATTCTTTATAAATTCGGGATTCGCCGTGCTTGTTATAGTTGTTTGTTGACCCTCTAATGTCTGCAAAACTGCTTCTTGGTGTCTGCTATCAAGTTCAGAGAATATATCATCTAGCAAAAGTACAGGTCTTTCTTTTTTTACTTTCTCTATATACTCGATTTCCGCGAGTTTTAAAGCTAAAACACAGGTTCTTTGTTCGCCTCTAGAGCCGAATTCGGAAACGTTGTGCTTATTAAAACTAATCTCAAAATCATCTCTATGCGGACCAACAAGTGTAGTCATCGCAGCTATCTCCTGATTTTTATGTTCTTCAAGTCTTTCTATACTTATTTCGTTTTTCTTGTATCCAAGTTCCAATCTGGTTCCTTCTCCCCCAAGCCTTTCTCCATTTTCGTTAATATTGGATTTGATGTTTTTAAACATTTTTTCTCTTTTTTCTTGAATTAGAGTTCCGTTTATTAGTATCTGATTAGTGTAAAAATCAATTTGGTCCCAACCGCCTTGATTATTATTTATACTTTCCAAAAGTTTATTTCTTCTCCTCACCGCTTTTGTATAATCGCTCAACGCTCTTTTATAATTTTTATCGACTTGAGAGATCATATCATCTATGTATCTTCTTCTTTCGGAGGGAGAACCTGTTAAGAGCTGAATATCTTCGGGTGAAAAAAGAACCGAGTTAAAAATTCCAGTAAAGTAAAGCATGCTTTTCGCAACTTTATTTATTTTTGCTTTTTTTAGGGAAACGTTTCCGCCCTTTTCACTTCCGATTATTTGTAACTCAAGATCAAAACTTTCATCGTTAGTTTGGATTTTCGCGGAGATTGTGCAAAATGATTTGTTGTATTGAATTAAGTCTTTGTCATATTTTGACCTTGATGACTTTCCTGTTGATAGTATGTGAATAGCTTCCAGTATGTTTGACTTCCCAGATCCATTTGGACCAGTTATTAATGTGAGATTACTATCTAGGTCTAAGCTTAGCTTTGTGTGATTTCTAAAGTTTGTAAGTTTAAGATTTGTTATTTTCATTACTTTTAATTTGAAATTCTACTTGATTGTGTTTTACAGATTTTAAAATTTAAAAATCTGTATCTTTTGTATATACTTTTTTGAGCTTATTTACAAATAACTGTTTCCTGATTATCAGTTATCTTCTTTATTTTTTCAAAATCCATTAAAAAGACTTTTTGTAATTTTATAAAAGTTTCTTCTGTCCATCGGGAATCTTTTTGTTTCTATTGCTTGTAGTAGTTTCCAGCGGTTGGCAGATCGGGCAGAAGTAAGTACCTCTTCCATTGATTTTTTCGAATTCAACTTTGGATCCGCACACATCGCAGACTTTTTTTAAATATATTTTAAAATAATCTTGTTGGTGACCTGGTTTTCCAAAGATATCTACATACATTTTGTCGGGTAGGGTAGCCCCCCTGTTTTTTATTGCTTCTTTTAGTTCCTGACGTATGGAGTTAAGAAGTTTTGTAGACATTTCGAGTGTGAAGTTCCGAGTTGGGAGTTTTGGATTAATCTTTGATAGAAAAAGTGCCTCAGTTGCATAAATATTACCCAAACCCGAAATAATTTTCTGGTCCATAAGAGCATTTTTGATATTTGTTCGTCTAGATTTTAAGTTGTAGAGAAGATCTTCGGCCGAAGTTTTTTCTTCTAGAGCTGATAACCCATATTTAGATATAATTTTATTTAAATTTTCCTTATTTACTACAAGCACTTTCCCGAATTGTCTCATATCGCAAAACCTCAATTCTTTAATCTCATCACCCTTACAGATTATAAGTACTAATTTTACCCAATTATCATTTTTGTCTCTACAATTACGCAATAATAATCTGCCAGTCATTGCTAAATGGAAGATAATATAGTCATCTTTACTGAGTTTTAAGACAATATTTTTAGCAACTCTATCAACGTCAAGAATTTTCTTCCCAATTAATTTATTTAATGATTTTTTAATATCATCAGGAACCCTGTAGTAACTTGAGAATTGGATGCTTCTTATTTCAAACCCTACAATATTTTTCTTTAAATCTTGTGAAATTGTGAAAACTTCAGGAAGTTCTGGCATTTGTTACAGGAGCAGACTCTTTCTTTTGTAGTTCTTCCCATTTTTCTCTTACAAAGTTTTCAAGTTCTGCTTTAAATCTTTCTTTGGAGTATTTCTGCGCAAAATTTTTTATTTTTTCTCGATCAAAGACCCTTTCTTTAATGGCTTTATCAAATTCGACAAGTTTTTCAGACAGACAGTCGACAGTTGCGTCATCAAAAAATATACCGTTTTCATTTTCAACTATGGTTTCCAGATGCCCCCCAGATTTGTGAGCCAACACTGGTTTGCCGTGAGCCATGGCTTCTATTGGAACAATTCCGAAATCTTCGTCCTCAACTGCGTTAATGAGTCCGCAGGAATTTTCTATAATTTCATGTTTTTCCTCATCGTTTACTTTACCTTTAAACGTTATGTTTTCCTTTGCTATTTGTTTTAAATAATCTTCTTCTAGACCTGTGCCAACTATAACAAGAGGAAAGCGTACTTTATTGAATGTTTCAACCAAAAGATCGAAGTTTTTGTATTTTGATAATCTACCAACTGCGACAAAATATGGTACCACGGCCTTTTTTAAACCCTTATCAGTTTTTATGTTTAAATCAACGGGAGGGTAAATTACTTTAGCATCTCTTCCGTAAAATTTCTGAATTCTTTTTCTCGTGGTTTCAGAATTTGTAAGTATAAAATCTGGTCTTTGAGCAGCGATATAGTCCCATACCCTAATAAAATTAATCAAATAACTGTAAAACGGTTTGAAAAAAGGTTTTTCCCATTTAGTACTTTCTTGTGAATATTTGTATAAGAATCTCGGAGGAGTGTGGATATATGTTATGTGTAATTGTTCAGGTCTTGTGATTATTCCTTTGTTCCAAGTTCCACCATCAGATATTACGATATCGTATTTTCTAAAGTCGAAACTTTCGAAGATTGTAGGCATTGAAAAAAGAAAGCAGACTTTTGAAGAAATTTTATTTAGTAAACCTTTTGGATAAATTATTTCTCTTTTTCTTAAAAAATCAGAGATGTTTTTAGGATTATACTTTGCAGTATAAATAGGGGAATCGGGGAATATCTCTGCAATAGCCTCTAAGGTTTTTTCTGCGCCTCCATATTGAACTAAAAATTCGTGAGCTAGGACGACTTTAGGTTGTCTCATGTTTGTATTATATCCTATTTCTTACCTGCTTCGTTACATGTCTTATAGTTTTGACTTCTGAGATGTTTTTGTTAAAATAACAATAAAATGGAGAGAAAGGAGAATATAATGAAGGGCTTCTTATTAGGTATCGTGGGTTTGGCGTCGTTGATAGTGGGAGTCTACCTAAGAATTCATACTGGAAAAAGAGTACTGCGTACTAACTGGTCCAAATTTGGGGTTGTTCGGAAAAAAAGGTTAGAAAGTATGAAAGAGTTAGCATCTGTTTTAGTTTGCGGGGGTGTTATTGAGATAGCGGCAGCAATTGCTGTTTTACTATAAAGCATTACTCCAGGTATTTAAGTTTTATCTACCGCCGTATATCAAAAGATACATTGATGTGCGACGGTTTTTTTTGTTTGTGTAAGCTATTGACACAAATTCTAAAATATGAGTCCATTTAGGTATGAAAAAAAGCCCTTTCATACCTCTAGTATTAATAATAGCTTTCTTTTTATCTGTCCCTGTTGCTTTCTGGGTAATCACTATGAGAAATTCGAACGAAAATGTTCGTGGAGTTGGCACGCAGGCTAATACTGAGGGCGTACTTGTTAAGATTACTTCGGAATATGGTAATTGGGATATGGCAAAATATTTATGCAAGTCAAAAGATGAGTGTTTATTATCGCTAGTTTCTGGAAAAGGTTTAGACACAACAAGTGGTGGCTCTGTTAAAGATAGAGATATAGTTATTGAGTATACAAATGATTGGGTAGGGTATGAGTATCTAAAAATCTTTTTGAGGGCAGGGTGGAGCTCACAAGTTAGAGAGTTTAAAGCCACAAAATTATCAAGTATTCCCGGTATGACCATTGAAAAGATGACCTACGGAGGTTCCGACTACAACGTGGTTTTAGTCCCAATTACAGGTTCTGAAACTACGCTACTTCATACAGCAAGCTTCTCTGATTTATAATAATTTCTTTAGGTTCTTTCCACATTTTTATTTTTTATATATGTGCTTTAATATGTATCTATGCAAATCATTGCCCGCGATTCCTCTCTTTGGAACTACATGACTCCCGAAATCCGTGATCTTATTGAGGATGGTGAGATTATCTTAAGCTTTGTCTATGCGAGCAAAGGGACTACTGGATCTGGCATATCGGACTATTCATTTATAGTGTTTCCTTTTGCAAAAGCCTATGAAGGGTTTTTAAAAAGATTTTTCTTGGATTCCGGTTTGATAACCGAAGGCGAGTATTTTTCAGATGAAATAAGAGTTGGCAGATTGTTAAATCCTAACTATCAGGACAACTCCAGTATTTATAGGAAGGTTTGTGGGGGAAAGAGTGTTCCCGAAAAACTATGGAAGGCATGGAAACGGGGAAGGAACCTTGTTTTTCATTACTTTCCCCATAACTATAAGAGACTCGGATACAACGAAGCTTTGGATATTATCAACGAGCTAATAGGTGCTATGAATGAGGTTGTATTGTCTTGCTTAGCTGAAATCAAGACTAGTAAGAAGCACTGAATTTCGAACCTATAACTTTAATGTTTTTCGTCGATTTTCCTGTTATATTTATCTGAATTACATAACTTTTTTCCTCCTCCATGTTTCCGTTTATATCCCTTGCCTTGTAAAGTAAATTAGTAACTCCATCTTTTTGGATTTCAAACGGCTCTTGATACGTTTCCCAGGATGCCCCGTTGTCTAACGAATAGAAGATATATTCAATCTGAGGATTTTCAGTGTCGTAAGAAGACATTGTGACTTGTGGAAAGTGAGTAAACCAACCATTAATCTGGTTTCCTTCTACTGAAATTCGTGTTTGAGGAGGATTTGGGTCAACTTTTTCACCAAAAACCGCGAACTTACTAAAATGATTTGCGTATGAAGTAAGAATGTTACTAGTTGTGTCGAAAGCGCTTTCGAGAGGAGACCATAGATTTTCAATATGATCCCAATAATATAACTTAATAGTATCAATAATTGTGTTAGTTAGTGACTCGGGATTTATCGAAATAGTGAATTTAACAGGATAATCAAAATCGCTAATGTTATTACCTAATTGATCAAATGCTTCGGCAATGAAAGACGTGTTTTCGATATACTTGAGATTTGATTGAGAGCTGCTAAGCATTGGTTGTATGTAGGAAGTAATTTTTGCAGTAATATTTTTTGTGAGATTTTCAAAGGTTATTTTTTTGTTTTCCAGGACTATTTCCGATTTGGGATTTGAGGTGGAGGATGTGGGATTTAAAAACCCAGAACTTTTACCGATGTTAGTTTTCCAAAGGTATAAACTCTCACTGCCTTGATGGTATCCCAAAGGGTCGGTCCAGAAAAAAGTTTTCCAAGGATCCTTGTTTTTTGAATCTTGCCATCCGAACGGATCGACCCTTCCCATTGGGAAATCATCTAAAAAATTTCCGTTCGCTAAGACGTCCTTAATTACCTCGAAATGAAGATGGGGACCTGAGGTGTTTCCGGTAAGTCCAACTCTTCCTATTCTGTCATTTGAGTTTACCCACACGCTTCCGTTTTTTGTTACCAAATCAATATTTTGAAGATGTTCATAGATTGATTCATAGCCATTTAAGTGATCTATTTTTATGGTGTTTCCACATGAAAAGCAGTAGTAGTAAGAAGCGTATCCTGGAGCCGGAGCGTATATTTCGGTCCCATATTCTAATGCGAAATCTGTTCCACTGTGTGAACTATAATAAATATTTGGTTGGGAATCTTTAATTCCTAAAAAGTTTAGTGTTGTCGTGTTTTCAATTTTGGGTTCTAGAAAATAGTTGTATCCCAAAAGAGGGTAGCTGTGATCAAAGTATGAAGTAATTTTATCTATAAGTTCGTTTTCGTTTTGTGTCTGCCACGGAATATTAAAAATAGGTAGTGCTAAATTTTGATCCTGGGGAATTTGATACTTAAAAACCCCTTCTTTCAAAACTGCAGAAAATAAGTAAGCAGGTTCGGAATAAACCCAGCTCAGCTTAAGTGTTTTATCAAACGTGTTGGCTGTATCAAGGTGTGTATCTACCCAGGTATTCCCTATATCTGATGTATAGTAAACTGTATATTTTTGTTCAAGAGGATTTTCTCTTCCCACATAAAACCTGTTGTTGTAAAAAATAATATCCCCAACAATATAATTACCGAAAGATTCAACTTTTTTCCAGGTACTACCGCCGTCAGCTGATAGGTATAGCCCTGCGGTTCCAGAGGACCCTGCAAATATCACGTTTCCGTTTGCGCAGAAGGAAACTATCGATTTGCCAGAAAGTGCAGTAACCTCTGTCCATGTGTTCCCGTGGTCCAGTGATTTATACGTGTTTCTCAAGGTTGTTGCAAAAGCTATATTCTCAAAGGCTTTTACTGCATATATTTTTGTTCCGTCGCCGATAGTCCCTATTCTTTGTGACCAAGTATTTCCACCGTCCTGGGAAATCCACAAACCGTATACTTCAGTTCCAAAATAGATTGTTTTCGAATCCGCATCTACTTTTGTTGATGACTGTTTTGGGCCAATGTTATTCCAGGTGTGCCCTCTATCTTCTGATACAAAAAGCCCCGTGGTATAGTTTTGAACATAATAAGTTGCAGCATATATCTTTCCATTAAAATACTTAATATCCACAACACCTCTATTGTGGAGACCAAGGGATTCCCAAGTTTGACCCAAGTCTTTTGAGATGTAGATAGTATCTTCAGAGTAACTGAACTCTCCAGCGAGAATTCCCCACGGAGAATTTTCAATTGATGTTACCGAGGTAAATGGAAAGCTAGTTTTTGTCCAATTGGATTCGGCGTTCGTTGTTCGAGAGCAAAGAATGAGAAAAAGGGATATTAAGAAGAGTATGGGAAATTTTCTCATAGTTTTAGTTAAACCCTGAAAATGTTTATCTCAATAGAACAAAATCTATTTTTAATAGAGTGTAGTAAAATACCTCTGTGAACGACTTACTTGAAAGAATAAAAAATAATAATCAAGATTTAAAACTTTCCGAGATTGAAGGTTTGCTTAATTTGTTATTAACAACGACACCAATTACAAACCAGGAACTTGTAACTCTGTCGGGTATTCCTAAAGAAACATTGAGGCAGTTTAAAAAAACAATCTCTGATTTATTGGAAAAAACAGATGAAAATATACTTGCTCTCAGTGCGAAAGGTCAAGAAGAATTGAAAAAGATAGATCCGAAGCCATATAAGTGGACAATTTATTCGAGTGACGTAGAACGTCAAAAAGAACTCGGCAAAGTTGTCGAAATTAAGAATAAATATGACATAAATCCCCAGAGGCAGTACGATCAATTTTTAGCTACACCAGAATCTTGTTTCTCAAAGGCAAAAGTGGTTGAAGAAAAAGGAGTTTTAGAAGGTAAGTCGATTGCCTTGTTAGGAGATGATGATTTGGTTTCGGTGACGCTTGGGATTCTGAGTTTAAATTTTAAAAACATAACTGTGTTTGATATTGATTCCAGTGTTTTAAGTTCAGTAAAAGTAGCTTCGGAAAAACTAGGATTAAAGAACGTAGATACCGTTCTTTACGATGTTCGAAAGGAATTGCATAAGAAATATTTGGGAAAATTTGATGTTGTAATTTTTGACCCCCCATATACAAAGAGTGGGGTAACGATTTTTTTAGAAAGAGCAGTTGAGCTTTTGGGGAATGTTTCTGGGTTTGAGGGTAAGTATATCTTTATGAATTTCGGAAACAGTTTCAAATCTCCGGAAAAGATACTTAAAGTTCAAGAGATTATTAATAGGTTTGGATTAGTAATTGAAGATAAAATAGAAAAATTTGCAAGATACACAGGTGCAGAATCCATCGGAAATGCCAGTTCCTTATATATATTGAAAGCGAATAAATTTACTCACCCAATAGATATTAATTTTGAAAGAGAAAGTTTTTACACCTACGAAAAAGAAAAAGAAGAAAAATTTCCTTTCGTAGATCACGTTGTTTTAAAAGTTTATGGAGTAGAAAAAGGTCTCCTTATATCGAAGGGGAGATTAATGGGGGCGATGGAGAAGTTTTGCAAGTTTCACAGATTAAAGGTTGTTGAAAAGACAGCAACGGTATTTTCGGGTGGTGGTATGACTGTAACTTTTGTATTAGCAAACTCCAATTTAGTTGTTCATTCATGGCCCGAACTCAGTGCCTTACATATGGATTTGATTACTTGTTCTCCTATATATAAGAAGGAAACATTGGCTAGTAGTGTTACAGAGATTTTTGGAACTAGAAAGGTCGAAACACTCTATCTGGAGTAGACAAAACATTGACATTTTATCTTGTTATTGCTATTTAATTAACACTGAAGTAGAATTCAGTGCTCGCACATTGAAAAAGATTTCCTTTGAGATTTTGACTAATTCAAGATCTGTAAGGCGAAAAGAACGGGTGCTTTGACAAACGTTCACCCAAAACGCATTTGTGAATGTTTGTTAAAAGCAATTTAGCTTTTTATTAAGAATTTGATCCTGGTTCAGGGTGAATGCTAGCGGCGTGCCTAAGGTATGCAAGTCGGATGCGTTAAGTCGCATGGCGAACGGCTGAGTAACACGTAGGAATCTACCCTCAAGTAAGGTATAACCCATCGAAAGATGGGATAATGCCTTATGTGGTGGCAACACTAAAGATTTATCGCTTGGGGATGAGCCTGCGGCCTATCAGGTAGTTGGCGGGTTAAGAGCCCACCAAGCCTATGACGGGTAGCTGGTATCAGCGTATATCCAGCCAGAGGGGCACTGAGACACGGGCCTCACCCCTACGGGGGGCAGCAATCGGGAATTTTGCGCAATGGACGAAAGTCTGACGCAGCGACGCCGCGTGAAGGATGAATGCCTTCGGGTTGTAAACTTCTTATTAGCACCGGCTAACTACGTGCCAGCAGCAGCGGTCATACGTAGGGTGCAAGCATTACCCGGTCTTATTGGGCGTAAAGAGTTCTGTAGGCGGTCGAATAAGTTGGAAGTTAAATATCCCGGCTCAACCGGGAGAGGGCTTTCAATACTATTTGGCTTGGAGGTAACAAGGGGGTAGCGGAACACATGGTGTAGCAGTGAAATGCGTTGATATCATGTGGAACACCAAGGGGGAAGCCAGCTATCTGGGGTTATTCTGACGCTGAGAGACGAAAGCGTGGGGAGCGAAACGGATTAGATACCCGTGTAGTCCACGCTGTAAACCATGCCTGCTAGATGCCCGACTTTTGTTAGGTGTCGAAGCTAACGCGTTAAGCAGGCCGCCTGGGAAGTACGGTCGCAAGATTAAAACTCAAAGGAATTGGCGGGGACCCGCACAAGCGGTGGAACATGCTCTTTAATTGGCTGATAAACCAAGAACCTTACCAGGGTTTGACATGCTTGAAGTAGGAACCTGAAAGGGGGACGACCGGTATCCAGTCCGGAACTTGCACAGGTGTTGCATGGCTGTCGTCAGTTCGTACCGTGAGGCGTACCCTTAAGTGGGTCAACGAACGCAACCCCTACTACCAGTTGTATCACTCTGGTAGAACTGCCTCGGCAACGAGGAGGAAGGTGGGGATGAAGTCAAGTCAGTATTGCTCTTACACTCTGGGCTAGAAGCATGTTACAATGGCCGGAACAACGAGTTGCGAAACCGCGAGGTAGAGCTAATCTCTAAATCCGGTCTCAGTTCGGATTGGAGTCTGCAATTCGACTCCATGAAGTTGGAATCGCTAGTAATCGGCGGTCAGCTATACGCCGGTGAATACGTTCTCGGGTCTTGCACACACTGCCCGTCACGCCAGCAAAGCTGGGGCCACCCGAAGTCTCATTTTGAATGGGCTCAAGGTGGAATCAGTGATGAGGGTGAAGTCGTAACAAGGTAGCCGTAGGGGAATCTGCGGCTGGATCACCTCCTTTCTAAAGAGAAAATTCGTTTTCTCTCCTTAGATTGACAAACACCGTACATTTATGTGCCGTGTTTGGTTAATCGGATGGGAGGAATGTAGCTTTGAAAAAAGCAGAACCTTTACCTTTTTAGGAAAGTCTGTTTTTAGAAAGTTACACTTACTGTTTAATAACCCTAAAACAACAGTATTTTAAAAAGATGTGTCTCACGAAACATCTTAGGATAGGTTAGAAGATTAGCCTAAATCTTCAAACGAGGCTATCGTTCTTTTTGCCTTAGAGATCTTGAAAGAAAAAGACCCGCTATAAGCGGGTCTTTTGCGTTGTATATATATGATAGAATGTTTTCGTACAAGTTTAACTGCGCTGCATAAATAATATATGAAAAAAGCTGACAAAAAGGTACAAAAGGAAATAGTTTTGGGGATAATAAAGAACCAGACAGGAAAGGTGATTATAGTTAATCGTATTTGGCCTGAGAAATCTTTAGATGGTGGGGCTATTCTTCAGTGGGCATTTCCTGGGGGGAATGTTGATGAGGGAGAGACGCCCGAAGAAGCTGTAGCTAGAGAAGTTAGAAACGAAACTGGTTTTTAGGGTAAAAGTTAAAAAAAAGATTTCAGAAAGAATAAACTCTCAGTTTCCGGTAAGTATAAAATATTTCGAATGTGAAATTATCCCTGGTGGCATGAGACCAGTAGTGGATGTTCATGAGATAGAGTCCCTAAAGTGGGTAAGTCCTCAGGAGCTGGCAAACTATTTCACGACTGATTTAGATCCAGGTGTAGCAAAATTTTTGAAAATACAGAATGTGCTTTTTAAATAGTTTCAATGTCCATTCCTTTGGTAGAATGTATTAGTGAAAAACTGCACCCTTTTTGATATAGACTACACATTACTGAATTCTCAGTTATTTAAACAAAACTTTAGAGAAAGAATTACTAAATTTCTAAATGTTTCTGCCGAAGACCTTGCTACTGTAGAAAGTGGTTATGTTCACAGAGATACTGGATTTACGGATTTTAATCCCGAAGAATATATTGATTACATAAGCAAAAATTATGATGTCAAAGCTCAAGATATAAGCAGAAATTTTTTTAACGATTTAAATTTTAAAAATATTTCCTACCCAGATGTTATTCCAGTGTTGGAAAATTTGATTGGGGATTATAAACTTGGGATATTTTCTGAAGGGTTTGAAGCCTTTCAATTAATAAAACTGCAAAAATCGGGTCTGATTAAGTATTTTGATCCAGAACTTACCTTTATTTATAGAAGGAAACTTACTAAAGAGTCTTTGAACCTACTACCAGGCGGGTGTTTTGTAGTTGATGATAACTACTACGTAGCTGAGGCGCTTAGCAAAGTGGGTTTATTCAAGCCGGTTTGGTTGAACAGAAAAACAGAGGAGAAACATCCAGATTGTGAGACCGTTTTTGATTTAACAGACCTAAGAAAGTTGTTGGATAGTTATTCCAAAATATAGACGATATCGCCCTCTCTTACTTTTTCATTTACTTTTATACCTATCTCCTGGCCTTTTTTAGCTTCCTGGATATTCTCGTGGTTAAGCTGCATTTCTGAAATTTCCTGTTCGAAGTTTGTTGTACCTCCCTGTATTCTTACTTTGGTCCCAACCTTTAGCGTTCCGTCTAGTTTAATAATCCCGACGGAGATTTTGTCGAAGAAGTGAGTTATAGTTCCGATTTTTTTGTCTGCCATTTTTGTAATTAAACACCTCCTTTTAAGGCATACTTACACTGGGGTTATTATAGCAGGAAATCATAACTACCTCATTATTATGAGGTTTCCATTTGGGTCTAGCTCTATAAAATGAGTATCTTTTCCGGAAATGTAATCTTGGCACTGATTCTCCGACAAGTTATCCACGAGTTGTCTTGGGTTATGCGCAACATCAACTACCCATCCGGGTTCCGCTTCTCCTAGGCAAGGTCCGTTACTAAAGTCAACTCCGTTTTCTTTGGCTTTCTCATAAAGTGCTTTCGCCTCGGAGACGAGTCTCTCGTTACTAGGCGCCGTTTCTGTACCGGTTTGGGCAATTCTTTTATTAGAAATTAGAAGAAAGATTGCAGTTAGAATCGCAAGCCCTATTATTATGATTATCCAATACTTACTTTTCATTGTTTTATGGTGGGTGATCCAGGAATCGAACCTGGGACCTCTTCCTTATCAGAGAAGCGCTCTAACCAACTGAGCTAATCACCCATGCAAAGTGAGCAAATTCTAACATACCCCAAAATTTGAGTCTATTGATATAAAAAGATAAAATCACCATATGAAACAAGTACCAAACGTAGTTACCGTTGGAGGTGGGACTGGGACTTTCGTAGTTTTGTCAGGGCTTAAAAATTACCAGGTAAAGTTATCGGCTGTTGTTTCTATGATGGACTCTGGCGGCTCCACTGGAAGGCTTCGGGACCAGCTTGGGGTGCTTCCTCCAGGAGATTTGAGGCAATCTTTAGTTGCACTTTCCGAATCAGAGGATATCTGGAGAAAGCTTTTTACGTACAGGTTTGAGAGTGGAGAACTTTTAGGACACAACTTCGGAAATATTTTTCTGTCAGCTCTTGAGAAAATAACTGGATCAAGTAAAGATGCAGTTTTGCACGCCATGAGAATTTTACAAACACGGGGAGATGTGATCCCTGTAACACTTGACAACTCCTCTTTATGTGCAAATTACGAAGATGGAACCAGTCTTTGTAGGGAGTCTGATATTGATGAGTATGCAGGAAAAAGCAAAATTTTAAAAATGTATTTGAAACCCAACGCCTTGATAAATATCGACGCAAAACACGCTATAGAAAGAGCTGATTACATAATATTTGGTCCTGGAGATCTCTATACCAGTATCATTCCGAACCTTCTAGTTACGGGAATGTCTGAAATCTTAGCCAATTTAAACACAAAAAAGATTTTTATAACCAATCTTATGACCAAAACAGGGCAGACGGATAATTACAAAGTGTCCGATTTTATAAACAAAATAGAGGAGTATATGTCGGGTGAGTCTTTCGACTACATTCTGATAAACTCAACACCTTTCGATAAAAGTCTGATCGAAGTTTACAAGGAGATAGATAATGCAGTTCCGGTTGTTGACGACCTGCAAAAAGACAAGTATCACGGGGCGAAAATAATTCGAACAGATTTATTATCCAAATATGTATTTCAGACTGGAAAATCGGATAAAATAAGAAGAAGTCTTTTGAGGCACGATGCAGATAAACTTGCGAAAACGCTTTTTAAGATTATGTCTACAAGGTAAGGCTAAACTTCCTATTTGAATTTAGGGTATTGACTTATTTTTACTTATTGTAGTAATATCTTCCGTACGGAATGGAATGCTAACTTCTCTTTTAAGGAAGCTCTAGATTTCAATAAAATAACAGGTTAATAGTTTGAACAAGGGGCAGAAATGCAGGGTTGATTTTGCACATTCTTTTGTGCTAAAGGGCCGTTAGCTTAGTTGGCTAGAGCGCTACATTTGCAATGTAGAGGTCAGCGGTTCGACTCCGCTACGGTCCACCAGAATGTACTGGGGTTTTGCCTGGCAAAAACTTGCCGGAGCAACATTTCAGCATATTGCTGATAAGGCTCTTTGAAAACTGGATAGAAAGTCATTCATTCTTTTTAGGGAGAAATCCCAAAAAAGGTGAGTAAATAAGTTCAATTTCTGAAAAGTAGATAGATATGAAAGTTATTAATGCATGTGGTGGATGCCTTGGGTATTCATGCTGATGAAGGAAGTGCAAGGCTGCTGTAAGCCTCGAGGAGCTGCCAAGAAGCGCTATTACTCGGGGATTTCCGAATGGGGAAACCCGATCCGTCGCAAGACGAGATCACCAGTTACCAAAAGTTTTGTCGCAAGATAAAAAAATAGGTGACTTGGAAGGTACTCGGCGAACTGAAACAACATAGTAGCCGAAGGAAAAGAGACAATATTGTTATTCCCTCAGTAGCGGCGAGCGAAAGGGGAAGAGCCCAAACTCAAATTGTTTTTAGATGAAGATAGTTTGATTTATCAGACTATTCTTTATCTTTAAACAAGTAAATTGGGGGTATGGAAAACCTAAATTCTGCCTTCGGGCAGATAGGAGTTACAAATTGCTTTTGTAGAAGAAGACACCTGGAAAGGTGCGCTATAAAGAGTAACAGCCTCGTATTCGAAACAAAAGTAACTCTTTGGGTTTATCCTGAGTAGCACGGGACACGAGGAACCCTGTGTGAATATACGATGTCCACATCGTAAGGCTAAATACATGAATACACCGATAGCGTATTAGTACCGTGAGGGAAAGGTGAAAAGAACCCCTGTTAGGGGAGTGAAATAGATCCTGAAACCGCATGCAGACAAGCTTGTAAAGCCAACTTTCGGGTTGGTAATACAGTGCTTATTGAAGAATGATCCAGCGAGTTGATACTGTGGGCGAGCTTAATCTGTTAAAGCAGAGGAGGCGTAGGGAAACCGAGTCTTAATAGGGCGAATAGTCCGCAGGATCAGACCCGAAGCCAAGTGGGCCAGCCATGACCAGAGTGAAGTCCATCGAGAGATGGATGGAGGCTCGAACCGGTGTACGAGGAAAAGTGCTCGGATGAGTTGTGGCTAGTGACGAAACGCCTATCAAACTTGGCGATAGCTGGTTCTCCCCGAAACATGTTTTGGCATGACCTTTGCGTTTTAATCTGCGAGGTAGAGATACTGGAAGGGGATGGGGGGCGCAAGCCTACCCACTCCTATCAAACTCCGAATGCGCAGATGATTGATGCATGGAGTCAGTACTACGGGGAAATCTCGTGGTACAAAAGGGTGACAACCCAGACCATCGATTAAGGTCCCTAATTTTTGCTAAGTGGGCAAGGAAGTGAAACCGTTAAGACAGCTAGGATGTTGGCTCAGAAGCAGCCATCATTTAAAGAAAGCGTAACAGCTCACTAGTTAAACGGTTTTGCGCCGACGATTTAACGGGGCTCAAGCAAAAAACCGAAGTCGTGGCTTTGTACTTTTGTACAAGGGGTAGGGGAGCTTTGATGCAGCAGTGAAGCTACATTGTGAGGTGTGGTGGAGCGGCATCAAGTGAGTATGCTGGAATGAGTAACGAGATCCGTGTGAAAACCACGGACGCCGAAAGTCTAAGGTTTCCTCCGCCATGCCAGTCAGCGGAGGGTTAGTCGATCCTAAGGCGAGGCCGAAAGGCGTAACTGATGGATGGCAGGTTAATATTCCTGCACTATTGTAAAGTCGTTTTACCAATGGAGGGACGGAGCATGACGTACTAAGCCTAATAAGGATTTGGGTTCCAAAAGCAAGTTAGTCCGTGTAGGCAAATCCGCACGGGCGTTTTTACATGAGCTTAGGAAAAGTTCACCGCAAGGTGGGCGATTTGGTTCGCGCAAGCTTCCAGGAAAATCTTCTAGGGAGACTTTGCAGTATTCGTACCGCAAACCGACACAGGTAGATGGGTAGAAGATACCAAGGCGTGCGAGAGAATGGTGGTTGAGGAACTAAGCAAATTACATCCGTAACTTCGGGAAAAGGATGCCCTGCGCCGCAAGGTGTAGGGGGCACAGAAATGGCTCAGGCGGCTGTTTAACAAAAACACAGGCTTCTGCTAAACCAGTAATGGGATGTATAGGGGCCGACGCGTGCCCAGTGTCCGTAAGTCAAGACCGGGGGTGACCGAACCGCAAGGTTCGGAGGCTTCTGGTTCAAGCTCGGATGAACGGCAGCAGTAACTATAACTGTAGTAGTAGGGCAGTTACGAGGGTTTGTGCGAACCCTCCATATTACTTAAGTAATATGAAAATTTGGCCATATGCTGGGACGCCCGTCCACACTTATATACCTAAGATGTGGTCAAGTCTCTACGAAAAGTAGAGCAAAGTATCTTGAGCTACTGTTTATACCCGATAAAATTCGGTTATGAACAGTGAAAATGCTTCAAGTGCGGGTAATCAGCAGGAAAGAGTTCCAAAGAACGAAGATTATCTGAAATATTACTTAGCAGGTTTCGCTGACAGTGAGGGTAGTTTTAGTGTAAATGTTTGCAAGAACAAATACGCTTACCTTGGCTGGAAGTTGAATCCTCAGTTTCAGATTAATCAGAGTAGAGAAAATGATAAGATGCTTCACATTTTCAGAGATGTTTTAGGATGTGGGTATGTTGGAAAAAATGTCAGCGATTCGTCAAGTTACGTTTACTGCGTAAACAGTATTCCAAACCTGGTACGAAACGTTATTCCATTTTTTGAGCAATACCCAATCATAGGAAGCAAGTACAAGGACTTTTCCTTGTTTAAAGAAATAGTTTACGCACTTGCTAACAAAGAACATCTAAATCCCCAAGGCTTTTTAAGGTTAACAAGATTAGCCTCCGGGATGAGCAAATGTGGAAAATACAAAAAGTATCTTTTCGGTTATGTTCTAAAATCTTTGGATCAATCCTCAGAGACTAAACGCCAAACCCACATACATTAAAAGTGGGATGATATAGTCCGATCTTCGTGGCGACACGAAGGATCTTCAAACTTTATAAGGTTTGAAGTCGTAACGTCAATGTCTATGGTAGCGTAATCCCTTGCCGGGTAAGTTCCGGCCCGCACGAAACGCGTAACGATCTGAGTGCTCTCTTAACCACTAACTCGGTGAAATTGAACTACCGGTGAAGATGCCGGTTACTCATTGTTGGACAGAAAGACCCCGTGGAGCTTTACTGTAGCTTGGCATTGGCAATCGGTTTTAGTTGTGTAGCGTAGGAGGGAGTTTTGAGCTTAACCGTTCAAAACGTCAATGAAACACCTCTCTATTATTGCTGAGAGCCTTACCATCTCGCATGACCTGCGAGAGGGACAATGCCTGGCGGGCAGTTTATCTGGGGCGGATTCCTGCTAAAAGGTAACGCAGGAGCTCAAAGGTTCCCTTGATGCCGATGGAAATGGCATTGTAAGCGTAAAGGTATATGGGAGCTTGACTGCAAGACATACAAGTCGAGCAGATACGAAAGTAGGACTTAGTGATCTTCCGAGTGCCTAGTGGTAGGCCCGGAACTTATCGGATAAAAGTTACCCCGGGGATAACAGGCTTATCTTACCCGAGCGTCCATAGCGGCGGTAAGGTTTGGCACCTCGATGTCGTCTCGTCATATCCTGGAGCTGGAGCAGGTTCCAAGGGTCCGGCTGTTCGCCGGTTAAAATGGCGCGTTAGATGGGTTCAGAACGTCGTAAGACAGTTCGGTCCATTTCCACAATGAGTGTAGAATCCTGAGAGGACTCATTCCTAGTACGAGAGGACCGGAATGACCTAACCTCTGGTGTGCCAGTTGTTTCGCCAGAAGCATTGCTGGGTAGCTATGTTGGGATTTGATAAGTGCTGAAAGCATATAAGCACGAAGCATACCTCAAAATTAGGGTTCACTCCGCTTTATGCGGACGCGGCTCCTAGGAGAATACTAGGTTGATAGGCTGTGGGTGTAAGTACAGTAATGTATTCAGCCGAACAGTACTAATGCTTGCGCACTTTATATTTATTTATAAAGAGGTTGAACTAGACTTTCTATTCAGTTTTCAACGAGTCCTTCACTTTGAAAATTTATTGTGAGCAGCATCTCGGTGGTGATAACGGTGGGGCAACACCTCTTTCCATTCCGAACAGAGAAGTTAAGACCACACGTGCCGAAAATACTTAGAGTAATTCTTGGGAAGATAGGTCACCGCCGGGATGTTGTTCACAATATTTCGTAATTTTTGACTCTATTTGTATTTCCAATATTTCCCTTGAGTTTATCGCGTCCTTTATATATAATCCCCTTGTCCTTTATAGGACGGAAAGGGGGTTTTAGGTGTCTTTGGAAATAACAGTTGTAAAGGACTGTCTCATTTTCCAAAAATGCTTAAACCAAAAATGTCAAAAGCAAAAAAAGTTCATAACGAAAAATCTGTAATGGCAAAATATATTTCGGATAAAGATTTACAGATAAAAGAACTTCACCCTGGAGATATGATTGATGGGGTAGTGGTTTCAGCTAGTCACAGGGAGGTACTAGTTGACGTCGGAGCAAAATCCGAAGGTATAATAACCGGATCCGAGCTTGATGATGCGGATAAGTCTTTTAAGAATCTCAAGCCGGGGGATAACATATCAGCAAAGGTAGTCCAGTCAGAGAATGCACAAGGTTATATTGTCTTGTCTCTTAAAAAGGCGGAAAAAGACAAAAAGTGGAAGGATGCTGAGGAAGCGTATCAGAATGGCACCGTGTTGGACGCTGTGGTTATTGAGTACAACAAAGGCGGGCTTTTGTGTGATTGTTTGAATCTAAGAGGTTTTATACCACTTTCTCACTTGGATAGAGTTCATTTCGCAAATGATGTTGCAAAATTTGCGGCGGGAAGCGAGGCGGAACTTAAAGAATCTTTGAAGGTTTTGTCAGGTAAAACACTAAGGGTAAAAGTTATTGAGCTTGACAAGGAAAAAAACAGGTTTGTTCTTTCTGAAAAAGATGCTCTAACCTCATACAGCGAAGAATCAAGAAAGAAAAGACTTTCTGAGATCGCAATCGGAAGTACAGTTGAGGGTATTGTCACAGGGATAATGCCCTTCGGGGTCTTCGTAGATTTGGAAGGAGTTGAAGGCTTAGTCCATATCAGTGAGATAGCTTGGGAGAAAGTGAACCATCCTTCAAACTATTTTAAGGTGGGTCAAAAAATTCAGGTCATGGTATTAGGAGTGGACAGCGAATCAAATAAGTTAGCACTTAGTGTAAAAAGGCTCACACCAAATCCTTGGGAAACGGTTGCTGAAAAATATCCGGTCGGGACAAAGGTAAGCGGGGTTGTCAGCAAAATTGTTCCCTTTGGAGCGTTTGTTACGATTGAGAAAGGGCTTGACGGGTTGATCCACGTCTCAGAAGCAGAAGCTCCGCTAAAAGAAGGAGACAAAGTTGAAGCTATTGTTATCCAAGTTGATGGTGAAAACCAGAAGCTTGCATTAAGCACAAGAAAACAGGAAAAATAACTTAGCTACCAAGAATAAGAAAAGCTTCGTATGTCTAAATTTAGGACGGTTTATACCTGTAATAAATGCGGCTATACGTCTTACCAATGGGTAGGCCAATGTCCCGAATGTGGCGAATGGAACACATTTGTTGAAGACGTTATTGCCTCAAAAGAATCAAAATTTGCAACTACATCAGGCCCTCAGACTCAACCGGTGAAACTTTCCTCAGTGATGACTTCTCCTACAAAAAGAATTACATCTGGGATCGGAGAATTCGATAGAGTTTTGGGAGGAGGATTTGTTTCAGGTCAAGTTATATTACTTGCAGGCGAGCCCGGAATTGGGAAAAGTACTATTCTCACCGAAATTTCCAAGAGTTTAAAAAACATAAATATTTTATACGTGTGTGGGGAGGAGAGTATTGAACAAGTAAAAATAAGGGTAGAAAGAATGGGGTACAATGCAGAAAATCTTTTGATGCTTTCGGAAACTAATGCCAATTCTATTGTTACAAATATAGAAAAAAACAAAGACATAAGTCTTGTAATAGTGGACTCGATTCAGACGCTTTATTCCGATGAATTACTTGGGATAGCGGGTTCTCTGGTTCAAGTTAGAGGATGCGCACAAATGCTGACAAATGCAGCCAAATCGTCTGGTATCCCACTTGTCTTAATAGGACATGTTACGAAGGAAGGTGTTGTTGCTGGTCCTAAAGTTTTAGAGCATTTAGTGGACACCATTTTGTATTTGGAAGGTGATTCCCAACATTTATTTAGAGTTTTAAGAACTAATAAAAATAGATTCGGCCCAGTGTCGGAGGTTGGAATATTTGAGATGACGGAGAAGGGAATAAAAGAAGTAACTAATCCTTCAGAACTTTTTTTGAAACAAAAACTTACTAACTCGGCAGGTTCGTGCGTGACGGTTGTGATGGAAGGTTACCGTCCGTTGCTTTTCGAAATTCAAGCTTTAACGGTTAGAACTTCGTTTGGTTATCCAAGGAGGACTGCAAGTGGATTTAGTAGCACCCGCCTCCAAGTTTTAATTGCGATTTTGGAAAGAAGAGCAAATTTGAATCTTAGCAATTATGACGTTTACCTTAGTGTTGCTGGAGGATTTAAAGTCAGTGAATACGCGGCTGATCTTGCAGTGTGTTTGGCGATTGCCTCATCTATAAAAGATAAACCCGTGAAAAGTGGAACGGTGGCTTTCGGAGAATGCGGTTTAGGTGGGGAAATACGCCAAGTTCCTCACCAAGAAAGAAGAAAAACAGAGTCCAAAAAACTCGGATACCAAAATGTAATTAGCTCTGATACAGCCCACTACATCATCGAGGCTATGAACAAGTCTTTTTAAATCGTGTTCTTATAACGGACTTGCTTTATGTTAGTATTTGTTGTGCTTATGCAGTGTTTAATTGCGAATAAGATAAGTAAAGTACTGAGAAAACTCTAATATTCGCTTGTAGTATTTTTTTTCCTATGCCCTAATATTTATTTAGTATGGTAAATGTCTCGGAAACAAAGAATAAAAAAAGACCAGAGTTAAGAGAAGCAGGTCTTATTTTAAGAATAGTTTGTGCGGTGTTGTTTTTTGTATTGGGTTTTAGCCTTTCACGATCTATACTTTTTTCGACCTTTCCGCTTCTCGGGTATCATACAGCTGTTGAGTTATTTATCGCCGCCGCCTTGTCCTTATTTGGGTACTTTATCTTCCCTCTGTTATTGATTCGGGTTAAATATTGGGCTGAGGGTTTGATTGTAGCTACGGTTTCAAGGATTGTATCCGACTTTTGGGATCAGCAATCAAAAAGGATTCAGCAAGCAAGAAGGGAGAAACAAAAGCTGAAGTCCGAGGAAAAAAGTCTGAAAGAAAAACAGGAACTTGAAAATGCCGTTTTGCTCGATACCTCAGTCTTGATCGACGGAAGAATTTTAGATGTTGTCAAAGCTGGCTTTATGGATAGGCCCCTTATAATCCCACAGGTTGTCATAAATGAGCTCCAAAAAATTTCTGATAATAAAAGCACCGTCAAAAGAAGCAGAGGTAGGATAGGATTGGATCTAGTTAAGGAGTTAAGGCGAAGAACTAAAGTTTTGATTCCAAATATTCAGACCAAGGAGGAAGAGGTTGATAAAATCCTTATTGAGTATGCCAAGGACAAGAAAGTAAGACTTATGACATTGGATTTTAATCTAAATAAAGTGGGAAAGATTTCAGGTATAAAGGTTTTGAACCTGAATGATTTAGTAAATGCTTTAAAAACAGTTTTGTTACCTGGAGAAGAGTTTGGGGTTAAAGTATTGCAAAAAGGCAGGGAAAAAGAGCAGGGGATTGGTTATTTACCCGATGGAACCATGGTAGTTATTGAAAATGCTACGGAAAAGGTTGGTGAGGAAGTAAGAGTTAGGGTTTTGAAAGTTATTCAATCATCTGCGGGGAAGATAGTATTTAGCGAAATAACAACCAAGTAAGGCCCTTTTAGCACTCAATCCTTTTTCTTATTTATCACTTATAACAACAACAAAAAAACGTTCCACATGGAGCGACATACAAAGCGGCAACCGTAGAACGTTTTTAGAAGCGTGATTCCGTCAAATGACGGAATGAGACCATGCCTCCGAGCAGGCGAAGCATGATAGCTTACTTATTAACCAATTTACCTTAATTGAAAAAAGTAACAAGCGATAAAGGTTGAGGGGTTATGGTCTGTGAACTATTGTTATGCTATAAATCATGTTCAATTCCAACGCACGTTAATATATTGTACGTATTTACATAATTATGGTTTTATGGTAATAATAAATATGCTGATGCCCTATAAGATAGAATTTAGTTGTGGATAATTATTTTTTATGGGGATAACTATGGCAGAAAAGAAACAGCAAAAGGTAAAAACCACTCTTTTAATAGAGAAAACTCTCAGGAAACTGGCAAAAGTTTACGCTATCCAGAATGATATGAGCTTTGGAGAGTTAGTGGAGAAGGCTTTAGAAGAGAAGATAGTGAATAAGTAATTTATTCGCTCGTTCTATTGTCCAGAGCCCTATAGTTTGACAAAACAGGCTTGTTAATGTAAAATGCCTACTATTAAGGAGAAAGGAGCCTAATTTTAGTAATACCTTTTTATTTCCTTCTGTCCGTAGCATTTGGTTTTTGCTCTTATTAAATAAGTTAATAAGGGTAAGAACTATCTCTTTATCGTTATAGATACAGAGAACCGAACTTTGACAAAATGTGTGCGGAAAACTCCTTTTTCAGGTTCTCGTGCACCTTTTTGGATATGACTCAAGTCATAGTCAGGAAGGTGTGCGGGCACCGAAAACATAGTTAACCCCACGGGGGTTTAAACCAGCAAAAGCTGGGTAATTGTATTGAGAAAAGGAGAGAACGGATGGAAATGGCAAAGCTAAAAGCAACCAGACCAGTTGTGACTGAGTACCGGCGGTACGTGGGGCAAGTGGCTATTTCCAAACAGGAGGAAAAAATAGCAAAACAAATCAAGGAACTGGAGGAAGAGGAGAAGAAGGAAAAGAAAAAGAGCGCCGAGGCGCTCCGCGAAATACGCGCTAGGATCCAAAAGCTGCAAAATCAAAAACTAGAAACTACTAAGCAGTTCCTCGACTCTTCCGACCCCAACCCTGACCTTCCGGCAACCCTCAAGCCTACTCAGGCTGAGGCTATCAACCAACCCAAGAAAAGTAATTTTTGGGATTGGCTAAACACCAAGATATAAGAAATCAAAAATAATAGGAGAATAACATGAAACGCTGGCAGATAATTCTAACCGTAGTAGTAGGGGTGCTCCTCATCGTGGTCGTGATTTTGCTGATTCGAAACATGAACTCTGCAAAATACCCTGAGGTTGTTCTCAATCCGACCGCGACTCAGGTCCCAATCCTGGTACCAACGTCAACACCCGTTCCGACCAAGGTTCCAACAGCTGTTCCAACCCAACCTCCGACCCCAACCAATGTTCCGACAGCTGTAGTTGCTACCACTGAGCCCAAACTTGAGGATATAGTGGTTAAGCACTTTCGGGACATAGGGCAGTTTTACATTGATGGGGATCCACAGATCCAGAACTGGCAAGTGCAGAGTGCGCTAATGACGTACGTCTGTACTACAGACAGTGGAGTTTTTATTTCGATGGACCCTGGTATTGTGAACCAGTTCGATACAGGGAAGTTGGGAGCAGTGCTATACGTAGAGTGTAAGAAAGATGATGTAGTGACTTTAAAGACCGAATTCTGGTCCGAGAGCGCACTGCATCAACAGGTTCACTTAGTGGAACTTCTACAACCTGTAACCGACGACAAGGCTATCGAACTTCTGAAAATCTTGAAAGTGGACGAAGGTAAACAACTTGCTGTTTACATCGACTCCGAAAATTTAGCAACAAAGTATTAACCCGCACACGTTTTTCAAAAAAGGCCTCCTTGGACCCGCATTGCGACTACCATTCATGGTAAACTCGCACAGCGATCCCAGAAGGCCTTTCTTTTTTCCTAAAATCAAATTATTGAGATATCATTTACTAAATGAAAGCATCTTTAGACTTTATGAAATCATTTTTAAACGTTCTTTCAAACCTTTTTAAAAGATTTTTTTCCGACAAGTATAGCCTTTTATTGTTTCTATTGATCTCTTTCCACATAGCTCTTTTTCTTGTTTTTCTTTCACTGAATAAGAACTTTCAAACGTGGGATAGCGCAGGACATATTAGCCTAAGCTACAGAATGGCAAATGAGATCAAAAGAATGTTTGCTGGTGCAAAAGGTGCTTCCTTTACTTCAGTTTTAAGAGTCTCAAATTACTACCCACCGTTTGTTCAAATGATTGGCTCATTCATAGCTTTAGTTTTTGGGTACAAATCTGTGTACCTGTTGTTTGAGACCCTGTTTTTTTTCATTTTATCGATGATATTTACCTATAAACTGACACTGTTAGTTACTAAAGACTACAATGCATCTATCCTTACGGCCTGTATTTATTCTCTGTTTCCACAGATTGTTGATCAATCCCATTATTTTCATCTGGACCTTCCCTTGTTAACTTTGCTTCTAATTTCTGTATATTTTTTGTATCTTTCTGAGAATTTGAAAAAGTTTTGGTATACGGTGCTGTTCTTTGTTTTCTTCGGCTTTGTGCAAGTAACAAAATGGTATGGTTTTGTATTTTTAATAGTGCCGTTTGGGATAAGCCTATACAATGGGCTTTCGGTTAAAGATTTATTAGTCAAAAGTACTGGTTCGGGGGAAAACTATCGTCCTCCTTCACTGGTTATCAGAAATTTAATTTATGGCGTTTTTTTGTTTTTGGTTATTACATTCCCCTGGTACATGGCTAATCGGAACGAAATGGTTGCACTTTTTAAAGTGTTTTCGGTAGGGGAATCAGATGACCCAAGAACTATTTTGCAGAAAATAGCTTATTACCCGAAAAACATGATCCTGTACCAAACAATGTTCCTTCCTTTTCTTCTTTTAACTGCATCCCTTGTTTACGAACTGAGAAAAGACAAGAAAAGAGGTCTGATCTATGTGTTTCTTATTCTGGTCCCATGGACTGTATTTATCTACATCAGTAATAAGAATTTAAGGTACATAATTCCTCTAACTCCGCTTTTTGCCTATTTAATGGCAAGTATTTTGGTCAGGATTTCCCAAAGCCCGATAGCAAAAACTAAGGGAATTGTGTCTTTCACGATATGCTACCTGCTCTTCGCTACATTATTTTTGAGTTTTACGATGGTGCCTAAGGAAAATACTTTTTTGAAATATTTAAGTGCTGTATTTACTGGCCCTGAATATATGACTTGGTACTACACAGGATCGTCTTTCTATGCCTTTAAACCTTATAAATATCCTTCTGATGAGATGTTGGATTTTATATACCGGGACGCAAATAGACATAAGGATGCTTTAGGTGTAGCGGTGCTTGTAGATTCAGAAAATATATCGGCTGCAACATTGGAAATGGTAAGGTTAGAGAAGCACTACGATAACATGTATATGCCCGTTCCTTATTTTCAGTTTACTCCTTTTAGAAATGATGCAGAAATAGAAGCTTTTTTTGCCGAGACATCGTCAGATTACATCATAGCACCGAAAAATCCCGGTCCTAGTGGACTCCGAAACTACGAGGCGCTAGTCCAGTGTGTAGAGTACCTTAACTCAGATAGAAATAAGACGTTTAAGAAGATCGACACCTTTTACCTGCCTAATGGAGATTACATCGATATTTATAAAAGGATGAATTACTCACAAGTTCCAGTATTGCTAAATGGTTGTAAAAGCAGTGCTGGAATCGAGGATGGCGTGGAATCTATACAACTTGTGCCTAACCACACTTACATTTTCTACACTGGGCATTTCGCCATACAAGATAAGATAAGAAGAAATTATGAAAAGGGAGTAATTTATATTGTACAGATCGAAAATACTGTTCATCAAAGTATTTTGAATATTGATAATCTTCCAAAGTCGGGGTCTCCCATGTGTGTCAGAGAGGGAATAGGTCTTAACCTTGAGGCAGATGTGGAAAAAACTTTAGTTTTGGAAAATCAGTGCGGTGCAAACGTCAATTGTAACAAGGCTGTTCTAGTCAAATGGGGAGTGGGTGACCTACAAGCTGAAGTTACCGAGTACACCAGAGGCTCCTTCTAAAAGGTAGGTTTTCTTCCTTTTTTATTGACTGATACTTATATATACTTGTTTCGTGGACAAGAATGCAGATAGTAAAAACCTGTTAAGTGTCCTTTCCCCACTGATCATTATCGTTATTGTCATATTTGTTTGTTTTGGGAATTATTCAACTGGTACCTTTTTAACTGGCTGGGATACACTTCACCCCGAGTTTAACTACGGAATTTATTGGACAAGAATAATATTCGGTGCGTGGCAGTCTCACCAAGGTTTGGGTGCGGCTGCTTCTCAGGCGCACGCATCAGAAATACCAAGAATTATACTGTTAAATTTATTGGATTTATTCTTTCATGCTGACTTTATTAGGTATTTGTATGCATTCTTGATGTTGTTTATAGGGCCATTGGGTGCTTATTTCTACTTAAAGAAAACGGTTCTAAGAAGCGTAGGGGAGACTTTTTCGTCCTTGGGCGGCCTTTTCGGAGCTCTATTTTACCTATTAAATCTTGTAACCTTACAGCAATTTAACGTTCCTTTGGAGATGTTTTTAACTCACTACGGGTTTTTGCCGTGGTCCTTTTTATTTTTAACAGAGTTTTATCAGAGCGGAAAAAAAACGGACCTGTTAAAGTTTGTTTTGGTTTCTTTTCTTCTAACATCTCAAGCGCATACGCCGACCCTTTTCTATGTCTACTTCATGTCATTAGTCGTTTATCTGGTATTTTTATTTTTGCCCGATCTGCTATCAAAGAGGGGAAAGGAGGAAAAAGATTTTCATTTTCAAATTAGACGAGGCTTGGTAATTCTAGTTGGTACCTTAGCTATAAACTTTTTCTGGTTTTTACCAAGTATGTACTATGGTGCAGTACATAGTGGGGAGGTCCCTCTTGCCAAAATAACCCATCTGTTCTCAGAAGAAGCTTTCCTAGTGAACAAGAAGTATGGAAATTTGAGAGATACGTCAATACTTAAAAACTTTCTGTTTGATTGGGGGGTTTTCACTGGTGGAAATACATATCAGGATTTGCTTAGTCCTTGGATATTGCATCTAAAAAAACCTCTCGTCCCTGTTGTAGGTTACATATTTTTCGCGTTTGTCGTGATCGGTTTAGTTGTATCCCTTAGGAGGAAAAATATATTTGCATCACCTTGGACCGCGCTTTTTCTTACGGGTATATTTTTTATATTTAACGTCAATCCTCCCTTTGGGTTTATTTTCAAGTTTCTACAAGATATTGTGCCCCTTTTTAAGGAGTTATTTAGGTTCCCTTTTACTAAGTTTTCAATTATTTTAATGTTTTCGTACGCGGTATTCTTTGGGATTTTTGTCTCCTTTTTTACCCAGTTTTTGGCCAAAAAAATATCCAGATTAGTTGGCATAACCTTTATGTTGGTTGTATTTTCGGGGTTGTTCTATTTTTCCTTACCGACTTTTAAAGGGTTTTTGATAAATCCTGCCATGAGAGTGAGTATCCCAGACAGATACTTTGAGATGTTTGGATACTTTGACAGCCAAAGCGAATATGGTCGCGTTGCAGACCTCCCGATTCACTCGTTTTGGGGTTGGGTTTTTCACTCTTGGGACTTTTTAGGGACGGGATACCAAGGAGCTGGGTTTTTATGGTTTGGGATAAAACAACCCCTTATAGATAGGGAGTTTGACCGCTGGAATATAGCTAACGAACAACCTTACCGTGAACTATCCACAGCAATTTATTCCGAAAACCCGGATTCGCTCATTAAAGCGCTAGAAAAAGATAAAATAAGGTGGTTGATATTAGATGAAAGCGTTGTTGCTCCTGGTTACGATAGAAAAGTCCTTTTTTATGATGGAATTAGAAAACTTCTTGGAAACACACCTGGAATGGCACTTGATAGGGATTTCGGCGAGGGCCTTTATGTTTACAAGTACAGTCCAAAAACAGATTACTACAGAACAGAGAGGATAAGTTCCTACCACATTGTTGGAAACTCGCTGTTTAAGGAATATTCGGATCCTGCATATCTTGAATTTGGGAATTATATTAGTGGCCCCCAACAAAATTATCAGTTTTTAGGTTTTAATTCTGTTGATGAGAACATTGATAATAGTCTGGTTTTTTCCGATGAAAACAAGGTTTACTTCAAGCTTCCGAAGAACGAGACCGATGTTTCAACCGATAAAATACCCGTATCTGTTTATTTGATGGGTAGTGAGGCAAGAAAATATTTGGAATTGCGTTTTGAAAATACTGCAATTGGAAAGTTTGATATAAACAATGTAAAAAGCGAAAAATCACTTGCGAAAATCGACAACGAGATCTTTGATTTGTCCCAGCCCAAAAAAGACGGATTTGTAGGAAGTTTAATACTTACTTTGGGAAAAAACCCTTTGGTTAGAATCTATGAGATGGGGGAGAAGAAAGAGGTTGAAAACTTTTTTTACTCAAAGTTAGAAAATTGCGATCCCTTGGAAGGAGGTAACTATTCGACATACTCCTTTATGGTAACTAGTACAGGTTTTGAAATTTCGGCTAGAGATACACTTTCGTGTGTGACCTTACCGCTGACTGATGTAGCATCTTCGGGTAGCTCAAATATGATTTTGGTAACCTTCGAATCAAACATACCTATCACTTCTAATGATTTTTGCATGTTAAACACAGTAACTGGGCTTTGTGTTGATAAATTCCTTGAGGGAGGATATTTTGTTGCCGATTTGACAGAGGATAGAAGTAAATACACATTAAGATTTTTTGCTGATGCCAGAAACTCCAATGAGGAGTTTAAAAGGAGCTATAGCAATATTGTTTTTTCTGACGCTAGTTTAGATCAAGAGGGTAGTATAGTTATCAGCTCGGATAATTTAAGAATGAGTGGTTATTTGACTTTTGATAAACAGGATCAGTTTACTGTTAATCCTTCAAATATGAAAGGAAACAGGAGAAATTGCACAATGGGCACGCAACTAGAGAAATCCAATTTTTTTGACTCTGGTAAAGGACTTGTGTTTAATTCCACAGAGTCTTCCTTGTGTGATTCTTATAACTTTCCTTTAGCAGAACACAATACTGGATATGTACTTGAGGTTAAGGCAGTTTACATTGATGGGGTGCCACTGAGAGTGTGTCTGACTAATGAATATTCCAAGCGCTGTGACCTTGAAGTTTCCTTGCCTGCGAACAAACTTGAGGGAACATATTTTTATATTTTGCCCCCAATGGGAAATGGCGCCGGTTACACTGTAAACATATCCAATTATGTATTTGGAAATACACTGAGCAAGAACGAACTGAGGTATATAAGTTTAGTGCCAGTGGCTTATAACTTGATAAAAGATACTAAAATCTCGGAACCGCCTTTTGTGCAGAAAGAAAATCTCTACGTTTTAAATGAGGCTTACGATCCCGGCTGGCTTGTGCTTTGTGGAATCAGGTTTTGTGCAGCAGAACATGTGAAAGTTAACAATTGGTCAAATGGGTGGGTCTTTGAATCAAATATTCCCAGCAATATAAAAGTGGTTTTTTGGCCACAGCTGTTGGAGTACTTGGGAATCGCTTTGTGGATACCTATTTTGATTTTTTCCTTTAGGTACAGGGAAAAAGAGGTTGACAGGAACACATCAGATTATCCAAATTCCTTAGAACCCCATAGTGTTGACAATATCGAATAATTAAGCTATAATTCTTGCATAAAGTTGGTTTAACAAAACCAAGCTTGCTAACCTGAGTACTAAATTTCCTGCCGTACAACTAAATGATGTTTATGACAATGTATGATTGTTGTCATTGTTTAGTTAGTAGGTAAATGTTATGTATAAAAATAAAATAAAGCTAATAGGAGTTTTCTTAGCCTTGGGCTTGCTTCTAACCTTATCTACTGGATCAGCCTTTGCTGATCAGTACGGTTGTGAAGATTGCAACACAAGGTTTAAGATAACAAAAGAAGTAAGAATAAAAGGTGATAATACCTGGAAAGATAAAGTGTCTGACGTAAAAGAAGGGGAAACAGTTGAATTTAGAATAACTATTAAAAACAGAAGTGGTGAAGACGCTGATGAGGCTGATAATCTTAAAATGGAAGATTTCTTACCTGATGAGATGAAAAGAACAGGCGGATCTGGTTTAACAGAGTATTGGTCAGATTTTGAGCCTGGTGAAACAAAGAAATTTACCATCGAGGCCAGGATTAAATCTTCAGAGTTTGACAAGAACGTTCAGTTCGAAAAATGTGTAGTAAATAAAGCTGAGCTTAGATGGGACGGGGATTTCGAAGGTTCTGATACAGCTACCGTATGTTATGGTAACATTGTACCTTCAGAACTTCCTAAAACCGGACCTGAGTCTACAATAGCTTTATCAGGACTAGGTTTAATTACGGCTGGTTTAATAACTAGGAAGAAATTCGGTAAGTAATTTATAGGCCCGCACCTTTTGATACGTGCCGCCTCTTGCTTTGAGCAGGAGGCAGAATGGTTGGGTTTGGCTTGTCCTTACGCGACCATTCTGTCTTCTGCTTAAAGTTTTTTAGTCTGCCAAAAAGTATTAATATGACTATCTTATCCCGAATACCAAAATTTAAAAAGATACTTATTATGTTGACAATCTTATTGGTTATAACGGACTTGATATTATTGTTTTACCCTATTTCTATTTCGACCATACTTCAGAGATTTCAAAGAGCTTTCAAAAAAGACGAACCAGTAATAGTCAGTGAAGAAAAACCCTCAGTTTTCCAGGTAGCCTTGGAGCCTATTTACAGCACTCCCACAAAAATAGTTATTGATTCTATCAAACTTGAACTTAACGTATACCCTGTTGGTGTTGATCCTAATGGTTATCTTGAGACCCCCACATCGTGGAATACCGCAGGATGGTACAAACAAAGTGCAAAACCTTCGGAAGTAGGAAACATGTTAATTGATGGACATTATGACGATAATTATGGAAGGCCTGCTGCCTTTTGGAAGTTGAAAAATCTTATAGCAGGTGATAAAGTAGCTGTGCTTGACAGCTATGGAAGGTCTTTTGACTATCTTGTTGTTGATTCATACTTTGTGGATATAAACGATCCTGGCAGAATGAAAATTTTAGAGGAAGTCAGGGATAAACCTATATTAACCTTGATAACATGTGGGGGTGTGTGGGTTCCGGGTCAAGGGACGTATAACAAAAGGCTAATAGTTAGTGCAGAGCTTGTCCGTGATAATTAAGCATTTAAATTCTTGTGCGGACGAGACCTGAAGTTGGGAGGTAGCTCGGGGCAGTGGCTATCTCCCATCTTGAGGTAAAAAGCTTGATTAAATTAGATTTTTAGTTTAGCATTTTGAATATAACTGGAACTTGAGTGGCTTTTCAGTTAAGAATCTTCCAAATATATGCAAAATTTCACGTTTTAACGTATAAACTTTAAGCGTACTAGACTACGCCGGTAACATATGCCTATAAAAAGACAAAGAACGGATACAAAAGATAAAAATTTAACCAGCGAGCAAACCGCTCAAATCCCCAATATCAAACCTACAGAACCGATGGAGGATCTGTCTGCTGTTGGTCCAGATATAACAGATGCTGGAGTAGGAGAATCAAAAAACGGATATTCCGGATACAATGGATATGGTTCTCAATACACTGGTGACACAATAAAGATAAGCGGAATGCTTGAAGTTTTGGACGATTACGGTGTTATTAGGCAGAATGAAAAGGTCGATACAGAATTACCGAAAGATGTTTATATTAGCCACTCCCAAATAAAAAGATTCAACTTAAGAATGGGCGATTTGATAACAGGCCTCGCAAGGCCCCCAAAAGAAAACGAGAGATACCTATCATTGTTGAGAATAGAATCAGTTGGAGGGATGAACCCAGATAAAGCTAAAAAAAGACCTGTCTTTAATCAGCTGACACCCGTATTTCCTGATGAGTGGCTTAAACTTGAAACAAAGCAGGATATTATATCTACAAGATTAATAGATTTGATTTCTCCGATTGGTAAAGGACAAAGAGCTATGATAGTTGCACCTCCCAAAGCAGGAAAGACATTTCTGTTATTGGATATTGCTAATGGTATAACCACAAACTATCCAGATATCATTCTACTTGTCGCTCTGATAGGAGAGAGGCCTGAAGAGGTAACGCACTTTAGTAGAAGTGTAAAGGGTGAGGTTTATGCAAGTAATTTCGATGAAAAGGCTGAGGAACAGACAAGAATATCTGAGCTTTGCCTTGAAAGAGCAAAAAGACTTGCTGAAGTAGGAAAACACGTTGTTATTTTAATGGACTCTATAACAAGGCTTGCAAGGGCATACAATATGGTCGCTCCTCCTTCGGGAAGAACTTTAACTGGAGGTTTTGACCCTGCAGCTTTATATCCGGCAAAGCATTTCTTTGGAGCCGCAAGAAACCTTGAAAATAGCGGAAGCCTGACCATTGTCGCTACAGCATTGGTTGATACTGGTTCAAGGATGGATGATGTTATATTTGAGGAATTTAAAGGCACTGGGAATATGGAGTTAAGGCTTGACAGATCTTTATCAGAGAGAAGAATATTCCCGGCAATAGACATCAAGTCTAGTGGTACTAGACATGAGGAAAGTTTGTTTGATAAAGACACTTTAGAAAAGGTGTACAGGTTAAGGAGAATGGTAGACCTTTTAGATGATAGAGATGCCACACCGTTGGTGATAGAGCAGTTAAAAAAGTCCAAGTCCAATAATGAATTTTTAGAAAACCTTAATAAGGGCGGATCAAACTAATCATTAAGAGCTGGAATTCCCTGTTTGCCAACCACTCTACGTATTGGTAGAATTTACGGCACTCCACAGTAAGAAGTGGGATAATATTACTCAACATGGCTTTCACAATAAAACGTCCCTCATCCAAAAGATTTTTCCAATTAAGTTTCGAGGGTTTCAGGCCCGCGGGGCGAAATAGATTTGAACAGTTTATAAACCTTTGGTCTATTTTTTTTTGGTCTCTAATTGCTTATACCCTCAAAAGAATCTGGCTTCTTATTGTTTTAATTGTTAAGTTGCTAGTCTTTTTCAGCACCTTACCCTTAGAAGCTAAGTCATTTCTCACGAAAAAACTCATATGGTCAAGAGGAAAACTAGGAAGGCGTGTTGCTGTGTGGTTTGTTATGGGAATATCTTTCTTAGTTTTTATGTTTGGAGAAGTTTTTTCAAGTTCAACTCTGGTGGTTAACGCTTCAGTTAATGGAGATTACCTTAAGAGTACAACCTCAATTATTCCAAAGAAAGAAATGGCTCTAACTACTCTCCCAGAAGAAAGGGCAAGAGACAAGCCTTCTAAATATATTGTTGAACCAGGGGACTCTCTTTACTCGATAGGAAATAAATTTAAAGTTTCCCTAGATGCATTGAAATATATGAATAATTTTACGGATTATTCTGTGCTAAGTATTGGCCAAGAGATTACGATACCCCCAATAGCAGGTCTTACCCATAAGGTAGAAAGCGGGGATACACTCAATTCGATAGCTCTAAAGTATGATGTGGCTCCGCAAGCTATTGCTGACTTTAATTATATCTTGGACTCTGATCATCTTGCTGTTGGCACAGAACTTGTTATACCTGGAGGTAAAATTCCGGAAATTCCGCCTCCATTTGTATACGTACCGCCAGCGTCAATCGGGCCCAGTAGAGAAGCGTCGCCAAACAGAGGTCTATGTGCTTGGCCAACGACTGTTAGGACTATTACCCAGTACTTTTCCTGGTACCATAATGGGATGGATGTTTCCGGGTCAGTGAGATCATCGATGCCACCAATTTTGGCGTGTGCAAAGGGGACTGTAGTTAGAGCCGGTTGGGATCCTTTTGGGTTGGGTCTTCACGTTAGAATCGATCATGGTAATGGTTACGAAACGGTTTATGGTCACATGAGTAGAATTGATGTTAGCTACGGTGATAAGGTTAGCCGAGGCGAGCAAATAGGATTAATGGGAAGTACTGGGAACTCTACTGGGCCCCATGTCCACTTTATGGTAAATTACAACGGTGTGTATTATAACCCACTAGATTACGCACAATAACATTATTTGTCATTATATTATGATTGATGTAGCAAAAATAAAAATTAAAGCTGGAGATGGAGGAAATGGAAGAGTTTCCTTTTTCACCGCGCGAGGAATAACTAAAGGTGGTCCAGATGGAGGGGACGGTGGTAATGGAGGCAGTGTTTACTTTGTTGCTGATAACAATCTGTCCACGCTGATAGATTTTAGATCGAAAGAAATTTATAAAGCTAAAAACGGCGAGAATGGGGGAAAGAAGAATATGACAGGTGCTTCTGGAGGTGATCTGCTGGTTAAAGTACCTGTAGGGACTTTGGTTTACGAAGTTGCTGGCGTCGAAGAAACACTAATCGGGGATATGGTTGAAAACGGCCAAAAAATTCTTGTAGCTCAAAGCGGTGTTGGAGGAAAGGGGAACGTTAGGTTTAAGGGTTCTACGAACCAAACTCCTATGCAGTATATTCCCGGTACCTCTGGTGAAGAGAAGGATATCAAGCTGGAGATAAAACTTATCGCTGATGTAGGCCTTGTAGGAGCTCCAAACGCTGGTAAAAGCACTCTACTGAATAGGTTGACAAACGCTAACGCTAAGGTTGCTGGATACCCCTTTACAACCTTGGCTCCTAACCTCGGTATTTGTAGATTTAAAAATGGTCATGTTGCTGTTTTGGCGGATATTCCAGGACTTATCGAAGGAGCTTCTAGAGGAAAGGGTTTAGGAGATGACTTTTTAAGACATATAGAAAGAACTAGGCTTCTCGTGCAGTTGATAGATCCTTTAGACGGAGCTGGTGAAGACGTTATGCAAAATGCTCTGAAAGGTTATGAGATGATTAGAAGTGAACTTAGAGATTATGGACATGGTTTAGATGGAAAAGAAGCGATTGTTGCTATAAATAAAATAGATGTAACTGAAGTGAAAGAAGCTCTAGTTAAGATTGTTAAAGAATTTAAAGAAAAAGGAGTTAATGTGTTAGGAATATCTGCAGTTTCGGGTGAGGGGGTAGAGAATTTGTTGCAGAAGATCTCCGACGAACTAGACAAAATCCCCCAGAGGCCATCTTTTGAGATTAAGAAAGTTGTTAAGAAATACAACATAGAGAATTTGCCGAATAAAAGGGTTGTTTTCAATAAAGATAAGATTAAGACTTTGGAAAAGAGATTGTGAGGTTGATATAATATCTGGAGAAGTTTTGACTTTTGGGCCGTTGGCTCAGTTGGTAGAGCGCTTCCATGGCATGGAAGAGGTCACCAGTTCGATTCTGGTACGGTCCACCAAAAGCTATTGAAATAAAACCTCAGAGGAATTTGTTATTAATCTAGGTATTGCATTAAGCGGCAAGAGACGAAGACCATAACGAAGCTATTGTTATAAAGGATTTTATTAGTAAATGATTCGTTATCACTTAACTAATTCAAGACTTCTTTTTGTAGGGATAAATCCTCATTGTGGATCGTATTTAAGAGGTGTGCCATTCTCCAACAATAAAATGTTTTGGTACCTTCTTAACAGAGCAGGGGTAATTAAAGAGGATGTAAAAGACCTGAAGGATGATAATAAATTAAAAAGGATTTACGAAAAAAAGTTTAACAAAATGTATAAACTGGGACTGGTTAATGTTATAAATCGTCCTACAAAAGACGTTACTAAGCTGAGGAGAGGAGAGGAGAGAAATGGTCAGCTGAGGATTGCGAAAATTATAAAAACTCAAGAGCCAAGGGTTGTTTGTTTTGTTGGCAAAATAGCATATGAAAAATTTAGTGGCTTAAAGGAACTTTCTTTTGGTTGGCAAAAAGACGTTTTCTCTTCAAAAGTATTTGTTATGCATTTTCCTTTGCATGGAAAAGCAGAAATCAGGATTAAGGAGTTGAAAGAGATTGCCAAAACTGCGCAGTTATGTGCCTAGATATTATTAATTTTTACGTTAACATAAAAACCCCGCTTTAAAAGCGGGGTTTTTAGCATTCAAAGCAAGTTTATATTACTTCTTAGTCGGTGTTGGTATCAGCGTTGGTGTTGCAGTTGGAGTTATCTGTTTCGCTGGTGCAGTTCCTGCATTCGCATTAGGAAGAACTTTGGGGGTTAGTTGTGTTGCTGGTGCAGTTCCCGTATTGGTTAAAGGTTCTTGTGTAGTGGGTGTTTGAACACCTGATAGCTGTTCAACGGTGGGTTTGTTGCCCTCCGTAACTGCCTGCGCAATTGGTAATTGGGCTATCACCTCATCTACAAGTTTTTCATCGGCAGATCCTTTGACAACAAGCATCTTAGTCATGTCAAGCTCGCTCTTTGCTTGATCGTATTGTTTTAGATTCGCTAGCGCAAGAGCGAAGTTGAAGTGAGCATTTGCATAGTCGGATTTCAATGATGCTGCCTGCCTGAACAGGTTGGCTGCTGATAGATAATCCCCTTTTGCGAAGTAGACACCTCCAAGATCAACTCTTAACCTTGGGTTTGTTGGATCTAAAGTTATGGCTGTGTTATATGAGCCTATTGCCCAATCTGTTGCGTTTGCAGCCATTCCACCTATGTTTTTATATATTATTGCTCTTGTTTCCCAGTTATCTGTGTTTAATGGACTTGCTACCTCGGTAGCTATTCTTGCATTCCTTATTGCCTCAGAAACTAGTGTTTGGATTGTCGCTTTATCCACATCCGTAATGTTTGTCTTAGCTGCCAAAGCGCCTGCTATGGCAAGATCTAATCTTGCAAGTGAATCATAGTACGTGTCTCTGCTCGGGTTGTATTTAATTGCTAGGTTCTGGAATATGTAGGCGTTGGCGCTGTCTCCTCTTGTTACAGCTACGAGGCCCTTCTTCATATAGTACTCGGCCGCATAGTCTTTGAAAGCTAAATATCCAAGGTACCCCGCGATTAGAAACGTAGGGATACTTAATATGTACTTCATGTACTGACTGCTAATAACGATGTTGTTGTCACTAGATATGGAGTCAAGAGAAGTCATTTCTACCACTAGTGGTTTCGTATATTTTGACATGTTTCCGTTTATCGAGTGTACTCCGATTAACAAACTTAGAGCAAAGAAGAATAGGAAAGTTGTTAGTATGCTTGCGTATGTGAACAAGAAAGAAACCAAAATCATAGCTAAAAATGCACTGGTGACAATTGACAGACCCCCTTCGTCTTTCACATCCTTTGTTACATAAACAAATTTGATTGTTCTCGAGACGAGGAATAAAGCTGCGACTATACCAAGTAACCCTATTGTTGCCAGTGTATTGTAAACTTCATTGTTTGGTTTATCAAACTTTATGCCCCAAAGGTTGGTGCTATTCATTGAAAGAGGTTTGTATCTAGTAAAATTAAGGTCAAACGTTGACGGTCCAGTTCCAAGCATAGGGTAATCTTGAACGGTTGAAGTAGATATAAACCAACTACTATTTGAGGTAAGTTTTAACTCAAGTGGGTAAGACTTATCGACAAATACTTTCGCTATTTGTGGGATATGTGTTATTGTAAGAATAGGAAGAATTAAAGCCGCTACAACCAACAACGCAATTTTTTCTCGTAACAACCTTTCTCTTCCTGTGAATAGTAACACCAGTAATAGCCCAAGACCCACTAGAACCCACCCAGTCAACGTTCCAGTTATCGAAACATAGTAAAAATTAATAGCGATGACCGGAAAATAGAACACTTTGAATCGTACTTCACGCTCCTGTAAGGCTAAACTAAATGCTACCACTGTTGCTATTGAACTAACTATAATTACGTCTGTCACAGAACCTGCTAAGGTGAAGTTTTGTATGCTTAAAAACGAATAACTTCCCAGGTATATTTTGTAGTAACTAAGTATTGAGACTACTGAGGACACTGTCGCTGAAGCAACAAGAGCGATTAATGCTCTTTTAATGAGCTTGGGGTTTTTGAAAGTTGGTGTAGATAGGTAGAAATAAGCGATTATCATCAAGAAAGCAAATAAACCGAGCCACCTTCCTTGTGACCCCCATATACTATTCGTCTTGTTAACAGAAAAAATGGTGGAAAGTATCGTAACTCCAAGCAAAACAAGAATTGGAATATCCAGGATGGATTTTGTAATTTCCAGCCTAAGCCCAGCTATAGTTTTTATACCCCATAATATAATAAGAAGTATGACTGCTGCTGTTATTAACGCTAACTTATTAAATGAGTAAAACTCTGTGGATATAGGTAGAAAGAAAATTGGTACTAAAAAAGCAAGGATAATTGGAACTAGATTCGACACTTTTTCAAGCATCGATGAGTTAATATTAAATGGTTTCATATAACTAGTGTAGTTTCTTTTTTAACCATTTGTCAATAGGGTATTTTTTTAATAATTCTCGTTACGGGAATATGTCAAAGGGTGCTATTGTGTTAACCACCAATTGAATTCCGCGTTGTTTGATGTTGGGGCGTCAAGTTCAAGGACAAAACCGGTTCCCGCTTTGATCTGAGATACCCAGTATCTATTAGCTGGGGAGTAGTCTTGTGTAAATGTTACGTAAATTTTGGAAGTGATATTTATTCCCTCTGTCATAACAAACATCTTGTTTTGATTCTTGGGTACAAAAGCTGTTCCACTTTGGGTAATTTGTATGTTTTGCTGAGATAAGTCCCTATTAATAGTGATGTTTTTTTGATTTCCTAGATGAATAACACCCAATTCGTTAGCGAATATAATCACGACAATTGACAAAATTGCGTATAGGACCAAATGCCCGAACAACTCAGGTGATTTAAGAGCATTTGTTATCTGCTGAACTTTGTTTTTTGCGTTAAGTTTTTCTGAAATTTCCTCGTTTGAGTAGCCTTGAGACTTTAAATCTTCTATTAATACAAGTCTTTCAACGGACCAAGCTGGGTAGTGACCTTTGATATTTCCTTTCTTATCTATTTTTCTAACCATGTGGGGAAGCCATCCTATTTTTGTATAGTATCTAAGTCTGTTGTAAGGATCCCCAGAACCAAAATCTATGTTCTTGCTTTTAGCGGCTTTTATTAATTTGTCTATACTAATATACTCATCCATCTCAATTTAGTTAAGGGGGCAGTAAGAGAAATTACTTTGTTGTAAAGACTATAACAAGTTTCTAACAAAAATAGAATACTATATGTATAACTTAAAAACAATAGTGTTTTTGTAAACGCTGATATTAGAAGATAGGAATTTTCTTTCCCTGTAGATATAGGACTTGAAATGCAACAATAAGTGTTGTATATTCGGGCCATGAAGTTAGAGAAACTCTCTAAAGCACTGTCCGATAAAAATAGGTTACAAATTTTAGAGTTTTTAAGCGATGGGCAGCGAAACGTAAGTGAAGTGGCAGATAGGCTCAATGTCGAGGAGAACCTCGCCTCACATCATCTTAGGGTCCTGGCCGCTTTGGGATTTCTCAAGAACAGTAAAAAGGGAAGAGAAGTATTCTATGTGTTGAACGAGTCCAAGATCATATCTCTCATGAGAGATATGAAAAGAAACCCAAAGTTTAGAAGTATCCTCGCACAAGCTTTAAAAGATTAAATCCTCATACTTATTTCTCCTGCCTTGATTATTATGTCATATTTGTCTTACTTCTTTTCAGCTCTATTTACCGTTAATTAAGCGGTAAATAGTTGATATTGGCAGATTTTAAGGTATATTTATTCGGTAAATATGCGTTAATTAAATGACGTTCTATCTACTAAAAATAGGGACTTTACCCTAAAAAAATCCGAGTTTCGTGCTTAGATAAAGTTATGCGGACTGAACTGATAAAGCGCGTGAAGCAAATGTTAAAAAAGGATCTAGTTATAACAATACTGGTATCTCTAATGGTGGGTTGTGGGGTGGGTTTATTTATATCTCCAAGTAGATCATCTGGCACATGTATATTGACTGAAAGTGCGGTAGGAACAAATGACTCTAAAATGGCAATTGATTTATCGGGAGCGGTGGCAAAGCCAGGTGTATATGAACTGGAAGCTGGATCCAGAGTAGGTGATTTAGTTAACCTTGGTGGAGGAGCAAAAGGCCAAGCAGCAGCGAATTGGATTTCGAGAAATTTGAATCTTGCTGAGAAACTTAGTGATTCTTCCAAAGTTTACATTCCGTTTGAATGGGAAACTTATGAGCCAGAAAAATACGGTATATCAAAAATTGAGTCAAGTTCAGTTCCTAGTGTTCGAACTGTCAGCTCTTCAACCACACCAGCGTCAAAAACAAGCAGGGATGAGGAAAACAATGAAACAGGAGTACAAAATACCACGGGTAAAGTGAATGTTAATACTGCTACATCTTCGGAGCTGGATGCTTTGCCTGGCATTGGCCCGGCTTATGCGGAAAAAATAATTTCAGGCAGACCATACGAAGATGCTGCTGATTTCGAATCAAAATCAGGTTTATGGAAATCAACCATAGAAGGTGTAAAAGATTTAATAACATTCTAAGAAAGTGGCTTAAATCCTACCTGTTTCTTGTATTTCTAGGGTTATTGGCGTTTTCAAGGATTTATTCTAATTGTTTAGTAGATGGTGCATTAGCGAAGTGCACAGAGCCTTCTAAATCAGTATTTTCTGATGAAGCGAGATTTCCAGGTGGTTATATTGCGAAATTTAGAAATACCTCAGCATGGCTGATAAGGAAAATCCTTCCAAGTCCTCATAGTGAACTCCTAATGGGTACAGTTATGGGTGCTGACGAGCTCAGTAAGGTCCCGAAGTTTAAGGAGGAACTCAAGATTTCCGGTACCATTCATGTTGTAGTTGTTTCTGGGTTTAACATAAGTCTGATCTTTGGTTTTATGACGAGCCTTTTGGGCTCAAAAACCAGGGTCCGAAACCTTATGATCGCTCAGATTACAACTTTACTTTATGCCATAATGACGGGGTTCCAACCTCCTGTAATAAGAGCATTTATTATGGGCAGCGTTGTTTCATGGGTCAAGTGTTATAGAAACAGCATCGAAACAATTAAAGTGCTTCTCCTAACTGCTTTGATAATGCTCTCGCTTTGGCCGTACTTTTTGTTTAGTCCTAGCTTTCAACTAAGTTTCTTAGCAACCTTGGGGATTGTTGCTTTCGGAAATACATTATCAGGTTTTGTTAAGCGATTTTCTAGAAGCGAGTCGTTTTTGGTGGAAGATTTCAGCACTACATTATCAGCACAGGTTTTTGTCCTGCCTTTTGTTTCATATTACTTTGGAAGGGTCAGTGTAGTAAGCTTTTTGGTTAACCCACTTGTTCTTTGGACAATACCTATCATCACGGTTATGGGTATGTTGCTTTTGTTTTTAGGTTCCATTTGCAGTTTATTTGCTTTCTTAGGTTCTCTTTTTATATACCCGTTTTTAGACATTTTCGTGCGTGTGGTTGGCTTTTCCTCGAGTTTTGATTTTTCAAGTGTGAATTTTAGCGCTAGTATAGAACTATTGGTTATTTACTACCTTTTTGCGCTTCTGGCACTGTATTTTTTGAGAGGAAAAAAAGGGAAAATATATGAAAATAAGTAACTTGATAATGGTGACATTCATATTTTTAACCCTGTCCTTTACTGGATTTTTCACAAAAGATAATAAGGGGTTTAGAATGGAGTTCATCGACGTAGGGCAGGGGGATTCCATATACATTTCAACACCAAAAGGAAATAAAATTTTAGTTGATGGAGGCGATAATTACAGTGTCGATTTTGAAATAGCCAATCTTATCCCTTTTTATTCATGCAGTCTTGATGCAGTGATTTTAACTCACCCACATTACGATCATCTAAATGGTCTAAATAGAATTATAAATAGGTGTAGAATTTCAAACGTTATGTTTAACGACGTTGATTTCACTTCCCGGGGGTTTTCTGACTTTAAAGCAATTACTAGAAATATGAACGTAAGAAATCTGTACGAAGGCGATGAGTTCGAAATTGATAATGTGAAGTTTAAAGTATTGTGGCCGACGAAGGAATTTACGCAATCAAGATTTGACGATGTTAATGATACTTCAATAGTCTTATTTGTGGATTACGGGGATTTTGAGGCTGTACTTTTGGGTGACGCTGGCGAGGAAGTGTTGGGAAAGCTTGATCTGAGTAGCATTTTACCCCTTGTGGACGGAGATTTTGATGTTATTAAGGTTTCGCACCACGGTTCCAAGTATGCTTTAAATAAGTCGTTTTATCTTGGTTTGAAGCCAAAAAACTGTGTTATTTCCGTTGGTAAAGATAATAAATTTGGACACCCAGATAAAAATGTTTTAGATTTCCTTCAAAGTATAAATTGCGCCATCTTAAGAACCGATTTAAAAGGAAATATCGTTCTAAATGTTCTTTAAAAGGCCACTTTTTCACTTATAATATCAGTTGGGAGGAATTATGATTGATGCTTCTGGTCTAATAGAAGAAAAAATTAAAGAGGTAGTTAAAGAAACGCTTGAGGTAGAAATTGAGGATGTGCCTTTAGAACATCCCAGAAATGAAGATTTTGGAGATTACGCAAGTGGAGTCTCCATGTCTCTTGCCAAAAAAACTGTGAAGAATCCTTGGGAAGTTGCTCAGGAATTGGCTGGTGAATTGAAAGGAGCGAATTTAACGTTTGAATCATCAGGTAACCACTACCCTATTTTTTCATCGATAGAGGCCGTAAAACCTGGTTTTATAAACTTTTCCCTTTCAGATGAATGGCTTAAAGATCAAATTTTGAATGTACTTGATAGTGGTAATGGGTATGGTTCAAGTGATGTTGGAAAAGGGAAAAATATTATCATTGAATATTCTCAACCTAACCCGAATAAATCTATGCATATAGGGCACGCTAGAAACAATTTTTTGGGAAGCTCCTTATCAGAAATTTATAAGTTTGCAGGTTACAGTGTTGTAAGAATGAATTATATGAATGATTGGGGTTCACACATTTGCAAATCGATGCTGATGTACAAAAAGTACGGTAAGGGGATAGAACCCAATAAAAAATCGGACCATTTCATAGGGGATTTTTACGTTATGTACGAAAAGGAGCACGAGAAAAACCCCCAGGAGGTGGAAAAAGAACTGGCAGAGATGTTTAAAAAACTGGAAGAGGGTGATAAAGAGACTTATGAAATATGGAAAAAAATTACTGGTTGGGCGTATGAAGGGTGGAAGGACACATACAAGGATGAGAACGTAGTGTTTGATGTTTGGAATTACCAAAGTAACTATACTAAGTCAGGGAAAGAGATTGTGAAGGTTGCACTTGAGAAAGGCATTGCGGAAAAGGGTCCAACTGGTGCTGTTATAGCTAAGCTTGATAAGTATGGGCTTCCTGACAAAGTTATGCTTCGAAGTGATGGGACCTCTATTTATGTAACGCAAGATACCCAGATGGCAAAGGATGACTACGAAAAATACCACTTTGACAAAAGGATTTACGTTGTAGACAGCAGACAGTCCGACTATTTTAAACAGCTTTTCAAAATAATCGAACTTTTAGGCTTTAAGTGGGTAGGCAATTTATATCACTTGGCTTATGGGTGGGTTTCCCTTCCTGAGGGGGCGATGTCCTCAAGAACTGGGTCGGTTATTAATGCTGATGATGTTTTCAAAAAGCTTGTGGACCTTGAGGAAGATGAGGTAAGAAACAGCATGAAAGAAATCACAAATCTCAAAGAGACGAGTAGGAAAGTGGCATTAGCTGCTTTCAGATACGGGATATTAAAAGTAGATCCAAAGCAGGATATTGTATTTGATTTCAGCAAAGTTACGAAGTTTGAGGGGAACACAGGACCATATTTGATGTATACGTATGCTCGAGCCAAGTCCATTTTGGAGAAAGCTGGTGTGGTGGAGAAAGAAATGAACTTCAATCTGAAAAAGTTTGAGAGTGTGAAACTTAATGCAAAAGAAAAACAGCTTTTAAGAGCTATTTATAAATTCCCTGAAATTGTAATTCAAGCTGCAGCTAGTTTTTCTCCCCACCTTATCGCGAATTATTCGTATGATGTTGCACAAAGATTTAACTCATTTTATGCTGACACGCCTGTTCTTAAAGCTTCAGATGAAGTAAGAGAATTCAGGAAGGGGTTGGTGAAGTGCGTTTCGCAGGTTATGAAAAACAGTCTTAAACTTTTGGGTATAGATGTAGTAGAGAAGATGTAATTGTTTTTAAATATGGGGAAAAAGTTTTTGGGAATAAATCTCAAGAGAAAAGCTTTCTTTTTCAGATTTCTAAGGTTTTTCGTATCGGTCGTGATGTTAAGTGCATTAATACTCGGCATTACCATTCTTGTAAAAGAAGCTTCGAACCTTGATACAGGTAAAATTTCTGATCTATCAAACAGTACAAGTCAGGTCATAGCTGGTAGAAATGCTCAGGAAGATCAAAAAAACCTAACATTATTTCTTACAAGCCTATTTGGAGGCGTAAAACTTCCAGATCTAGATCCAAGACCCTTTTTTAGCAATCTATTTAAGAAAGCTGCCACCAAGGTCATTTATACTGAGCAGATAGAGAAAAAACCTATGTTTAAGGTCTGCATTCTTTCAGATATTCACGAAGATTTGACCAATCTTACAAAAGCTTTGGAAAAAGTCGAAAATAGCAGCTGTATGAGCACCTTTGTATTAGGAGATTTGACCAATTATGGTGATGTAAAAACACTTCAAAGCGTGCAAGATGAGTTGGATCTATCGGGAATTAAATATTATGTACTTCCGGGGGACCACGATCTTGCGCAGTCGGTTAGCACAGACAATTTTAAGCAGGTATTCGGGAATGATTACCAGGTAGTGAGCATATCTGGGGTAGAATTTATCATGATAGATAATAGTGCAAACTATACACTGATAGATGACAAACAGATGTTTTGGATTGAAAACAATATTAAATCCGCTGATTACGTTTTACTCTCACAGCCATTGTTTGTAGAGGGCTTGAACCCTCCCTTTAATTCGATATACATGGGTAGCACAAGGACTGCACCGACGGAACGATCTCTAGTGGAAAAACAACAGGCTGTAGCCGATCAAGGAAAGACGTTACTTAAGTTGATAAGAGACGCGAGCAATGTAAAGGGGATTTTTGCAGGAGAGCATCACAAATCTAGTGAGTTAGATGATCCTGTTAGAAAAGACTTGAAGCACTACGTTGTAGGTGCGGTTACAGGAACTGTGAATGACTACCCTCAAAGTGCGATTCAAACGCCCAGATTCTCTGTTGTCACAATATACGAAGACAAAAGCGTGCTAGTTGAAGATGTGTTAATAGAATAAATCTGGACTAGGAAGCGCGCTTTTGGTATAACCAGAGAAATATGATTCAAAAAGAAAGAACCCTTTTTTTAATTAAACCGGATGCTGTACAAAGAGGAATTGTAGGGGAAATCTTACAAAGAATTGAAAGAGTAGGACTGAAAGTAGTTGCTGCAAAGTTAACCAAATCCAGCGAAGAGTTAGCAGAAAAACACTATCCTGCTGCTGATTTAACCTGGCTGGAGAATGTAGGAAAAAGGACGATAGAGGATTGTATCAAATATGGAATCGATTTAAAAACGAATATGGGGACAACAGATGCTGTTGAAATAGGAAAATTAGTCAAAAAGTGGAATGAGGATTACCTTAAGTCGGGTCCTGTTTTTGCATTTGTTCTTGAAGGTATTAATGCAGTTGAAAGGTTGAGAACGATTGTAGGAAACACAGTCCCTGCTAAAGCTGACCCGGGGACAATAAGAGGGGATTATTCTTTAGACTCAGCAATATCAGCAAATATTGAGAAAAGATCAATTCATAACCTTGTACATGCCTCGGGAACCGTGGATGAGGCTAAACAGGAGATTGACCTGTGGTTTAAGCCAAAAGAGATTTGTTAATAATACTGGAAGGCTTTTTTCTAATTTTGTTTACCCTTGGTATAATTAACCCGCTGCGTGGAAGGGTCGCATAGTGGTCTAGTGCGGCGGTCCTGAAAACCGCTATACCTGCAAAGGTATCGAGGGTTCGAATCCCTCCCCTTCCGCCAATTTTTAAGATATCTAAAATCCTTGCTTTGTGTACAATATAACTAGTATAAATTTCCTTTAAAAATATGTTTCAAAAAATAATAAACTGGATAAAAACACACAAACTAGATACTTTTTTGATTCTTGTAGTTGCTTATTTTGCACTTGGAGGGTTCTTTAAAAGGTACACTGGGGTTTCTACTCTCAGGTATGAAAATTATGGTGTAGCACCAAGTTATGGTGTGGACTCTGTTTCTGGAGGGGTTTTTTCTGGAATAGGGTCTGTATCTAAGACCACTCCCTATACTATTCCTCAAGTAGCAGTGTCGGAAGATAGAAAAGTTATAACAAACTCAAGCTTTTCATTGTTAGTTAAAAATGTTAACCAGTCGATTGATAGTGTTAACCAAATGACTAAGCAGCTTAATGGTTATATGATACAAACGCAGATAAATCATACTGAAGGTGCAGACACGGCGACGATTGAGGTTAGGGTCCCTGTGGATAAACTGGACCAATTTTCCAAATATTTAAGATCTTTAGCTGTAAAGGTGGTGTATGAAAATATTACTGGATATGACATTACCGATCAGTACACAGACTACGTTAGACGTATCGCCAGTTTGGAATCCGCCAGAAGTAAACTAGAAAGCATTATGAATATAGCCACAAGAGCAGACGACATTTTGGATATACAGAACAAGATATTTCAAATTCAGGATCAGATAGACGCTCTTAAAGGAAAGCTTGACTATATGGATAAAGCTTCGACTACTGCAAAGGTTACTATTGTTATTTCAACAGATGAAATGGGTCTTCCTTACACCCCAACCAAATCTTGGAAGCCGAGTGTAATATTTAAGCAGGCTGTCAGATCACTTATCTCATCCTTACAAACAATAGCAACATGGATAATTTGGGCACTTGTGTTCTCACCGTTTGTGATACTAGCCTTGATAATATGGTGGGTAATAAAAAGAAGAAAAAGCAAAACATTACAGGCTAACAAAGTCTGATAGTTATTGACTGAATAAAGAAATTAAAGCCGACGACTAGTAATAGTAATCGGTTTTCTTTTTGTTAATTTTTACTGATACAATAGCAGTTAGTTGTTTCTTTAGCCCCCGTAGTTCAACGGATAGAACATGCCCCTCCTAAGGGCAAAATACAGGTTCAATTCCCGTCGGGGGTACCAAGTACCCTGTAGCGTTTAATACCTTTACTTCTATGATACAATCTTCACAAAACAACCAGGAAAGGAGAATAGTTTATGGGTACACAGGTATCAATTAAGACAGTATTATGCACCTCCTGTCACAGGGTTTTATTACTCAGATGGATGTTTTGTCCAAACTGCGGACAACGTTTAGATCCACGTGTAAAGGAAAATAAAAAGAATAGGAAGGGTTGGAAGTGGTGCCCATACTGTCAGGACAACCGTCTCACGCATCTCCACGTGTGGGATGGATATGAGAATCACCATGTAGAGTCAAATTTTTGCCTCAACTGCGGAACGAAGTTAGAAGAGACAGAAGCGACCGAGAAATGCCCAATGTGTCCAACTTGTAACGGACCCTCGAAGAAACTAAGGATGATGAACGTCACTCTCACAGGTATCTCATCAAGCCTTATGCAGGTCTACCGCTGTACAAACCGAAAATGCAAGATGGATGTCCCCTACCCAGAAGAAGGCGTGCAGTGGCGAACGGAATTTGTGGTAAAAGACGGAAAGAAGCATCTGGTAAGACCAACAGCGAGTGAGTTTTCGTAACTGCAAAGGTCCACAGCGTACCTCAACCAAAACGCTGTTTTTTATTCCACTAAATATCTAAAAACCTGGTTCTTTCTTGATATAATTAGGGGTACCGTTTTCGGGGTGTAGCTCAGTTGGTAGAGTGCACGGTTCGGGACCGTGAGGTCGACGGTTCAAGTCCGTCCACCCCGACCAAATAAAGTGGATTCACAAACGCTGGAAAAAATAGAAAATGCTGTCAGAGAAAAAACCCGTGTCAAGTGTGACAAACAACACGATTTGTCACATATAAATAGGGTTCTGTCCAACGCTTTGAGAATATCGAAAAATAAAAATGTAGATGAAAATCTTTTGCGAGCGATCTGTCTTATCCACGATTTAACTTACACCCAATACGATCCGGGAATTAAAACATATTTTCTTGAGGGCAAGTATATTAAGAATATTTTAATGGAATTTCTCAATGATTTTGACATTAGTGCAAGAGACCGCCGGTTAATGATTAATGCATGTAAAAATCATGCGCATGTGATCCCATTCCGTATGTTTAAAAAGCGTAAAGTTGATGTTTACACGAGAATTCTTTGGGATGCAGATAATCTGGATTTTCTGAATGAAGAAAGAGTTGATAGTTATTTCTCCAATAAGCCAGCACCTGTCAGACGTTTAAAAAAGGTTTATAAAAAGGTTATAGCCAAGGCTTCAAAACCTTACTTTCAGTTTCATGAAAGTGTGGACCTTCTTTCTGAAAGTTATATTAAGATTGATTCCCCAGGGTTTTTGGAATGGAACAAGGGAGCTAAAAAAGATATTTTACTTATACATGGGTATGGTGATAATGCGGAGATGTTTAAATCCCTAAAAGATTATTTTCCTGATGTGCATTTTATATCAGTAAACCTACCGATGAATTATTACAAAGATAGGGTATTTAACTTGAAAGAATTGAGCAGATATATAAATAAAATAGCGGAAGAAACTGAACTTAAGAAATATACCGTTGTAGGATTTTCCTTAGGTGGTTTAGTTGCATTAGAGCACGCGACCAATAGTAACAATGTGGAGCGCCTGGTGATGTTGAATTCATATCCATGTCTTATATCCAATACCGCGACAAGGAAGTTTTATAAACTCATCAAAGTATTGATTATTAACAAACCTGCTTTGTTTCTAATCACTAGAATAAACACATCAAAGATGTTAAGAAAGACTTTTAGATCCTCTTTACCTCTTCTTAAAGACCCTGTATATATTAGGAACCATCACGTTTCTGTAACAGGTACCCTGCTGAAAAACCTGGATTACTATGGAATTGAAAAGTATAAACAGCTAAAGATTCCTAGGGAAATTATTCTTTTTTCTGGCGACAAAATATTGCCCGCGTCAAGATATAGAAAACACGCGAACAAGTCCGGAATAGAGTTGAGAATACTTGAACGCGGTGAACATGGGGTTGGAAAAGAATTTTGGGAAGGAGTAAGCAGCTACCTGAGACAGATTCAGCAAACAAAGTAACAAAAGATTGTTACTAAACACTAAGAAGCCTCTGATTGCTCAAAGGCTTCTTAGTACCAACGAGATTGCTCTCATTGGTAAAGCACATTATACTACATTAGTTTTTTATGTCAATAAGTTGCTTTAATCTTTTTCGATACCCTCACCGATGTATAATGAAAACGTGCATACCCATCGCAGGAGGAAAATGTTTTCACTTTCAAACCTTTTAATATTTGCTGGCGTTTTATTTCTTCTTTTGTCTTTCGGTCCAATACTCTTGAGTGAGGCCTGGTACTTTGTAAAACAGCTTAAAAATCAAGAATATTCGCTTACTGCTAAAAATACAGGTCCAGAAAGCGTTTTTGCCAGATTACTATCCAAAGATCCAATTAGAATAGTGCCTGTGAATAAGACATTCTCAATTGTAATTGAAAAAATAGATGTAAATGCTCCAATTGTTGCTAACGTTTCTGTCTCTGATGAGAAAGCATACAAAAACGCGTTGAAAAGCGGTGTTGCCCATGCTATTTCTTCCGATTATCCGACAACTGCTCCGAGCAATGTTTACCTTTTTGCCCACTCATCCTTAAACTTTTGGGAACTTGGTAGATACGCGACGACATTTAACCTGCTTAGGAAGCTAAATTACAAAGATAAAATCCATATATTTTATGATTATAAGGACTTTGTCTACGAGGTTGAGAACAAGGAAGTGCTGAAAGGGTGGAATACAAGACCTTTGGATAGAGCAGTTATTGAGCCTATTTTGACCCTGCAGACCTGTGACCCTCCAGGAACGACTCTGAACAGATTTGTAGTGACGGCTAAACTTGTCGGCATCAACGATAATACTGATTAGCGGATGCTTACGGTATAAAGATTCGTCTGATCCCCGGATTTAAAAGAAGTTAGAATTATCAACTTATCCCCGCTTGGGGCAGAAAAGACTGAATCTGAGTACAGCGTATTATTGTATATTTCAGTTTTGTTAGTTCCGTCTATTCTTATTAAGCTAATACTTCCTTTTTGAGTTTTCGCAATATCCCCCTCAACTAGAATCAGATGAAAACTGTCGGAGTACCAACTTACCTTTGGTTGTGGATCGGTCACGTTTTTACTAAAAACCAAAGTTTCAACCTTTTCACCAACAGGAATTGGGCTCTCCATATCATAAACCCTGTATTCTATTTGGTTTCCTACCTGTTTTGTGTACATAAACTTTTTTTCGTCGGGTGACCAAAGTGCGCTTCCGGATAGGGCAATATCTTTTAGTCCCTGGGGGACATTTTGACTCCCCATGAATATAGTTCTTTTCGCAGTATTCTGATCTGCCCAAGTTTTTAGTATTTCTTGGGCTTGAAGGGTGGTCTGAGCTGTATTAGTTTCTAAGTTAACCAGATGGTAGATGTTTCCAGGTGCTTTGATTAGTAGGTTTTTTTCGTCGGGCGACCAGATAATTTCTTCCCCTAATGAGTATTTTGTGTATGTTGTATCCTGGATAGCTATGGTCGGTGTTGACTTAAAAAGCCCAATACCTCCTCCAGAAAGGGGAACTACCCATACACCGGGTTTTTCTGGATCAAATGAAAAGTAAGCAAGCTTTGTTAGTGTAGGGGAGATACTTGGATATTTCGCTCCAGAACTTGTCAAAGGTTCTAGCCTTGGACTTTCTGATACTAAAACCGCAGTTATATCTGTAACCATCTGCTCATAGGCTTCTATATTTTTATTCCACTCCACAAAGCCTTTTTTAATTATTTTGATTTGGTGAACACCCGGTTTTATACCCGAAGCTGTATCGTTCGTTGCAGTTTTTAGTACACCGTCTAAATATACGCTTGCACCATCAGGGATTGATTTAAAACTAATCATTCCTGTTTTATTTATATCTATAAAACCCTTGTTAGTTTTACTGAGTCTAAATCCCGATGTGTAAAGATAGAGCACTGTGGTAATTCCTCCTAGTATTACTACTGTAAGGAATGTTTCCAAATATCCTAATTTTTTGAATCTCACTTTTTTCATATTAATGTTTATTGTGCTTAAGGGTGGGGCGATTTTCTGCCCAGCTGTTTGCTTAGAAGAAACAATTTTAGGTGTGGGCAGCTGCACTTTCGATTTCATGTGTAGCCAATTTTACCACAGGTTGATGTATATTTCTCCCTGCCTCAAAAGATTTGCCAATGTATAATATGCCTATGGTATCAAGAGAAATATTAGGTGTGAGAGTTGACTTTGGGATGAATATAGATGATGTGATTGATGTTATAGAAAAGAAGTTATTAAGTGACAATCATAGTCATTACGTTTGCACGACAAATCCTGAATTTGTGATGGAGGCTCAAAAGGATAGCGAATTCAAAAAGATTGTCAATGAATCTGATTTGTCTTTGCCTGATGGGGTGGGTGTTATCCAGGCTAAGGATTACTTAGATAAGGTTAGAAAGATAAAAAAGGATTTCATTTTTCCTTTCAAGGCATTAGTAGCTGGTTTAACTTTAGGTTTTAGAGGAGGGCAATACAAAGAGCGAATAACGGGTGTAGAACTTACATATAAGTTATGTGAATTATCCAATAAAAGAGGTTACAGCATCTTTTTCCTGGGAGGAAGACCAAAAAGCATCACCGGCAAACTGCTTGCTATGAATGATACTGAGATTTCGAGCCTCGCCTCGGAGGAAATCAAAAAAATTTACCCGAACGTTAATATCGTAGGCTCTTCATCAAAGTTTAGTTATGGTAAGTCTGATGATGATATGACGATTAAATACATTAAAGAATGTATGGGGAAACAAAGTACGGATGTAATAGACTTTCTATTTGTGGCTTATGGCCATCCAAACCAAGAAAAGTGGATAGCAAGAAATAGAGGCAAAATACCTGCCAAAGTATCAATAGGTGTAGGAGGGACCTTTGAATATATAGTAGGACATAGTATCCTTCCACCTGAAAATTACGTCAAAAGAAATTTAGGATGGTTGTATAGAGTATCTAGACAACCTTGGCGTATCAAAAGAGTTTTTAATGCCTTCCCAATATTTCCCATTCGAGTTTTTTTGTCATCTATTAGATAATTTTTCATGAATAATTTTCCCAAGCCTAAAATCAGCTATTGACATACAAATAGTTTAATGTTTTCATAGAAGTATGATAAAACTTGAAAATAAACTATATAGTTCCACTGAAGTAGCTGATATCTTAGGCGTAAGCCTTAGATCAGTTTATAGGTATTTAGAAGAAAATAAACTAAATGCTGAAGTTAAAACTGCCACAGGTCGACATAGGTTTACACGACAGAATATTATCGATTTTTTATACCCCACTGGAATTCCTGAAGGTGAAACTATGGTCGAAGAAAGAGTTGTTAAGGAAACCCCTATTAAGAAAATTGCAAAAATGGAAGAAACTATTGAGGTAGAAGAACTCGTAAAGGTTGCAGCTGAACCAGCAGTTAAGGTTGAGGAAAAAGAGGTACCCAGTAGAAGGGTGGTTTCTGAGGTGGAAGAAGAGGAGGAACAGGTTGATTGGTTAGCTAAGTTTAGAGAAGCTGCAAGAAAATTTGAGGCAAAGGCAACTGAAGAAGTAACAGGACTTGGCGCTGAACCGGAAGAAGCAGTCAAAGAAGAAGTAAGTAAATTAACTTATTACAGAAGTAGACTCGGAGGGCTAAAGGATATAGCTCAGAATATTGATAAAACGTCGAAGAATTCTGGTTTAGATTACGCATTCACTCTAAATGCAGGATTATCACTATATAGACCAATAAATCCCTTCTCGGTTCTTCATGTTTACATTAAGCCAAAAGATAAAGATTTTTTCGAGAGAATTTTAGCTCTTACTCCTTCTGATGAGGGTAGTGCACAGCTTTGTATGGTAATTTCTGATGATGACTCAATCTATAACGAAGCGGATGAACTTCATGGTTTGAAGGTTGTTGCTAAAAATAAGTTGATCTCAGACATTAGGGAAATGGAACCAGACCTTGTAAAGGAAGCAGAAAGCATATTAAAGTAGCAAGGTCACAATTTGACAGATTTGGGGGTGTTTTGATATAATCGGCGCAATAACGAAGGACCCTATCTGGAGGGGACATTAAAGTTTCTTATGCTGTGGGCAGGAGTATAAGAAACCGTCTCCTCCGGTTAGGGTTTTTTGTTTACCCAAACCTTTGACACAACCCTTTTAGTAATAGATAATAAATCCCGTGAAGGACGTAGGAATAATAATTGACCTTTATCAACCTCCAACGCAGGAAGAGAGTATTTTAAAGCAGGCCGTAAACGACCTTTACGCACCTCTTATAAGACTAATTAAATCCAACAAAAATATTAAGTTTTCTCTTTCGATTCCATTAAGTACACTAGAACTTTTGGATAAGCATGGTTATGGAGAGATTATTAATGACATTAAGGATTTATATTCTTCCGAGAAGATAGAGCTTGTTGGGTCTTCCGCTTATAATGCGCTTCTCACTGATATGCCTGTTGAGGTAGTGGAGAATCAGATTATTTTAAATGAGTACGCTCTTGGGTACTACTTTGGTGCGAGGCAGGGGTTCGAGGGCGAGCCTTCTATAATGATAAAAGATCTATATGGCTTAGTTCCTACAATGCTAGTGATCAATGATGAAGTGCTAACTACTCTGGGAGAGCTTGGTTATAAGTGGGTGATTGCAGCTGACTTTTGTATACCTTTCAAATATCGACAAGAAGGCTTGTGCATGTATAAAGTAAAAGGGTGTGAGACGGGAATCCTTAAGCTTGATTCCAAGTTGAACAATATTATTAATGGTTATTACAAAGACGATATTCAACTTACATGCAAGAGAGTTATAGAAGAAATTTCATCCAAAGATAATAAACATAGCATCATATACGTTAGTGGACTTGAAAGGTTCGGTGATAAGGAAATATACAAAAAAGAATTCAATTTGATTGACGTATTGACTGAGGGGCTGATAGGGAAAAATATAATGATCACGTCTATAGAAAATATCACAAAGGATCTCAGTGTTAGCGAAATTGATGAAAAACTTAGTGTAGGGTATGACACAAAGGAGGAGAGTAGTCTAAAAGATTCCTTTGTGAGCGTTATATTATATTTAGAAAGTGAAGATAAAAGATTAGCGGCTCTTAAAAAAATTGAGAAAAATCTAATTAAAACGGCGGTAAAAATAGATGACAAAAATGACTTACAAGATTTACTCACTGAGCCAATATGGAAAGACGAAAGATTAACCACAATAAATAACGTATTATTACATAATAAATTATATCATTATGTCTTATTATCTAAATTAGCGAGTTTTAGTAAGTATAGTTGTCTCAGTAATATTCTGCTAAATTCAGAACAAAATAGCTACGACAAAATACAGTTAGCTAAATTCATACAATTAGCCGTCAAATGTGCTGACTTAATAGAGAGCGATACAGCGCTTTCTCTCAGAGAAGATATTGATAAATTTTTGAGCCTTATTTAGGTATATATTCAATATATATTAAAATGTAATCAATGAATTTATTGTTATAACAGCGTATCCACGTACAACTAAAATTTTGCTTCACATGTCTTTTCTGAATACGTTTTAGAGAAAATCGTAGAATTATTACTGTGAATTACTGCGATACGTCAATTGTTACTTAAGTAACCGTGCCTACGGAGTCAAAATTGTACTCATTGCTTTGTTGATATAATAATCTACAACGTTTACTATCAATTGCTTCCTTGGCTTGATAACGAAAAAACCCCGCTTTCAGACGGGGTTTTTCATGGTTTAGCGTTATATGAAAATTACTTCAATTCCACCTTTGCACCCGCTGCTTCTAGCTTCTTTTTAGCGTTTTGCGCATCCTCTTTTTTAGCACCTTCTAAGATCGGTTTTGGTGCCGATTCTACAAGGTTTTTAGCCTCAACAAGTCCTAATGATGAATTAATTTCCCTTGCGGCTTTAATAACGGCGATTTTATTTGCACCCGCTTCTTGTAAGACTACGTCAAACTCTGTTTTTTCTTCCGTTGGTTCAGAAGCGTTTCCATTTGAAGCTACTACTGGTCCGGCAACAATTGTAGGAGCAGAGGCGCTAACTCCAAATTTTTCTTCTAATGCTTTAACCAAATCATTCAATTCAAGTACTGTCATCTTTTCTACTAACTCCATTACTTTCTCAGTATTTTTATCCAACTTAGTTTCGGTTTTTTCTTCTTTGTCTTTTTTCTCTTCTGGCATATTAGTTAGCACCCCCTTCCGATATTTTTTTGGCAATCGCACTGATTGCGAATACAAATTTTTTCTGAACACCATTAATGACATTTACAAATCCTGAAATTGGAGAATTCAAACTAGTAACAATTTTCGTATACAAAATTTCTTTTGAAGGAATATCTTTAATTTCTTCTACCCTTTCCGCTGAATTATAAACGCCATCAATAATTGCTGATTTAATTTTAGGAAGTTCAACATTTTTAATAAAATCTAAGAGGGCCTTAATAGGTGCTATCGAATCCGAAAATCCAAATACGGCCATTGTAGGGCCTTTCAAATCTTTTTCAGTTTTTTTCAAGTTGCTATCACCTGACTCTTCGATAGCTACTTTCATGAGTGTGTTTTTGCCAACGAAAACCTCACCACCTGCTTCTTTGACTTTCTGTCTGAGTTGGTTAGCTTGATCTGAGCTGATGCCAATGTAGTTGGTAAAAGTTATAGACTTAGCTTTTTCAAGTTTTTCCTTTATGTTTTTTACTAATTGTTTATTTTTTTCGTTTGGCATAGGTTTTTTGAATAAAAAATACTCACCAAAGACGGTGAGTTAACTACTAAAAGTATGTCCTCGGCAAGATTTTTGAGCCGCTTTTTGGTGCGGACCTTGCTGTCTTTGGTACGAAAGTTAGTTTACAGGTTTTTCTAGCTCTGTCAACCCCAAGCAATTCCTCAAAAGTCTTAAATGCGATTAAAAAACAATATATAAATTAATTATGTCAGTTATTGAAACTAATAAGTGATATCAGTTATTTAGGAGCGGATAGTGAACCTGCAACGACCTGCCAGTCTCCCGTTTCCCCTAATTGGTAGAACTTAAGACTTTCCTCAGGAGGTGTGTATTCGTAAATAAACTCTTGTGTTTGGTTAGCCTTCAAAGAAACTTCCCAAGTAATTTTCGTTCCCTTTTCTGTTTTCTCCAATTTTGCTGGTCCCTGCCAGGGGATAGAGAAGCTACTCGGTACCAAATCAGTTAGGTTTCCGGAATAATCCTTTGTTGAGGTAACCTTAAATCTTACTGGATATCGTGTTGACTTGGATGGAGTAATTCTGATAGCAGTTTCTCTTACGATATCTAATTCTCTCGTTTTTTTGACTTCAAAGGAATTTTCTATTTCGGCGCTTGTTGCTGGATTAACTAATTTAATAAAATACCTACCAACCATTTCGGGTTTGTAGTTCACGAGGTAGTCTGGACTATTGGTTACGTTATTATCACCGCACGTAGAAGAAAAATTAATTTGGTTGTCTTTTAAAATCGTTTCCTTTTTGTCGGGAGTTTGGATCGTTAAAACTAGGTTAGCTTTGCAAATCGGTTTGCCAGTGTTGTCCAAGACAGCCATTTCTATTCTGGCGGTTTCACTAGGGGTATATATTGTTTTGTCTGAGTTGATAGCTAAAATACCTTTAGAGGGATCAATTTTGGCAGTCAGGTTCGTTTTTTCAGTTTTGGCTCTTGAGATGAATATAGCTGCCAAAATTACAATGACAAATAAAGCAATAAGGCCCGAAACAATGTAAATAATTCTTTTGTTTTTGATATTTTTAAAAATATCAGTTATTTTTTTAAGACTAAATTTGTTCGTGTCGTTCGCTAATGATTCTATTTTATTCATGTTTAATATAATTTATTTTAATCTATCTTCCCTATATTTACACCACTACAGTTTAACCCACTCATGTTTGTAGTTACTGCTGGACCACCCCCACCTGAGCAAGCTCCTGAAGTTACAGTCCAACCAGTGTTTGTTCCAGTCTCAGTTGAGTTGTTGGCAGATGGAGTGACCTCAGATAATGATCCGTTGGCATCCTCAAGGTCAATGTATGTGATGTTTGGTGTTGCCCCTGTTTTTATGTTTATGTCCCAAGGATTATCGTTGACCATAGAATCAAGGTATACCCTCCCATCGGTACAATTAGTGCCTGTGATAGTGATGTCATTTGCGATTATGGTTTTGTGCGTCTCGTCAAACTGTATGTCTTTTCCAGCTGATGCAGAAAGGATGGAGAATTGATAGAAAGTTGTATCAGATGAATAGTCAAGCTGGACAGAACTTCCTGATGGATCAAGTGTTATCTGACCACTATTGTGGACATATGAGCCAGAATCAATGAAGTTACCAGCCAGGGTGAATGAATTATCATTTGTGCCTCTTGGAGCAGTAAATGTTCCTGAAATGGTTAAATTACCATCAATGTTTAGAGTTGCAGAGGTGCTATCTGAGTTTGTGAATGAAGTACCTGTGTTGACAACAACATTCCCTGTTATGGATATATTTGGGTCATACGTTGTTGCTTCAACAACATCTCCATTGTTTGTCCCATTACCAATTGTTAAGTTACCATTAACCGTTAATGTTCCGCTGGCAAGTGTGTCAGTTAGTGAGTTTGCAGCGGGTTTTATCTCAAGGTTTCCATAACTTGGGGTTGTTGATATTGTTTGTGCCTGATTGGAATTGTACAAAACAGTACTTGTTGGACTAAGACTGATGTTTCCGGATGTGAATGCGGTAGGGAATGAAGTTGAAGTACTTCCACCTCCTAAAACTAATGCTGTTCCAGCTGACGTTGATAGTATTCCTGAGGCATTGCCTGTTATCTGATAACCCCCATCAACAAAGGATCCTCCAGAGATTGTAAGGTCGCCTAAGACACCCTCTGTACCTGCCAGTGTCTTTGCTCCAGTTCCTGATATTGTTAGATTTCCATAGCTTCCTGAATTTATAGTCCCTATTGTTTGTGTAGTACCGTAGTACTCGACAGTACTTGCAGCATCGACACTGTGTGTAGAAAAGTTTGTAGGAAGTGTGCCGGTACCACCAATTTTTAAGGTGGCTCCTGATGAAAGTGTTAAAGTACCACCTGCACCTGTCCTGTTAGCTGTATAGGTAGATAAATCAAATATTCCTGATGTTACTGTTAAGTTTCCACTTACTATGCTTGCTGCTCCTGTTAAGGTACCTATTGCATTGACATTGTTAATTTCTAGACTGGTGTAAGTTGTTCCTTCAACATCAAAAGAACCTGCTCCTGTGTATGTAGTTGTTGTTGGAGCAGTAAATGTTCCTCCATTGACATACAAGGGACGTGAGGAACCCGAACCTGTACCGGATAGGATTAGTGAGGTATTTCCTGTGAATGTACCAACAATATGAAGCTTTCCTGTTGAGACACCACCAGCTGGAGCATATGTGTCTGCCGTATATATATGTGTTTCATAAGCTGAATCATTTGTTGCGTAAGAACCACTAGTAATGGTAAAAAGATCATCTGAATCTGATGTATCACCACTACCTATCTCTGTATTTGTTATTGAGCCATTGGCATCATCTCTTAGTACAACTCTACCTTGCATGATTGGAATATCGCTTTTAGCTGAAGCATCAGATACAAGGACTGTTGAGCCCTTGGTTCCTACCTCTGAGATATATGCAACGATAGTTGAGCCTGATGATACAGTGATACCAGATACTGACCATGAGCCTGAGGATGTAGTACATTCAGCTGAGTATGTACCTGAGTTATTAACCCTTAAGTATACTGTTAGGGGAGTGGAGTTACAGGCATAGGGTGAGGTTTCACTGGTGTTGTATATTATCCCGGATAGGGTAATACCCCCACCTCCGCATGCTCCTGCAGTTACTGACCATCCTGTATTTGTTCCGGTCTCAGTTGAGTCAGTTGCAGCTGGAGTAACCTCAGATAATGAGCCATTGGCATCCTCAAGGTCAATGTATGTGATGTTGGGTGTTCCTCCTGTTTTAATGTTTATGTCCCATGGGTTGTCATTGACTATTGAGTCAAGATATATTCTTCCACCAGAGCAATTAGCTCCTGTGATCGTGATGTTGTTATCAATTATCGTTTGGTATTGTTCATCAAACTGAATGTCTTTTCCAGCTGAGGATGATGAAACATACAGTTTATAGAATGTTGTATGGTTATTGTAGTCAAGCTGAGAGGGGTCTGTACCTGTTAAGGTTAACATTCCTGAGCTATTAACAAATGAACCGGTTAATAAAAAGTCTCCTCCAAGAGTAAATGATGTGGCTGCTGTCCCTGATGGAGCAGTCAGTGTTCCTGTAATAGTTAAGTCCCCACCAACATTTAAAGCAGGGGATGATGGTGCAGTCAGTGTTCCTGGAGACCCTATTGTCATAGTCCCTGATGATAAATTGTATGCTCCAGTATTAAGATCTGACATTCCGGATCCCGTTCCAGTTAGTGTTGTTGTTCCTGTAACAGATGCATTTCCTTCAAGATTAACTGTTAATGTGTATGTTGATGATGCTTGAGGAGTTATTGTGAGATTACTGGCTACAGTAAATGCTGCTCCCGTGGGATATGATATGTTATCACTAATAGATGGGGAAAGTATTAGATTAAAGAAAGAGTTGTCTCCTGTGAATGATCCAGATAAAAGTGCTGTTGGTTCTGCTCCAGTAAATTTTGTTGTTGAACCGCTTCCTGCAGTGAGTGTTCCGGTGTTTGTAAGTAAAGTTCCTAATGATCCAGTAATAGTAAATGTCGAACCAGTGATATCTAAGGTTCCCCCATTAATATTTGCATTTAATACGGTAAAGGCAAAGATGCTGGGAAATCCTGTGCTTAGAGTGTTACCAGAATTAACCGTTAGAGTTCCAGCTGCATCTACCGATCCCCCAAGGGTCTTTGTGTCAGAACCAGAGATTGTTAGATTTCCATAGTTTGCTGAGGTTACTGTTTGTGTAGTACCTGAATATTCCTCAGTGCTTGTTGCTCCAAAAGATAGTGTTTGGTAGTTAGTAGGTAGGGGATTTGTTCCTCCTATCTTTAAAGTTGTTCCATTGTTTACGGTAAGTGTTCCCCCCAGTGTCGTTCTGTTTGCAGTATACGTGGACAAATCAAATATGCCTGCTGCTGCTGTTAGGTTTCCTGTTATGCTTGCTGAACTTATTAATGTACCTGCACCACCACCGTTGCCTACGGATAAGTTAGTATATGTAGTACCCTCAACATCAAAAGCACCCCCACTCGTATACATAGTAGTTGTTGCAGCAGTAAAAGTACCTCCATCGATATGCAAAGGACGTGAGGTTCCAGACCCCGATCCTGAAAGAGATAATGTGCTATTGCCTGTGAAGTTCCCGACCACATGGAGCTTTCCTGTCTGGACATTTCCTCCAGGGACGTACGCATCTGATGTATATATATGTGTTTCGTAGGCTGAAGCACCCATGTAGGAACCTCCTGTAAGATTAACAAGATCATTTGAATCTGAAGTGTCACCGTTACCTATCTCGGTGTTTGTAATTGAACCGTTAGCATCATCTCTTAGAACAACTCTGTCTTGCATTATTGGGACATCATTTTTATCGTTACCATCAGATATAAGAACAGTGCTTCCATGCACTGTGCCTCCTGAGATGTAGGCTACTATTGTAGAACCAGATCCAATAACACCACCACTCACGTCGATTGACCAGGCTCCTGTATCTGTAATGCAGTTACCTGAATACGTGCCGGAAACATTATTAATGGCTAGATGCACAGATAAATTACCATAGGTGGAACAACCATATGGAGAAGTTTCACTGGTGTTATAAATGATTCCAGAAATTGTGATAGGTGGATCACTCCAACTTAAGTAGACATAACCACTAGCTCCAGAACCACCTATGGAGTTTCTTGTTCCACCTCCACCGGCTCCTCCGTAATCATTTCCTGGTGAGCCATTAGCTCCATTTGCACTAGTGCCGTTTCCTCCTGCACCACCATTGTTTGGTGTGGAACCACCTGCCGTTGTACCCGAGGCATCTTTACCTGTTCCTGTTGAACCAGCACCACCTCCACCTCCTCCAGAGTTAGTACCAGTTCCGGTAGCACCGCTTCCACCTGCTAGAATGGTATCTCCAACACCACCCGATGTTGACCCTCTTCCGCCTCGGCCTGATGGTGTGCTGTTGTAATCAAGTCCTCCTTCACCACCCTTGGCTACAGCTGTACCACTTGATATAAATATACTATCTCCACCAGCACCCCCATCACCCGTGCCACTAGCCCCTTCTGTTCCGACGGAATAATAGTATTGGGAGCCGCTTGTTACATACACGGTCTTTTCTACGTACTGACCACCACCACCTCCGCCTCCGCCGTCTCCATTACCTGTACCTCCACCACCGCCTCCGCCTCCGCCGCCCCAAAGCTCAGCAGTTACACTTCCTGTTACCACTGCTGTCCAGCTACCTGAGCCTGTTGTGTATTCCTGGGTACCTGCATAGACTTTTTGGGGTCGTACTGAAAGAAAAAATAAACTTACAAATAAAGCGAAAAGAGCAATTCCGAGTACTTTTATTTCTCTTATTAGTTTCCTTTTGCTAATTTCGGAAAATATTAACTTTTTTTCAAAAATTTTACTCATAAATTCGATTAATCTTGTTATTTTGCATTCAGATTTATACCTCTGAGATTTATTCCTCTTATATTTACCTTGTAAAGTGCATCTGCACCTGGGGTGCATACCCCCGCAGTTACTGACCATCCTGTATTGGTCCCGGTCTCAGTTGAGTCAGTTGCAGCTGGAGTAACCTCAGATAATGAGCCATTGGCATCCTCAAGGTCAATGTATGTGATGTTTGGTGTGCCTCCTGTTTTTATGTTTATGTCCCATGGGTTGTCATTGACCATTGAGTCAAGATATATTCTTCCTCCACTACAGTTAGTACCTGTGATCGTGATATCATTTGCGATTATGGTTTTGTATACCTCATCAAACTGTATATCTTTTCCAGCTGATGCAGAAAGGATAGAGAATTGATAGAAGGTTGTATCAGATGAATAATCAAGCTGGACAGAGCTTCCTGATGGATCAAGTGTTATCTGACCACTATTGTGGACATATGAGCCAGAATTGATGAAGTTACCAGCTAGTGTAAATGAATTGTCATTCGTGCCCCTAGGAGCAGTAAATGTTCCTGAAATGGTTAGATTACCATCAATATTTAGTGTTGCCGAGGTGCTATCTGAGTTTGTGAATGAAGTACCTGTGTTGACAACAACATTCCCTGTTACGGATATATTTGGGTCATAGGTTGTTGCTTCAACAACATCTCCTGTGTTTGTTCCGTTACCAAGAGTTAGATTACCGGCAACTGTTAGGGTTCCACTAGCAAGCGTGTCGGTTATTGAGTTTGCAGCAGGTTTGATCTCAAGATTTCCGTAACTTGGAGTAGTTGATACTGTTTGTGCTAGAGAGGACTTGTACAAAACAGTGCTTGTTGAGTTTAAGGATATGTTTCCAGATATAAATCCGGTAGGGAATGAAGTTGAGGTTGTATTCCCCAGTACCAGTGTTGTTCCAGCTGATGTTGATAGTATTCCTGAGGCATTGCCTGTTATCTGATAGCCACCGTCAACGAAGGATCCTCCAGAGATTGTAAGGTCGCCCAAGACACCCTCTGTACCTGCCAGTGTCTTTGCTCCAGTTCCTGATATTGTTAGATTTCCATAGCTTCCTGCATTTATAGTCCCTACTGTCTGTGTAGTACCGTAGTACTCAACAGTACTTGCTGCATCAACACTGTGTGTAGAAAAGTTTGCAGGTAGTGTACCGGTGCCACCGATTTTTAAGGTAGCTCCTGATGAAAGTGTTAAAGTACCACCTGCACCTGTCCTGTTAGCTGTATATGTGGATAGGTCAAATATTCCTGATGTTATTGTTAGGTTTCCACCTGATATACTCGCTGCTCCTATTAGTGTACCTATTGCATTGGAGCTGTTAATTGTTAGACTGGTATAGGTTGTTCCTTCAACATCAAAAGCACCAGCCCCTGTATATGTAGTTGTTGTCGGAGCAGTAAATGTTCCACCATTGACATACAAGGGACGTGAGATCCCAGAACCTGTACCTGAAAGGATTAATGAATTACTACCTATGAAGATTCCATCTATATGAAGCCTTCCTGTTGTGACACCACCACCTGGAGCATACGTTTCTGTTGACATTATATGTGTTTCATAAGCTGAGTCATTTGTTGAGTATGAACCGGAAGTAATTGTAAAAAGATCATTTGAATCTGATGTGTCACCACTACCCATCTCTGTATTTGTTATTGAGCCATTAGCATCATCTCTTAGTACAACTCTGTTTTCAATTATTGGGATATCGCTTACAGCAGAACCATTGGACACCAAAACTGTAGATCCCTTAGTTCCTACCTCTGAGATATATGCAACGATAGTTGAACCAGATGATACACTAACACCTGATACTGACCAGGAGCCTGAGGATGTAGTACATTCAGCCGAGTATGTACCTGAGTTATTGACCCTTAAGTATACCGTTAGGTTAGTGGAGTTACAGGCATAGGGTGATGTTTCACTGGTGTTGTATATTATCCCGGATAAGGTAATACCCCCTCCTCCGCATGCTCCTGCAGTTACTGACCATCCTGTATTGGTTCCTGTCTCAGTTGAGTCAGTTGCAGCTGGAGTGACCTCAGATAATGAGCCATTGGCATCCTCAAGGTCAATGTATGTGATGTTTGGTGTTCCTCCTGTTTTTATGTTTATGTCCCATGGGTTGTCATTGACCAGGGAATCAAGGTATATCCTTCCTCCACTACAGTCAGTACCTGTTATTGTGATATCTTTATCAATTATTGTCTGGTATGTCTCATCAAAGTATATGTCCTTCCCGGCAGATGATGAGGAAACATACAGTTTATAGAATGTTGCATTGGCATTGTAGTCAAACTGAGAGGGGTCTGTCCCTGTGAGTGTAAGCATCCCTGAGCTATTGACAAATGAACCGGTCAGTAAAAAGTCCCCTCCAAGAGTAAATGATGTAGTTGCTGTCCCTGATGGAGCAGTTAGTTTTCCAGTTATTGTTAAATCCCCACCAACATTTAAAGCAGGGGAGGACCCTGCAGTCAGGGTTCCTGGAGACCCTATTGTCATAGCTCCTGATGATAAATTGTATGCTCCAGTATTAAGGTCTGACTTTCCGGATCCTGTTCCTGTTAGTGATGTTGTTCCTGTAACCGATGCATTTCCTTCAAGATTAACAGTCAAAGTAAATGTTGATGATGCTTGAGGAGTAGCAGAAAGGTTCGCCACATCAAAAGCTGCTCCCATGGGATATGATATGTCCCCACTAATAGATGGAGAAAGGATGAGATTATAGAAAGTATTGGATCCTGTGAATGAACCTGAAAGAAGTGCTGTTGGTGCTGCCGCTCCGGTAAATTTTGCTATTGAACCGCTTCCTGTAGTAAGTGTTCCGGTGTTTGTAAGTAGGGTTCCTGATGTTCCATTAATAGTAAATGTCGAACCATTGATATTTAAGGTTCCCCCATTAATATTTGCTGTTGATACAGTTAAGGCATAGTTGCTGGGAGATCCAGTGCTTAAGGTGTTGCTAGAACTAACCGTTAGAATTCCAACTGCATCTACTGCTCCCCCAAGGGTCTTTGAGCTAGAACCAGAGATTGAAAGATTTCCATAGGTTGCTGAGGTTACTGTTTGTGTAGTACCTGAGTATTCCTCAGTGCTTGTTGCTCCAAAAGATAGTGTTTGGTAGTTAGTAGGTAGGGGATTTGTTCCTCCTATCTTTAAAGTTGCTCCATTTGATACAGTTAGAGTCCCACCGGCACCTGTCCTATTGGCTGTGTAGGTAGATAGGTCAAATATACCTGTTGATACAGTTAAGCTTCCAGCTACACTTGCTGAGGCAAGAAGTGTCTTTGTTCCAGTTCCGGATGTGATCATGTTCCCATAAGTTGGTGTACCTGAAACATTTTGTGCTGAGTTTGAAGCATATATAACAGTGCTTGTTGAGTTTAAGGATATGTTTCCGGATATAAATCCGGTAGGGAATGAAGTTGAGGTTGTATTTCCAAGTACCAGTGTTGTTCCAGCTGATGTTGATAGTATTCCTGAGGCATTTCCTGTTACCTGATAACCCCCATCAACAAAGGATCCTCCAGAGATTGTAAGGTCGCCTAAGACACCCTCTGTACCTGCCAGTGTCTTTGCTCCAGTTCCTGATATTGTTAGATTTCCATAGCTTCCTGCATTTATAGTCCCTACTGTCTGTGTAGTACCGTAGTACTCAACAGTACTTGCTGCATCAACACTGTGTGTAGAAAAGTTTGCAGGTAGTGTACCGGTGCCACCGATTTTTAAGGTAGCTCCTGATGAAAGTGTTAAAGTACCACCTGCACCTGTCCTGTTAGCTGTATATGTGGATAGGTCAAATATTCCTGATGTTATTGTTAGGTTTCCACCTGATATACTCGCTGCTCCTATTAGTGTACCTACAGCATTGGAGTTGTTTATTGTAAGATTGGTATAGGTTGTTCCTTCAATATCAAAGGAACCATTCCCTGTATATGTGGTTGTTGTTGGAGCAGTAAATGTGCCGCTATCGATATACAAGGGACGTAAGGTTCCAGAACCTGTTCCTGAAAGAATTAATGAAGCATTTCCTGTGAAGTTTCCAACAACATGAAGCTTTCCTGTTATAACTCCCCCTGCGGGAGCATATGTGTCTGCCGTATATATGTGTGTTTCATAAGTTGAGTCATTTGTTGCGTAGGAACCACTAGTAATGGTAAAAAGATCATCTGAATCTGAAGTATCACCGCTACCTATTTCAGTGTTTGTTATTGAGTCGTTAACATCATCTCTTAATACAACTCCGTTTTCAATTATTGGAACATCATTTACATCAGTTCCTGAAGATATAAGGACGGTGCTTCCATGCACTGATCCTCCTGAGATATAAGCAACGACTGTTGAGCCTGATCCCAACGCAAATGCGGGTACAGATGTTGACCAGGCTCCCGTATCTGCTGTACAGTCACCTGAGTACGTACCAGAAACATTGTTAACAGCTAGATGGATTGATAGACTACCATTAGTAAGACAAGCATAGGGAGAGGTTTCATTTTCGGTATAGATAGTACCTGTGATGGTGAAAGGTGCTGGTATGACCTCGCGGACGGCTAAATAAACTCCGGCTCGGTCATCCGATGTATTGTAATTGAACCCAACACCCCGTGACCCCTGGCCTGCTGTAGTCTCTCTAACAGTAGTGAATGTATAACTCCCATAATCTATATCTAGAACTGCTGTACTGCCAGTTCCGGGGGACAGAATGTTGTTACCACCGCTATAGCCGGCAGCAAAACGGAGGCTGTTCGTGCCCGGGGAACCATCATTTATTTGCAGTGTGGGGAAAGTTCCATCATTGTTTACAAGTTGTAACCCTGTTACCTCGGTATTAAAATTTGCATTAACCGCTATAGCTGTGCCGTACATTCTTTGGGAATTGCTTGTACGGTTTACTACGACGTTTTGCGTCCCGGTGGGGACCGAGGAGCCTAAGAAAAATGTGTCGGTTCTACCAGGCTCCCCAGCCGTGTTGTCAACAGCCGATCCACCAGCTATTCGTGTCATTGTTACTCCACCGTATGTAACAGATGAAATGTAATCGGTTGCGGAAGTAGTAGAGTTTATAAACACTAATATGCCTTCGGGAGTGCCCGTTGCGGCATTCGGCCACGAAAAAGATATTACATTAGCCACTCCAGAGGTGCCGCTGGTTGATTCACTTGACACGTTGTACGAAACGTCTGCCAGTGATACATTCGCCTTCGCAAAGTAAAGACCTGCGACAAAAAGGAAAACGGCAATTTGGCCAAATGTTTTTGAACTATTTTTTTTCCTAATAACGCAAACTGGTTTGCTATAAATTGCCTTTTTCATTTTTTCTCCTCAACTAGGAACCAGCTAACAGTCAGGTCAGTTTTTTCTTGTTTATCCAGTGTGATTACGAAGCCATCTTTTGCCGAATTGATCTTACTTCCAACAGCAACAGGTCTTTCTGGTGTAACAAGTATTAAGGTGTTGTCATTTATTGCACTGGTCTTAATCTCAAGTTCGGTATCTCCAGCCGGAATCACAGCCTTTCCTGCTGAAGCGGCTGCAGTGTCTTTTGTGTTAACAGCAAATTTCTTTGCCTCAATGGTTCCAGTTACCTTGATGGTTCCGTCCGGTCTCATTACAACCTTTCCGTCAAACATGTCTATATTTCCGGACCCTGATTTTTGAAGTTTAAGCGCCTGATCTTTGCACAAAGAGCTATCCAGCGTATCCGTTTCGCTGTTGTAGCAGGAAGAACCTATCGTATCGATCGAGTTTTCAAGAGTATCTATCTTTACTGTCCCTGCTTGTATATTCCCTGTCACATTTAGGTCGGATACAGTTACATCCCCGAGAACATTCATATCCGCATCAACGGTAAGCTTGTTTTCGCCTGTTTTTTCATCTTTGCTTACTGACATTCCGATTGCTGATAATGTGTCCTTGAGGTTATCTGCAAATGCTGTTAATTCATCTCTTAAACTAAGCATTTCTGATAAGACATCCCCCGATGTTGATGAGCTAGATGTTGTTGTATCTAAAGCCAAAGATGGTGTATACCATGTTGGGTTTACAAGTATCATTATCTTATCTTTGGTAGGGGAGTCATCGGTTCCTTTTGTCCAGTTCTCCAAAGCAATTCCAAGTACTTTGCCAGAGGTTTCGGATTTAATCGCAAACCCTTCAGTTTGAGATGAGGTTACATAATCACCTGAGCTTATATCAGATGAATTCGGGTCTATTTTTACATAAACCCTTCCTGATGTAATGACCAGCTGCTTTCCTGCATGACTATCATTTTGTTCGCCCGAAGCTGTCGTAACTACACCAAGTAATCCCGAATCGTTGTATGCGTTTGCCAGTCTTATTGTTGGACTTCCGTTTTCATCAAGACTACCTGAAAGTGCCACCACATCTCCAGACCCCATACTTATTTGAGTAATTATTGTTTCCGAAGTGACTGGAGAGGTTTCACTAACAATAACTGTTTCTGGTGATGATGAGCTGTCTATCGGTGTAGAATCACTCAAAATCGTAGTGTCAGGTGAAGTTTCACTTGTTATTGGAGTTGAATCGCTGGTCAAAGTTGTATCCGGAGTTGTAGAGCTTGTAATTTCAGTTGCCTCAGGGGTCGTTTCACTTGTTATAATTGTTTCTACTTTTGCAACTGTGTACCATTCAGCAACATTAATAGCTGAGTTAGTATTATCAACTGTGGTAGCGGTGGTAGCATCAGTCAGTATTTTTTGTCCATTCCAGTACAATTGTCCCGATATATTGTAGATTTTGTCATCTGTTGTCACAATATCTGATGTCTCTAAGACATGAATTGCGCCACTTACCTCCAAATCACTTGGACCTGTGGTTCCGATTCCCACACTGCTTCCGGCATCTGTGATGTCTGTTAGATCCGTCGTAGTAGTATCAGCTGGAGCTGTGCTGGTGTCTATGAGAGTAATGGGTTGTAGATCACCTGCTGGTGTAAGGTAAACTGTCGGGTCATACCAAGTTGGGTTTATATAAACTACAACTTTTCCTATTTTGTTCGGATCTGATTCTGTGTAGTTTTGCAAAGCGTGACCAATTATGTTTCCTGCTGTTGTGGCCTTAGTAGCTACTCCTGGGATACTCGAGGAGGTAAGCGCATCTCCGATTGAGATAGGCCCGTTTATCGTTGATACGTGGGTGCTTACCCTTCCCATAAGTCCAACTATGACATTTGTTTTCTCGTAATCAGCATCGCAAGTTGCATCATCTATGTCGCATAAAGGACCATTGCCCAAAAATCCTACGGTGTCTGAGACAACTCCTATTGCTTTTTTAGGATTAACGGCTTTAAGAACACTCTGCTCCTTTACTTCTGATATACTGACGATATCTCCAAGACCTGGTTTATTTGCTTTATCTTCTGGTAAGAAATACTCTCCATAGTCAGCTCCTGTTGTTGCGTAAACAACAGCACTTGCAGCACCGTAAATTTTGCCTGCTACGGTACCTGCGCCGGCAAAAGCTATAAATTTGTTAGCGGAGGTTCTGGAGGCGTTTGCTATTCCTAGATTGACTAAGAGGCCGTTCGCGCTACCGGCTGCACTTGTGTTATATATTTGAGCGACGTATCCTGGTGATGAAGAAGCTTGAACGTCTAATGCATATCCTGGGCCTGTGGTTCCGATTCCAACCTTTCCATTTAATAAAGTTTGAGTGACTGATGAATTTCCAATTACTACTTGGTTGCTGGCTGTTGTGTATGCTCCATAGCCCAAAGCCATGGAGTTCACAGCGGTAGCTAACTGGCTACCATTGAAACCTGCATTGTAACCTATGAAGGTGTTGTAGCTTCCTGCTGTTATCGTGGCTCCGCCAAGATAACCTATTCCGGTGTTGCCGCTTCCATTAGCATTATAAAGGGTCTGACTACCCACACCAGTATTTTGGTTACCTGTTGTGAGAGTGAAAAGAGAGTAGCTGCCTATGCCCTGGTTTTCGTCCCCGTTAGTCACGTTATAAAGAGCATGATACCCCTGGGCATTACTGTCGTATGAGGTAGTTGCATTGTACATAGCTTCGAACCCCATAGCATTGTTTTGATATCCCCAGGTGTTATTTATGAGAGCTCCAGATCCGAAGGCAGTATTAGAATATCCGTAGGTGTTTACCTGGAGGGCACGTGTTCCTACGGCGGTATTATCGTACCCTGTGGTATTTGTTGAAAGGGCCTGATATCCAATTCCGGTGTTTCGAGTTCCTCCTGTAGTATTATAAGCACCTGCGTCAAGACCCACGAAAGTGTTACTAAGTGAAGATGAAGAAGAGCGTATATCAAATACTGCATTTCCCCCGCTATCAATGATACTGTATGAAGCTGAATATTCACCAGTAATTTGTTTTATTGATATGAAAAGTGTTCCGTTAAAGTCGGTGCTAGGGGTAACAGAGAAAGTTCCAGTTGATATGGTTCTTGGTCCCCATTTTGCGCTTCCCGTGGTACCACTGTAGGTGTTAGATTGAGCCCCACCAAATCTTATGTAAAAGGTTCCGCCAGTTGATCCGGCATTGGAATAGGATATCAAGTAGTATTGTCCTGAAGTTGCCGCAAGGGAGTTTGATAGTACACTGGTTGACCCTGTAGTGTGAGTAAATCCTGTGGACCAGGATCCTGACCAATTAGTGCGAAGTGTCCATCCGGAATTAGATAGAAGCTCAGATCCAAGTGGTGCAGATTCAGTTGCGGAAGTAGAGGCAAGAGTAAGTAAAGCAGTAGCTGAGCTTGTTCCAATCCCTACATTTGCACCCACAAAACTTATCTTATCTGTAGCGGCTGAAGTGAACAATATTCTTCCTGCGGAGGCTCCAAGTCCAAGCCATTGGTCTGAAGCTGATGAGCTATTGAATGTATCTCCAGTTGTCATCGAACCTACTGCTGTAATGTCTCCGGAGCCAGAACTGCTCGTTACGTCTCCCGAAACATATAATCCATCTTTAAATGTTAGTCCACTGACTGTTGATGTTGCTCCCAGTGTCCCATCACCACTAAAGTAGTCTGTTGCTATGAATGATCCTGTGACATTGAGTTTATATACTCCAGGAGTGGTGTTTCCGATCCCCACATATCCTGTGTCATTGATATACATTGTGTCTGTTCCGTTATCCTGTACCCTGAAGTCCCCACTGTTATTTAGGTTGAATATCATGTCATAAGTTGAGGCCAAGATTGATGTTGATTGTATTAAGGTCCCTCCAAGCTGTACCTGGGAGCCTGACATGG
>Ga0315277_10000054_pt1 | contig 169532 bp, 132 predicted proteins | sample YL17G05_15_MG_FD_203695 | JGI IMG/M metagenome (GOLD analysis project Ga0315277, IMG submission 203695) | Sediment microbial communities from Yellowstone Lake, YNP, Wyoming, USA - YL17G05_15 | ecosystem: Environmental > Aquatic > Freshwater > Lake > Sediment | place: USA: Wyoming | collected...
CGCTCTTCGTCCGACGGGCTGATGAGACAGGCCGCCCACGCGGAATCGTCGGAGAAAGCCGGACGATTGCCTCCGGTCGTTTCGTAAGTCTTTCCCGTCTCCGGATTTTTCAAGAAAAGCTTCGTCTTGCCCTTGTTGGGCGAGGTCGCGTAGGCGATCCAGGCCCCGTCGGGCGAAATAGCCGTGGAGGTGATCCGGCTCCATTTTCCGTAATCGTCCAGGGTCAGCGGCTTCTTGCCGGTCGTCTGGGCCGCGGCGGCGGCAGGGGCCCCGGGCTTCAGCCGGGGATCATTGCCGCCGTACTCATCCGCGCCTAAGATAGCGGATGAGTGCGAAAAGGCCGCGACCAGCAGAACGGCGAAAACGAGGGTGTTCCGGCGGGACCGGGGATCCGACATGGCGCCTCCTCTTATGCGGCGGGAGTCTTGGCGTTAACCTTCCCCGCGCGTCCCCCTTGGAGAAGGGCGAGCTCGGGAAGGATGAGAGTCAGTCCGAAAACCACATAGGCATCCTTCGCCCAGATCAGGACGGCGAAGGCGTAGATCCAGAAGAAGACGAAATAGGCCCAGGCGCGGCGGCCGAAGACGCAGAAGAAGGCGACGATCGTGCCCAAGGCCGCCTGGGAAATGAGGGCGGCCTTGAGGTCCAGCGTCAGAGCGAGGACGAGGGCCGAGTAAAGCGACGGCACCAGGATCCACCATTTCCGGTTTGGACGGACCGTGACGGCCCCAGAGGACAAAAGGACCGCGGCCAGGAAACCCAGCGTCGCCAGCGCGGTCCAGAGACGCGAGAAAGGCCGCCGGCCTTCGGCCAGGTCCTTGACCGAGAGCATCATTCGCTTTTCCATCGCGAAATGGAGCGGATCGAAGGCGAAGCCGAGAAGCACGCTCAGGGCCACCGGAACGGGTCCGCGCCGGGTTCGGATGAGCAGCCGCGATCCGCTTTCTCCGGCCGTCTCGAGCACGAACGGGCCCCAGCCAGGATTCAGATAAAAATATTCTCCGGCCTTGAACGGCTCCATCTTCCACCCGTTTTTGCCGGGAGCCTCGGCGCCGAGCTGGAACGACCGGACGAACGTTCCGGCGCCGGCGATCCGCTTTTCCGGCTGCGGATGGAAATCGTTGTGGATCCCCGAGAGGAAGAGGTTCTCGAGCCAGGTATAGCTGTAAAAGCCCGACCGGCCGATGCCGAGCTGCATCAGCCAAGGCCAGACCTTGTCGGGCGGCACCTGGATCGTGATCGCCCGAGTGCCCTGATGGACGGCGACGGGCGTGAGCTCATCCCCGGGAAGGACACGGGCTTGTTCCGCGGGCGTCGATCCCCACTGGACGAGCCAGGGCCGGGCGAAAAGAAAATAGACGGCGACCCACGCGGCGAAAGCGAGGAGGACGATCAAGGCTCTGCGGAGCTTCACGATTCTCTCCGAACGGGGGCGCCCGCTTTGATGGTCCCGTTGGCTTCGGGCATGAATGAAGGAAATATGGCACAGCCCGGCGGGGCTGTCAATTCGACCGGCGGAGCCAGGGGAAGAACTTCGGCGTGCGGGCCTTGTAGGCTTCCCAGTCGGGCCGGCCGGCGTATTTCTTCTCGAGGAGCGGCACCCCCGAGACGAAGAGAAGAAGACAGGTGATCGCGAACGGACCGATCAGCGCGGCCCAGCCGTTGGACGAGGAGAGGGCGACGAGGCCGATCCCCCACCAGAGCGTCGCCTCGCCGAAATAATTCGGATGGCGTGTGACCGACCAGAGGCCGCCGGTCATGAGCTTCCCTTTGTTCCCGGGGTCGCGGACATGGGCGGCGAGCTGGGCGTCCCCGAGGATCTCGAAGAGGATCCCGACGAGGAAGACCAATGCGCCGAAGATGTCCAGGGCCCGTAGCGGCCGCCCCGGCGAGCTGAACAGGACCGTGGCGGGCAAGGACACGACGAGCATGAGCAGGCCCTGGAGCATGAAAATGAAGAAGAACGACTTCGCGGCCGCGCTTCTCCCCCAGTCCTTTCGCATCTTGGCGTAACGGAAGTCCTCCGGCTTGCCGGCGTTCCGCCGGAGGATGTGGAGCGAGAGCCTGAGTCCCCAGACGAGGATGAAGACCGTAAGGAGGATCTTCGCCGGGAAAAGGACCGGATTCCGGACGAACAGGGCGGCCGTCACGCCGATGAAGCCGATCCCCCAGCCGATATCGACGATGGAATTGTTCTTCAGGACCTGGGCCAGGAGGAAGAGCGCGACCATATAAACGAAGACGACGATCGCGGCAGTCCTCAGAAGACCGAACACGGGCGTCCTCCGTTCAAACGAGCTTCAGGAGTTTGCCCACCCAGACGATGAAGAACCCGGCAAAGGCGCCGATCAGAGGGCCCCAGATCCCTTCGAGGACGGTCATCGCCAGGCTCCAATTCCGGATGATCCAGTGGTTCACCAGGCCATAGACCGAAATGCCGAGGATCCCGCCCATCGCGCAGGCGATGATCGCTTTGAGGGTCGGATCCGGGGAACGGAATTGGAGCGCGGCCAGAACGACGAAGGCCGTGACCACGAGCACCTGGGAAAGAGCGCCGCTCGCGTTGTGGAGAACGAGCTTGCCGTCGACGACCGAGGCGACCTTGCGGATGTCCTCGCGGTAGGTCCGGCCCCAAAGGACGAGATGCCACAGGGCATCCACCGCGCTGATGCCGACGAAGGAGATCGCCCACAACCCCGCGTATCTCAGAATCATCGCTTGCCCCTTTCTCCCGATTTCTCTCGCCCCCCGCCCGGCGCCGAACACCCTGAAATGCGGCTGGGGAATTTAGCGTATTGCATATCCTGTCCTCCGAACTAAAGAAGAATGAGCACCGAGATCAGAATCTGGACGAGGAAGATCTTGGCCACCATCGAGGCCGGATAGACCGTCGCGTACCAGACGTTCGGCAGCTCGTTCTCGGCCTGCTGGTTGGCGTAGGCCAGGCAGGCGGGCTGGGTCTGGATCCCCGAGAGGATCCCGGTTACGGCCGAGAGGGGCAGTTTGAAAGTCTTATAGCCGATCAGAACGACGGCCATGGCAACGAACGTGGTGATCAGCGCCCCGGCCGCGATGACCCACAGCCCGCCGTTCTTGATGGTCTCGATCAGTCCCTGGCCGGCTTTCGTCCCGATGGCGGCCAGGAAAAGGACCAGCCCGACCTGCCGGAGGGCGATGTTGGCGTTGAAGGGGATGCGCCAGGCGATCGAGCCCGTCCGCTCGAGCTTGCCCAGGATGAGGGCGACGATGAGCGGCCCGCCGGCGAAACCCAGCTTCAGAATGGCGCCGTTGGGGAGCGGGATGGGGATCATCCCGACCAGGATGCCGAGGAGGATCCCCGCCGAAATGGACAGGAAATCGGACTCGGCCATGGCCTTGACCGAATCGCCGAAGAAGCCCTTGAGGGCCTCGAGATTCTCCTCCTTTGACATGATCCGCAGGCCATCGCCCGACTCGAGGACGGTCTCGGCGGAGGGGACGAACTGGACGTCGCCCCGCCGGAGGCGGGTGATGGTCGCGCCGAACCTCTTCTGCAGGTCCAGGTCGCCGATCCGGCGGCCGATGACGCTCGATCGCGAGACGAAGATGCGCTGGAAGACGAAGCTCCCCAGCCCCTCCTCGAAATCCTCGGTCCGCTTGCCGAAGAGGAGACGGGCTCGTTCAAGGCTCTTGACGTCCCCGACGGCGACGACCTTGTCGCCAACCCGGAGCGGGGTGTCCCCCACGACGAGGTCGGCCTTGCCGTCGTGGAGGATCCGGCTCAGGACGAACCCAGGCGGCGAGAAGAACTCGAGCGCTTCCCGGACGGTCTTCCCCTCCAAGGCCGGGTTCGTGATGAGGAAGGTCCAGCTCAGGATCGCTCCCGTTCCCGATTCCCTCAGGCGATCGGCCTCTTCCTTAGCGAAGTCGATCTTGAAGATCTTGGCGAACAGGAACATCCAGAAGATCATGCCGAAGACCCCGAACGGATAGGCCAGGCCGTAAGTAACGACGGGGCCGTTGACGAAAGCCTGCAAATCGGACGGCTTGACCTGGTTCGCCAGGCCTTTGAGCGTCTCGACGCTCGCGGCCAGGGCGGGGGTGTTGGTCAGCGAGCCGCAATACAATCCCGCCACGGCGGGAATGGAGAGGTCGAGGAGTTTCCAGAGGACGACGGCCAGGACGGCGGCGGCCAGGAGGACGCCGACGGCGAGGCCGTTGATCCGGAGGCCGCGCTTGTGGAAGGAAGCGAAGAACACGGGTCCGGACTGCAGGCCGATCATGTAGACGAACAGCACCAGGCCGATGAGGTAGATCGTTTCGGGCAGGTTGAGCCGAGGATCCAGCGCCCCGGCGGCGATGCCGACGAAGAGGACCGCCGAAACGCCGAGATTGAACCCGAAGACGCGGATGCTCCCGAGGAGATAGCCGACGCCGATGATCAGGAAGAGCAGGAAGAGGGGGTTTCCGGCAAGAAAGGTGACGCTGCCGCTCATGGGGAGGGCCCTAATAGAGCCCGGTGCTGCCGAATCCGCCCTCGCCCCGCGAGGTCCCGTCGAGGTCGGCGGCCTCCTCGACAGAAACCCCCGCGACCGGCTGGATGAGCATCTGGGCGATCTTCATCCCGGCCTTGATCTCGTAGGGCGCCGGGCCGAGGTTGATCATGACGACCTTGACCTCGCCCCGGTAGCCGGCGTCCACGACGCCGGCCAGGCGATGGACCCCCTTGAGGGAGATTCCGCTCTTGTCCCAGACGAGCCCGACGTGGCCGGGCGGAATGGCCATTTGGATCCCCGTCGGAACGGCCTGGACTTCGCCGGGAGCCAGCGTCAGGTCGAGGCAGGCGAAGAGGTCCAACCCGGCGTCGCCCGCATGGCCATAGGACGGGAGCTTCGCCGAAGGGTGGATCCGCTTGATCTTGAGCCGCATGGGCGGGCTATTATACACCCTCGATGAGGACCTTGTCGAAAAACGGCCGGACGGAATCGGCCATCGCCCGGATGTCGTCCGGAGGGAACGGCGCGCGGGCGGCGAGCGACGGGTCCATGAGCCCGACCGGCGAGAACTGCTGGATCTGATAGACGGACGCTCCCCCGAGCCATTCTCCGATCCCGGCGACCTCGCCGGGCCCGACCAATCCGGGAACGACCGTCGTCCGGAGCATATGTCTGATCCCGGAGTCCCTGAGGACGCGGGCGCTCCGCTCGATGGCCGCCGGATCGACCTTGGTGCGGGTCACCTCCGCGTAGAGCGCGGCCGGCGATTTCACGTCCATGGCCACGAAATCCGCGAGTCCGGCCCGCACGACGGACTCGAGCCGGTCGGGAAGCGAGCCGTTCGTGTCGAGCTTGACCCGGAGTCCCCGCTCCTTGAGGACCGACAGGAAATCCTCCAGGTCCGGGGCGAGGAGCGGCTCCCCGCCCGAAACGCAGATCCCCTCGAGCCAGTCCCGCCGGGAATCGAGAAAGGCGAGGAAGAAGTCCGTGGGGATCGTGGCCAATCCCTCCGGAGCGAGGACGAGCTCGGCGTTATGGCAGAAGGGGCAGCGGAAGTTGCAGCCGGGGAGGAAAACCGTCGAGGAGATGAGGCCCGGGAAGTCCTTGGGGGCGAACTTCTCTAGCCCCTTGATCTCAACCACTCTTCGAGCTCCTGGCGCGAGTTCAGGACCGCCGAAACGGCCCCCTCCTCCCGCAGGATCAGCGTGGGCAGGATGATCGCTCCCTTGTCGTCGCGCTTGACGTTGCCCAGGAATTCGCGGATCCTGAGCCGCCCGTCCTTCTCCTCGACCTTGAAGACCTGGGCCGGGAGCTTTTCGGCGGCCATGAAGGTCTTGAGGTCTTCGCACTTGGAGCAATTCGGATAAGTAAACAGAAGGTAGTCCATGGCCCGCCCAGCTCAGCCGAGAGCCGTGTACGGCGTGCGGTCCTTGAACTCCTGCTGCTTGCCGTCGTTCCAGGTCCGGACCGGCCGGAGATACCCGACGATGCGCGAATAGACCTCGTTGGTCTCCCCGCACTGGGGGCAGGTGTCGTGTTTGCCCTTGAGATAGCCGTGATTGTGGCAGACGGAGAAGGTCGGGGTGATGCTGAAGTACGGGATGCGTGTCCCGGCGATCTTGCGGACGAGGGTCTTGCAGGTGGCCGGATCGATGGCCTCGGGCAGGAAGGTGTGGAAGATCGTCCCGCCGGTGTAGAGGGACTGGAGCTCCTCCTGGTGCTGGAGGGCCTCGAAGACGTCCCGGGTGGAGTCCACGTTGAGCTGGGTCGAGTTGGTCAGGTAGGGATGTTTCTCGGTCCCCGAGGTGTGGATCGTCCGGTACCTCTGGCGGTCGAGCCGGGCCAGCCGGTAGGATGTCGATTCGGCCGGCGTGGCTTCGAGATTGTAGAGGTTTCCGGTCTCGTCCTGGTACGTTTTGAGGACTTCGCGCATGTAGTTGAGGATCTCCACGGCGAAAGCTTTTCCGTCGGGCGTCCCGATCCCCTTCCCAAGGAAGTTCAGGCAGGCCTCGTGCATGCCGCAGATGCCGATCGTGGAGAAGTGATTGTTGAAGTGTCCCAGATAGACCTGGGTGTAGGGCATGATGCCCCGCTTGAGCATGTTGTTGACGATCTCCCGTTTGGACTCGAGGGAATCCTTGGCCAGGTCCATGAGATGTTTGAGCTGGGCCTTGTACTCGTCCAGGGTCTTGGCCGTGAAGCCGATTCGGTTGAGGTTGATCGTGACGACCCCGATCGAGCCCGTCGAATCGCCGGGGCCCCAGATGTTCCCCGGCCGGCGCATGAGCTCGCGCTGGTCGAGGTTGAGCCGGCAGCACATCGCCCGGATGTCGCCGGGATTCATGTTCGTCCCGATGTAATTCTGGAAATAGGGGATGCCGTACTTGGCCGTGGCCTCGAAGAGGAGCTGGGCGTTCGGGGAATCCCAGTTGAAGTCCCGGGTCAGGTTGTAGGTCGGAATAGGGAAGGTGAAGACGCGGCCCTGGTTGTCGCCTTCGACCATGAGCTCGAGGAAGGCCCTGTTGAGCATGTCCACTTCGGCCTGGTAATCGCCATAGCAGGTCTCGAGCTCCTTGCCGCCGACGACGACCTTCTTGTTCCTCATGTCCTCGGGGATCGTCCAATCGAAGGTCAGGTTGGAGAACGGCGTCTGCCAACCCCACCGGGAGGGGACGTTGAGCCCGAAGATGAGCTTCTGGATGTCCTGCTTGACGTGCTCGTAGTCGAGCTTGTCGTGACGGACGAAGGGGGCGAGGAGGGTGTCCACGCTCGAGAAGGCTTGGGCGCCGGCGAACTCGCCCTGCATCGTCCCGATGTAGTTGACCATGTGCAGGGTGGCCGTCTCGAGGTGTTTGGCCGGGGCCGAATGGATCTGATTCGGGACGTGGCCGAAGCCCCGGCGAAGGAGGTTTTCGAGCGACCAGCCGGCGCAGTAGCCGACGATCGGGTAGGACAAGTCGTGGATATGGAAGTCTCCGTCCATGTGGGCGTTTTTGATGTCCTCGGAGTAGATCCGGTTGAGGGCGAAATTGGACAGCACCTCGCCCGCGACCCGGGCGTTCAGCCCGGAGAAGCTCATCACGCCCTCGTTCGAGTTCTCCCGGATCTTCCAGTCGGCGTCGTTGATGTAGTCATTGATCAGGCGCTCGAGGTTGACGCCCGTCTTCTTCGCCTCGCGGATGGCCTTGTGCCGATCCCGGTAGAGGATGTAGGCCTTGGCCACGTCATGGTAGCCGCGGCGCATGAGGACCTGCTCGACGGTGTCCTGGATCTGTTCGACCGAGGGGATCGTGTAGCCGCCGAACTTCTCCTCGAGGACATAGGTGACGATGTCGGAGATCATCCGGGCGTCGCCGTTCATGCTCACGCCCTGCGAGGCCATGGCCTTGGTAACGGCGTTCGTGATCTTGTCCTGGGTGAAGTCGACGATCGTGCCGTCCCGCTTCTTGATCCGGCTGATGACCCGCGATTCCATCTGACGCCTCCTCTTCCTCTTCTCCGCCCCGGCTTCGGCCCAATGCCGAACGGCGGGCCAAAAGCCAAAAAATCCCTGCCCGTTCGCCTGTATTTTGTGGAAATTAACTACCATGAATACAATATCTTGTATTCATAGCCGGAATTTATTCTTATTCCGGATTCTTGTCAAGCCCTTTTTTTTCTCGTTTTCGCGGCGGGTTTCGCGCCGCGGAATTGATCACAAAAGGCCGAGGCGCGAGAGCTCGGACTCGAGAGTTTCGGGCGACGTGAAGAGGATCCCCGTGATCCCGAGCCTCTCGGCGGCGGCGACATTCTCGGCCAGATCATCGATGAAAACCGCCCGTTCGGCCGTCGTCCCGGCCCGGCGCAAGGCTTCACGGTAGATCTCGGGATCGGGTTTCATCCGGCCGAAGCGGAAGGACAGGACTGTGGCATCGAAGATGCGGAGCTCGGGAAACGTCTCGTCGATGTGGGTATACCGCATCACGTCGGTGTTCGAGAGCAGGACGAGCTTGGTGCGGGGCTTGAGCCGCTTGGCCAGGGCCAGGCTGGGAACGATGACGGAGAAGACGTCGTTGTAAGCGACGAAAAAATCCCCGAATCCGATGTCCAGGCCGAGGGCTTCGGCCGCCCTTTCGTAGAATTCCTCGGGCGGGATGCGGCCCGTGTCGAAGAGCCGCAGGAGCTCGTCGTTCTCATGCGTGGCGGCGTGGATGTCCTCGATCGAGCGGTCCGTGGCGGCCGCGATCCGCTCGAAAAAGAGCCGGTTGTCGAATCGGACGAGGACCTGGCCGAGGTCGAAGATGACCGTGTCGATCATGCCCGCTTCGTCCCGGGCCCGTCCAGGACGCCGCCCTCCCGGCGGTCGGCGCGCTTCAGGAGCAGGGCGAAGGTCAGGCCGACGAGGCCCAAGCTGGCGAACATGACCTGGCTCGCGACATAGCTCCCCGTCTTGTCCCGGAGCAGCCCGTTGAGCAGGGGAAAGAGGCCGAGCCCGATGTTCTGGATGGCCGTCATCAGCCCGAAGGCCGTGCCCACCCGCTCGGAGCGGACGATCATCGGGACCGAAGGCCAGAGCGCCGCCGGGACAAGGACAAAGGCGAAGCCGAGGAGGATCATCGGATAAACCGGATAGATTCTCGTCAAGCCCATGGCCAGGTGGCAGGGGACCATGAGGAGCGAGCCGGCGATCATGAACGTCGCCCGCCTCCCGACGCGGTCGACGAGCCGGCCGGCGAACGGTGCGAGGAGCATCGAGGCGAAGATGATGATGCTCGTGATGCCCCCGGCCGTGGAGAAGATATGGAGGAGGTTGTTGAAGACCTGGGCCAGGAAGCTCCCGCCGGACGCGGCCGTCAGGGCGATCCCCCACTTGGTCGCGAAAAAGTCCGTCGAAAGGCTCTGGAAGGGGAAGATCGCCGCGTAAAAGGTGAAGCAGAGGAAGGTGACATACCAGAACGTCGGCCGGAACTCCTTGATGTCCTTGAAGACGATCCGGTCTCCGGCGCCCTCGTCGCGCAGGCCGAGGGCCCGCTCGCCCCGCTTGTCGAGGACGACATAGACGAGGTTGCCGATGAACGAGAGGACGCAGGCGCCCGCCGCGGCCAGAAGGGCGAAGCGGTAGCTCCCAAAATGGCTGGAGAAGAGCTCGCCCGTGTTGAAAGCGAAGAGCGACCCGAGGCGGCTGACCGTGAGCTGGACGCCGAAGGCCATGGCCATCTCTTTGTTCTTGAACCAGCGGGCGAGCATGGCGCTCTGGGCCACGACCAAAGGCTCGGATCCGGCCCCGAAGATGAACCGGCCGAGGAAGATGAGGGGGATCGAGCGGGCCTGCCAGACGATGACCGCGCCGGTCAGGACGAGGACGGAAAACAGGAGGCTCGACTTGCGCGTCCCGAGCTTGTCGATGAGCATGCCGCCGAACAGGACCACGAGGATGGCGGCGATGCTGTACATCGTGTTCATCGTCCCGACCGTCGCCCGGGCGGCCTTCAGCTCGCCGATCATGGACGGGGCGACGGCCCCGATGATGTCGTAGGCGAAGTAGCTCCCGAACGACAGGGAAGCGACGAAGGCGAGGACGGTGAACCGGTAAAAAGTACCGCCCGGAGAGAAGATGCCTCCGGCCCCGGGGACGGACGCGCTCGTCACGGGAGGAGGCCTGTTACTTCTTGGTCCCGGTGAACGGAAGGGACATGCCCATGTCGGGAATGTTGAGCGACCCGGTGAGCTTCCCTTCGGCCAGCTTGGCCTCGATCTTGAGGATGCGCTCGGCTCCGTCGGGCGGAGTCTGGGCTTTGACGTCGGCCTTGAACGTCGTCCCGTCGAACTCAGCGTTGGAAACGGGGGCGACCGGCATCATCCCCATCTGGTCGACGAACGTGCCGGTGAGCTGGCCTTTCTCGTCGAGCTTCAGGTCGAGGATGATGACAAAGACATTTCCCTGCATGTCCATCTCCAAGTTCCAGGTCCCGACCATGGGAGCATAGTCGACCTTGGGCTTGTCCTGGGCGAAAGCCGCCGGGGCGGCCAGCAAGATGATCATCAGCCCGATCGTGAGCGAGTTCCTCATGACGATCCTCCTCAGGATGATTTCCCGGGGATTCTAACACATTTTCACCGGGCGGAGGCAACCCCTCGGTCCGAACAGCGAATTGGACCCCCGGCCCGATTCTGCTAGAATAATGGGCCGATGTTCGATCTTCCCGGAATGACCACGGCCGGCTTCGAGGCCCTGCGCGCCCGCCTGGACGCGGCGACGGCCGATCTGCGGAGAGAGCGGGTCGTCGAGCGCATATGGAAACGGGACCCGACGGTCTGGAAGTCCCGGGACGAGGAGATCTCGACCCGCCTCGGCTGGCTGGCCGCGCCGGATTGGGCCGGGGACACGGCCGCGGAATTCCAGGAATTCGGACGCGAGCTCTGCGGCGAGGGGTTGACCCACGCCCTGCTCCTCGGCATGGGCGGATCGAGCCTCGCGCCCGAGGTCTTCCGCAAAGTCTTCGGCGTCGCGCCGGGGGGCCTCGACCTTCGCGTCCTGGACAGCACCCACCCCGAGGCCGTTCTCCAGACCGCCGAAACGCTTCCCTGGGACAAGACCCTGTTCCTCGTCTCCTCGAAATCCGGGACGACGCTCGAGACATCCTCGCTCATGAAGTTTTTCTATGCCGGGCTGGTCCAGCGGGTCGGAGAAGAGCAGGCCGGCCGCCAATTCGTGGCCATCACCGATCCCGACACCCGCCTCGATGACGTCGCCACGGCCCTCCGCTTCCGGCGGGTTTTTCGGGGTGACCCGGAGATCGGGGGTCGTTTTTCGGCCCTGTCCCCGTTCGGGCTGGGTCCGGCGGCTCTTCTCGGACACGATCTCCGTCCGCTGCTCGACTCGGCCGCGGCCACCGCGCGGGCCTGCGTGGCCACGGCGCCGGAGTCGAACCCCGGCGCGTCGCTCGGAACCCTCCTCGGCGCGTCCGCCCTGGGAGGCCGCGATCAATGCGTCCTCGTCCTATCCCCCGCCATCGAAAGCTTCGGGGCCTGGATCGAGCAGCTCATCGCCGAAAGCACGGGCAAGGAAGAACGGGGGATTCTCCCGCTCTTCCGGTTCAACGCGCGAAACGCCGAGCCGTTCGCCCGCCGGCTCATCGCCGTTCACATCGGCCTCGTCGATGACCGGAAGCCCCCGGCCACGCTCGGCCGCTTGAAACGGGCGGGGGTTCCGACGGTCGCCATGGAGCTGGCCGGCCCGGATGCCCTCGGCGGCCAGTTTTTCCTTTGGGAGATGGCCGTCGCGGTCGCCGGCCACATCCTGGGGATCAACCCGTTCGATCAGCCGAACGTCGCGGCCACGAAGAAGCGGACGGAGGCGACGCTTCGGTCGATCCGGGAAACGGGACGTCTCCCCCGCACTCCGGCGGCGGGAGCCGCGGACCTGGCCGAATTCCTGAGCCAGGCGGCCGAGGCCGACTATATCGTCATCCAAGCGTTTCTTCCTCCCACGGGGCCCAACGACCGCGCCCTGCGTGCGCTCGCCTCGAAGCTCCAGAAAAGGACCGGGCGGCCCGTCACGTACGATTTCGGACCCCGATTCCTCCACTCGACGGGCCAGCTTCACAAGGGCGACGCCGGACGCGGCCTCTTTCTCCAGCTGACCGCGCGGCGCGCCCGGGACGCGGGCGTCCCCGACGGGACGGACCCGGCCGTTTCAACCTGCACCTTCGGCACGCTCATCGACGCCCAGGCGCAGGGCGACCGGGAGGCGCTCCTCGACAAGGACCGGCGCGTCCAGTCCCTCATCCTCGATGAGATCCCCGCCGACATCGCCCGCCTCGGCGCGCGCGTCGCGGCGGGAGCCTGAAACAGGCGAAAAAAAGGCCGTCCCCCTCCCGGGGAACGGCCCGGATCAATCCCGAAATTCAGGATCAGTAAAGCCCGGTGAAGGCCACCGCGGCGTGGAACATCTCCTTGTTCTTCGCCCGCTGGTTGGCCGGGACGCTGTCTTTGATGTCCAGGTAGAACCAGTAGGTGTCGAACAGCCGGAGCTTCTTGACGTAATAGTTCGCGTATTCCGATATGGAGTCGATGATGACCTTGCCGATCTCCTTGTTCTCGTCGTTGAGGACGGAGATGGCCTGGCCGTCGGTGCCGGCGACGAGCTTGCCCCGGACCTTTCCCTTCCCCTTGCCTTCCCAATCGGCGCTCTTGGTGATGGCGGTGATGGTCAGCGCGGGATAGTCGGCCCGGGACTTCTGGGCGAACACATCGGCCGGCGGAGCCGCTTCGGCGCTCGTGAAGACGCTCCGATACTGGGTCTCGCTCTCCTTGATGTCGATCGACTGGGCGACCAGGAATCCGGGGAACTCGCGATTGAAGACGACCTTGGCCCTGATATCTTTGCCCATGAGGGCGCTCGCGTCCCCGCCCTCGATGGGGCCAGCCGCGACGATATCGTACCCGGGCATCTGGGAGACGTAGAAATATTTGCCCAGGGCGCTCTTGACCGTTCCGGCGATATCGTTCACGCCTTCGGTCAGGTTCGAGTCTTCCTTGACCGGGGCGGCTTTTTCGCCGGCGGCGGGAGCTTCGGCTTTCTTGCAGGCGGCGCCGCCGAAGACGAGGACCAGGGCGGCCAGCGCGCCGACGGCGATCAGGACGGGGGCGGGACGTTTATGCATCATCGCGGTTACCTCCAAACTCCTACGGATCGAATGCAATAAAATAGGATATTGAAAGTCGCCGCAAAAAGCAAGTCACCAACGCGGGGAGGTTATTTCCGGATGCGGCCTCCGCCGGAGGAGGAGCGGGACGATCCGCCCGAGGAGCGCGAGGACGAGCCCGAGCTCCGGGACGGGCCGCTCGATCCCGTAGAGCCGGAGCTCTGTCGGGACCGCAGGGCCGATCCGGAGGAGCCCTGCGGGGACCGGGACGGAGAGCTGAGGCGCCCGGCCAATCCGCTCGAAGAGCTCGCCGTCGCGCTCGAGCGCGACGGCGAGCTCGTGATCCGCGGAGTCCGGATGGACGAAGAAGAAGAACCGGATCCCGAGGGGGCCCTCAGGATCCGGGAAGAAGAAGAGGAGGTAGTGGCGTTATTGCGGGAAGACGATCCCGACGTCCGCGACGGAAAGTTCGCCGCCCCGGCGGAGGGGGATCGGAGCGTTCGAGGGGCCGTCGCCGAACCGGTGGACGGGGTCCGGATCGCCCCGTTCGAGGAGGTCGAGGAGCGCTCCGCGCCGGTTCGGCCGGGCGGGTTGGAGCGGATCGTCCGGGATTCCGTGGACCGGGAAGGGTTCTCCCGGATCGTCCGGCCCTGGGTCCCCGACTCCCGCGGCCGCAGGGTTTCGGGAGTCCGGACCGTCGCACCCTCCGTCCGGTTCACCGTCCCCGGCGACCCGCGATCAAGGCTTTGACGCGAAGGGAACTGCCGGAGTTCACGGGCCGTCCCGGTCGAGCCGGAGGAATTCCGTGCGCTGCCCGGGTCGAGGGCCCGGCGCGGCGTCGAGGTCTCGGCGGGAGCCCGGTTGGTCGCCGTGCCGCCCTGGCGGATGACCCGGCTCCCGGAATTCCCGAGAGTGCCGGGATTCCTCCGCTCCAGGCCTTGGGAGGTTTCCGTTCTCCGGATGACGTTCTGGCGCAGCGTCTCCGGGGCCAGCCGGCTCGTGCCGGCGCTGAAGGTCCGGCTGACGCCGCGGACCGAGTTGCCGGACAGTGCGCCCCGCGCCCGGTTGGCGATCTCGCCGTTGCGGACGAGGTTCGGCTTCAGATCGGGCTGTCCGTTGCGGAGGTTGTCCCGGCCCACGCGGTTGAGGGTCTCCCGGCCGAGAAAGTTGCCCCGGAGATTGCGGGCCTGGAGCTGGTCGCGGCGGACCATCATCAGGCTCCGCGAGTCCCGCGGGAAACCGTAGTCCATATACCGATCATAGAAGCGGCCGTTGACGAGATGGCAGGGATAGCCCCAATAGCTCAGCGGAGACCATCCGATGTAGTTATAATCCCAATACCAGTGGACCCAGGCCGGGCCCCAGCCCCAGTGGCTTTGAGGGATCCAGTACCAGCCGAGATGGGATCCCCAGCCCCAGCGGCCATAATGCGAGGTGCACCAGCCCCAGGGCTCGTCCGAGATCCACGTCCAGCCGATGATGGGATACCAGGTCCAATGGCCGTAAGCATACGGGCGCCAGTCGGCGTAACCGACCCGCGGCACCCAGACATACCCGTAATCCGATTCATAGGTCCAGTTGCCGGAATCGGCGAGCTCGGGTTCATACTCCGAATACTCGGCGGGAAGGTAGCTCTGCTCGAGCGGACGGGCGTAGAAAGCCTCGCGCGAATCGTTCCAGGAGTTGAAGTCGTCTCCGGAGACCGCCGGGGCGGAAGCGTTCTCGACGAATCGGCCTTCGGCGGCGACGAGGCTCTCGCCGCTCCGGGCAACGAGGGAGCCCTGCTCGCCGGAGGCTTCGGCCTCGCCTTCGACGACCAGGAGCGCCGTCTCGCGGCCCTCCCGGACATCCATGCGGTACAATCCTTCGCTGAGGATGTAGAACGAGGCGTCGGGCGAATCGATCTCGAAATTGCGCGCTCCGTCGAGCGAACGGACCCGGACGAAAACGCTGCCGGATAGGAGATGGACCTTGGTCGGGGCGCCGTCCGCGCCGGGCAGGGCGGCCATCTCGATCACCGTGTCATTGTCGAGGCGGAGATAGTTCTGGCGGCCGAGCTGAAGCTCGAGCCGGCCCGCGCGGGTCCCGATCTTGTCGCCCGCGACGACGACGAGGTTCACCTCCCCGGCCTGATAGCCGAGGTCCTGTCCTCTCTGGACATACACGTCCCCCTGGACATAGCTCATCCGGACATAGCTCCGATCGTAGTAGCTGGCCGTTTGAGCGAAGATCGCGGAGGGGGCCAGGGCCACGAGCACCGCGGCGAAGATGATGATTTTTCTCATCGTCGTTCTCCTTCCGCCCTAAATAAAGCAACTATCGTGCCAAGGACATTTCCCCTGATTCCGGCCTGAGTAGCCCAGAGAATAGGTCTCATGTGTCCTCGAACGAGGACAGTTCATGCAGGAGGGACGCCTACCTACAGTCCTTCCCGAGTACTAGGGAAGGCAGGATAGGTAGAGAAATTAGGATCGAGATCTTAAGGGCGGCCCGATCTTCCGGGAGCAAAAAAATCCCCCGTTCCTCTTTCCCGAGGAGGGAAGAAGAACGGGGGGTTGGGTCGAATCCCGTCTAATGCCGGGTCAGCGGATCCAGCCCCAGCCGCGCATCATCCTCTGCATCCGGAAGCGGAAATTCTGGCCGAATCCCATGCCCTGACGGCCTCGCATGCCCCATCCCGGGCCCATTCTCTGTCCCATGCCCGGCCGCATCATCATTCCGCCGCGCGGGCCCATCATCCGGCCGCGGCCCATCCCGGGCATCCCCGGGCGCATCCCCATCCCCCTCCCCATGCCCATTCCCATGCCCATCCGCATTCCCATGCCTTGGCCGCGGAAGCTCTGGAGCTTCGTGAGCTGCTCAGGCGTCAGGATCTTGGCCAGGGCGGAGCGTTCCTGGATCCCTTTTTTGGCCCGGTCCGCGCCAAGCTTGGCGATTTGATCGATCAGGCCGTTGATCTTGTTCGTGTCGGCTTTCGGGTCCTTGACCAAGGGGGCCAGCTCGCCGCGGAGCTTCTGAATCTGCCCGCGGAAAGCTTGCTGCGCTTCCTGCTGGGCCTTGCGGTTCTCCTGAAGCTTCGCCACCTGCTCGTCCGTCAGGCCGAGGGCATTCTTCAGCCGCTCGAGCGGCATCTGTCCGCGCTGGCCTGGGGCCGCGGGGGCAGCCTTGGCTTTGGGGGCCTGAGGCGGGGCGGGTTTTTCCTGGGCGGCCAGGAAAACTCCGCCCAGCATTCCCAGGATCATCAATCCTGCCAGATATCTCTTCATGTCGTTCTCCTATAATTCATCAGACATCTTTATAGACAACGCCTCGCCGGATTCCTTTGCTCTCGCGCCGCGTTGTGCGTCAAGCTTCCCAGACGGACAGGCCGCGCGGGGAGAGCGAAATCGGGATGACCCGGATCCCCCGGCTCAAGTCTTCGATCGCGGCCTTCATTTTCCGGCGGAGGCCGTCGTCGCCCGAAGCGAGCACGGTCATCGACCCGCCCCGCCCGCCGGCGCCGTTCACTTTCCAGCCGGCCGCTCCCAAGCGCCGGGAGATCGAAGCGACGGCGTCCGCCGAAGCCGAAACGAGGCCCGGAGAGAGAGCGCGCTGCTGTTCGTTGTTCCGGACCATGCATTCGCCTAAGGAAGCGAGGTCCCCGGACCTCAGGGCCAGGCACGCTTCCCCAGCGATCCGGGAGAGCTCGCCGAGCGTCCGTCTCTGCGGCCCGCCGGATTCGAGCGCGGCGATCACGCGCTCATGCATGGCCGTCGAACGGTGCGGCCGGCCGAGATAAACGAGCACGAGCCGGCGGTCAAGCTCATCCCAGGTCCGTCCGGAGACGGGAACGGATCCGGCTTCGGCATCGGGATATCGCCGCATCCGGATGAGGGTGATCCCGCCGCGCGAGGCGGCGATCTGGTCCTGGACCCCGCTCTGGAGCCCGAGACGCTCGGTCTCGACCCGGTGGGCCAGGCGGGCGATCTCCCGCGGTCCGCGGCGGCCCGGCGTCAGCGCGTCGAGCGCCCCGAGCAGGGCGGCGCAAACGGAGGCGGAGGTCCCGGTCGAGATGCCCGGGGGGACGGGCGAGAAGATGCGGATATCGAGCGCGGCGGCGGCCGGAATGCGGACGCTCGCGATCGTGTGCTGGAGGAGCGGATGGACGTCCGACCGCGGCGCGGCCGGGTCCATCCGGAATACGTCATCAAAGTTTTCCGCCCGGACGGTGACGCGGCGCCTGAGCTTCCGGAGGTTCGGACGGACATCGATCTGGACCTCGACGGCCGGGTCGACGGCGAAATTGACGACCATCCCGTTCTCGGCGAACCACGTGTCGGTCCACCCGCCCAGGTCGTTGACCCGGATGGGGGCCGAAGCGTGGATGCGTCGCGTCCCGCGTTCCGCCCGGCTCGTCACGGCCTCAGGCTCCCCGCCGGTGACGGATCTGGTCGAGGGCGACGGCGGCGACGATGATGATTCCGATGATGATCTCCTGGATGTAGTTCGGCCAGCCCATCATCGTGCAGCCGTTCCGGAGGAAGGACATGATGAAGACACCGATCATCGAGCCGAGGATGCTCCCTTCTCCGCCGTTGAGGCTTCCCCCGCCGATGACGACGGCGGCGATGATATCGAGCTCGAGGCCGACGGCCACGGTCGGATCGCCGACCGTGAGCCGGGAGAACTCCATGATCCCCGACAGCCCGCAGAGCAGGCCGGAAATCACGTAGACTGCGACTTTCACCCGGTCGGTCCGGACGCCGCACAGTCGCGCCGTCGCTTCGTTCGAGCCGATGGCGAAAACGTGCCGGCCGAAGACCGTGAAGCGGAGGACGGCGGCCAGGAGGACGGCGAGCACGGCCATGAGCCAGATGCCGGGCGAGACGAGCAGCCACGGAGGATGGGGCGACTTGGCCATGAGGTCGTTGACCCACGTCAGCGGGGCGTCGATCTTCTGGTTGTTGGCGATCCATTTGGCCACTCCCCGGGCGATGCCCATCATCCCCAGGGTGATGATGAACGGAACGAGCCGGAGCCGGGTGATCAGGAGGCCGTTGAGGAGCCCGACCAGTCCGCCGGTCAGGACGCCGAGGAGGATCGCCAGGACGAGAGGCAACCCGGCATTGACGGCATAGGCGGCGATGACGCTCGACAGGGCGATGTTCGAGGCGGCCGAGAGATCGATGCCGCCGCCGATGATGATGAGGGTCATGCCGAGCGCGCCGAGGGCGACGATGACGGATTGCGTGGCCACGCTCAGGAAATTCGCCGGACGAAGAAAGCGGGCCTGGACCTCGGGGATGAGGGAGAAGAGGGCCAGGACAAGGATCAGCCCGAGAAACGGGGCCAGCCGGTTGAGGAGGGTCCGGGCGTTCGATCTCTGTTTCATGCTCCCGCCTTTCCGGTCATCGACGCGGCCATCAGGGTTTCCTCGGTCCAATCCGCGGCCGCCCGCGTTTCCACGATCCGGCCGCGGTGGAACGCGGCGATGCGGTCACAGACGCGAAGAAGCTCGGGAAAATAGGAGCTGACGAAGAGGAGCGCCTTGCCCTCCGCGGCGAGGCGGCTCATCCAATCATAGATCTGGGCCTTGCTCATGACGTCGATGCCCCGCGTGGGCTCATCGAGGAGAAGGACGGACGCTTCCTGATGAAGGAGGCGGGCCAGGGCGACCTTCTGCTGGTTGCCCCCCGAAAGGCCGGCCGCGGGCTGGTTGGCGTCGCGGGCCTTGATGCGCAGGGCTTCCATCCATCGGGAGGCGGCTTTCACCCGGCCGCGGACCGAGAGGAATCCGCGGCGGCGATACGGGCGGAGACGGCTGAGGGTGATGTTGTCCGCGAGCGAACGGTTGAGGGCGAGCCCCTCGCCCTGGCGGTCCTCGCTCAGCAGCCCGAGCCCGAGGCCGATCCGCGCCCAGGGGCGGGGAAATCCGGCCGGGCCGCCGGCGACGGCGAGGCGTCCGGATTCCGTGTCGTCCAGCCCGAAGACCGTCCGGAGGGTCTCGGTCCGGCCGGCACCGATCAGACCGGCGAGGCCGAGGATCTCGCCGCTGCGGACCTCGAGGCTCACCGGCTCCGCCATGTTGGCCCCTTTCAATCCTTCGAGAGTCAGGGCCGGCCCCGCGGGCCGGCGCTCGAGGCGGGGGAAGAGCTCGGTCACGGGACGTCCGACCATGAGCTGGATGAGGGCGTCCTGGGCCGTTCCGGCCATCAGGCCGGAACCGGCCACGCGTCCGTCGCGCAAGACGGTGTACGCGTCGGCAACCTCCTGGACTTCCTCCAGGAAATGGCTGATGTAGATGATCGAGACGCCCTCGTCGCGCAGACGCCGAATGACCTGGAAGAGACGGTCGGTGTCCTCTCTCGTCAGGCTGCTCGTCGGCTCGTCCATGACGAGGATCCGGGCCCGGTCCATGATCGCCCGGGAGATCTCGACGATCTGGCGGGCGCCGACGCTCAGCCGGCGGACGGGCGTATCGAGGCCGATCTCGGGGTGATGGAGAAATTCCAGCGTCTCCCGGATCTTCCGCCGGCTCTCGCTCCGGCGGAGGACGCCGGCGGTGCGTTCCTCGCGGCCGAGCATCACGTTCTCCTCGACGGTCAGATGCGGCGCGAGCGTGAGCTCCTGGTAGATCATCGAGATGCCGCGGCGGCGGCCGGCCAACGGATCGGAGGGACGGTAGGGCCGGCCGTCGAGCCGCATCTCGCCGTGATCGGGCCGCAGGGCGCCGCTCAGGATCTTGACTAAGGTGCTCTTGCCCGCCCCGTTTTCTCCGAGCAGGGCGTGGACCACGCCCCGACCGAGGGTCAGGTCGACGCCGTCGAGGGCGCACGTGGCCCCGAACCGCTTGGTCAGGCCGCGCATGGCCAGGACGGGAGCGGGATCGGACGCGGGGATCATCAGTCGAGAATGGAAAGGTCGGGCGAGAGCAAGCCGCGGATCTCGGCCGAATCCATGTTCTCCCGGGTGGCGAGGTAGACTCCCGTGTCCACGCGGTCCGGAACTGTGCCGCCGCGCAGGAACTGGACCATGAGGCTCACGCCGAGATAGCCCATCTTGACCGGATTCTGAAGGATGAGGCCGTGGATCTCGCCATCACGCAGGCCCTGGACGAGCTTCGGGGAAGCGTCGAAACCGACGAACTTGACCTTGCCGGCCAGGCGCGACTCCTGGAGGGCCCGGAGCATCCCGAAGGTGCTCGATTCGTTCGGGCAGAACACACCGTCCACATCGGGATAGCGTCCGATCAGGTTCTCTCCGAGCTGGTAGGAAGACTCCGTGGTCGGGCCGGCGTACTGGTCCTTGGAAAGGAGCGTGATGCCCGGAAAATCGCGGGCGATCGTTTCGAGGAATCCAGCCTCGCGGGCCGTGGTGGAGGCCGATCCCTCCTGGTAGCGGACGAGGAAGATCCGGCCCCGGCCGGCGAGAAGCTCGCCCATCCGCTGGGCGGCCATGACGCCGCCGCGATAATTGTCCGTGGCGACATAGCTCAAGAAGCCGCCGCCCTCGAGCCCGGAGTCGATGATCAGGACCGGGATCTTCTCGGCCAGGGCGTCCTGGACGGGACGGACCAAGGCGCGGTCATCGAGCGGCGCGAGGACGATGCCCGAGACTCCGCGGGTGATGAGGTCCTCGACGACCGTGATCTGCTGGGCCCGGTCGTCCTCCTTCTGCGGGCCCTTCCAGAGGATCTCGACGCCGAGCTCGGCCGCCGCCTGGGCCGCGCCGGCGTGGATGGATTTCCAGAATTCATGGATCATGCCCTTGGGGATGACGGCGATGGTCAGCGGCTTGTTCGTGGCGGCCGAAGGCGCGTCGCTTTTCCGGGCGCAGGACAGTCCGATCGCCGAAACCGCGAGGAGGAGGGGGAGAAGCCGCCGGCCCGCCGAATTCATACCCCGAGTATACTGTCCGGGGAAAACGGAGTCAATTTGGGAAGCGTCGACGCAGATTTCTTGAGGGAATTTCCGGCGCTGAAGACTGCCCAAAGCGCCTCCTCATCTTCTTATTCGTTTTCTCCCTCCTGCCCCCCAACTAACATGGGGGGAATTGTCGGCGCTTCGGGAGCGGAACGGACGGACGTTATTTTTTCTTCAGGATGGGCATACCGGTCTTGGTGGTCTCCACGACTTTGTAGCCCTCGGGAACGCCGTCGAGCGCGCCGGGCCGGACGTCGCGAGCAAAGAAGAAGATTTTCTGCAGACGGCCGCCCTTGAGCGTGACGTCCTTGGCATGCAGAAAATACGCAACACCTTTGGAATTCTTGAACTCAAAAGCCATTGTGATTACCTCCACTTCAAACGCGTTCGTCCTTAACCGTGATAACAGTTTGAATCAAATGCCCGGACCTTGTCAAGGACGATCATCTTTGCATGCAAAAAATACTTTATGAAAAAACTTGCCTTTTGCATCTGCGGGCTTATAATGACAATGGCTTTCTTGCGCGGGCTGGGGAAAGCCCCCACCTTTTTGGTTCCCATCATCAACCCCCCTTTTGCTGACAACAGCCCGCATCAACCCCCGGGGGGGGTCGCGGCGGCAGAAATCTTTTTTTCTTGACGCGATCGTGTTCGCTTCCGCTCAGGATGTTTTCCACTCGTCCATGAATTTACATCATGGCCGAGCGCGGCCCCGCCGTTTATTTAATGATCTCTCCCTCTTCGTATGAGTCGATGACTTCGCGCGGCACTTCGAAGACTCTGCCCCATCCGCCGCGGCGCTCGACGATGGCGGCGTTCGCGATCGGGCGGCGCTTGCCGTTCTCGATGAGATAGACCGGGCGATTCTTCCGCGTGCTCTGCTCGATAATCATCCGCCCTTCAAACGTCAGGTCGATTCCCGCCTCGATCCTCATCTTGCCGAGGGTCTCTTCCGAGACCTCGACGAGATGCTCCCACGGATTCTTGCCCCGGTTCCGGTCGTAATTGTAGCGGAAGAGGCTCTCGAGGTTCTTGAACGGACGCCGGATGAAATTGGCCAGGCCGCGCTTCTCGATCAGATAAACGGTGGCGTCCGCGGCCTTGACGTATTTCTGGTCGAGATAGGCGAGGTTGTTCGGGTCGGGCCACTCGCTGAATCCCCGCTCCATCCGGGCCAGGATCTTCTTGCAGTCGGCCAGGGCGTAAGGGCGCAGTCCGCCGCGCTGCATCTCCGCTTCGAGCTCGGCGAACGAGCCGGCCAGGAACGTGAAGGCGCTGTAGATATTCGTCCGGGCGTTGTCCGAGCGGTAGTAGTCGGAGCTCGTCTCGGTCAGCTTGAGGAAAAGCCGGCAGGACGCGGCGAACGCTTCCGACTTGAAGAGGATGGCCTGCTCCTGGTCCGAGATCGTCCCGTTCCAGCCGCGGAAGCGTTCAAAGCTTTCCTGGGCCAGGCCCGTGGCCAGACGCTCCATCTCCTGCCCCAGGTTATAGACCTGGGCGCGACCTCCGGACTGCCCTGCGGCGGGCGACGGCCCGGTCGCGGCGGCCAGAGCAAGAGCGAGAACGGTCAGGATTCGGAAGGTGCGGCTCATGGGCGATCCTCCTACGATCTCTTTTATACCGGACTATAAAATAGAATAAGCCCCCGCCCGCGGTCAATAAGATTTGCCCGAAGCGCCTTCAAATTTTCGTATTGATTTTCTCCCCCCGTCCCCCCAACTAACATGGGGGGAATTGTCGGCGCTGAAGATTGCCCGAAGCGCCTCCAAATTTTCGTATACGTTTGTCGGCGCCGAACTGCCCGAGCCGCTTCCTGATTCTCTTATTGTTATTGACCCTCCTACCTCCCTCTGAAAAAGGGAGGATATGTCAGCGGCTCGGGAAAGGTACAGACCTCCCTTGAACTTGGGGTTCAAGGGAGCAGTGAAAGGAGGGTTGGGAGAGGGTCCTCCGCCTCTCCCTTTTCACAACCTTGGCGTTGCCTTGAATGAGGTCAACTCGCGCCTAAAGGCTGCGAATTCGCCCCTATTCTGCGGCCGTTCCGCGCTCCCGACAATCCTCGCGGGCGGGGGTTTCCGGGGTGAATTCCCACCATTCCGCCTCACCCCGAACGATGTCCCGCGGCTAGTCGCTCCGGGATCGAAGAAGAGCGGGGCTTCCGGGGACTCCCTGATCGGGACGCGAATTTCCTCCAGCGCGGAAATTCGCTCCTGTGCTCGCTCCGCTCTCCTCTCCCTCCGGTCGAGGAACCATGCCCGCTTCGCTGCGCTGGCCCTCTCAGGGAGCCCCCTCGCGCCCCGAAAGCCAAGGACCCCCACGCCCACGATTGTGCCATAATCGTTTGCGAATCTTGCGGTGGACATCCTCGTCCGCACGACGGGCCATCGCTCCTCGGGCTTCGGGCGGAGCGTTTTTTTCTGTACGGGGAACCAGTATCGCCGGTTCCCCCCGAAGCGGACCCCCCTCCACTCCAGGCGCTCATCAGTTGTGGTTGATTTGAGAAGAAAATCCTGCGCGAAAAGCCATGACCGATCGGGGACGGATTCGCTCCTGTCGGGCTCAAGCCGCTTCCGCTAACCGTCCCCGATCGGCCAACCGGAGCGCGGCTTGCCGGGCGGACGACTTGGCCGAAGACATCGGGACGCTCTCAACACTCGCTTTATTTCTCTACCTCTCCTTCCTCCCCTATACTCGGGGAGGACTGCCGGTAAGCGTCCCTCGACTGCAGAACGGTCCCCGGGGTCGGGGGTGAGATGCAGCGAATCGACCAAGGATGTCCGCGGCAGGATTTGCGCACGGTTACATAGAAAATTGAAGCGTCGGGGCTGAGAAATGGGGCGCGAGGGGGAGAGGGTCCGGCGGCCATCTTGAGGCGAGCGGGCATGGATTCCCGGCCGCAGGCCGGGAAGAGCGAGCCGAAAGTCGAGCCGGTTTACTCGCCGGGGAAACCGGCGTGCCGCAGGATCCTCTCCCCCGGGAGCCCCGGTCTTTCGTCGCATAGCCTCCTTTGATTTTGGCGCGGCGGCGAATATAATCGTCCCCGATCCCGACGAGGAGGTCCATCATGACGATCCGTCCATCGCTCCGCTTCTCGATCGCCGCACTTTTATTCGCCGTCCTGACTCCCGCCCTCGGCCCGGCCCAGACGGCGTCCACCCCGGGCCCCGCGCCGTTCAAGATGGCGATCGACAACATCATGCGCGGGAACGACCTTGTCGGGACGGAGCCGTCCGGGATCGGCTGGTCGGCCGAGGGGTCCCGTCTCTATTTCCGTTGGAAAAAACCGGCGGAGAAGCAGGCGGAGCTTTATTTCATCACCAAGCTCGACCTCATCCCGCGGAAAACGACGCCCGAGGAGATGCAGAAGCTTCCCATGCTTCCGACGGGCGGGGCCCGCGGAGGAGGATTCGGCATGTTCGGGGGCGGGGGCATGGAGCTGTCCAAAGACCGGAAGCGCGCCCTGGTCAACCAGGGAGGCGATATCGGCCTCTTGGACCTGTCGACGGGCAAAACGACCCCGATCGTCACGACCGACGCCCGGGAATCGAATGTCAAATTCGCCGGGGGCGAAACGAAGATCGCTTACACGAGCGAGGACAACCTCTATCTTTACTCCCTCGCGGACCGGAGCCTGCGCCAGATGACGTCCTTCAGCCGGCGGACGTCCGCACCCGCGGCGCCGGCGCGGAAGCCCGACGAGACCGGCAAATGGTACACCGACCAGCAAACCGAGCTCTTCCAGCAGTTCAAGCAGGGCTTGGACCGCGGGGGCGCGCGGGGCGAAGGGATGATGATGGGCCAGCGGGGTGGGGGCGCTCTCCCCGCGCCCGCCTCGAGGCGGCGCCCCTTCGTCCTCGAGAGCAATCAATCCGTCCAGGGACTCGATCTCTCTCCCGACGAAAAATTCGCCCTCTTCGTCATCTCCGAACCCAATCCGAACGAGCGCGGGACGATCGTCCCGAGCTACGTCACCCGGTCCGGCTTCACCGAGGACATCAACAGCCGGGCCAAAGCCGGATATCCGTCGCGGACGGCCCGGGCAGGCGTCATGGACACGGCCACGGGCGAAGTGAAATGGATCGACTACAGCCAGCCCGGACGGACCGTCCTTCCCGGCGCCACGTTCTGGTCGCCGGACGGGAAGACCTGCCTCGTTTCCGCGAGGGCCGACGACCGGAAGGACGCCTGGCTGATGGCCCTCGACCCGGCAGCTGGGAAGACGGCCGTCATCGAACAAGTCCATGACGACGCTTGGGTCGGCGACCTGGGGTTGACGGACATCTTCTGGTGGCCCGACAGCCTGAGCGTTTCCTACATCTCCGAAAAAGATGGCTTTGCCCATCTCTACAAAGCCTCGACCGACGGGACGAAGAAAACCCAGCTCACCTCGGGAAAATTCGAGGTCCGCGACGTCCAGCTTTCCCGGGACGGAAAGACGGTCTATCTGACGACGAGCGAAGCCCATCCGGGCGAAACCCAGTTCTATTCCATGCCGGCCGCGGGCGGCCCGCGGACGAAGATCTCGAGCCTTCCGGGACTGAACCAGTTCTTCCTCGCTCCCGACGAAACGATGCTCGCCTTTCTCCACTCCGAGACGACGAAGCCCGCCGAGCTCTTTATCCAGCCGAACAAGCCCGGCGCCGCGGCCAAAGCCCTGACGCTCTCCACGACGGACGAGTTCCGCTCCTATTCCTGGATGGCCCCCGAGGTCCTGAGCTTCAAAGCCCGGGACGGGGCGGACGTCTATGCCCGGCTGTTCATCCCGAAAACCCCGCACCCGAAGCACCCGGCGGCCATCTTCATCCACGGGGCGGGTTATCTTCAGAACGCCCACAAGGGCTGGAGCACATACTTCCGCGAATACATGTTCCACAATTTCCTCGCCGACGCGGGCTACGTCGTCATGGATGCCGATTACCGCGGAAGCTCGGGCTACGGCCGCGATTGCCGGACGGGGATCTATCGCGACATGGGCGGCAAGGACCTCGACGACGTCGTCGACGCGGCCCGGTATCTCGTCAAGAACTGCGGCGTGGACGCCTCGCGGATCGGCTGCTACGGCGGGAGCTACGGCGGCTTCCTGACCCTGATGGCGATGTTCCGGACGCCGGAGGTGTTCAGGGCCGGCGCAGCGCTCCGGCCCGTCACGGACTGGGCCGCCTACAGCTTCGGGTACACGGTCGACATCCTCAACCTCCCCCAGAAGGATCCCGAAGCCTACAAGCACAGCTCTCCGATCTACTACGCCGAAGGCCTCAAGGGGGCCCTGCTCATCTGCCACGGCGTCGTGGACACCAACGTCCACTTCCAGGACACGGTCCGGCTGGTCCAGCGCCTGATCGAGCTCGGAAAGGACAATTGGGAGGTGGCGATGTTCCCCGTCGAGAACCACAGCTTCGTCAACGCGACCTCCTGGACGGACGAGTACAAGAGGATCTTCAAGCTGTTCGAGACGAATTTGAAGTATAATTGAGCCCGATGAATCCGGTCCTGTCGATCGACGCGCTGGAGAAAGCGTTCTCGACGGGCTTCATCCCCCGCCGGAAGGACATCCTCCGGGGTATCTCCCTCTCGGTCGGCGAAGGCGAGATCTTCGGCTACCTCGGGCCGAACGGGGCGGGAAAGACGACGACGATCAAGTGCGTCCTCGGCCTGATCTTTCCCGACGCCGGAAAGATCCGTCTCTTCGGCCGCGATCATCTTGACCCTCGGGCCAAGGAGCGGCTCGGCTTCCTGCCCGAGAACCCCTACTTCTACGACTACCTGACCGGCCGCGAATTCCTCGATTTCTACGGCCAGCTCTTCTCCATCCCGAAATCCGAGCGGGCGGCCTCCATCGCCCGGCTCCTCGAGCTCGTAGATATGGAGCGGGCGGCCGACCTGCCCCTGCGCAAGTTCTCCCGGGGCATGCTCCAGAGGATCGGACTGGCCCAGGCGCTGATCAACAAGCCCGCGCTCGTCATCCTCGACGAGCCCCTCGGCGGGCTCGATCCGCTCGGACGGAAGGAGATCCGGGACATCATCCTCCGCCTCCGGGACGAGGGCAAGACCGTCTTTCTCTCCTCGCACATCCTCCAGGACATCGAGATGATCTGCGACCGGGTGGCCATCATCGTCAGCGGCCGCATCCTCAGCCAGGGAAGGCTGGCGGACCTCGTCTCGGAGACCGTCCTGTTCACCGAGATCACGATCTCCGGGGTCGACGACGCAGACCTGGCCGCCTTCGGCGAGAGCCTCTCGACCCAGGCCGGCCGGACCCTCCTCAAGGTCTGCGACGAGCTGAACATCGAGGCCGTTCTGGACCTCGTCCGGGCCAAGGGCGGCAAGGTCCATTCCCTCATCCCCCGGACCCGGACCCTCGAGGACATCTTCGTCGACATGGTGAAGCCGCAATGACGATCACCGTCATCGCCCGCAACACCTTCAAGGAAGCCGTCCGGGACCGCGTCCTCTACCTCCTTCTCTTCTTCGCCGCAGTGTCCATCCTCTTCGCCCGGGTCCTCGCCCTCCTCACGGTCGGGGACCGGGTCAAGATCATCGAAGATGTCGGGCTGGCCTCGATCTCGCTCTTCGGCGCCCTGATGGCTATCCTCATCGGGACCGGGCTCGTGTACAAGGAGATCGAGAAGCGGACGATCTTCACCCTTCTGGCCAAGCCCCTCCGCCGCCACGAGTTCCTGCTCGGGAAATTCCTGGGGCTCGTCCTGACCCTGGCCGTCCTGCTCGCGGCGATGAGTCTCATCTTCCTGGCCCTCGTTCTCGCCCATACGGGGACGCTCGAATGGAACCTCCTCCTGGCCGTCGTCTACATCTTCTTCGAGCTGGTCCTCATCACCGCCGTGGCCATCCTCTTCTCCTCGTTCTCGACGCCGATCTTGAGCTCGCTGTTCGCCCTGGCCTTCTATCTCATCGGCCATTTTTCCTGGAGCCTGGAGACGCTTCTCAAGAAGCTCCCGTCCGGGGCGACCCGGACGTTCCTCCGCTTCGTCTACACCCTCCTTCCCGACCTGGAGAATTTCAACATCAGGTCGGAGGTCGTCCATCAGCTCCCCGTCGCCGGGGCCCACCTGCTCTATTCGGCCGCGTACGGTCTCGTGTACGCGGCCTTCATCCTCGGCTTGGCCATCGTCATTTTCCGGCGGCGCGACTTCATCTGATCCATGAAAAGAACGCTCGCCTCGGCCCTGGCCCTCTGCCTTCTCGCCGGAGGCTTCATGGGTTTGAAAACCCGGCTCGACCGCATCCCTCGCCGCAAGATCCCCGGCTCGAGCATCATTTACATCCCGTCCGGGAAATACCTGAAGATGGCCACCTTCGGCTATTCCAGCGTCCTGGCCGACATCATTTACATCTGGGCCATCCAGTACTACGGCAACACGGCCATCGAGGACCGCTACACCCATCTGATACATATCTTTTCGATCATCTCCGAGCTCGATCCTTCGTACATCGATCCGTACGTGGTCGGGGCCCTGATCGCGGTCGAGGACACGCGGGATGTCGCCCTGGCCCTCAAGATCCTCGACATGGGCTTGGCCAAGAATCCCGGCCAGTGGATCTTCCCTCTCGAGGCGGGGCACTATGCCCAGCTCTACCTGAAGGACTACGCCCTGGCCAAGGAATACTACCGGAAGACGATGAACATCCCGGGCTCCCCGGCCATCGCCAGGCGGCTCTATGCGGCCTCGGCGTTCAAGGCCAACGACCTGACGGCAGCCTGGGAAACGTGGCTGGAGGTCTTTCAAGCGTCCGCGGATCCGCAGATCCGGAAGATCGCCTCGAACCATCTCTACGAGGTCAAGGCCGCCATAGACGCCGGAACCATCAGGGACGCCGTGGCCCGCTATCGGGCCAAGTCCGGCCGGAACCCGGCCGCCCTCGAGGACCTCGTCCGGTCCGGAGTCCTCGCCCGACTGCCCAAGGATTATGACGAGAAGGATTACCTCTACGACCCGGCAACGGGCCAGATCAAGACGCAGGTGGCGCCATGGAAACGTTGATTCTTGTCGCCCTGGCCGGCCTGATCTGGGGAAGCTTCCTGAACGTCGTCATCTACCGGCTCCCCCGCGGCCTGAACCTGGCCAAGCCTCCGTCGGCCTGCCCGGCCTGCGGCGCGCGGATCAAGCCCTACGACAACATCCCCGTCGTGTCCTATCTCGTCCTCGGCGGAAAATGCCGCGCCTGCGGCAAGCCCATCCCGTTCTCGTACGTCCTGGCCGAGATCCTGACGCCGCTTGCCTTTCTCATCCTTCAGTACCATTTCGGACTGACCCTCCACTTCTTCGCCTCGGCCCTCTTCACGAGCGCCCTCATCGTCCTCGCCTTTATCGATTACCGGCACAAGATCCTCCCCGATCACATCGTCTTTCCGGGGATCGCCCTGGGCCTGGTCTACGCGTTTGTCCGCCGGGACGGCCTGCGGATGGGAGACGCCCTGCTCGGGGCCCTGGCCGGGGCGGGCTTCCTCCTGCTTGTTTACGGAGCGTACTATCTCGTCCGGAAAAAGGAAGGGATGGGCCTCGGCGACGTGACCATGATGGCCATGATCGGGATCTTCCTCGGCTGGCTGCCGGCGCTCCTTACGATCATCCTCGCTTCGCTCGCGGGGGTTCTGACCGGGATCGTCATCATCATCGTCCGGAAGCGGGACATGCAGTTCCTCCTGCCCTTCGGGACGTTCCTGGCCCCGGCGGCCTTCGTCTCCTTAGTCTGGGGGAACGCGCTGATTCTGGGTTATCTGTCCCTGTTCCGTTAATATTCCTGCCAGTCCTTGACTTCGTATTTTGAATTGGCCGTCCCGTATTTCGACCAAGACGCGAGGGACTCGTCGTAGTGGATCCCGGCGTTGGACGACATGGAGATGATGTTGCAGACGATCGAACCGAAGAGATCGGAGTTGGCCGAGTAGTCGATGGTCGCCTCGGGAACGTACATCACGCCGTAAAAATGCGTGTTCGACCTCCAGTACAGCATGTGGAAGTCTCCTGTCCCCAGGATGGCCAGAGCCCTGGGGTCATGGCTGACGTTGGAAATCGTGGAATTGCTGGCGACGCTGAAAACGCCGTTGCCCATGACGATCTCGAGGGTCGAGCCCTCGCTGATCTCCAGGATGGAGTTGCTGCTCATGGTGAAGTTGCCGTTGACATAGATCGTGACATCGCCGTTGACGGTCAGCTTCGTATTGTCCTCGAGGGAGAAGGAGGAAAACGTCGCGCTTTGGGTCAGCGTCGCGTTCTGGGTTCCGTTGGCGACAGTGTAGGCGCCCATGGACGGGAGGAACGGCGGCTCGATGGCCGGGATGAGCTTCGGCTCGTCGAGGGCCCTCTGCGCGCCGGTGATCTGGGCATTGTTGGCCAGGCGGATGACCTCGGCGGGATCGCTGGCGTATCCCGTCGCCGCATCGCCGTAGACGGTCGTGTTGTTCAGCAGGACGACGTCCCAGCGATGGTCCGCGTTCGTGCCGACGTCCCCGAGAAGCCGGCGGGTCAAAGGATCGTAGGGACCGTCCAGGGAATTATAGCTGTCGACGTAGGCGTTCCCGTGGAAATCGAATCCCTCGTCTCCGAACACCCCGAAGTCGAAGTACGACTTGATTCCGTGCTTCAGCCGGACCCGGATCCTCCGTTCGAAGCTCAGATCACCGTTCCACGGGACCGTCCCCACGGCGATGATGATCGGAGTGTCCGCGGCCGGATTATGGACTTCGATGTCGATATCCCCGGCGATCTCGCCGTTGGCGGCCTGGACCGAAGGCAGGGACAGCGTCCGGGCCAGGAGATTCCCGCTCCACAGGGAGATATTCCCGTAATTGAGTTCCCAGATCGCGCGCTCGATTCCCGCCTCGGCAAGGTTCGCGGCGGTCATGGACTTGAACGATTTTTCGGTGACGCGAAAGCGATTGGATAGGCTGAAGAGAAAAGGCATAACGATCGTCAGCATTAGGACCGCGACGAGGAGTGTGAAGAAGAGGGCCGCCCCGCGGTTCCAAGGCCTGGCGACCGGAAGCTTTTTCCTTTTGCTGTTCATTTAATCGCCATTTGTTTAGTCATTGGTCATGTTCATTAATTGAGCAGAGTTTAAATATATTCCGGAATAACTTGGAAGTCTATCACCTTGACGGGGGATTTTTTTTACCCCCCAGGCTATGCGTCGGGGGGGAGGAGGGGGTTAGCCGCGCCGGAAAGTCAGGCCCTGCTTTACTTGTTCCGCAGCTTGATTTCGGTGTTGAGAGATTCGGTGAAGGTCCGCAGCGCGCCGTGCCGGCGGGCCGCCAGCGCCGGCTGGACGCTCGCCGCCGTCCCGAAATTCGTGTTCAGCAGGGCCCCGCCGGAGTCGTAGTAAAGGAAGGTGAGGGAAGCCATCCCGTCTCCCAGGACGCGGGTGCGGTCGACGCGGGCGGAGATCCCGTCCAGGGCGTCCACGATCCGGAGAAGACGGTTCCCCTGAATGCGGTAGATCACGCGGTCCCAGTTCACTTCCAGATCGATGATGAGTCCGTTCGCGTCCACGGAAGGGACCTTCAGGATCAGGGTATCGGCGGAAGTGGTGTAGCTGCCCCAGGTCGCCTCGATCCCGGTCGACATCTTCACGTCCCGGGTGATCCAGGCCAGCGGGTAACGGCTTTGCTCGATGGCGTCAGCCTGGGCGCTCTCGTTGATGAAGGTCTGCTGTCCCTTCGTGTACAGGGACAAGATCGCTCCGACCATCAGCGTCAGGATGGTCATCGCGATCAGGGCCTCCAACAGGCCGAATCCGCTCCTCGCGCGCCTCATTTCTTGTCCACTCCCATCCGGGTGATGAAGGTCACGACATCCTTCCTCATCGGCAGCCCCCGGTACGTCCAGGCCACGCTGACGCTCAGCTTTCGCATATCGGCACCGGCCCCGGCTTCGACGACTCTCACGCCCTGCCCGTTGATGAGGGCGGTCATCTTGGGATCGCTGAACGAGGTGGTCAGGCTGGAAAGCGAATCGAAAGCCAGCCCCCGGATGCGCTCGATCTCGGCCTGGCAGATCTGCGTGGCGATGGCGAGCTGCTTCGACTTGGCGATGACGTTGTAGCCATAGATGAAGACGCTGATGAGCGTCATGAGGATGATCCCCAGGACGACCATGGCCATCATGAGCTCGATCAGGGTAAACCCCCGGCGGCGGGGGCCCCGGGGATTGGGCCGGGGGTCATTGCCACCGCACTCAGCCGTGGCTAATTTCCGCGGGTGAGTGCCTGATCGGCGGGACGGCCGGCCGCGCCCGCGGGCGATCGAAAGACAGTCTACAGACTTAACCATGGCTGGCTTCATTCTCGGCTCCCCCCGAGGCCCGGTCAATCACCCCCCGGGGTGAAATCCGCGGTGAATCGCGGCTCACCCCCCGGTTGAATTCGCGCATCCGATATGGTATGGATGAACCGTATGGAACAGGACGCGCACGGCGCGGGACGGATCGTCCTGGTTCTGGTCTGCCTGTTTTTTCTCGGCGTGGCCCTGTTCATCAACCTGCCGGTCATCCACCAGGGATTCCTCTTCGGCGACCAGGCGACCTACTACGCCATGGCCCAGAGCATCATCCACGACGGCGACATCGAGTACACACGGAAAGATCTCATACGATATTACGAAGACTTCAACGCCGGTCCGATGGGCGTTTTTTTGAAGCGTTCGAAAATCGAAGGCGCCGAAAGGCTCTTCTATGCCAAGAACTTCGCTTATCCGCTTTTCGTCGCTCCGTTTGTCGGGATTCTCAAGTCGAACGGCCCGCTCGTCTTTCAAGCTCTCCTCCTCGGCCTCCTCCTGTTCATGGGAACGGCCTATTTCTCCCTGGTCAACCGGACCGGAAGGTCCCTGGGCCGGGTCCTGACGTTTCTCTTCGCCTCGGTCGCCGGGGTTTACAGCCTCTGGATCGCTCCCGATTTCTTCAACCTCTCTCTCGTCTTCACCGTCCTCTTCCTCTGGCTGTACAAGATCCGGGCGGGGGAAAATCCGGCTCCCCCCGGGGAAGGAAACCGGCCGGGCCGTTTCCGCACGTTTCTTCTCTCGGGGGCCTCGGATTATGTCGCCGCCTTCATCGCCGGGATCGCCGCCTACTCCAAGCCGCCGAATGTCGCCGTCCTGGGACCCTTCGTCCTCTGGTATCTGCTGCGCCGGAAATTCGGCCGAAGCGCCCTCATCCTCGTCTTCTTCGGCCTGAGCTTCGGGATCCTGTTCGGGACGACGTACCTGATGACCTCGGAATGGAACTACCAGAGCGGGGAGCGCAAGAGCTTTTACAACGGCTTCCCTTACGAGAAGGAATCCATGACCTTCGACAGCGCCCCCGGCCAGGTCATGACGAGCGAAGGATACGCCGAGCGGTTCCTTCTCCCGGCCAAATTCGTGCCGGTCAACGTGTTCTACTATTTCTTCGGTCGGTACATGGGCATCGCCTGGTATTTCTTCCCCGCGTTCCTCTTTCTCATCCTGTTCTTCATCGGGAAGAAAACGCTCGACCGGTGGCTCATCCTGGCCGCCCTCGCCGGAGAGATCCTGATCTATGTCATCATGATGCCCGACAACTTCGGCGGCGGAGGCGGGTCGCTCGCCAACCGCTATTTCCTGTGCGTCTATCCGTTTTTTCTCTTCCTCGCCCCCGCGCAGATCAGGCGCCGCGAGCCCTATCTCGCCTGGGCGTTCGCCGCGGTTCTCATCGGACCCATCTTGATGGCCCCGCTCCAGTACTCCGCCCGTCCATCCCTGAACTCCAAGCGGTTCCCGTTCACCCTGCTCCCCGTCGAAAAGACGAACATCAACAATCTGCCGACCAACACCCATCCGCCGGCGATGCGCCAGCCGTGGTTGAACACCGCCACCCAGGAACCGTTCAAGGACCGCTTCCTGTACTTCCTGAACGACAATTACAACCCCAAGCACCCCACGGAGAACGGCTGGTGGACGCTCGGCGACCGGAAAGCGGATTTCATCCTCCGGACGTTCTTCCCGGCCAAGGAGATCGTCTTCCATCTCCTGAACAACCCGCGGTTCGACAACGAAATCGCCCTGACCGTCGAAGGGACGACCCGCCGGATCCGGCTCGGCCCCAACGAATGGGGCAAGCTCCGCTTCTCCGTCGGGGAGGGGTACAAAATCCTCGCTTCGCATCAGTACCGGATCAAGGCCAAAGCGGCCAAGGGATCGACCCCGTACTTCGAGCAGGAGACGAAAGAGGAGCGGCGCTGGCTGGGCGTGTTCTTCGAGCTCGAGGTCGTCAAGCGCTGAGCCATGTGCGGGATCTGCGGCTTCGCCACGCGCCGGGACGCCCGTCCGGTCCCCGACGACATCCTCGTCCGGATGTGCCGGACGATCATCCACCGCGGCCCCGATGACGAGGGGATCCACTCCGAGCCGGGCGTCGGCCTGGGAAACAGGCGCCTGAGCATCATCGACGTCTCCGGCGGACATCAGCCCCTCTCGAACGAGGACGGAACGATCTGGATCGCCTACAACGGCGAAGCTTACAACTACGCCGAGGTCCGTGACGAGCTCATCGGCCGCGGCCATTCCTTCGCCACGCATTCGGATACGGAGACGATCGTCCACGCCTACGAGGAATGGGGACCGGACGCCGTTCACCGCTTCCGGGGGATGTTCGCTTTCGCCCTTTGGGAGCGGGCGGGGCGGCGGTTCAGGCTGTTCCGCGACCGGGTCGGCGTCAAGCCGCTTTATTACGCACTTCTCTCCGACGGAACGCTCGTCTTCGGCTCCGAGCTCAAGGCCGTCCTCGCCTATCCCGGAGTCGAGCGCGAGATCGAACCGGAAGCTCTCGACCTCTTTCTGACCCTGGAATATATCCCGGCCCCGTACTCAATCTTCAAGGGGATTTACAAGCTTCCCGCCGGCTCATTCCTCACCTACGAGGACGGCAACATCGATATCCGCTCCTATTGGGACATCCCTCCGGCCGAAGCGGCCGGAGCGGAGAAAGCCCGGCCGCTCGCCGAGCTGACCGATGAGCTTTATGCCCTGCTCAAGGAATCGGTCAAGCTCCGGCTCGTGAGCGACGTCCCGCTCGGGGCGTTCCTGAGCGGAGGGATCGATTCCTCTGCCGTCGTGGGACTGATGCGCGAGCTCGGCGCTTCGCCCCTGAGGACCTTTTCCATCGGCTTCAAGGACGCCTCGTATAACGAGCTCGAGCACGCCCGCCGGATCGCCCGGCGGTTCGAGACCGAACACGAGGAGCTCATCATCGAGCCCCAGGCCCTCGAGCTCACCGGAAAGCTCATCCGGCATCTCGACGAGCCGCTCGGGGATTTTTCGATCTTTCCGACCTATCTCGTCTCGGAGATGGCCCGGCGCAGCGTCACCGTCGCCCTCTCGGGGGACGGCGGGGACGAGATCTTCGCCGGATACGAGCACTACCAGGCCCAACGCATCGCCCGCCGCTTCGGCGTCGCCGCCGCAGGCCGGGCGGCCCACCACCTCACCCGGCGGTTGAGGCCGGGAGAGCAGAAGAAGGGGCCGCGCAACAAGCTCCGGCGGTTCACCCAGGCCTTCGAGAACGAAGCCCGGCATCGGCACCTTCGCTGGATGATGTTCCTCTCCGCGCGGGATAAGGCGGCCCTCTACTCGGGGGATTTCAAGTCGCGGCTGGGGGGCATTCGTCCGATCGCCGATCGCGATCCGTTCCGGGAACATTACGGCCGGCTCGGCGGGTTCGACCGGACCACCGGAGAGCTCTATCTCGATTTGAAGACCTATCTCCCCGACGACATCATGGTCAAGGTCGACCGGATGAGCATGGCCGTCTCGCTCGAGGCCCGTGAGCCGCTCCTCGACCACAAGCTGGTCGAGTTCGCCTTCCGGCTGCCGGGTTCCCTTAAGCTCCACGGGCTGACGACCAAATGGATCTTCAAGAAAACTCTGGAACGCCTCCTTCCCCTGGACAACATCACCCGGAAGAAAGAGGGCTTCAGCATCCCCATCAAGCACTGGCTGCGTGTTGAGCTCCGCGATCTCGTCGAGGACCATCTGAGCGAGGCGCGGGTCCGGCGGGAAGGTTTGTTCGAGCCGGCCGAGATCCGGAGGATGATGGACGCCCATTTCGCCGGACGCGAGAACTACAGCCATCAGCTCTGGGCGCTTCTCGTCTTCGAGATCTGGAAAGAGAATTATCTGACCCGCTGAAACCCACGACGGCGCGGACGGACCATCTCGGCCGCTTCGATCGCGAAGACCGCCCCGGTCCTTACGGTCACCTTGAAACGCTCCGCGACGGGCAGGCCGGGCGCCCAGACGATCTCGTTCTTCGAACGCACGACGGGAAGGCCGTCGCGGAGATCCGCGGGGATAGCCTTGGCCCGCAGGATCTCCTTGAGCTTTTTCGATCCCGGGGCACCGAGCGGGCGGTAGCGGTCGCCGGGTTTCCGTGGGCCGATCGTAAGGGGAAAGCGGAGGGTCGAGGCGTCACAGAAGGCCCGGGTTCGGTCATCGAAGTCGGCGGGGCCGGGCTTCGCCCGGGAGCGGCGCCCCCGAAAGATCAACCCGGCCTCCCGGACGGTCAGCGCGGCTCGGCCATCCCAGGCATAAAAAAAGGGCCGCGCCGGCGAACGCCGCGTTCGTCGCCCGCGGTCGATCCGGATGCGATCCGCCTCACGGCGGAGACGCAGCCCTCCGGGAATGAGGCGGACTGCACCCTCGTCGAACGTCCGGACCGTTTCGACGTCCTCGAACGTGAACCGACGGAGATCGCCGCGGAGCTCGCCGAAAAAGGCGCGGACGACCCGCCGGCCCAAGCCGGCCGGCAAACGGGCCAATCCGGCGGCGTCGAGCTCGGCCGAGCGTGCCTCACCGCGGACAAGCCGTCGGGCCGCGCGCCGGGTCGCATCCTCCAGGGCGGCATCCTCATCCTGGATGATGCGCGCGGTCCGGCCGAGGGCGCGGACGGCGCGGGGCTCGAAGCGGCGCTCGATCAAAGGGATCAACTCCAGCCGGATCCTGTTGCGCAGGAGGCACCTGTCCCGGTTGGTTTCGTCCTCGAGGAAAGACAGCCCGCGCTCGCGGCAAAACGCCCTGATCTCGGAGCGGGTGACGCCCAGCATCGGCCGGATGAGGCGTTTGCCCACGGAGGGGAAGATCCCCGACAAGCCGCGGGGCCCGCTGCCCCGGAGAAGGCGCATCAGGAGCGTCTCGGCCTGGTCGTTGAGCGTGTGGCCTGTGGCGATGACGTCCGCGTTCAGCCGGAGGGCCGTCCGGTCGAGGAACGCGTAGCGGAGCTCGCGGGCGGCTTCCTCGAGATTCATCTTTCGCCGGGCGGCATAGGCCCGAACGTCCCGACGGCCGACCGCGATCGGAAGATCCAGGGCGCGAGAGGCTCGGCGGACGAATCGCTCGTCCGAATCCGCCGCGGCCCGAAGACGGTGATTGAAGTGGGCCACCGACAGACGGAAGGGGATCTCGTTCCGCATTTCGTGGAGGATGTGGAGGAGAGCCAGCGAGTCAGGCCCGCCGGAAACCGCGACGAGGACGAGGGAACCCGGCGGAATGAGGCTCTCCCCCAGGATCGCCGAACGGACGGTCAAAAGCGCGTCCCGGACCGGTTGGGCTTTCCGCATCGCGGGACCATTCTAGCACGGCGACCGCGGACCGGACAGACAATTTGGGGGGAACGCTGCGCGTTCCCCTCCAACGGGCGCCAGGAAACCCCGGCAGCCCTGCCCCCCTTCTCGTCCTATGCTCCGCATAGGACTGCGACCAAGGGGGCATGCCCCCTTGGAATCCCCAACGAGCGGTACGCCGGGCAAAGGCCCTGACGTATCGCCGCTCGTCGGTTGAGAAAAACGGGGGCGGCCGGCGTTTTTCCATTGTCCGAGGAATTTCGAAACGCCAGGAGGAACCCCGTGTTCGAAAAGAATCCGATCGAAGACCCCCGGCTCCCCTTCGAGACGAAAATGATCCCGACGAGCACAGGGCCCGTGGAGGTCTACATCATCCCGGACGATCAGAAGCTGGAAGTCTTGCGGCTTCTGTTTCTCTTCAACCCGATCCCGTCGCTGAACAAAACCGTCGAGGATATCCACGTCGGAAAGAAATTCAAGGTCAAGGACTTCATGGTGACGCGGGAGGACGGGATGAATATGCTCGTCAGCCCGTATTATTTCGAGGGCGGCGGAACGGTCATCGATTGGTGGTTCTGATCCGGGCTTAAGCGATCCGCCCGGAATTGACATATAGACATATTGCTGATATGCTTATATGCATGAGAACGACCTTGAATATCGATGATACTGTGATGGCGAGTCTCAAACAGGAAGCGGCTCGGAGAGGATGCACCATGTCCGAGCTCATGGAATCGGCTATCCGCAGGTTCTTGCAGGAAAAAAGGCCTCCGCTGAGCCTCCCTCCGCTGCCCGAATTCACTATAGAAGGCGCTCTCGTCGACATTTCTGACCGGGACGCGCTCTATCAGACCATGGAAGGGCGGTGATGTTCGTCATCGATACGAACGTCCTCGTTTACGCGGTCAATGCCGACTCCCCCTGCTTTACGGCCTGCCGCAACCGGATCGAGGAGTGGAGGAACCAATCCTCGGCTTGGTACCTGACATGGGGGATCGTCTATGAATTCCTGAGGGTCGCCACCCACCCCCGGATCTTCCGAAAGCCTTATCAAGCGGGGCAAGCCTGGGCGTTCATTGAGGCCCTCCTCGCTTCTCCCTCTCTTGGTTTTCTCGTTCCCACGGACAGGCATCCGGCCGTCGCGGCCGAGGTCGTCGCCCAATTGCCTCTTTTGAGCGGCAACCTCCTCCTCGACGCCCAGACGGCGGTGTTGATGAAAGAGCACGGGATCCGGCGGATCTATACACGCGACACGGATTTCCACCGCTTTTCGTTTCTCGAGGTGGTGGATCCGACGGGATAAAAGGGCGGATTATCGATTCGTCCCGATCCTCCGGCCTTTCAGCGGGCCAGGAAGAAGATCAGACGGAATAACCCTCCTTAGGCTTGACAACAAAGGATGGGGACAGTATTATAGTTTGTGATACAAACTAGTTTATAGGAGATAATGATATGAAAAGCGAAATCGAGAAGATCGAGAAGCGGCCCATCCAATACTGGTATGAAGACGGGCTCAACGAATTGGCTTTCGGCGCGATCGACCTTTGCGCAGGCGCTTACTTTTGGCTCCGGACCCGGATTCCTCAGGGATCGGCGTGGCATGTCCTTTGGGCCATAGGGATGTTTCCTCTCCTTTACGTCGGAATCCACCTTCTCAACAATATGGTCAAAACGCTCAAACAAAATTTGACCTATTCGCGCACGGGATTCGTCTCCTTTCGGCGTCCCCAAGGCTGGAGAAAGTGGTTCTCGATCCGAGGCGCGATCTTCGGGGCCGGCTGGGCTCTCGTCTATGGATTCCTGAGGTCGGACGCGTTCCCGAGCGTGAACACGGCCGCCTGGATCCCGCTCGTGACCGGCTTGATCTTCGCCGGTGCGTTCATTTGGGCCGGAATGAAAACGGGGATCTTCCGGCTTTTGGTCACCGCCGTGATCTCCGCCCTGGCGGGAGTCGGTCTATTCCTGGCCGGCCTGCCCGAGATGGCCGCCCTTGGAGCTTTTTGGGGAATCCTGGGTGTGAGCTTTTGTCTTTCCGGGGCATTCGCACTTCTCCGATATCTCCGTCGGCATCCGTCTTCCGGAGCGGACCCCTCATGAGCGGGGGAAGCTTGACGATCGAGGGCATCGACCGGATGATCCATGAGCCGGCGCGGCTCATCATCATGACGATCTTGAACGCCGTCGAAAGCGCCGATTTCCTCTATCTCCAGCGGGAAACGGGCTTGACGAAGGGAAATCTTTCCGCCCATTTAGCCAAGCTGGAAGCCGCGGAATACGTCTCCATCGAGAAGACCTATAAAGGGAAGATCCCATTGACGATCTGCCGATTGACCGAAGCCGGACGGGACGCATTCGGGCGCTACCGCGCCCAGTGGGAAAATATAATGAAGAAAGGGCGGGCGGGGAGGAAATGAGGAAGGGGGATTTGACGGCGTCGAAGAGCCCAGGACGCTTCCTGTTTTTTTGTGTTTCTTACCCACCCTACCCTCCCTACAATAGGGAGGGATATGTCAGCGGGAGAAGAGCCGAGCCCAAAACGCTTCCATATTTTCTGTTTTTCTTACCCACCCTACCCTCCCTACAATAGGGAGGGAATCGTCAGCAAAGAGCCCAAAACGCTTCCTGTTTTTTTGTGTTTCTTACCCACCCTATCCTCCCTACAATAGGGAGGGAATCGTCAGCGTTTTGGGAAAGGTGTGGCGGAGGAGGGATTTGAACCCCCGACACTGCGGATATGAGCCGCATGCTCTGACCGACTGAGCTACTCCGCCGGAAGTGGGCTCATTTTAAGGGAATCCCCCGGTGAAGTCAACGCGGGCCCGCGCTGGGCGCTCGCCTCCTGCCGAGCTTGATTTTCCCCCGTAGTTCGAGCATCTTATTGATAATAAAATGAGAACATGGAAGCTCAAAAAGGGGTCCTCGTTCGCGGCGATGATCGTTTTCTGCGCCTCGCTCTCCTCGGCAGGCCCGGGCCGCGCGCCGGCATCGGAATCCGGACCGATCCTCAGGATCCTGACCCTCAACGTCTGGTCGGGACTCGATTACATCGGGACTCTCTCCGCCGGAGACTATGAGCCGCCGGGGCGGCGGGCCGCCCGTTTCGCCGAGCTCGTCCGGCAGACCCGAGAGTTCGACCCGGACGTGATCCTGCTCCAGGAGGTCAATCCCGCGGGCCGGTTCGCCCGGCGCCTGGCTTCCGCCCTCGGCTTTGATTTCGTCCGGGACGTCTATTTGAGCGGGATCAAGATCGGCCCGCTCGGCATTCCCACGAACCTCCGGGAAGGGAACGCCACTCTGGCCCGGCCGGGGCTCGGCTTGAAAAAAGCCGCAAGCTGGCGGCATTCGGGCGGATTTGGGTTTGCCGGAAGCTTCCTCTCCTTCCACTTCGACGAGATCGTCGGCTCGCTCGTCGCCCGGATCACGGTCCAGGGACTTCCCCTTTATCTCGTGAACGTCCATCTTCACGCCTCGCCGTCGCCCGATGCCGGACTCGAAACGCGCTTCCGCGGCCTCCTTGCGGACGGGACCCAGACCGAAGAATCCTTCCGCGAGGGCATGGACGCCTGGAAATCGGGGATCGAGCGCCGCGCGGCTGAATCCCGTGACCTTCTGGCACGGATCAGGAAGCTCGGCCCCGGGATTCCGGTGATCGTCGCCGGCGATTTCAACGCCCCTCCCGAAGCGGCCGAGATCGCGTCGTTCCGCGATGGCGGGCCGTTCTTGGACGCGGGCCCGGCCGGCGCGTTCATCACCTGGGATCCCGCCCGCAATCCGAATATCGCCTTTTCAACCGCGCTCCGCGACGCCCGCGGGAAGTCACGCTCCGGAGCGGACCTCCTCGGCGCTCTCGACAGCGCCATCACCCGGCGCCTCGATTACGTTTTCCTCGGCCCGCCGTTCGGTCGGGAAGACATCCTCTCCTCCCGGATCGTCCTCGACACCGGCCCCGGCGGCGTCCCTCCGTCCGACCATTTCGGGGTCCTCGCCGAGATCGACCTGGGCCGGCTCATCCGTCGTTAGCGCCCTCATGTCGACCGGCCGCGAAATCCTGACCGCCATCGCCCGCGACAAGCGCTGCCCCGAACGCATGGGGCTCTTCGAATGGTTCTGGCAGGACACCCGGGCCGCGTGGGAGGGGCAGGGGCTCCCGCCCGGGACGGACCTCGTCGATTATTTCGGCCACGACGTCCGGGAGATCCAGGGCTCGATGTTCCGGACGACCGGCCTTCCGATCGACGACATCGTCGTGGACGAGGACGCCGAGACGGTCATCAAGAAGAACGGCTGGGGAGCCCTCCACCGCGAATGGAAATCCAAGCCGGGCGTTCCCGAGCACATCGGTTTCGAGCTCACCGACGCCTCCGTCTGGAGAGCCAAATACCGCGAACGGCTGCTCGGCCTCGACCGCGGCCGGTTCCCCGATTGGGACGGCCTCGTCGCCGCTTATCGGGCGGGGAAGGCTTCGGATAAGTTCTGCGTTTATCAGCAGATGCTCGTCGTCGAGATCATGCGGCGGGCCATGGGAGACGTCGTCTTCCTCGAAGCCATGGTCCTCGACCCGGAGTGGATCCACGATTTCTGCAGCGTCATGACGGACAACATCCTCCTCCACCTCGACCACATGATCCGCGAGATCGGCCGCCCCGACGGCGTCTGGACGTACGACGACATGGGCTACACCCGCGCGCCCTTTTTCTCCCCGGCCATGTACCGGGAGTTCATCTTCCCCTATCACAAGCGGGTCGGCGACTTCTGCCATGACCACGGCCTGCCGTTCATCCTCCACGCCTGCGGCGCGATCCGGCCGTTCCTCCCGGATCTCGTCGCGGCCGGGGTGGACATGCTCCATCCGCTCGAGGCCAAGGCCGGGCAGCACGTCGCCGAGTTCGCCGCGGCCGTCCGGGCCATGGGCCGGGAGATCGCTTTCGCCGGGAACATGGACATCCGGGCCTTCATGTCGAACGACCCGGACGTCCTGGAAAGAGAGATCGTTCCGAAGATGCGGACGATCCGGGAGAAGAGGATCCCCTACGTCTTCATGAGCGACCACTCCATCCCGGGCGCGGTCAGGCTGAAGACGTATGAACGGGCGCTCGCCCTGTTCCGGGCGAACGCGGCTTATTGAAATCCGCTAGCGGCGGATCCGCTCGAAGCCGCCGACGCACACGAACTCGAGCCGCTCCTTTTTCTCGACCTCGTCGAGAAGGAGGTTCAGGCCGAGCGTGTCGCTCGAGATGTGTCCGGCGACGACGGCGTTCAGGTTCGCCTTCTTCGCGTTGGCCAGATGGTCTTCGGAAAAATGCATCCCGACGAGAGTGCTGATCCCGCCGGCGGCGACCTTGTCGAAGATGTCCTTCGAGCCCTCGGTCCCGCCGGTCATATCGACGAAGATCTTTCCGCAGGAATTCCCCTCCGCGCCGCTGACGATCTTGACCGGGACCTGCTGCTTGGCCGCGCGATCGTATTCGGGGATGGATTTCAGGATCGAGACCAGGTCTTTGAGCGTGGCGGGCTTCTTCCGGGCGAACAGCGCCGTCAGATGCTGGACGACGCAGTTGTCCGCCGGCGTGTGGAGACAGACGAGGGGGATGGCCAGGACGCGGGCGACATCGACCTCGCGCATATGGTTGATCGGGAGGAGGCGCCGCTCGATCTCGCCGATCCGCTTCTCCATGAGCTGTTCGGCCACGCTGACCGTGACGCCGTATTTGGCCAGGAGGGCCGCTTGGAGCCGCATCACGTCGTGAAGCTGGGCCTGGGCGGCGCCCATCGGATGGTGGGACAGGACGAGGTCGATCTTCGCGCCCTGGTCGCGGTTCAGGAGATAGGCGAGGAGGATCTCGCCGACCCCGATGTCGATCCCGGCCAGGACCTTCCGGATCACTGCCGATTTGTCGCCGCAGAGGATGCGGGAATCGGCGAAGGGATTGGAGAGCCTGTCCCGATCGAAATTCACCTGGTCTTCGCGCTTGAGGCCGTTGAACTTTTCGTTCTCGGCCGCGAGCAACCGGGTGATCGCCGCCCGGCTGCGCTGGTCCCGGTCGATCCCGGTTTTAACGGCCTGACTGAAGAGATGTTCGAGCTTCATCCGAGCCTCCTCCCGCCGGACGGCCAGGCGTTCCGGCCGTACCCCATTTTACCAGAGAGGGCCTCCCGCGCGCCTTAAAAAATATTTGCATTTTGGCCCCTCCCCTTTTATATTGACCCCAAGATAGGGACGCAAGGATGTTGAACGAGGATCCGATTCCATCGATCGGCCGGACGTCCAGCCGCCCGATTCTATCCCTGGAAGGAGGTCTCCCATGTCGAACTCAGCACAGGGAGGACGGAGGACCGCTTCCGTGCTCCTGGGCGCCGTCGTCCTTTTCGGCTTGAGCGTCGTCGCCGCGCCCGCTCAGAACACCGCGGCCGGGGCGGCCGCCGCAGGCTTGAGGCCGTTTCTCAGCTCCATCCCGGAAGGCCGGGAAGCGGACTTCGGGTTCGCGACGCGGGGAGAATTCGAGCTCGCCACCCTCGGGTCCCCCTATGAGCTGGTCTCGATCCTTCCCCACGACCTGGCCACGGCTTCGGCCGTGAGACCGGACATCCTCGTGCCGATGGACACCTTCCGTTTCCCGGTGCTGTGCAAGGGGAAGATCCGCGCCCTCTTGACCGTCGCCCGCGTCGAGGGCGAATGGAAAGCCGTCGACTTCGGGGCCGCCGGGCTGGCGGCCGCGGTAGAGCGATTCGAGGAGAATGTGCCCAGCCCGGGGGAAGGGGCGCGAAAGCTCCTTCTCCGCCTTTACCAGCTCAAGATCGATTTCGCCGGTTTCCTGCCGCGGGACCGGGGTCCGGAGGACGGGCTCTTCGTTCCCCTTCCTTCGGCCCTGGCGGCGATCGGCGCCGGGCCGCAGGAGATCATCCTCTACACTTTCCCCGAGACATTGAAGATCGTCCGCGACAAGTTCGCCGGATTGCCTGAATCCCTGAGGGGCGAGGTCAAGAAAGGAGGGATCCGGTGAGCGCCCGGCGGAACGGCCGCTTCTGGGGCCCGGCCGGCGTCGCCTTCGTCCTCCTCCTCTCTTCCTCCGCGTTCGCCAAGGTCCTCCCCATCCAGCTCGTCACCCAGGAGAAGGACCAATGGTGTTGGGCGGCGACCTCCAAATGCATCATCAATTACTACGGGACGGCGGTCAACCAATGTCAGATCGCCGAATTCACCCGGACCCACAATAACTGGCGCGACTTCGGTCCCGTGAACTGCTGCACGGATCCCAACCAGGGCTGCAACTATTGGAACTATCTCGTCGGCGGCGGGGGCTCCATCCAGGACATCCTGTCCAACTGGGGGCTCTCGAGCTCGATCTGGTACAGGGAGATGTACCAGAGCGAAGTCTCGAATTTCATCACCAACAACCGGCCGTTCGTCATCCGCTGGGGGTGGACGTCGGGCGGAGGGCATTTCCTCGTCGGATACGGGCATGAAGACAGCAACCTGTACTACATGGATCCCTGGTATGGCGAGGGATTCAAGGTCGCCTCCTACAGCTGGGTGGTCAGCGGCGCGGATCACACCTGGACGCACGGCGCGGGCCTGAACACGCCGTATGTCGTGGTCAACCGCACGCTGACCCTCCAGTCCGGGACGGGCGGAACGACAACTCCGGCGCCGGGCACCTACGTCCATCAGTCGGGGACGAGCGTGACGGTCACCGCCGTCCCGGGCATCTGGAATATTTTCAACGGATGGACGGGATCGCTGACGAGCTCATCCAATCCGCTCACGTTCGTGCTCAGCACGGACATGACCCTGACGGCCAACTATCGGACCATCGAGGCGCCCTCCAATCTCAGCGGGCAAAAAGTCCTCAACCGCTCGCTCTCCCAAGCCGAATACATCAACGTCCTGACCTGGGAGGCCAACACCAAGAACTCCGGGCTCGACGTCGTCGGATATCGGGTCTATCTTGTCGGCGCAAGTTCGCGGGACCTGATCGGAGAAACCGACGCGGACACGCGCACCCTCCAGCACCGGGGCGTCACGCGCAAGGGGGAATACCTCTACGATGTGGTCGCGGCCCTCGGCAGCGGCCGGGAAGGCAAACCCGCCAGCGTCATCGTCGATTGACTCGGGAAGGAGCGGCGTAAATGAAAAGAAGAATCCTCGTTGTTCTGTTCCTCGGGTGCCTGGCCCTCCCGGCGGCCGGGACGGCCTCGTTCGGGATCAAGGTGTCCTATTTCATGCCGAGCGAGCAAGTTTTCAAGGATATCTATGGCTCGGGCCCGATGTTCGGCGGTGAATTCGGGTTCAGTCTCAGCGATCGGGTCGGGCTCTGGGCCGACGGCCAGTATTATTCCGGAACTGGGAAGTTGACGTACACGAAAGAGGAGACGAAGCTGACTCTCGTCCCGATCGGAGCGGGAGTGCGGGTGGACCTGCTGACCAAGGGGGCGGCTCGGCCATATGTCGGGGCGGGAGTCCGCTGCTACATCTATAAGGAAACCAACGTGATCGGGACGGCCGAGGCGAATGGGGTCGGATTCGTGGGCCTCGTTGGGGTGAATCTGCGGCTCGCCAAGGGCATCATCCTGGACCTTCGGGCGGCTTACTCCTCCTGCAGCCTGACCCCGGCCGACTTCAAGATCAACGTCGGCGGGATCGAGCTCGGCGGCGGACTCGCAGTCGAATTCTGAGCCGGCCGGACCCCCGGTCTCGCCCGCGGCGGCTTCAGGACCCTGTCGCGGCTTGTTTCCCCGACCAGAGCGTATTGACGACTTTGATCAGGATGAGTCCGCTCACGACGAACACGGCGAAGAGGATGCCGGCATACGTCCAGCGCCCGTAGAGGATATTTCCGATCGTGAATAGGGAGGACCAGATCGTGGCGACGCCGGACGTCCAGCCGATGAGGGCCAGGGGGATGTTCTCGTGCGTCCCGCGCGCCTCCGCCTCCGTCACGCCCGCTTCCTTGCGGACGGCTTTCCACCCCGGGCCGAAGGGGCGGGTCTTCTTGTAGAAATCGATCAGCGTCTTCCGGTCGGTCGGCTTGGCCAGGTAAGCGGTGAGCAGCCAGGTGACCGTGGTGAATGCGATGGTGATCATCAGGGCGTAGTGGATCGGGACGGCGACGCCCATGCGGCGGAGGATGAGAAGACCGATCGAAACCGCGAAGGAGCTGATCATGGCGTTCACTTCGCACCAGGCGTTGACCCGCCACCAGAACCACCGGACGAGGTAGAGCAGGCCCGTTCCGGCTCCCACCTGCAGGATGATGTCGAAGCTGTCCTTGGCCGTCTCCAGCACGAAGACGAGGAGCGAGGCGCTGAGGAACAGGCCCACCGTGGCGATCCGGCCCGCCAGGACGTAGTGTTTCTCCGAGGCGTCTCGCTTGAGGAAGCGGCGGTAGAAATCGTGAACGAGGTAGGACGCGCCCCAGTTGAGGTGGGTCAGGATGGTCGAGGAGTTGGCCGCGATCAGGCCGCCGACCATGAGGCCGATGAAACCCACGGGGAGGAACTTGAGCATGGCCGGATAGGCGATGTCGTGCCCGAGCAGGCGCGGGTCGAGCCCGGGAAAAGCCTTCTGGATGTCGGCGAGCTCCGGATAGACGATGATCGAGCACAACCCGACGAGGATCCACGGCCAGGGCCGGAGGACGTAGTGGGCGAGGTTGAAGAAAAGGACCGACCCGAGCGCGTCCTTCTCCGATTTCGAGGCCAGCATGCGCTGGGCGATGTAGCTTCCGCCTCCCGGCTCCGCGCCGGGATACCAGACCGCCCACCACTGGACGGCGATGGGCATGATGAACACGGCCAGGGCGATGTCCCAATGATTCTTGAAGTCGGGCAGGATGTTGAGGTAATTGATCCCTCCTGCCTGGGCCTTGGCCGTGAGCGTCGAAACCATGGTCTGGAGGCCCCCGACATGCTTCACCGCGAAATACGCCGCGGCCGTGACCGCGGTCATCTTGATGAAGAACTGGACCATGTCGATGACCAGGACTCCCCAGAGGCCTGAGACGGCGGCGAAGGCCACGTTCAAGACGAAGATGAAGAGCAGGGTCTGCCAGCGCGGCATTCCGAATAGGACATTGGCGATCTTGCAGGCCGCGAGGTTGACCGTGGCCATGATGATGCAATTGAAGAAGAATCCGAGGTAGACCGAGCGGAAGCCGCGGACGACCCCGGCCGCCTTGCCCGAGTAGCGGAGCTCGTAGAATTCCAGATCGGTCATGACCCCGGAGCGCCGCCACAGCCGGGAATAGAAGAACACCGTGGCCACCCCGGTGAGGGTGAAGGCCCACCAGACCCAGTTGCCCGCGACTCCGTTGCGCCTGACGATGTCGGTGACGAGGTTCGGCGTATCGCTCGAGAAAGTCGTCGCGACCATGGACAGCCCGGCCAGCCACCACGGCACGGCCCGTCCCGAGGCGAAGAATTCGGTCGTGCTCTTGCCCGCCCGCTTGCCGTAGAACAATGCCGGGACGAAGCAGACGAGCAGGCTGGCCAGGACGATGATCCAATCGATGGGGCGAAGATGCATGGGTCCGTCCTTATCTCAAGATGTCCAGGATCTCGCGGGCGGGAGGGGATGCGGCTTTCATGACTTGGGCGGCCTCGGCCGACCGCCCCAGCTTGCGGAGGGCCAGGGCGCCGATATAGGCCCCGGGACCGCGGCTCTCAAGGTGGGCTAGCGTGTAGTCGGCGACCGCCCGAACGGCTTTTTCTTCTTTGTCGCGGTCGCCGAGCCGGCCGTAGGCCAGGGCGGCGAGATAATCGGCCAAGCGGTCGTCGGGCTCGAAGGGCCGGCCGGTCCCGAGCTTCTCGGGATACTCCTTCGTCCGCTCGAACTCCCGCGCCGCGCCGGACCAGTCCGCCTTCCGCATGGCCTTGAGCCCGAGCTGGAGATGCGTCCGGGCGAAGAGGGAGTGGATCTCGCTGGCGCCCTCGAACGGAAGGGCCTCGACGGTATCCAGGACCGCGGCCGCTTCTTCAACCCGGTCCGACACCATGGCCGACTTGACGAGATCGACCAGGATCGGGGTCTCTTTGGGGAAAGCCGAGGCGGCTTCGCGGGCCGCCGTGTAAGCGTCCTCGCGCCGGCCCTGCCGGGAGAGGAAATCGATCAGGGCGTGACGGTTGCGCCAGGCGGCCGGATCGAGCCGGACGGCCCGCTCATAATCCGCCCGGGCGAGGGCCGGGTCAGTCTGCAGATCGAGCTGGGCGCGGGCGAGGAAGAGCGGGGCGAAATCGGCCGCCTCGCATTGGGCAAAGAGCCGGCGGGCTTCTTCGACCCGTCCTTTGCCCCACAGGATGAGGCCCAGGTAGTACTTCGGCTTCCAGTCGTCGGGCCGGACCGAAGCGATCCATTGATAGAGCGGGATCTCCTCTTCGCGGAAGGGGAACACCAGTCGCGGCGATAAGGCCGCGAATTTGTCGAGCCAAGCTTGACTCTTCTCGGGGCCGTCGCGCAGGGCAAAAAAAGCCATCATGGCGCAGATGGTCGGATGCTCCGGGGAGTGCTCGAGGACCGCGCGGGCGTCGTCATCGAGGTTCAGGCGCATATAGGTGAGGGCCATCTCGATATAGCTCTCGTGGGGAAGCTCGTTCCGGATGAGCGACTTGAACTTCTCGAGCGCTCGAGGCGACCGGTCGAGGAGATAGAGCTCGAAGCGGGCCAGGTGGTCGAGAGGATCGAAGTCCAGGAGCCGGCCGAGGGCGGCTCGTGCCTCGGCGGCCCGGCCGGCTTTCCGGTGGGCGGCGGCGAGGACCTCGTAGGCGCCGCTGTTGAGGGCATTGACCTCGATCGAGCGCCGGGCATACTCGACCGCCAGGTCGAAGTCCTTCTCGTTGACGGCGATCTCGGCCAGCCGCTGATAGGCGGCCGAGCGGAATTCCATGGACCGGGCGGCCCAGCCGAACGTTTCCTTGGCATCGCTTCGGGCGCCGAGCTTGCGGGCGATCGTGCCGTAGACGAAATTCGCCGCGGGATCGTACATGTCGAGCGTCAGGGCCTTGCGGGCATATTCCCGGGCGGTTTCGTCCTCCCCGCGGCGGACATAGAGCTCGGCCGTACGCGTCAGGGCCCGGATGTGGCGCGGGTCCTTGTTCAGGCAGGCCAGATACTTTTCCAGGGCCTGGTCGAAGTATCGCCCTTTTTCGGCCCGCTCCCCGGCTTGGAAGAGGCCGTCCGGAGTGGACTCGTCGACAGGCTTGAACGCGAGCGGCCGGTCCAGATCGTCCGCGGCCGGATCGCTTTCGAAGATCGCCTGCCCTCCGAGCTTGATCGAGAACGCTTGGCCGGCGGAGGGGAGAGCGAGTTCTTTTTTATAAACGGAAGCGGGAGCGAGCTTGATCCTCTCGCGGAGGAGCTCGGTTCCGCCCGTCGATACGATCAGATCATCGTCGATTTCCCGCAGGGCGAAGAGCCCGAGCTTGAGGACGCTTTCGGCCGCGTCCACGTTCAGCGCGGCCGCAGGAGTGGCCTTGGTGATCGGCCCGATGCCGCGATACGGGAACCACACTTCGCGCCAGCGGTCGGCGACCGAGGGCGGGAAGGTTTCGTGGTCGGACTGGTTGAGAAGCCGGCCCGCCTGGGGCTCGGTGTATTGGCCGTCGGTGTCGGTGAGCAGGTCCACCCAGATCTCGCCCGCCCGGGACTCGTCCCAGATCCAGACCTTGCGGCCGGGCATGTCGTCATAGAGGGACCAGTGCCCCATGCCGGCATTCTTCTCGCGGTACCAGGCGCCGTAGAAATCCGCGTATTCGCCGACTGTGAAATAGCTCTTCGAGCCGCCGAAATTGTTGTTGCGATACCAGGACAGGAGGCGTCCTTCCTCGTCCACGGGCCAGGGCCGGAGCGGAACGTTGTAGTCATGGCCGATCTGGAAGCGGCCGGGGAAGACATACTGCAGGTCTTCGGCCGTGGGGATGGCCGCGCACGACCAATAATAATAGGACTGGTGGAGAACCGTCGGGTTGTACCAGGAGCCGTTGGTCTCGAAATAAGCCTTGTCCTTGGGAAGCGTGATCGTCACGCTCCAGCGCGTCCGGGAGGGAAGATCCATAGCGCCGACGACGCAGCTCGCGCTCCCGTCGGGGTTCGTCCGGACGATGTAATCGACGGGCGTCGCCGTCGAGGGGGCGTGGCCGACGACCCCGAAGTTGAACTCGATCCCCCCCGACGTCCACGGGCCGCGCAGGGCGATCTCGCGGAATTTCAGGACATGGTTGGTATAAAGGAAATCACGGCCCGTTGACTTGTCCGTGGCCCCCCAGACCTTGCCGCCGACCTGGGGCAGGACGGCCACGGAAATATACGGATTCTCGAGCCGGACGACCGTCCAGTCCCTAGGCTCGCCCACGGCGCTGAAGCCGTTGAAGGAGAAGTAGGGATAGAGCCGGGCTCCCTGTTCCCACGCGCTCGAGCGGGCGAAGATCGGGATGGGATCGGGGTCGGAGAAAGGATAGGTCTTGATCGATTCTTTCGATTCGAGAACGGTCGCCGCGCCGCCGGCCGCGGACGGGCCGGTTCCGCAGTGCGTCGTCAGGGCGGCCAGGACGAGGGGAGCGAGAAGGAGGGCCGATAAACGGAAGGGCTTCATGGGGACGATCCTTTCATCGGACCCGTCCATCTTATTGAAAACGGGCGGTCGCGTCTACCCTTTCGGCCCATTTCCCCAGAGTCCGGATCTGTGCTATATCCTCTTCATAAAATCGACTTCGCGGAAACCGCAAGGAGGCTGATCCTATGAATAAATTCCCGATCGTTATCGGACTCTTTTTCGCATTCGCCGCGGCCTTTGCCGCCGCGCCGACCCAAGCCCCAGTCCCCCAGGGCCAGGTCCTGGAGGGATTGAAGATGACGAGCCCGATCCTCGGACGGGACGTGAGGTACAGCATCTACCTGCCGCCCGACTACGCGACATCGGTCCGCCGCTACCCTGTTGTCTATCTCCTCCACGGCCTGACCGACAACGATTCGGGCTGGATCCAGTTCGGCGAAGTCCACCTCGCCGTCGACCGGGCCATCGCCGCCCGCGAGATCCCGCCGATGATCATCGTCATGCCCGACGGAGGAGCGACCTTCTACATCAACGATTACCAGGGCAAGGTCCGCTGGGAGGACATGTTCGTCCAGGAGTTCATTCCTTATGTCGATGCCAATTACCGGACGCGTCCTCTCCGCGAGTATCGAGGCATTTCGGGCTTGTCCATGGGCGGCTGGGGCTCTCTCACCCTGTCCATGCGCCACCGCGACCTCTTCGTCGCCTGCGCCGCCTTCAGCGCCGCGGTCTGGACCGAGAAGGACGCGGGGGCGATGGAAGGGCCCCAGTACGACCGGATGTTCGCTCCGCTGTTCGGTCCCCATCCCGCCGAAAAAGGCCAGCCGACACAGTATTTCAAGAGCGTCAATCCGATCAGCCTGGTCGGGTCGATCGCGGACGCGGAATTGAAGAAGGTCCGGTATTACATCGACTGCGGCGACGACGATTTCCTGATCCAGGGGAACTGCGCCCTCCACCTCGCGCTTCTCGAGCGCAAGATCCCGCACGAGTTCCGGGTCCGCGACGGCAGCCATACCTGGACATATTGGCGGACGGGGATCGTCGACGGCCTGAAGTTCATCGGCGAATCATTCCACCGCTGATCAATACTTGATCTTCGCCCCCACTTTGTAAAAAAAGAACGAGAAGAGGTCGGCCGTTTCCTCGATCGCCTTGGACAGGTTGCTCGACCCGTGCCCGGAACGGGTCTGAATCCTGATGAGGACGGGATTGGGACCGGCTTGGTCAGCCTGCAGCGTGGCGATGAACTTGAAGGAGTGGGCTGGCACCACGCGGTCGTCGTGGTCGGCCGTCGTGACCATCGTCGCGGGATAAGCGACGCCCGGCTTGAGGTTGTGGAGGGGCGAATAGGCGTAGAGATATTTGAAGTCCTTCTCGTTGTCGCTCGAGCCGTACTCAACCGCCCAACCCCAGCCGACCGTGAATTTGTGGTAGCGGAGCATGTCCATGACCCCGACCGCCGGCAGCGCCACCTTGAAGAGCTCGGGCCGCTGGGTCATGGCCGCGCCCACGAGCAAGCCCCCGTTCGAGCCGCCTTCGATGGCCAGCTTGGCCGAAGAAGTGTAGCCCTCCCGGATGAGGTACTCGGCCGCGGCGATGAAATCGTCGAAGACGTTCTGTTTCTTCTCGAACATCCCGGCCTTGTGCCAGGTTTCTCCGTACTCGCCTCCGCCCCGCAGGTTCGGCTCGGCGAAAACGCAGCCGTTCTCGAGAAGGGCGATGATCGAAGGGCTGAAGCTCGGCTGGATGCTGATGTTGAACCCGCCGTAGGCGGTCAGGAAGCAGGGATTCTTCCCGTTCAGCGCGATCCCCTTCTTGTGGACGATGAACATCGGAACTCGGGTCTTGTCCTTGCTCTCATAGAAGACCTGCTTGACCTCGTAATCCTCGGGATTGAACTTGACCTCGGGCTTCCGGAACACCTCGGACGTCCCGGCGGCGATATCGAATTTGTAGATCGTCGAGGGGAAGGTGAACGAGGTGAACGTAAAGAACAGGATCTTATCGTCCTTCCAGCCGCCGAATCCCCCGGCGGTGCCCAAGGCCGGGAGGGCGATCTCGCGGACGAGCGTGCCGTCGAGCTCGTGCTCATAGACCTTGGTGTTGGCGTCTTTGAGATAGCTGCAGAAGAGCTTCCCGCCGCCCGTGCTCGAGCCGATCAGGACCTCCGGTTTCTCGGGGATGGCCGGGGCCCAGTTCTCCTTGGCGGGCTTGCGCGGATCGACGAGGACGACCTTGAAGTTCGGGGCGTCCATGTTCGTATAAACGAGGAAATTGTCCCCGACATTGTCGACCAAGGCGCTGTCGTTGTCGAAGCCCTTAACGAGAATCTCGAAGCGGGCGCCCGGCTTGGCCAGGTCCTTCCAGAGGAGCTCGGTCCCCGAAGTCCCCTCGCTCACGGACAGGACGGCATATCGCTCGTCCTCCGTGACGCCCAGCCCGAAGTAGCGGAGCGGATGCTCCTTGTCCTCGAAGACGAGCGTATCCTTCGCCTGCGGATCGCCTATTTTATGGTAATAGACCTTCTGGAATTCATTCTTGGCCGTCAGCTCCTGGCCGGCGGCGGGCTTGTCGTAAGCGCTGTAGAAAAATCCGTTCTTCCACCAGGCCGCGCCCGAAAATTTGACCCATTCGATCCGGTCGGGCAGCTCCTTCTTCGTCGCGAGTTCCATGACCCGGATCTCGGACCAGTCCGAGCCCGCTTCGCCCCGGGAGATCGCGGCGAGCGTCTTGTCACCGGAAAATCCGATGAGCCCGATGCGGATCGTCCCGTCGGGGGAGAGGGCGTTCGGATCGATGAGGACCCCGGGCGTCCCCTCCAGCCCTTTCTGGATGTAGATGACTGACTGGTTCTGGAGGCCGTCGTTCTTGGAGAAGATGTAATATTCGCCGACGCGGAAAGGCGACGAATAGCGGGGGTAATTGAAGATGTTGGTCAGCCGCTTCTTGACCGCGTCGCGATAGGGGATTTTGCCGAGATAGCCGAAGGTCACGGCGTTCTGGGCCTCGACCCATTTCAGCGTCTCGGGCGCGTTGTCGTCCTCGAGCCAGCGGTAGGGATCGGCGACCTTGGTCCCGAAATAATCATCGACCTGATCGACCTTGGCAGTGGGGGGATAGGCGATCTTCTCCGCCGGCTTGCAGGACGGCATGATCACCAGGGCCAGGGCGAGGCTGGGAAGCAGAGTTCTTTTAAACATGCGGGGCTCCTTCGGAGTGCGGACATCGGAAAGAATTATCTAACACACCGGAGGCGGAGATTCAATCCGGGGCCGAACGGCGCGTATCCCGGCGGCGCGGCACGCGAGGGTGCCGGGGAAAGGAGATTTGGTTATACTGTCGGAAGGGAGACGACATGAAGATCATCAAAAGCGGCGCCACGCCGTCATCCATCGTATTCTTCTCCTCCATCCCTGCCCCGGATTGAGGGAAAAGAATATTTCTTTCCAGACAATGCCGCCCCTGCTCAAAAACTCAACCGCATCAGAGCTGCACGCTAGCCTGGCGCCGCTGGGAGTTTCATTGCGTCTGGCCCGACGGTTGCAGGCGGCGGTGGTCAAGCGCGACGCATTTCCCGAGAGCCTTCCGGAGGTGTCGGACAAGGTGTTGGCGCGCCTGCGGGAGGAGACTCGACTGCCGCGGCTGGTCCGGCGTGACAAAGTGGTTTCGACGCGGGATGGATTCGCCAAGTATCTTTTCCAAGGCGAGGGACCGGAGCCGTTCGAGGCGGTGCGAATCCCGCTTATGCATCGGCCCGGAGAAGAGAAGTTCATCGTATGCGTGAGCTCGCAGGTGGGGTGCGCGATGGGCTGCGAATTTTGCGCCTCGGGGAGGATCGGCTTCGTGCGGAATCTGTCGGCGTGGGAAATGGTCGATTCGGTCATCCGCATCGCCGTTGATTCGCCCCATCCGGTCCGCGGAGTGGTGTTCATGGGGATGGGCGAACCGATGCTGAATTACGAGGCCGTGGTGCGGGCGGCGCGGATCCTGAGCGAGCCGTGCGGAATGGCGATCTCGTCCAAGTCCATCAGCGTCTCGACGGCGGGAATCGTGCCGGGCATTCGGCGGTTCACAGCCGATCGGCTGCCGTTCCGCTTGGTGGTGTCTCTGACGAGCGCGGATCCTTCCCGGCGGGGAAGGCTCATGCCGGTCGAGGAGGCCTATCCGTTGCCGGAGCTCATGGCGGCGATCCGGGAGTACCATCAGGCTTCGAGACAGCGCGTGGTGTTAGCCTGGACGATGATTTCCGGGTTCAACACGCGGGAAGAAGATGCCGTCCGGTTGGCCGAGCTGGTTCGAGGCTTGCCGATCAGGCTGGATCTGATCGATGTGAACGACGCCACAGGGCGCTTCCAGCCGCCTTCATCCGATGAGCTGGATGCGTTCCGGGATGCGTTGCGAAAGCACCTGAAAATGCCGGTGGCGCGGCGCTACAGCGGGGGGCAGGACATCCATGCCGCCTGCGGGATGCTGGCGGGCGTGAAATAAGGTATCCCGTTAGCGCTTATAGGCGGGCGGATCGGCCCTTTTTTACCACTTCTTTGCTTTTTCAGGCTCCATCTTCCTCAAGTCCAGCCCCTGTTCGAAGGCCCCGATCCGGTAGAGACAGATCTCCCGGAGCGAGGACGGATGGTGCAGCACTTCGGACAGGGACTGTCCTCCGACGGCCCACACACCGCCGCCCCGTACGACGACGACTTTGTAGTCGTGGAGAAGCCGGATGAGCGTTTCCATGCCGGCCTTCGGCGGAACGACCGGGACGACGAGATACATGAAGCTGCCTTCGGCGTCGATCGGAACGATCCGGCCCGCCGGTTCGCTCTCGCCGGGATAGACGAAGTGAGAGTGCGCTTCGGCCTCCGGGACCCAACAGTGCATGATCGTCTGGAAATCGGTCTCGGCGTAGATCGCCTTGTGCATCGCCAGTTCGGGCGTATCCACCGCTTCCGGCCTGAGCGCTTTTCGGACGAGCGGCCCGCCCACCTCGCGCGGCATGGACGCCTTGGGCGCATATAAGAGATCACTCACGCCCCGGACCGACATCGAGCCGGTGTGGAAAGGCGAAAGCCGTGACTCGAAGATGCGGGCGCCGGCCTTGCGGAATTCTTTCAGGATCTCGGTCTCGTCCCGAAATTCGCAGATATCCTCATCCCCGATCATGTAGGGATCGGGGGCATACCGGAAATGGTCCTCGGGCCGGGCGGCCATCCGGGCCCGCAATCCCTCGACATCCACCCGCAGAGTGCGCGCCTGCCGGACGACCTGACCGGCGTTGTTGGCGACGCATAGAAGAAAGAACGCCTCGGGCAGCGTCCGGGCTTTGACGAACGTCCCGTGTCCCTGGATCGTGGTCACGGGATGCTCGGCCAGCCGGGCTGGAACCGCCGCAGTCATTTCGGGCGAGCCGCTCGGCACGGCGAACCAGTCCACGTGGACGTGGTCGCCGAGGATCTCCCACCCCAGCGGATCGATCGGGACGAAATCCGCCGGCTTCTTGGGCCGCGGCGCGTCGTCGAGAGTGGCGATGGCCAGCTCCTTGGTATGGGCGTGCATGGACGCGCCCGCGCCGGGGAGGGCGAGGATGCGGGCGTGGATATCGGTCTCGGAGGAAGCCTTGTAATAGCCGTAGTCGGTCTCGGTCGCGGAGAGACAGCAGATCTGGTCGGGCTCGAGGTCGCCCTTCTGCGAGCCCGTGGCCGTGATGAAGATCTGATCCTCCCCTTCCGCTGTCCGGACTTTGACGGCCATGTTGCCGCTGTGGCTGTCCTGGATGTCGTAAAGGAGCGAGGCGCGGCCGATGGACTGGAACAGGTTGACGATCTTCGCCCCGGCCGTCCAATCCCGGTGGATCATCGCGGCGTCCTTTCGATGCGGAGGTGGTCGAGGAGAGCCGCCGACGGGCGGCCCGACTCGTCCCAGCCGCGGATGCGGTAGTAGTCGCTTCGCATTTTTTCCTGGTCCTCGGCTGAAATCGAATGCTTCACCCCGGCGACCTCGATCGGGATCTCGCCGAATCGCGGCGGAAGGGCGTCGTCCTCGCGCGTCGCGCCCGCTTCGAAGTTGAACAGCCGTTCGAGCGCGGCGATCCGGTTGGCGATCTCCTCGAGCCGGGCCTCGGAGAAATCCAGCCCGGTGACACCGGTCGCCATCCGGGCCCACGGTCCGATGTCGAAGGCGAAGCCGGTGAAGCGGCAGATCCCCAGGCTGTCCTGGAGGATCCCCTTGTTCTGCATGTTCCGGACGGCGATCGGCGATTGGAGCAGGCTGAAGCGGGGGATCTCCTTCGTCCCGCCGAAGAAGGCCAGCGAAACCGAATATCCGCCGCGGAGATGGCAGGCGCCCGTGGGCGAAGTCATGTAGCCGAGGGCCTGCGTGAACGAGGCGCGCGGGTCGTAGCCCGGGATCTCGAGCTTCTTGACCGTCATGGCCAGCTCGGGACGGCCGTAGCGCGCCGCCAGGCGCGAGGCGCCCTCGGCCATAACTTCGCCGATCCCGCGCCGATAAGCGACCGCCCGGACGAGCTCTTCCACGAGATCGCCCCGGCCGAAGCGCAGATCCATCCCGCCGAGATCGGCGGCCGGGATCGCCCCGCGCTCGGCGAGCTCCATGGCGCAGGCGAGCGTGCCGCCGAAGCTCATCGTGTCGATCCCGAGCTCATTGCAGCGGTAATTCGCCCGGGTGATGGCGGCCAGGTCGTAGACGTCGCAGACGGGGCCCATCATGACCACGGTTTCGTACTCCGGCCCCTCCCCTTTTTCCGTCCCGGCCGACGAGACGAGGCGGGTGTGGCGCTGGCAGCCGATGGGGCAGAGGAAGCACCCGCCCGCACGCTCCAGGATGGTTTTGGCGATCGTCTCGCCCGAGACGTTCTCGAGGAGGGATTCGTCATGGACCGTATCCTGGAAATTCCTGTGGGGCAGCATTCGGATGACGTTGATCAGCTCGACGAGTCCGGCCGTGCCGAGCTCGCGCATGAGCCGCTTGGTGACCGGGGCCTGCCGCATCAGATAGAGCGATTGATCGTAGCCGGATTGATAGCGCTCTTTGTCCTGATAGCAGATCTTTTCCCGTCCGGCGACGCGAATGGCCTTGAGGTTCTTGGCCCCCCAAACGGCTCCGGGGCCGCAGCGGCCATAAACGCGGTTGTGGTCGTTGGCCACGGAGGCGATCCGGACGAGATTCTCGCCGGCCGGACCGATGCATAAGGCCTTCGGTTTTTGCCCGGGATCGGCCCCGGCTTGGAGAAGGTCGGTCGTTTCGTGTGTATCCTTGCCCCAGAGATGATGAGCGGGCAGGACATCGATCTTTCCAGGTCTGATGTCGATGAAAACGGGCGAAGCGGCCCGGCCCTTCACGACGAGGGCGTCGATCCCCGCCGCCTTGAACGCGGCCCCCCAAGTCCCGCCCGAGTTGGACGTCCCGATCACGCCTGTCAGGGGAGACTTGAAGACCATATGGCCTCGTCCCGCCGTCGGCGCATTCGTCCCAACGAGGGGCGAGGAGGCGATGACGACGACGTTGTCCGGGCCGAGCGGATCGCACTGCGGATCGACGGCGTCATAGAAAAGGCGCGTGGCCAGGCCGCGGCCGCCGAGATAATCGGCGGCGATCGCCGCGGGGAGCGTTTGGATGCGGACATCCCCCCGGCCGAGGTCGATCTCGGCGTATTTTCCGTGGAATCCGCAAGATGTCTCGGGCATGGGTTTGCTTGGTCCTATCAAAAATTCAGGATACTAGAATAAAAGCCCGTTCACAAGAGAGCCGAGCACGGGGAGAGTCAATCCAGCTTAAGCTCTCGAAAATTCCGAATTGTCCACTTCTTGATCATCCTCAACTGATTTTCGTCTTGTTCGATCGAATAGAACGATCCTTTTAAGAAAGCCCGAGGCCTGAAAGGAACCGCCGTTCCGTACAAATAATGGCCATTCGAGCTGAATATGTCGATTTCCGTTTTGGGGCTTTTATCAAGGAGCGATTTCGCCCTGATGATATAGATCCGCCCCTCCTCGTCGCCCAGGATATCGCTAAAATACGGCCGGTGGGGCGGAAACACCGCGCTCGGCCCCAGGGACTTCTTTTCCTCGGCGGTGATCTGTATCGCTTCCGCCTCCTTGGAAAACGCCGCTCGGAGATTCCCCTCCAAATCGAAGAGCGACAATTCATAGGAGGTATTCGTTCCGCAACACAGGAGTGACTGTCCGATGCGATTGAAACAGAGGCGCTCTGAATATTCGTGAACCATTCCGCCCATGACTCCGCCCCTGCTTGAACCCTGAATCCGGGCATTACGATCCCTGACGACGTCGAGCTTTTTCAATATCTTTCCGCTCGGATCGGCTTCGACGAGGGTGGTCTTCGGCCCGGATTCCGACACCTCCATCATTGCGGCGTAAATATGATCGTTTCGGCCGATAAAAAAGTTGCTGGCATTAAAAGAAATCGTGAACTCGAGGGCGATCTTCTTGACGTATTTCCCATCGCTTCCGAAGAGGTGCAAAAACCGGCCTCGATCACTGACGTAAATATCGCCTCGTTCGTGGGCGAATAACCTCCTTGGCTGCGCGAATTCCCCCGGCCCTTCGCCCTTTCTCCCGATCGTTCCGGCATATCTTCCTTCAGCGTCGTATTTTAAAAGCCGGTCATAGTCCAGAATGAAAAGATTGCCACGCACATCGACGGCCAGGTCTCCAATGGCACGCCCAAATTGGAAATTCGAATCCCCTTCGATTTCTTTAAGGACCACGTTTTCCTGCAAATCGAATTGGACCTGTCCGTATTTAGGAAGCCGGTTCACGATTTTCTCTTCGGCGGTTCCCGAAGCGTGCAGGGAAATCACACCGATCATTAACACAAGCGAGATTCCGATTTTTCTCATGCGACCCCTCCATCCATTGCTTCCCTCATCAGGTCCCCTGATTCGAGCGGCTTATTTCCCGAAAATCTCCCGGGCCCTGGCCGTTCTTGGTCAATAATCCAAGGTATCGGCCGTCCGCTCCGAATCGGTGGCCTTCGGCGCGGTTGGGATCATAAAGGATGACATTTCCCGCCGGATCTCGGGAAAAACGAATCATCCGCATACCGACATCGCTCTGGTCGTAGGGATTGATGGTCCGCATCCGCTTGACCTCAAGCTTGATCGTCCCCTTGAGCGGTTTGGCCGGATTGAGGGCATGCGGCACGCCGTCGATCGTCTTGAATTCGACCTTTTCTTGCGCAGCGACGAGTGCGGCAGCGAAAAGGAGAATGATCCCCAGGGAGAGGAAGCGTTTCATGGGCCCTCCTCGGTCTGCCGCTATTTTAAACGATTCGGAGGGATTTTTCGACTCGCTGGCTCCGAGATCAAGTTAGGCTTCTCGAGGTCTTTCTTAGCTGGCGGAGGGATCACCCTAAGGCGCGCCTTATTATGTGCGCCGTGGGTGATCCCGGAGCTTCCTTGTTATGTGAGCCTGGAGAGATCTCGGAGCCCTTACCCGCCGCCCAAAAGCGGAAAGATCGAGACGTGGTCGCCTTCAGCGAGCGGTGTCGCGGTTCCGGTCGAGGCGGGGAGGTTGGTCCCGTTGATCATCACGACGATATGCGGACGGACGTCGTCACCGTCGAACACTTCGGCCCGACGCTCGATCGTATTGCACAGGGCATGGAGGAGATCCAGCGCCGTCGCCCCGGGGCGGAGGAGGACCTCCCGTTCGCCCGGTCCGAAGAGCTTCTTATGGGTCGCGAAGAATTTGACCTTGACCGCGATTTCGTCCCGGCCCAGGACTTTTCTGAGCCCGGGCCGGTCGTTCTCGCGATAAATGATCGCCGGCTGTCCGTCCAGCCGATTTTGGATCGTTTCGAGAAGTCCTTCCCGGACCACGAGGACGATATCACGCTCGCCCCCGCGCAAAACGCCCGCCAAAGCCGGCCAAACTCCGCTCCCGGACAGCTCGAGCGGACCGATCTCGTCCACGATGAGCAGGCTGTCCTGGGGGCTCTCGAGGATGATCCTTTCCGCGAGGGAGAGCGCTTCGGGATCCAGATAATAAGGACCGACCCGCGGCCAGGACGGATCGCCGTCCCGCCTCAGGAACGGACGCACGGACTCGTCGCGGAGATCGAACAGGTCATAGCCTTCCGTTTCCCTCTCGCCGAGAACGCGCAGGCTGAGATATCCCGACCGCGGCCGGGGCGCGGAAGCACCGGTCAGAACCCCGCGTAAAAATGTCGTTTTACCGGAATCGACGGGCCCCGTCAAAATGTGGATTCTCGCCATCATCACACCCGTTCGAGTATAGCATATCCCGCGGTGTCATTTCATCCTAGTTGTGCGTCTCGCAAATTCCTTGTCTCAATGATAGCCGAGGGGGACGCACAACATCCGGGGGAGTTTGAGGGGGAATGGATTGATTCCCCCTCAGGGGGTCAGCGAAGCGCCGAGGGGGGAGCTTGACTCCCCCCTGGAAGTATCCCGTCTCTAGGAAATCTTGGTTAAGGGATTTAAGAGACGGGATACTAGGGGCCCCATTACGACATCGCGAGACGATCCAAATGGCGGCTCTTGGGGCTCCTACGGCTCACGAAGAATGTTCGCCTTGAGGAGCCCCGCCGCCGCCTCTATCTTACGACGATGCGGGACTGAGTGGGCTGGAGGTTGACGGCGAGCCCGTTGGCCGCCATAGCCGAAATGCTCGTGACCGAAATCAGGCTTTCGCCCGCGCTCTTCGCCTCGAAGACGAGCGTCGCGATCGTCCCCCCCCCGCGCAACCCCTTCCCGACCTGGGGATTGGAGAACCCGATGGTGCAGATGCCGCCGTTGTTGTCGATGTTCTTGAGGAACGAGGGCTGCTCGCCGAGCTGGCGGATGAGCCCCCCCTCGGCGACGTCTTTCAGGTTCAACTGCTGGGGATTATAGCTGATGTTGAGGCTCATGTTGCCGATCTCCTGGTCGCTCCGGAGATTGACCGAGACCCGGACATCCCTCCCGACCGGCGCTTCAAAGTTCGCCGGAAGGAGCTGGATGGAATTTGTTCCACCGGCGCCGGGAAGGTTCCTGGCCTGCAGGCTCCTCTCGGCCGCGCCCGGATTGAGCTGCCGTCCCATCAATTCGTCCTCGAGCAGGGCCGGAAGCCCGGCTTCGCTGGCCGACGTGTCCACATCGACCCACAGCGGCTTGGCGTCTTCTGCCGTGACCGGAACCGTCCGGGTGATGTACGGAGTGATGGTCAGGATGACGTCGCTCTGCTCGATCGAGGTATCCTCGGAGGAGAACAGCCGCCCCAGGAGCGGGATGTCCTTCAAGCCCGGGATTCCCTTGATCGTGCGGCGCTCCTCGTCCTTGAGCAGGCCGGCGAGAAGGCTCGTCTCCCCGTCGCGGAGGCGGATGGTGCTCTTGATCTCGCGGGTGTTGATGATGGGGATATCGGCGTAGCCCGTCCCTCCGAGCGAGGTCACCTTGATCTCGAGGACCAGGGTCACTTCCTTCTCGCGGTGGATCGTCGGCTTGATCTTGATCTCGATGCCGACGTCCTGCTGGGTGAAGCTCGTGACCGGCTGCTGGCTGACGCCGCCCGCGGCGATCGAGTAGAAGGACGTCTGCGGGATGGGGATCTTCTGGCCGACCAGATGCCTCATCTCCTCGTCCGAGACGCCGGGAAGGCGCGGCTGGGCGATGATCTTCGTGTCGGCATCGGATTCCAGGATATCGAGGAAGCTCGTCGGCAGGTTGACGGCGAAGTTCGCCGCTTTGGAGAAGTCGAGGGAGCCCAGGTTTTGCCAGCCCGTGCTCGTCGAATCGGTGCCCGTGACGCCGCCGTAAGCCAGCCCGACCTGGTTGTTGCTGAACGAGATGCCCAGCTGACGCTCCTTGAGCCGGGAGACCTCCATGATCTGCAGGTCGATGACGACCTCGCCCTTCGGTTTGTCCCAGACGCGGAGGAGCTTCTCGACGAGCTCGATCTCCTGGGGAGTGCTGCGGATGGTCAGGGAGTTGAGATTCTTGTCGAAGATGATGTTCGGCACGCGGGTCGTGGAGCGGAGCATGGAGCTCAGGGCCGCCTGGACCTCCTGGGCGGTGATGTTGGCCAGGTAGAACGTTCGGATGCAGTTGACCTCGAATTGCAGCCGCTTCATGGCGTTGTCGGGAATGACGAGGACGGACCGCTCGTCGATGATGCGGGAGAAATTCTTGCTGGCCGTGCAGATCGATTTGAGGGCCTGCTCGAACGTCAAGTTGCTCAGGTCGGTCATATAGGGGACGTCCCGGAAATTCTCGTCGAAGATGATGCCGATCCCCGCCGCTTTGCCCAGGGCCTGGAAGATCGAGCGGATGCTTGTTTCGACGGGGAATTTGAGCTGGAGAGGTTCATCCTTGGTCTTGAGCTTGATCGGAAACTCGATCCGTTCGGGTCTGGCCTCGGCCGGCTTCTCCTGGGGAACCGACAGAAGGTGGGCCTCCCGACCGATGGCCGGATCACGGGGATTGTAGGATTGGGCCTTCGCATAGGCGGCCAGGGCCTCGTCCTTCTTCCCCTGCTCGGCCAGCTGGCGGGCGGTCCGGACCAATTGAATCGACGCGCGGACTTTCGCCCGCTGGTAGGCGACGCGGTAGATGGGATCGCGGGGGTTCTCCAAGCTCGCCTTCTCGTAGTAGGCGATGGCATCGTCATACTGCTGGTTCATCTCTGCCTTGGCCCCCAGGCGGTATTGGGAGCTTACCACGGCGCAGCCGGAGAGGCTCAGGACGAGGACCGACAATGCGGCGAGCTTTCTCATTTCCGTTCTCCTTCCAGGGCGAATTTGAGCACCGATCCGTCGGGGCCCTGGATCTCGATCTCGGTCGCGCCGACTCGCACGACCTTCCAGATGTCCCCGAGCGATTCCCCGGGGGCGACGGCCACGGCCAGGCCGTTGAAGAGGACGAGGGCAAGGAACTTCTCTTTGCCTTGGATGAATCCGACATAGCGGATATTCACGGGCGGCTCGGGCGGAGGAGTCTCCTCCGAGGGCGCGACCCCCGGTTTGACCCCGGGGGCGGCACTGCCGGGCTGAGCTCCGGGCTTTGCGCCGAAATGGGGGAGGTCCGCCTGCGGCGCGGTCAACACTCCGGGGATGAAGGGGTCCCGTTTCGCGCCGACGAACGGGCCCTCTTTCCGTACGAGCAGATTCATCCGGAGGAGCGGTCCCGTGACCATGTCCGGGTCGGTTTTCTTCCCCCGGGCCGGCTTCGACTGGCTGAAAGCGGAGAGGGCGGCCGCGAGGATGAGGCCGGAAGCGAGGAGGATTCTAGTTCTCATAATAACCCGCCAGACTGACCCGGAGCTCGAGCGAGCCCGGGGGTTTTCCGATGCCCAGGAAATCGACCTTCTCCGCCAGCAAGAGCCGGGGGTAGCGTTCAACGACGTCGAGGAGGCGTTTCAGGGTCAGATAGTTCGCCGAGAAACGGAACTCCGCGGTCACCTTTTGGATCCGGGTCCGCGGCACCGAAGCGTAGCCATAAACGATGTCGCTCGCCGCGATCCCCGAAGCCTCGAAGATCCTCTCGAGGTCGAGCCGCAGGCCCCGGACGGCGTCCTTGGGATCGTACATCCAGGCGCCCTTGAGCTTGGCGATGTCCTTCTGGGCGTCGGCCCAGGCCTGCCGGCTTGTCCGCGCCGCTTCCCGTTCCGCCTCGATCGCCTTGGCCTGGGCGCCGGCGGCGTCGAAGGCACGGGCCATGCGCCCGGCCTGGCCGCTGACGCGGACGGCCAGGAAAACGAGCAGGAGGGCGGCGACGCCCAGGGAAGCTCCCAGCCAGGTCGCCAGCCGGCGTTCCCGCATGTCGAGGAGGTTAATCAGTTCTTTCATAGGTGAACATGATCTCCGAAACCCATTCTCCGTTGAGCTGGGCTTCCTGCCGGACCGAAATGTTCTTGAATCCCCGGCCGTTGAGCGCCTGGATGAAGGCCAGAAGGTCCTCGAGCGCCGGGCAGGTCATTTTGAACCGGACGTCGAGCGATCCGCTCCGGGCGACAAGCGGTGTCACTTGAGTGACGACGCAGCGCGCGGGCATCGACTCTTCGAGCTGGGACATGAAATCGACCCAGGAGAAACGCTTGTCGACCAGGATCAGGTTCAGGGCGTCGACGGTGCTCCGATAGGTCTTGGCCCACTCCCGGATCTGACCGATCCACGTGTCCCGATCTTGGCGCGCGGCCGCGGAGACTCTGTTGACCTGGGCCAGCGAAGCGGACAAGGCCTTCTCCCTGGCCCGGCTCGAGACGAGGACGCTCACCGAGATCGCCGCGACGATCAGGAAGAGCACCGCTATGCTTCCGACGAGGGTGAAGAAGAAGCGCCGGTTGCGGAGCGGCCGGGCGGCCAGGTTGACGCTGATCTTTCGCCCGGACATCACATCACCTGCCCGAGAAGCGGCGCCAAAACGCGCCTTTCCGCCGTCGGCAGCGCTCCCGGGCCGGGGAATTCGGACACCCTGAGCGTCGGCCAGAATCCGCGCAGATCGCCGACAGCGTCGGCCCCGTCCGGCCAGGCGACGGGGCGGATCCAGAGGCTGTCGATCCGGGCCTTTTCCTTGTCCTCGACGAAATTCATCGTCGTCTCGATCTCCCGGACGATCTGGTCGAGTCTCCGCCCCGCCTCTTCAGGGGACGCGGCACCGGTCATGAACGGCTTGATCCGGTAAAGGGAGATCTCTCCCCCGAGGACGGCCGCCAGACTGACATAGTCCTCCTCGCAGTTGACGATGAGGGCGCCGCTCCCGGCCGCCTCGCCCGGGATCAGACCGGCCAGGGGCAGGGTCGGCACGCTTAGGGTCCGAACCTTTAATCCCGCCCGGGCGAAGGCTGCTTCGTAATCCCCGAGGACGCTCGCGGCTCCCAGGGCGAGGATGACCTTGGCCTGGGTGTCGGAGGAGATCACGTCATAGCCCAGGCGCATCTCGGCGGGCTTGAGAGGAACGAGCTTCCCGAGCCGCCAGCGGAAAAGGTCCTCGCGTTCGGGCGGCGATGCGGGCAGCGCGTCGAAGGTCAGGACGAACATCCGGACGCACGTCTCGGGGAGGAGGAGAGAGACGTCCGCCCCGTCCGCGCCGAGCTTCGCCCGGCCGTCCCGGATCGCCTTCTCCAAGGCCTTGGGATCGAGGATGTTCGGCCGATCGAAGGACGGCGACAGGACGCCCGGGGGGAGGGAAACGAGAGCATGGGCGGCGAGGCCCTTCTCTTTCTTGGAGAAGCGGACGCCGGCCGCGGTCGTCCGCGACAGCTGAAAGCCGAGGGCGGGAAAGATCGGCTCGGTCAGGAATTGTTTCCAGCGGGCCAGCGGGCTTTTCATGGCTTATTCCACGAACGTCACTTTGTTCAGCTCCTTGAGGCTCGTCACCCCCTGGAGGACCTTGCCGACGCCGATCTCGCGGAGAAAGATCATCCCCTCGAACTTCGCCCTCTTGCGGACCTCGGACAGCGGCTTCCGCTCCAGGATCAGCTCGCGGATCGGATCGGAGAGCTCGAGGAGCTCCATGATGGCCGTCCGGCCCTGATAGCCTTTCCCGTGGCACTCCTCGCACCCCTGGGCCTCGTAGAATACGTGGTTTGCGACCTTGGCCGGATCGAGTCCGGATTCGAGGAGCTGGGCCGCCTCGTAGGTGACCGGCCGCTTGCAGCGCGGGCAGAGGACCCGGACGAGGCGCTGGGCCAGGATGCAATTGAGCGCCGAGATGAAGCTGTAGGGATCGACCTGCATGTGGAGGAACCGGCCGATGACGTCGAAGACGTTGTTGGCGTGGACCGTGGTGAAGACGAGATGGCCCGTCAGGGCGGACTGGATGGCGATCTGGGCCGTCTCCGGATCCCGGATCTCCCCGACCATGATCTTGTCCGGGTCGTGGCGGAGGATCGAGCGCAGCCCCCGGGCGAAGGTGAGGCCCTTTTTCTCGTTGACCGGGATCTGGGTGATGCCGTCGACCTGGTATTCCACCGGGTCCTCGATGGTGATGATCTTGTCCTCCACGGATTTGATCTCGGTCAGGGCGGCGTAGAGCGTCGTCGTCTTGCCGCTTCCCGTCGGGCCCGTGACGAGGACCATCCCGTACGGCTGGGTGATGTAGCGGCGGAAGCGGCGGAGGACGTCGTCCGAGAAGCCGAGGAGGTCGAGCCGCAGCTCGGAGAACGCCTCCGTGATCATCTCCTTGTCCAGGATCCGGATGACCGCGTCCTCGCCGTAGATCGAGGGCATGACCGAGACGCGGAAGTCGATCGTCTTGTCCTTGATCTTCAGCCGGAAGCGGCCGTCCTGGGGGACGCGGCGCTCTGCGATATCGAGGTCGGACATGACCTTGACCCGGGAGATGATCGGGGACTTGAACTTCTTGTCGATCGGCTCCATGGCCTCGCCGAGGACCCCGTCGATGCGGTACTTGATCCGGATCCCGTCGTCCTTGGATTCGATGTGGATGTCGCTCGCCCGCTTCTGCACGGCGGTGAAGACGATCGTGTTGACGAGTTTGATGATCGAGTCGTCCTGGTCGGCCAGCTTCTCGATCGAGATGACCTCCTCCTCTTCGCCGCCCTCGCGCTCGACGACCTGGGTGATGAACCCCTCGGTCGCGTCCTTGAGCACCTGGAGGGCGGCCTCGCTCTTGCGGAGGGCCTCGTGGATCGCCCGCTTGGGCGCGACCGTGACATGGACGGCCTTCCCGATCATGGCCTCGACGGCGTCGATGACGGCGATGTCCGAAGGGTCGGCGATGGCGATGCGGAGGAACCGCTCGTCGGCCGAGATAGGAATGAAGTTCGAGCGGTAGAGGAAGTCGGGGGGGAAGGACCGGACGAGGTCGCGGTCGATCACGGTCGCGGCCAGGTCCACGGTCGGGACCCGGTAGCGCTCGGCGATCTTGCGGATCTCCTTCTCGTCGGTCAGCTCGGGCTTGCGGGGATCGGTCGCGTCCATGTCAGCGGGCCACCTTGATGATGTTGAAGATCGGGAGATACACCGCCAGGAGCATCCCGGCGACGAGGAGCCCCATGAAGATGATGATGATGGGCTCGATGAGCGAAACGAACGTGTCGATGAGCGACTGGATGCTCTCGTCGAAAACGTCGGCGACTTCGCGGAGCATGCCCCCGAGGTTGGCCGATGTCTCGCCGATCCGGACCATGTCGAGGGCGAGCGGGGGGAAGATCTCTGCCTTGGTCATGGCTTCGGACAGGCTCTCGCCGTTCTTGATCTCGGCGGGGAGGATCGACGCCCGGAAGGCGAGATACTTGTTCGGGATGGCCTGGATGGCCAGCCCGACCCCGGAAAGGAGGGGCACGCCGGCCTGGAGGAGCAGGCTGAGCGTCCGGCCGAAGAGCGACACCGCCGATTCGAGCCAGATCACCTTGCCCAGGGGGATGCGCAGCTTGGCCTTCTCTGTCCGGAGGACGAGGCGCGGATTCTTCTTGAGCCGGGCATAGACGATCACGGCGACCAGCACGCCCAGGATCCAGATGTACCAGTGGGCGCGGAGGAATGTCGAGCCGTTGATGAGCCAGACGGTGAGGAGGGGGAGCTGGGCGTCGAAATCGCGATAGAACTCGGAGAAATTCGGGAGGACGAAGTTGAGGAGCACGCCGAGAAGCCCGAAGGAGAAAACCAGGAGCATGGACGGGTACATCATCGCGGAGCGGATCCGACGCTTCGTCTGGGCGATGACCTTGGCGTACTGGACGTACTGGCCGACCGTGTCAGGGAGGTTGCCGCTCTGCTCCCCGGCCATCAGGGCCGCGGTGTAGATCTTGGAGAAGCGGTCCTCGAACGGGGCGAACGACTCCGAGAGGGATTTGCCGTGCCGGATGTCGGACTCGACCTTGATCAGGACTTCCTTGAGCCGGGGATTCTTGACCCGGTTGCTGATGACCTCGATGCTGCGCAGGACCGGATACCCCGCCCGGATCAGGGCCATGAGCTCCTGGTTGAACATGATGAAATCGCGGTCTTTGATCTTGTTGTCGAGGGCGAGCGAGGGGAGCTTCTGCTTGCGCAGGTCCCTCTTGACCGAGAGGACGCACAGCCCCTCGGATTCGAATTGACGGCGGCATTCGGCCGGGGAGGTCGCCAGCCGGGACTCGACGAAGATCCTCCCTTCGTCCGAAGCCAGTCGGCACAGATAATAAGGCATGGCTACCTGGATATATCGGGGGCGGGGCGCAGACGTTAAGGGGGGATTTCGGGCCGGGGAGGTCGGGGAATTTGACTTCCCAAGAATAAAGGTATATCTATTCGATTCTAGAGGAAAAACGCGTGAAAATCCTGACGCGGGCGGTCTTTCTCATTCTTTTCCTGGCCGCCGGATCGACACCTCAGTCCATCAATCCCGGTCTCCAGGATCCTACGCGAAAACCCCCGACCGATTACATGGATACGTTCCTGTCGAGGAACACTCGGGCCCTCGGCTTGAAGGAAAACAAGGTCCTGACCCGGCTGATGAAACAGCCGAGCATCGCCTGGGCCATCCGCTCGGAGGGAAGGCACGTCCTGGATTGACCTGAAATGGCCGGTCATATATTTTTTGCCCGCGGGATTCAAATTTTTGGATTGTCTCCGTTAGATCATCCGGAAAAATGAGATGGCTGTGAAGAACCGCTGGCCCTGGCTCCTCTTCCCGCTCATCATCCTCCTCGGCCTCGGCGGTCTCAACATCTACCGGAAGATCGCCTGGAAGGAGCCGACGGACGGAATCGTCTGGGAACCGCGGGCGGGCGGGCTGACCGCGATCAAGGTCGAGCGGAATGGTCCCGGCGACACGTACGGGAACATCAAGAAAGGCGACATCCTCTATTCCATCAACAATACGCCCGTAGCCAACCGGATCGACCTGATGAAGAGCTTGTGGAACGCCGCCGCCGCGGGCCAGAAGGTCGTCTATCAGATCAGCCGCCAGGGCGAGCTCAGCTTCCGCTCGTTCGCTCTCGGCCAGAAGGGCGTCGATCTGATCTACTTCTATCTCGCCTTGATCGGGATCCTGACCCTCGTCATCATGCTCATCGTCTTCCTCAATTCGGCCAAGCCCTTTGCCATCCCCAATATCTACTATTACCTGCTCTCGGCCTTCCTCTTCGGTTTCTATGTCTTCTCGGCCACGGGCCAGCTCGACCTGCTGGACAGCGTCTTCTACTGGACGGACCAGTTCGCCTTCATCGCCTTCCCCCCGCTCCTCCTCCATTTCTTCTTCATCTTCCCCCAGCGGAAGCCGTTCGTGAAGAAGAATCCATCGATCATCACCCTGCTTTACCTCCCCGGAGCGCTCCTGCTGCTGGCCGAGATCATGCTCCATCTGCCCGCCTTCGCCAACCTCGAGAACGGCCTGGTCCTGCGGATCTACGGCAGTCTCCAAAAGCTCAACCTGCTCCATTTCGCCCTGTACACGACCCTGACCCTGGCGACCATTGCCGACAGCTATTTTCGGCACCCCAGTATCGTCGTCCGCAAGCAGCTCAAGTGGATCGTCGTCGGCCTCGGATTGGGCATCCTGCCCTTCACGGTGCTCTATATCGTTCCCTTCCTCGTCGGGAGCGCCCCCTCCCGGGTGAGCGAGATGACCGTCCTCCTCCAGGCCCTCGTCCCGCTGGCCTTCTCCTATTCGATCTCCCGGTACAAGCTCATGGACCTCGAGATCATCCTCAAGAAGGCCGGGACCCTTGTCTTCTCCTATTTTTTCCTGGCCCTCGTTTATCTCGGGATCTCCTCGCAAACGAAGATCTTCTCCGAGTACCGGGTTAACGCCATCCTTCTCGGGCTCCTGGCGATCGTCCTTGGCGGGACGCTCTTCACCCCGCTCAAGAGGCTGATCCAGTCGCTCATCGACAAGGTCTTCTATCGGCGCAGCTATCACTACCGGAAGACGCTGCTCTCGATCAGCAAGGAGCTCAGCCGGGAGCGGAACCTGGAGAACCTCTCCCGTTCCCTCCTCGACCTCATCGCCAACGCCCTGGACCTCAGCCAGATCGCCCTCTACCTGCCGGAGGAAGACGATCCGCGGACGTTCGTGCCCTTCAGCACGCGCGGAGAATTCGCCGTCGTCCCCGGGCCTTTCCGGCTCCCGGAGGACATCGCCACGGAGCTCGCGGAAAACCAATCGCTGAACCTCTACGCCTACCCCGACCGGCGGTCCGCCCTCCAGACGCTCCGGACGCCCGGATTCGAGCACTTCCTCGCTCTCGCCGTCGAAGACAAGCCCGTCGGCGGCCTGGCCATGGGCCGGAAGACGGACGCGACCTTTCTGACCAGCGAGGACTGGGAGCTCCTGACCACCATCTCCTCACCCGTCGCCCTGGCCCTGGAGAACGCCCGCCTCTACAACCAGGCCAGCCTGCGGGCCCGGGAGCTCGAGCGTCTTAAGGATTATAGTGAGAACATCATCGAGAGCCTGACCGTCGGCGTCGCGGTCCTCGACCGCATGGGGATCGTCATCGGCTGGAACCGGGTCCTCGAGGAGACGTTCGGCCGCAAGAAGGCCGAGGTCCTGGGCGATTCGCTCCTCCGCGCCCTCGGTCCGGCGAATTTCGGCGCTCTGTTTCCGCCGGAGACCCAGCAGGAATATCATCTCCTGAGCGAGACGCCCCTCGACATGCCCGGCGGCGGGAAGCGGATCTTCGACATCGCCAAGACGCCGCTCCTCGACAACCTCCTCAATCCCTACGGGACGATCCTCGTCTTCGAGGACATCACGGACAAGATCCGGCTCCAGCAGCAGCTCGTGACCTCGGAGAAGCTGGCCTCGATCGGCCTCCTCTCGGCCGGCGTCGCCCACGAGATCAACACCCCGCTCACCGGGATCTCGAGCTATGTCCAGCTGCTCCAGAAGCGCTCGACCGACGCTCCCTTCGCCACGATCCTCGAGAAGATCGAGGCGCAGACCGAGCGGGTCTCCCGGATCGTCAAGAACCTCCTCAACTTCGCCCGCAATCCCTCCGACCTGGCCTTCCACCGCGTCAACCTGAAGGACAGCCTCCAGGAGATCATCTCCCTCATCGAGTACAAGCTGAAAGCCATGAACATCAAGCTCGAGCTCGAGCTCGCGCCCGTGGCCCCCATCTGGGCCCAGGGCGAGCGGCTCCAGCAGGTCTTCATCAACATCATCCTGAACGCCCTCGACGCCATGCCCCAGGGCGGCGTCCTCCGGCTCGCCCTCTCCGAGACGCCCGCGGACGCGGTCATCGAGATCACCGACACGGGCCAGGGGATCAAGGAACAGCATCTGGCCCACATCTTCGACCCGTTCTTCACGACGAAGGGCGTCGGCAAGGGCACGGGTCTGGGGCTGTCCATCAGCTACGCCATCGTCACCGAGCACGACGGCCGGATTACGGTGAAGAGCGAACCCGGCCGGGGCACCCGGTTCACGATCGAGATCCCTCGCGACCTCGACAAGAGGAAGCGCGTGCCGGCGAAGACAGAGACGCCCGTTCCTCCGAAAGCGAACACGCCATGAGCCCCATGACCCGGATCCACGTGATCGACGACGAGCCGATCATTCACGACGTCCTCAGCCAGCTTCTCGGCGCGGAAGGCTACGAGGTCGAGATCTCCGCCTCGGGTGAAGAGGCCCTGGAGAAAAGCACCGGCCAGGACTTCGACCTGTTCCTCCTCGACCTCCTCATGCCGGGGATGGACGGCCTCGAGGTCCTCAAGACCCTCAAGCAGATCCGGCCCGACGCCGTGGTCATCATCATCACCGCCTACGCCTCGGTCGAATCCGCGATCGCGGCGATGAAGATCGGGGCCTTCGACTACGTCCAGAAGCCGTTCAAACACGAGGAGCTCCTGCTGACGATCGGCCGGGCCCTCGAGCACAAGACCCTCCGCGAGGAGAACGTCCGGCTCCGGGACGAGCTCAAGCGGAAGTTCAGCTTCGGGAACATCATCGGGCGGAGCAAGGCCATGGAGAAGGTCTTCAACCTCATCCGGGCCGCCGCGCCGACGCGAAGCACGATCCTCGTCCAAGGCGAGAGCGGGACGGGCAAGGAGCTCGTCGCCCGGTCCATCCATCTGAACTCCAACCGATCCGCCTTCCCCTTCATCGTCGTCAACAGCGGATCGCTTCCGCCGGACCTGCTGGAGAGCCATCTTTTCGGCCACGTCAAGGGCGCCTTCACCGGCGCGGTGTCCGAGAAGCAGGGGCTGTTCGAGGCCGCGGACAAGGGCACGATCTTCTTCGACGAGATCTCCTCGATCAGCCTCGAGACGCAGGCGAAGCTCCTGCGCGTCATGCAGGACCGGGAGTTCATGCGCCTCGGCGGGACGAAGACCATCCGGGTCGACGTCCGGATCATCGCCGCGACCAACACCGACCTCGAGGAGCTCATCCGGCTCAAGGCCTTCCGCCACGATCTCTTCTACCGGCTGAACGTCATCAAGATCCAGTTGCCCCCCCTCCGGGCCCGGATGGGCGACATCCCCATCCTGGTCAAGCATTTCATCGCCCTCAGCGCCGCGGAGAACGGAAAGACGATCGAGGGGGTTTCCGAGGATGTCCTCCAGGCCCTCGAGGAAAACCTCTGGCCGGGGAACGTCCGTGAGCTCGAGAACCTGATCGAGCGAGCCGTCGTTTTCTCCACCGGGCCGATCCTCCGCCGGGAGAACCTGCCCGAGTCCTTCACCACCGGCGCCGCGGCGCCCCTCCCCGAAGGCGAACCCGGCTCCGACGGCGAGACCCTCCGCGACCAGACCCTCGCCTTCCAGAAACGCCTGATCGAATCGACCCTCCGGAAAGCGAAAGGGGTCCAGAAGACCGCCGCCCAGCGGCTCGGAGTGAAGCCAACGACGCTCAACGAGATGATCAAGCGTCTGGGGATCGACGTCGCCGAATTCTGAACCCTAGCGGAAGGTGCCGGGGACGAGATCGTCCGGATTGACCTTGAGCTTGGCCGGGCGGGAGGGCCGGGCGATCTCGAACGTCTGATTCGCCGCGGTCACTTCGACCATCCTCCGCTGCGGGGCTCCGTTCTCCGTCCAGGACACCCAGAGGGGAAAGTTGAACGGCCCCGTCGCCTGGACGATCTGGAGCTTCAGGATGAATTCGTCACCGCGCTTGAGAATCTCGCTGACCACGCGGACGTCGGGCAGGAGGTGCGTGTCGAACCAACCTTTGAAGAACGCCGAAAGGCTCCGGCCCGAGGAGCGCTCCATGCTCGCGATGAACTGGGGCGTCCGGGCGGCGCGGAACCGGAAGGATTCCTGGAAATCGCGCAGGCCGCGAAAGAAGACGTCCTCGCCGAGAAGGTCGGAGAGCATCTGGAGCGCCAAGGCCGCCTTGTTATAGACCACGGCCTGGTAAGCGTTGAAATCCAGGTAGCTGATGCGCGAGCCGAGGGTGATGGGACCGAAGTTGGAATACCTCTTGGCGAATTGGGAGAACCGCTTGAGGATCGAGGCGTAAGTCCGCTCGCCCTGCCGCTCCCGGATGTAGCGGGCCGCGGCGTATTGGGCCAGGCCTTCGCTCAGCCATTGGTCGCGGTAACGGTCCCAGGTGACGGCCTGGCCCCACCACTGGTGGGCGATCTCGTGGGCGATGGAGTATTCGCGATAGCGGAAGAGTTCCACCGGGCTGTCCGGATTGGGCACGAGACGGCCTTCCGTGGTCCGGGGCAGCTCGTTGAGGATCACGAAGGAGGCCGGGCTGTGGCCGCCGGTCGTCGGCCAGGCCCGCTGGACGAGGTCGAGCTTCTCATAAGGGTAAGGGCCGAACCAGCGCTCGTAGCTCGCCAGGATGGAGCGGGCTTCGTCGATCAGGGTCCGCCGGGCGTTCCGGACGTCCGAGGCGACGTACCCGGAGATCTCCGGACGGCCGGGGGCCCCGGACCCCGCCTGGCGCTCGAAGATCCCCGTGATGAACGTCAGGTACTTGACCGGATTCTTCGTCTCGTAGCGGAAGATCTTGTTCCCGACCTTGTCCAGGGCGGCGATCCGGCGGACCGATTCGACCGTGTCTTCCCCGAGGAACGCTCCGTTGGTGAGGAGGAAATATCCGGGCGGAACGCTGAACACGATCTGGGCCTGGAAGTAATCCTGTTCGGCCGGCTCGGGGTACCACAGCGACGATTGGCTGTAGAGATACGTCTCGAAACGAGGGAGGATGATCGACTCGGTGATCTGGCCGCCGGACACCACGTCGGTCGAAATCTCGGGGATCTCGATGACGCCGCGGTAGTACACGTCGACCGTGGCGGTCGCGTCTCGCTGGATGGGGTCGAGGAAATAGATATAGAGAAGCTTGCGAAACTTGTCCTGGGTGAAGAACAACTCCCGCCCTTCCTTGTCGAAGACGCGGAGGATGTCGAGGCTGGGGTTGAAGTTGAACTTCAGGCTGTCCGAGGCGTCGATCAGGGACCGGACCGTGATCCGGGCCCGGGCCGAGAGATAGAGCCGGGCCGGGTCGAAATCCGCCTCGATTTCGTAGCGTTCGACGTCGAATTTCTCCCCGAAGGAGATGAACATCTCCCGGCCGCCCGCGGCGCCCGGCCGGTCGGGCGTGTAGAGGTTGATGACCCGGGACGTTTCGCCGTCGCGCCGGACGAGCGAGATCTCGTCGTCGGAGAAGGGGGAGAAGACGTAAGACAGCTCCCCGGCCTTCCGCGTTTTCAGCTCAAAGACGGCCTGGTCTCCGCGCGGGGGGAAGGACAGGATCCCGCCCGTCAGGGAGTTCTCGATGGTGAAGGACATCGGGTAGTATTTGCTGAAGAGGGAATATGCCCGGGCCAGATCCTGCGGAGACGGCTCGACGCCGCCGGGCCCGGGCTCGATGACGATGTTCGAGCGGGAGAAATCGTCGCTGATCCGGAAGAAGGCGTTCTCCAGCGTGTCTTCGATGGACGTCTTGCGGAAGCGCAGCTCGAGCTGGTGGCGCTCCGTGTCGTTCGAGGGAGAAAAGCGGAGCCGGCCCGCGCCGACGACGAGCAGGGCGGTCTCGAAGTCGGGGATGTTGTCGTGGAAGACCCAGGCGTCCTCGAAGACGACTTCGATGTCCTCGTGGCGGACGGTCACGCGCTTCGCCCGCTCCACCGGCCCGCCCGGGATGCGGACCTTATAGAGAGTCGTGAAGGGGGTCGGGACGTCCTTCCGGCCGATCAGCCAGCCCTCGCCGTCGCGGACGAGCTGAATGTGCCAGTTGGCGAGCATCGCCCGGGTGTCGTTCTCGTAGAGGACCTGGAGGAACACGCCGGATTCGCCCTCGCGCTCCGCGTTCCGATCGGTCCGGCGCAGGAGAAGGGACGTCATCGCGGCCTGGCCCATGAACGCGGAGGCGTTCCGTCTCTCGCGGTCGCGGATCTCCGGGGCGAAGGCCGAGGCAAAGGCCTCGAGATCATGGGCGGCGAACGATTTCTGAAGCCCGGCGATCAGGGCGTCGAGGCTGGGAAAAGAGGCGGAAGCCGGGGCGGGGAGGATGCCCAGAACCCCGGCGAGGAGGGCGATCACGGCTGTCCGCCGGACGCCCTTCATTCTCCGATGATCATCAAGCCTTGCCGGAGGCATCATGCGCTTGGTCCGTCATAAAAAAAGCAGGTTTTGTGCCAAGATCATTTGCCCGCGGTCCCCAAGAAGACGACGGCAATCGGAGATCCGGACCTGACCGGCCTCCGAAAAGTGTAATATTTTTTTACAATTTCACCGGGGAGCGCTGAAATCAGTGCTTCTCCTCGGCTTTGCCGAAGTGTTTCTTAAAATCCTCTTCCCAGGTGACGAAACTGTGAAAGTATTTCCAGTCTCCCTCGTCGATCCCCCGGGTGATTTCGGTGATGTGCGAAGTGGACGCGCCGAACTCCTCAAGGGCGTAAATCACTGCCTTTTCGGGATCGACGCGGCTTCCGCACGTGTAGATGTCCAGGGCGGCATAGCGGTGTTCCGGCCAGGTGTGCGTGGAAATGTGCGACTCGGAGATGACGACGACGCCGCTGACGCCGTTCGGCGGGAACTTGCTGAAGGAGATGGCCCAGACTTTTGCCCCAGCGATCTCGGCGGCCTTGACGAGGATGTCCTGGACCTTCTCGACGCTCTTGATGACCTTGGCGTTACAGCCGGACGCCTCGACGATATAATGATGGCCGACGGGCTCGTAGACCTTCTTGGGCATGGTCACCTCCGGAAAAAGGCATTATGGCACAACCGGGGGGGGTGTCAAGAACGGATTTCAAACGGGAACGCGGCGCTCGTCCTTGACCGTATTGAGGACGATGTGCGTTACCGACCGGTCCACGTAGCGCATCGCCGTGAGCTTCTTCAGGAAGGTGTTCAGGTCGTCCCGACCCCGGAAATGGGCGACGACGAGGGAATCCCATTCGCCGGTGATGTCATAGACCGCCGCGACATGGGGATCGCCGGCGATCTTCTTCTGCGTTTCGAGGAGCTTGCCCTGGGAGATGCGCAGGGCGATCACCGCGCTCAGGTCGATGCCGAAGTGGACCGGATCGACGACCGGGATGTATCCGCGGATGACCCCCAGGCCCTCCAGCGCCTTGACGGCATGGATGACCGAGGTTACCGACGTTCCAACTTCCTTGGCGATCTCCCGAAAGCTTTTCCGCGCGTTGGCGTTCATCACCCGGAGGATCCGGCGCTCGAGGTCGTCGATCATAGGGGCTTCTTTCATTATGAATTCTCGCTGAATAAGAGACAATTGTCAATCTATTTATGAAATATATTGACAAACGTAGCGTATTTCTTTATAAATACCTCCAAATGACGATCTTGGAGGAGAGCGCATGACAGCAGAAATCGATCGCACACCGAAATCCTGGGGCTTCGCCGACGAGGACGAGGTCCTACGGACCGTTCTCGACCCGGCTCGCTCGGTCGAGTTCGTCCGGGTCATCTTTCCGGACATCCTCGGCCGGCCGATGGATTTCTCCTTCCCCAGCTCCGAGCTCGAGTCAGCCTTCCGCGACGGGAAGGGGTTCGACGGCTCCTCGGTCCAGGGGTTCGTCCGCATCGAGGAGAGCGACCTCAAAATCAAGCCCGATCCGCGGACGTTCCGCGTCCTGCCCTGGGAGTACGCGGGATTTTCGCCCGAGGCTCGCTGGCGCGAGGCGGTGATGTTCGGGGACATCCTCACCCCCGACGGGGCGCCTTACGAGGCCGATTCTCGCCTCGTCTTGAAGCGCGCCCTAGCCGTCGCCCGCGAGGAGTTCGGGTTCGACGCTTTCAACGTCGGACCCGAGCTCGAGTTCTTCCTCTTCCCGAACGACAATTCTCCCGTCCCGCTGGACGCGGGCGGATATTTCTTCGCCGGCCGCCACGGCGAGATCCGCAAGGAGATCCAGCTCCTGCTCAAGCGGATGGGGATCCTGTCCGAGTACGACCACCATGAGGTCGCCCATGGGCAGCACGAGATCGACCTCCAGTACGCCAACGCCCTGGCCATGGCCGACATCGCCATGATTTTCCGCTACGTGGTCAAGCGCGTCGCCCGGATGCACGGACTCTACGCCACTTTCATGCCCAAGCCGATCAACGGCCAGAACGGAAGCGGCATGCACGTCCATCAGTCGCTTTGGGTCGGAGGCAAAAACACCTTTTTCGACGCCGGCCACCCTTACTTCCTGTCCGAGATCGCCCGATCCTACATCGCCGGGCTCATCACCCACGCCCGGGAGATCTCGGCCGTCTTCAGCCAGTGGGTCAATTCCTACAAGCGTTTGATCGAAGGCTACGAAGCCCCGGTCTACGTCGCCTGGGGACAGAAGAACCGCTCGGCTTACATCCGGGTCCCCCGCTATCAGCCGGGCCGGGAGAACGCCACGCGGATCGAGCTTCGCTCGCCCGATCCGGGCTGCAACATCTACCTCGCCCTGGGCCTGATGCTCGGCGCGGGGCTGCAGGGCATCCGCGGCGGATACGAGCTCGTCCCGCCGGTCGAGGAAAACATCTACGAGATGAGCGGGACCCGCCAGCGCAAGCACCACATTCTCGTTTTGCCCCACGACCTGGCCGAGGCCGTGGATCTCATGGAGAAAAGCGAGCTCGTCCGGTCCATCCTCGGCCCGGACATTTTCGCCAAGCTCATCGTCAACAAGCGGGCGGAGATCGACGAGTACCGGAACAACGTCGGCGCCGAGTTCGACAAGCAGGTCAGCGATTACGAGGTCCGGCGCTACTTGCCCTTCCTCTGAAAACAGCCGAAGTCGCGCCCATCGGTCCGGAATCGGCCCTCGGGGAAATCCTCTTTCGCTCCGTCCCCGTTTGACGAATTCGTTCTTCCCCGATAAAATAAGGTCGGAAATGGACAAAGGACGCCCTCTCTGAGAACCGCCTTGTTAACCTTGAAAGGGATGATCACGGAGTTGGACGGAGAACTCCTGACTCCCGGGATGAATCTCGAGGCCGAGTGCGCGAAATTTTTTGCCTCGGATTTGATGAGCGACGTGCTGGCCTTCATTAAGCCGGGATCCATCCTCCTTACGGGGTTGGTGAACTCGCATGTCGTCCGCACCGCCCGCCTCGTCGAAGTCACGGCCATCGTCATCGTCCAAGGAAAGAGGCCGGATCGGAAGGTCATCGATGAAGCCCGAGAAAACCGCGTTCCGATCATCACCACGGGATGTTCCATGTTCGAGGCGTGCTCCAGGGTCGCCGGGTCCTCTCCGAAAGGAAAACGATAACGAAGAACTCCGTTTTCCGGCAAGAGTTCCCGATCAAAGGCGGCGATTTTTCCCGGGCGGGCGAAGTCTCCTGGGCGATCAAAAACCTCTTGAAGGAGCTCGGTTTGAGCACTCCGGTCGCGCTCCACGCCGCGATCGCGACCTACGAAGCCGAGCTGAACATCATCATGTACGCCTGGGAAGGCCGGTTGGTCCTGTCGGTCTCGCCGGGCCGGGTCCAGGTCGTTGTCGAAGACTCCGGCCCCGGAATCGAAGACATCGAGTTGGCCATGACGGAAGGCTATTCCACGGCCACCCTCGAGATGCGCGAACTCGGATTCGGCGCCGGCATGGGACTCGCCAATATCAAAAAGAACACGGACATCTTCCTGATCACCTCGGAGGTCGGTCGTGGAACGCGGCTTGAGTTCACGTTCCTGACCAACGGACAACGGCCATGAACAGCGGCACCCGCCACTCTGTGCAGATCAACCCCGAAAAATGCATCGGCTGCGTCCATTGCATGATCGCCTGTCCGACCAAAGCGATCCGGATCAAGAACGGGAAAGCGCTGATCATCGACGAGTTCTGCATCGACTGCGGAGAATGTCTCCGGTTTTGTCCCGAGGATGCCGTCGAATCCAAGACGACGTCGTTCTCGGACCTCAAGGCGGTCCCGTACAAGGTCGTCATTCCGTCGACGGTTCTCTACGGCCAGTTCGACAACGCCACCCTGCCGAACGAGATCCTCTTCGCCCTGCGCCGCGTCGGGTTCGACTACGTCTATGAGATCAGCACGATCTGCGAGCTCAACAACTCCGCCCTCGAGATGTATCTCGCCGCTCACGCCCAGCCCCGGCCGCTCATCTCCTCGACGTGCCCCGTGGTGATCCGTCTCATCCAGCGCTGTTTTCCCTCGCTCTGCGACCACATCGTCCCCATCGAGCCGCCGCGAGAGAACGCGGCCAAGATCCTGCGGGCCAATCTCCCCCGGATGACCAAGATCCCGGCCTCGGACATCGGGATTTTCCATATCACGCCCTGTCCGGCGAAAATGGTCTCGATCAACCACCCCGCCTCGATGGAAAAATCCTACCTGGACGGGGCGATTTCGATCCGGGATATTTTTACAGCGATCTATCAAACCCTCCGGCAGAACAAAGAAGAGACGATCATGAGCCATCTCTTCCCGGAGACCATCTTCAGCGGCACCGGTGTCGCCACGGCCCTCTCGGGAGGAGAAACGCGCGGACTCAAAAACCGTCGAACCGTGGCCGTCTCGGGAGTGCGGGACACCATCCGCGTCTTGAACCAGGTGGAACTCGGCCTCCTCAAGGACGTCGACCTGCTGGAATGCACGGTCTGCCCCGACGGTTGCATCGGAGGCCCCCTGACGGTCGAAAACCGCTTCCTGGCGAAAAGCCGGATCCTGCGTCTCGTCAACTTGATGGGAGAACGGACCGTGGTCGACAGCTCCGATATGAACGTGCTCTATAGCAAGGATTTTTTATCCTTCCATTATCCCATCGCGCCCATGGAATCGCCTCCTTTAGACAACGACCCCATCCTGGCCATCCGCAAAGCCAATCACCGGAACGAGATCTTTCAACGGCTGCCGCGCAAGGATTGCGGAGCCTGCGGCGCTCCGGATTGCCGGACCTTGGCCGACGATATCGTCCGCGGCCAGGCGGCCCTTGAAGACTGCCCGTTTGCGAAAAAGGAGGCGACATGACCCTGGCCAAACTCATCGAACAGCTTGACCTGAAGGTCTATACGGGCCGGAATGACCTGACCCGCCCGATCAAGGGCGGCTACGCCAGCGATCTGTTGAGCGATGTCCTCGCCCACGGCCAAAAAGACCAAATCTGGGTCACCCTCCAAATCCATCCGAATATCATCGCCGTCGCCGCCTTCAAGGAGCTGGCGGCGATCGTCCTTGTCAACGGCCGCGAACCCGCCGCGGAAACCGTCGAGCTGGCCCGGAGAGAACGGGTGTCCATCATCGGAACGCCTCTGACCGCCTTTGAATTCATCGGAAGGATCTATGGACTAGGGATTCAAGGGACCTGATGGGGCTCAGGCGCTTTCGGGCCGATCTCCATATCCACTCCTGTCTCTCCCCCTGCGGCGAATTGACGAACTATCCTCGCCGGATCGTCGGCCGGGCGGTCGAGGCGGGACTGGACATCATCGCCATCTGCGACCACAACAGCGCGGAAAACGCGGCGGCCGCGCTCCGGGCCGCGGAAGGGACGGGACTGACGGTCCTTCCGGGCATGGAGCTGACCTCGGAGGAGGAAGCCCATATTCTCGGCGTCTTCAATAGCATGGACGACCTCCGGCCCCTCCAAGACGAGGTTTATCGAAACCTTCCCGAGATCCCCGCGAAAAAATCCTTCGTCCAAAACCAGGTGATCGTCAACGAAGACGACGAGGTGATGGGCTTCAGCCCGCGGTGTCTCCTGGCCGCGACGCGGTTGGACGTCCACGAGATCGTCGCCCTGATCCATCGCTTCGGCGGCCTGGCGATCGCGTCGCATATCGACAAGGGGGCGTTCAGCATCGTCTCCCAGCTCGGCTTCATCCCCTCCGACCTCGAACTCGACGCCCTCGAGGTCTCTCCCCTGAAGACCATCGCGGAAGCCCGGGCGGCCGTCCCGATGAGCGCCTCGATCCCCCTCGTCCGTTTTTCCGACGCTCATCGGCCCGAGGACATCGGCCGGGCGGCCACAGACTTCCTCCTCGCGGTCCCTTCGTTCCCGGAGATCCGTATGGCGCTCCGGTCAGAAAGCGGAAGGAGGGTCTGCGGCTCATGATGGAGGACCTGTCGCTCCACATCCTCGACATCGCCGAAAACGCGATCGCCGCGGGCGCGACGCGGATCGCCGTCATGGTCAATGAGAATGAAAAGCGGGACCTTTTGTCGATCCGGATTTCGGACAACGGACGGGGAATGTCGAAAAAAGACGCCCGCCGGGCCCTCGACCCGTTCTTCACGACCAAAGGAAAACGGACCGGCCTCGGCCTTCCGCTTCTGGCCCAAACCGCGGAACACTGCGACGGGGAGGCTGTCCTGACGACGTCCCTCCACACGGGAACGAAAGTGGCGGCCCATTTCCGCTACCGCCACATCGACCGTCCTCCGCTGACGGCGATGACCGAAACGATCCTGACGCTCGTCTTCGGGCATCCCGAGATCGATTTTCTCTATCGCCATCGCGTGAACGGCCGCGTCTTCCGGTTTGCCAGCCGCGGCTATTCGGGCGGCCGCCGGAGCGCGGCGTGCCTGAGCCCGGCCGTCCTCGGCGCGGTCAAAAAAAAGCTCCTGGCCGGCCTCCGGAGAATCGGCCGAACGTGAAGGCCGGGCCTCGGAACAACGGGGCCGGAGATCCCCCGACGCGACTTGACAAGCGCAAATTCGTTTTGTTATAAGTCTGCTCTTATTTCATGCGCATCACGTTTAACGTGTTGACCGTCTCCAGGCGCCCACGTCGGCGCCTCTCCCTTTTGTCGACTGAACTCCGGATCTCATCCCCCGGCGCGGAATTCATCCTGGCCTGTTGGCAACGTAAGGCGTTTCGTTCAGCCTCGTCGGCATAATCCCAAAGCCCTCATCACGGAGGAACGAACTTGAACGTCACGAAGGAAAAAATTTATGCCATCGTCCACAAGCACAAAGGCTTAAAGAAGAACCTGATCGCCATCCTTTTGGACATCCAGAGCAAGTACGCTTATCTTCCCCCGGAGGCCATCCGTTTCGTGGCGGCCGAGCTGGGCATACCGTTGATCGACATCTTCGACGTGGCCACGTTCTACCGCGCCTTCAGCCTCAGGCCGCGCGGCAAGCACGTCGTCACGGTCTGCCTCGGCACGGCCTGCCATGTCCGCGGCGGATCAAAGATCCTGGAGGAATTCGAGCGGAAGCTCGGCCTCAAGGCCGGCGAAACGGCGGCCGACAAGACGTTCACGCTCGAAACGGTGGCGTGCCTGGGTTGTTGCGCGATCGGTCCGGTCGTCGTCGTGGGAAAAGAGTACTATCGGCACACGGGGCTCTCGAAAGTCGGCACGATCCTGAAAAAGTATCAGCGCGGGAAAAAGCCGGAGGTCGCGAAGCGGGTCCCGAAACGCGCCGAAGCCGCGGCGACCGGGAACAAAGCCGTCGCCAAGCGTCTTCGGACCAGAGGGAGGAGGCACTAACGAACATGACGAAGAATAAAGCAACGCCCGACGTGAAACCAAAAAAGCTCAAGATCCAGGATTTGGCCAGGATCCGGGATCAGGCCAAAACGCTCATGACCATCCGGGACGGCGAAGGCCGGGCCCGGATCACGGTCCACATGGGGACGTGCGGGATCTCGGCCGGCGCCCGCGAGATCATGGACGCCCTCCTGGACCAGCTGGGCAAAAGCAAGATCAAGGACGTGATCGTGACGACTTCGGGTTGCGCCGGGTTCTGCAGCCGGGAGCCGATGGCGACGGTCGAGCTCAAAGGCCGGCCGCCGGTCAAATACGTCGACCTGACCCCGGCCAAGATCCGCAAGATCGTCGAGAAACACGTCCAGGGCGGCCAGCTCGTCGCCGAATACGCCCTGGCGATCGGAAGCGAAACCGTATACTAAGAGGGATCCTTGAAAAAATACCGCACTCATTTATTGGTTTGCGCCGGGACGGGATGTGTTTCCTGCGATTCCTTCAAAATCAAAGAGGCCCTCGAAAAAGAGATCCAGAAACGGAAGCTCCAGGATGAAGTCCTGGTCATCGCCACGGGATGCAACGGATTCTGCGAACGGGGGCCGATCCTCATGGTCCAGCCGGACGGCATCTTCTACCAGCGGCTCAAGATCGAGGACGTCCCGAAGCTTGTCGAAGAGCACCTCCTGAAGGGGCGGCCGGTCAAGAAATTGATGTACGTCCCGCCCGCCGAGAAAGAGCCGGTCCCCAAGATGAAGGACATCGAGTTCTTCAAACACCAGCGGCTCATCGTTCTCCGCAACCGCGGCCGGATCGACCCGGAAAAGATCGAGGAATACATCGCTTTCGACGGATACGAAGCGCTGGCCAAGGCGTTGGCGCAGATGACGCCCGAAGAGATCCTCTCCGAGGTCGGCGCCTCCGGCCTCCGGGGCCGGGGAGGAGCGGGATTCCCTACCGGCAAGAAGTGGGAGCTTTGCCGCAAGGAAAAGAGGAGACCAAAATACCTCATCTGCAACGGCGACGAAGGGGATCCGGGGGCCTTCATGGACCGGTCCGTCCTCGAAGCCGATCCCCACGCAGTTCTCGAAGGGATGGTGATCGGGGCGAAGGCGATCGGGGCCGAAAGAGGGTTCATCTATGTCCGGCATGAATACCCGCTGGCGGTGAAGCGGATGAATATCGCCATCCGCCAGGCCAGGGATTACGGACTGCTCGGGAAGAACATCCTCGATACCGATTTCGATTTCGATGTCGAGGTGGTGGAGGGCGCGGGGGCGTTCGTCTCCGGAGAAGAGACCGCCCTGATTGCGTCCGTGGAAGGCCGGATCGCGAACCCCCGGCAACGGCCCCCCTATCCCGCCCAAAAGGGCTACATGGGGATGCCGACCGTGATCAACAACGTCGAGACCTGGGCGACCGTGCCCAACATCATCCGGCGCGGCGCGGCCTGGTTCGCGTCCCTCGGGACGCAGACGAGCAAAGGGACCAAGATCTTCTCCCTCGTCGGAAAGATCAACAACACGGGCCTCGTCGAGGTCCCGATGGGCATCAGCCTCCGGGACATCGTCTACGGCATCGGGGGCGGCATCCCCGAGGGGCGGAAGTTCAAAGCCGTCCAGATCGGCGGCCCCTCCGGCGGCTGCCTCCCCGAGTCCAAGCTCGATCTGCCGATCGATTACGAAGGCCTCGTGGCCGCCGGCGCGATCATGGGCTCGGGCGGCATGATCGTCATGGACGAGAAGAGCTGCATGGTCGACCTGGCCAAGTACTTTCTCAACTTCCTCCGCGACGAATCCTGCGGCAAGTGCGTTTCCTGCCGCGAGGGCACCCAACGGATGTGGGAGATCGTCAGCCGGATCACGGAAGGCCGGGGGAAGGAGGAGGACCTCGGGATCCTTGAGGATCTCGCCGTCGCCTGCAAGGACGCCTCGATGTGCGGCCTGGGCCAGACGGCGGCCAACCCGGTCCTATCGACCCTGCGCTATTTCAAGGACGAGTACCGCCAGCACATCCGGCAGAAGAAGTGCCCCGCCCTGGTCTGTGAGGAGATCATCTCCTCGCCGTGCCATTACGTCTGCCCGATCGACCAGGAAGCCTCAACCTACATCGCCCACATCGCCCGGGGGGAATACGCGGAAGCTTTCAAGGTCATCATGAAGGACAATCCCCTGCCCTCGGTCTGCGCGCGGGTCTGCCATCATCCCTGCGAGCTGTCCTGCCGGGCGGGCGAGTCCGGCGAGCCGATTACCATCCGGGCTTTAAAGCGGTTCGTCATGGATTGGGCCGATGCGAAGGGGCTCACCTACGCGCCCGAGAAGGCGACGCAGACCCGGCAGAAGATCGCCATCATCGGCGCCGGCCCGTCCGGTCTGACGGCGGGCTACATGCTGGCTCTCAAGGGTTTCCGCCCGACGATCTTCGAGGCCTTGTCCGTCGCGGGCGGCATGCTCGCGGTCGGGATCCCCGGCCACCGCCTGCCCAAAACGGTCGTCCGAAAGGAGGTCGAACGGATCAGGGATGCCGGCGTCGAGATCCGCCTGAACAAGGTCCTGGGCAGGGATTTCACCATCGACGGTTTGTTCAAGCAGGGCTACAAGGCCGTCTTCTGCGCCACGGGCGCCGGGCAGTCCTTGTCGATGGGCATCCCGGGAGAAGACGCCGAAGGCGTGCTCCACTCGCTGGAATACCTGATGGACGTCAACCTCGGCAGGCCGGCCAAGGTCGGACGGCGAGTCGTCGTGGTCGGCGGCGGGAACTCCGCCATCGACGCGGCCCGGGCCGCCCTGCGCGACAAGGCCTGCGATAAGGTCACGATCTTCTACCGCCGGACGAAGGCCGAGATGCCCGCCCTGGCCGAGGAGGTCGACGCTGCGATCTCGGAAGGCATCGACATCCAGTTCCTCGTCGCTCCGACCAAGGTCATCACGGCCTACGGCAAGGCGACGGCCATCGAATGCGTCCGGATGAAGCTCGGGGAGAAGGATGAGAGCGGCCGGGCCAAGCCCGTCCCGATCGAAGGGTCGAACTTCGTCCACGAGCTCGACACGCTCATCCTGGCCATCAGCGAGCGCCCGGACACGTCCTACATCGGCGAGGGCGACGAGATCCGCCGCCACGGGGAGAACATCGTCATCGACGAGGAAACGGCCATGTCGACGCGGGCGGGCGTGTTCGCCGGAGGCGACGCGGTGACCGGCCCGAACATGGTCGTGGAGGCGATCGCCGCGGGCAAGCGGGCCGCCGAAATGATCGAAAAGCACATCACCGGCCGTGCGCTGAAGCATGACTACAAGCTCAACCGTCCATCGCAGTACGTCAAGCCCTGGATGCTTTCCGAGGAGGAGATCCAGTCGGCTAAACGGCCGAAGATCCCCCACCTGGCGGCGAAGGAACGCCGCAAGAACTTCCGCGAGGTGGAGATCGGCCTGACCGAAGAAATGGCCGTCCAGGAGGCCCGGCGCTGCCTGCGCTGCGACCTTGAGACCGCGGACGGCAAATCCGCGATCCAGGAGCAAAAATGATCCAATTCCGCATGAATGGTATGGACGTCCAGGCCGAGGAGGGCTCGACCGTCCTGGACACCGCCCGTTTCTACGGCCTGGCGATCCCGACCCTGTGCTGGATGGAGGGATTGACGCCGTGGGGCGGGTGCCGGCTGTGCCTGGTCGAGATCGGGGAGCCGCCCAAGAGCAAGCTCGTGTCCTCGTGCACGTATCCCGCTGAGGAAGGGCTCATCGTCCGGACGGACACGCGCCGCGTCATCGAGGCGCGGCGGATGATGATCGAGCTCATGCTCTCGACCGCCCCGATGTCCAAGAAGCTCCAGGACCTCGCCTCGAAGTTCAACGTCACCCAGCAGCGCTTCCCGCCGCGCAACGAGGAGTGCGTGTACTGCGGGCTGTGCGTCCGGATGTGCGACGAGCAGATGGACGCCCGGGCGATCGGGTTCCAAAACCGCGGATACAAGCGGAGGATCTCGACGCCCTTCGACATCCGCTCGGAGGATTGCCGGCTGTGCGGAGGCTGCATCTATGTCTGCCCGGCCTGTTCGGCCCGCTGCGGCGGTCCGAACGCCGACACGGACATCTGCAACGCCTGCCTGCAGGTTGAGCCGACCTGCCTCGAAGAGTACGACGAGCTGAACTGCTGGATGTACGACGCGGGCCGGTGCGGCACATGTGTCCAGGAAAAACGGAAATAATCCAGACGACAAGGAGGTCATAACATGTCATTCACGAAAATCAATCGGAGCGCGGCGACTCTCACCAAGAACAGGACCGAAGGATCGGTCAGCCCCTTCAGCGGGATGTGCGTCACCTGCGTCGACGGCTGCATCGGGATGTGCGAGATCGGCAAATCCGCCTACCGGAGCACCGAGGTCCTCTATCCCCAGCCCTTCGGCATCATCACGGCGGCCTCGGAAAAGGAATACCCGTACGACCTGTCCCATTTCAGCATCATGGGCACCGCGGCCGGGGCCTACGGGGTCGAGGCCGACAGCGACAAGGCCACGTTCGAGAAGGTCAGCGTCGAGACCCGGATCGGCAAGGACAAGTCGATCAAGCTCAAGGTCCCCTTCGTCATCTCCGGCATGGGCTCGACCAACGTGGCCAAGCAGAACTGGCCCGGCCTGGCCACCGGGGCGGCCATCTCGGGGGCGATCCTGACCGTCGGCGAGAACGTCGCGGGCATGGACGAGGGCTCGGAGTTCAAGAACGGCCGCGTCGTCCGCAGCCCGGACATGGAAATGCGGGTCAAGTCCTACCAGGACTGGGCCGACGGGTACGGCGCGGTCGTCATCCAGGCCAACGTCGAGGACACGCGTCTCGGCGTCCAGGAATACGCCATCGAGAAGCTGGGCGTCAAGGCCGTCGAGCTCAAATGGGGCCAGGGGGCCAAGGACATCGGCGGCGAGGTCAAGCTCAAGACGCTGAAGAAGGCCCAGGAGCTCAAGAAGCGCGGCTACATCGTCCTCCCCGATCCCGAAGACCCGAACGTCATCGCCGCTTTCGAGAAAGGCAGCTTCAAGGAGTTCGAGCGGCACTCGCGCATGGGCATGGTCGAGGAAGAGAGCTTCATGAAACGGGTCGAAGAGCTGCGCAAAGCTGGAGCCAAGTATGTCTTTCTCAAGACGGGCGCCTACCGTCCGGCCGACTTGGCCCGCGCGGTCAAGTACGCCTCCAAGGCCAAGCTCGACATGCTGACCGTGGACGGCGCCGGCGGCGGCACGGGTATGAGCCCCTGGAGGATGATGAACGAATGGGGCATCCCGAGCGTCGAAATCTGGAGCCTGACCTACCAATACGCCCACCAGCTGGCGAAAAAGGGCGAATATGTGCCCGACCTCGTCTTCGGCGGCGGCATCACCTTCGAGGACCAGATCTTCAAGGCCCTCTCGCTCGGCGCGCCCTACGTCAAGGCCGTCGGGATGGCCCGGGGCCCGCTCGCGTCTGCCATGGTCGGGAAGACCATCGGCAAGCGGATCGACGAAGGCCAGATCCCGGTCTACGTCGAACGGTTCGGCAGCACGCGCGAGGAGATCTTCGTCACGTCGCCCGAGCTGAAGCTCGAGTACGGCAAGCGGTTCGCCGACATCCCGACAGGCGCCCTGGGCGTGTACTCCTATTTCCGGAGGCTGAACCAGGGCCTCCGCCAGCTCATGGCCGGCAACCGCAAGTTCGCCCTGAGCTACATCACCCGGGACGACATCGCCACGCTGACCAAGGAAGCGTCGGACATCAGCGGGATCCCCTACGTCCTGGACGTGGACAAGGATGAGGTCCAGAAGATCCTGAAAGGCTGAGATCCGGAAGGACGATACCGAGTTGAGCCGGGGGACGGACCGCGGTCCGTCCCCCTTTTTTTTGAGGGTTATTCGCAGGCGGTAATGAAGCCGCAGAAGAGGCCTTGCGACGGAGTGTGAAAACCAACCAGGTTTTCCGGGTGCCACTGGACGGCGAGGCAGAACGGCCGGGCAGGATCTTCCAGGGCCTCAATGACGCCGTCCGGAGCCCGGGCGGCGATGCGGAAGGGCCCGAGCTTCTCCCCGCCAGGATCTTCTTTAGCGGCTTGATGATGGCGGCTGTTGACCTCGAATCGGACCGCGCCGGAGAGATCCGTCAGCCGGCTCTCCTTGGTGACGTCTACGAAATGCGCCAGCTGATCCTTCGGCTCCTTGATGTCATGCCGGACCTTCGATGAAGGAAGCTCGGCCGGCAGGTCTTGATAGAGCTTGGCCCCGACCGCTACGGCCAGGAGCTGAAGTCCACGGCAGATTCCCAGGACGCGAAGACCGTCCTTCAAGGCGACGCGGGCCACGGCGAGCTGGGCCTCATCGAGCCCGCCATCGACCGTCCCGAGCTTGGGGTGCCTTTCGGCCCCGTACCGCGCCGGGTCGATGTCCACGCCGCCCGGAACCAGGATCCCGCTGTACGGTCGAAGGAATTCCCGCATCGCGACATCGCTCGCCCGCGCGGCCGCGAACGGCAGGTCGAGAACGGGATCTCCCCCCCCGCCGCGAACGGCCTCGAGATAAGGAGCGTAATAATCGTAACGATTCGGCGTCCCCGCGATCAGGATCTTGGGAGCGATGGACATGGGATTATCTGATCTTCTTCACCGGCACCGGCCGGCCGTCCGCGCCGATCGCGACATAGACGACCTCGGCTTCGGTCACCCGCACGAGTTCCTCGGTGTCCCAGCGGGCCGCCTCGACGACGACCTTGACCGTCACCGAAGTTCGGCCCACGCGGAGCGTCACCGCGTAAAGGCTCACGAGGTCGCCGACGAAGACGGGCTCGTGGAAAACGACCTTGTCCATGGCCACAGTGACGAACTTTTGGGGGCCGCAGCTATGCCTGGCCGCGATCGCGCCGGCCAGGTCGATGTGGCTGAGGATGATCCCGCCGAAGATCGAACCGTGGCGGTTGGTATCCTTGGGCATCAGCGTCACGCGGAGCGTCGGTTCCCGGTCGGCCATGGGGGCTCCTTTCTCCAGCCGAATCGATTTCGCCGTGCCGCTTATTATACATGAAGGGCGGGGCGGCCGCACGGCTTCGAGCCGGCCTCAAGCCCGGATCGAGAGGCCGACCCCGAGGCGGCGCCGCCGCTCGGGCGGAAGACTCTCGTCCGGAGACCACGTCCTCGAGCAGACGATCTTCAGCCCCGCGAATCTCCGGTCCGGAAGCCCCAGGGTGACGTCGTGCCAGTCGTGATCGCGGAACTCGACGCGGACCGGCTCCCGGCCCTCGACGGTGAAGATCACCTCGACCGGCGTTTCTCCGATCCCCGGATGATTGCAGATCGCCCGTAGGCAGAGCTCTTTCCGACCCCGCGTTTCGACGGCTTCCCAGGCCTCTTCGGCCGTCCAGCGCGCCCAAACATCGGCCCAGCGCTCCCAGGCGTAGAAGCCGCGCGGAAGCCCCGGGATTTCCTCGATCCGGCCGCGCAGCCTCCGGGCGTCGGCGCGGGCGCCGAAAAACCCGGCCTTCACGAAAAGAAAGAACGACCGGCGAGGCAGCTCGAAGGCCGTGTCGAACCGGTCGTGAAGGGCGCGCTCGACCTCACCCAGCCGGGTCAGTCCCGCTTTTCTGAACGCGGCGACCCACCAGGGAATCGCGGCATGGGTCAAGTGCCCGAGATGAGGCCTCCCCTTGTCGTCGAGCGGGATGTTGCGGAAGGGGATTCCGCGGGCGGCGTCCCGGCGCCATTCCTCGAGGTGGAGCGGATAGATCTCGGGGCCGAACTCGTTCGGCCCGTAAGCGGGCAGGACCGTGAACAGCCGCCCCCCGGGCTCGAGGACGCCGGCCAGGTTGGCCAGGGCGCGCGGAACGAGATCGGGAGGAAGGTGTTCGAGGATGTCCAGGGCCAGGACGAGATCATACCCCTTTCCAAGCGTCGCCGGATCGAGCACGTCCCCGAAGCGGACCCACTCGCGCACGGAAAGAGGTGCATTTTCGACGCACCAACGGGAGAAATCGATCCCCTCAGCGTCCAAGCCACGGCCGCGCATGGCCTTGACGAGGAGGCCCGTGGCGCAGCCGACCTCGAGGACGCGGCGCGGCCCGAAGACGAGATCGACGAAGCCGGCCATGACCCGCTTGTCCTCGTTGTCGTCGTAGATGATCGCGCTGTCGATGTCGGAGGACGGAGGCCGGTAATAGTCCGGTCCGTAGAAGTCGCCCTGGAGCCGGTCCCGATAAAGCGCGCCGTAATCCGGCCCATCGGCCGAAAGAGGGCCTCGCTTGAGCGTGCGTTCGTCCTGATCCGTCATTCGCTTCCGTCACTTTCCGGGAACGGATCATTATTCCGCAAACCCACCCGATAATCAACGGCGCTTGACTCCGGGAACAGTCCTAAATAAGATTGGGGACTCGAAAGGAGGCTTTATGAGAAAAAGAACCATCCTCGCCTGCGTGCTTCTCCTCGTCGCCGCCGTCGCCGCCAACGCGGCCGTCGTCAAGGTCAAGGTCGCCACCGCCAATGTCCGGTCGAAGCCGGACCTGATGGCCCCGGTCATCTCCAGGGTCAGCCAGGGCGCCTTGTTCGAAGTGCAGAAAAAAACCGGGACTTGGTACGAGATCTCGGTCGTCGATAATGCCGGGAACATCGTGACCGGCTATATCAACACGGATGTCGTCGAAGAGGTCGGCGCCGCAGGAGGGGCCGCTCCGACCCAGCCGGCGGCCCCGCCCCGCGTCTCCCAGCCGGCGGCCTCGTCGTCCGGATACGCATCCCGGGCGGCCGGTGCCGCCAGCGGAATCATCATCGGCGTGGGGCCGGTGCTATCGAACCTCTCCTATGACAGCGATACGCAGCAGGTTTTAGACGACTACGGCATCACGAAGAAAATGAAATTCGGCTTCCAGCTTGGGGCCAGCTATCAGATGCCCCTTGGGTCGGGCTTGTCGTTGCTGCCGGGCGTATACTTCTCGACGGGAGGGGCCACCTTCTCCTTTGAAGGAGGATCGTCCAAGACCTCCCTGAGCGGCCTCATGATCCCGATCGAGGTCAAGTTTGATCTTGGGGGCGGGCCTTTCATCGCGGCCGGGCCGTATCTCGGATTCCTGATCTCGGCCAAGACCGTCGATAACGAGGGCAACAGCGAAGACCTCAAGGATATCAACAAGGTGCATTTCGGGCTGACCCTCGGGGCCGGATACGAGATGAGCATGGGGGCGAATGCGCTGGTGATCAAGCTGGCCTACCAGCTCGGCCTCTCCAATCTCGCCAAGCTCGCGGAAGGCGAAACAGGGTCGATGAAGCATAGCGCCATCGCGCTCTTGGTGGGCTTCAAGATCTAAAGGACCCGGACCGGGAATTCGCCGCCGCGGCCGACCTCGGCCGCGGCTTTTTTCTTCCGGCGGGCCTGGCCGCCGGACTCGGGGCCGTTTCGTTCCTTGTCTTTCGGCAAGGAGCGAGGCCGTGGATCCGCCTTGTCTGATCCCGCTCGATATGCTATAAATGCGTGTCGATCCGACCATGAACATCGTTTCCATCGTCCTCCAGCTCTTCGTGCTGCTCTTCGCCATCACCGTGCACGAGGCCTCCCATGGCTGGGTCGCCAACCGGATGGGCGACCCCACCGCGGCCAGCCTCGGCCGCGTCTCGCTCAACCCCCTCGTCCACATCGACCCGATCAATACGATCATCCTCCCCATCATGCTGACCCTGTTCCGCTTGCCGGCCTTCGGGATGGCCAAACCCGTCCCGATCAACCCGCGGAACTTCCGCGACCCGCGCCGCGGCACCCTGTGGGTGTCGTTCGCCGGCCCCGGGTCGAACCTGGCCGTCGCGGCGGGTGCCTATATCATCCTCTTCCTGATGAAGCTTTTCATTCCGCGGGTGGATTATTTCATCAAGCTCATGGTCGGAGGATTCTTCCGCCAGCTGGGTTTCGTCCTCCCCGTCCTATCCAAGGGCTTCTACCCCCTCGAGGGGCTCTGCCTTCTCCTCCTGATGACGATCCTCATCAACTCCTACCTGGCCGTGTTCAACCTCATCCCCATCCCCCCGCTCGACGGGAGCGGCATCCTGATGGGCCTCATCCCCGAGTCCAAAGCGGCTTTTCTGGCCCGGATGAATCCCTGGATCGGCATCCTGATCGTCTTCTTCCTGATCAACATCGGCGTCCTCGAGATCATCATGTTCCCGATCAAGCTCTTCATCGCGGTGACGCTCGGATGAGCGCGGACCCCCGGAAGATCGTCCTCAGCGGCATGCGCCCGACGGGCCCGCTCCACCTCGGGAACCTCGTCGGCGCCCTGCGCAACTGGATCAAGCTCCAGGACGTCTACCGCTGCTACTATTCGATCGCCAGCTGGCACGCCCTGAGCTCGGAATACATGAACTCCAAGGTCATCCGGGGCTATACGTTCGAGGTCGCCTGCGATTGGCTGGCCGCCGGGCTCGATCCCGAGAAGTGCGTCATGTTCCTCCAGTCCGAGATCAAGGAGCACGCCGAGCTCCACCTCATCCTGTCCATGGTCACGCCCCTGCCCTGGCTCGAGCGCGTTCCCACGTACAAGGAAATGCAGCAGGAAATGGGGGACAAAGACCTCAACACGTATGGCTTCCTCGGCTATCCCGTGCTTCAGGCGGCCGACATCGTCATCTACAAGGCCGACTACGTCCCCGTCGGCGAGGACCAGGCCGCCCACCTCGAGCTCACCCGCGAGATCGTCCGTCGCTTCAACCGGATCTTCGGCGAGATCTTCCCCGAGCCGCAGACGCTCCTCACGGAAGTCCCCCGCCTCGCCGGGACGGACGGCCGCAAGATGGGAAAGTCCTTCAACAACGCCATCGAGATCAAGGACCCCCCGGACGTCATCCGCCAGAAGATCATGCCCATGGTCACGGACACGCGGCGGATGCGCCGAAGCGACCCCGGCGAGCCGAACGACTGCCCGGTCTATACCCTGCACAAGGCCTTCGTCCCCAAGGAGGTCCAGGAGGAGATCGCCGGCGGCTGCCGGACGGCCGGGATCGGCTGCCTCGACTGCAAGAAGGTCGTCATCGAATACCTTCTCCGCTTCCTCGCCCCTATCTCCGAGCGCCGCCGGGCCTTCGAGAAGGATCCCGCGCGCGTCTGGGCCATCCTCGAGGACGGCAACGTCCGAGCCCGGAAGGCCGCCCGGCGGACGATGGACGAGGTCCGCGCCGCCCTCGGCTTCTGACCCATGGCCTCGACCGAGATCGAACCCCTCCCGGCCCCCGACGGCTACCAGGTCAAGCTCGAGGTCTTCGAAGGCCCGCTCGACCTTCTCCTCTTCCTGATCAAAAAGAAGAAGATCGAGATCCAGGACATCCCGATCGCGGTCATCACCCGCGAATACCTCGGGTATCTCGGCCAGAAGGAGCGGATCAACCTCGACCGCGAGGCCGAATTCCTTCTCATGGCCGCCCTCCTCATTCACATCAAGTCCCAGATGCTCCTGCCCCGGGAACAGCCGGTCGAGCCCGACATCGATCCACGCCGCGAGCTCGTCGACCGGCTCGTCGATTACCAGAGGATCAAGGCCGTGAGCGGCGTCCTCCGGGAGAAGGAAGAGGAGATGTCCCAGATCTGGAAGCGGACGGCTCTGACCGCGCCCCTTCCCGAGGCGGACCTCGACCTCATCGAAGTCTCGCTCTTCGACCTGGCCGAATCGTTCTTCGCCCTGATGAAGCGCAAGCAGGCCGAGAACCGCCGCGTGGTCAAGAGCAAAGAGATCTCGATGGCCGACAAGATGAACGAGATCACGGCCCTCCTTCGCGAGCGGGATCATCTCGACTTCCTGGCCTTCCTGGACTCCCAGGAAACCCTGGAAGAAGCACTCGTCGCCTTTTTCTGCCTCCTCGAGCTCATCAAGGCGCGGCGCGTCGTGGCCATGCAGGAGAAGCTCTTCCACACCATCACGGTCTGGCTGCGGAGAGACGACCCGCCCCCCGGAGACGCATCATGAACGACCTCCTGCCCATCCTCGAAACCCTCATCTTCATCTCGGTCGAGCCGCTGACCCCGGCCAAGATGAAGGAGGTCCTGGAGGACGTCGCGAGTGAGGACATCGACCGGGCCGTCGAGGAGCTCGTCCGCAGGTACGAAGCCGGCGACGGCGCGATCCGCATCATCGCCACGGCCGGGGGCTACGTCTTTTCGACCAAGCCGGCCTATGATCCGTACGTCCGCAAGCTTCTCCAGATCGAGCGGAAGCGGAAGCTCTCCGGACAAGCCCTGGAAACGCTCTCCGCGGTCGCCTATCACCAGCCGGTGACCCAGTCCGAGATCTCGGCGATCCGCGGCGTCGACTCCAGCTACGCCCTCCACACGCTGCTCGAGAACAAGCTCATCAAGATCGCCGGACGCAAGGACGCGCCCGGCCGGCCCCTGATCTACCGGACGACCGAGAAGTTCCTGACCCACTTCGGGCTCAATGCCATCGAAGACCTCCCATCCGAAGAAGAGCTGAAGAAGCTCATGCAGGAGGAAAACGCATGAAGCCGCCCCTTCGCGCCGCCGCCTGCGCCGTGGCCCTCCTGGCCGCCCTCGGGTGCACCCCGCCCCGGATCGAGCCTCCCCCCGCCGGCCCGCCGGCCGACCCGCACGTTCCTTATAACTATGTCGGCACGAAGGCCATGGTCGTGGCCGCCCATCCCCTCGCGGCCGAAGCGGGGATCGCCATGCTCAAGGCCGGCGGCAACGCCGTGGACGCCGCCGTGGCCACGGCGTTCGCCCTGAACGCGGCCGAGCCGTTCGCCAGCGGTGTCGGCGGCGGAGGGTTCATGGTCATCCACATGGCCAGGACGGGAAAGACGACCGTCGTCAATTTCCGGGAGAAAGCCCCGGCCGCCATGACTCCGACGATCTATTCGGAGAAAGGCGAGGCGCGGGACGATTGGAGGACCGTCAAGGGGACGGCCGTCGGCGTGCCCGGCATGCTCGCTGGATGGTCCTATGCCCTGGAAAAATACGGGACGAAGAGCCTGGCCCAGGCCGCGGCCAGGGCGATCGAGATCGCCGAGAAAGGATTCGCCGTCAGCGCCACGTTCAGCACGATCAACAAGGAAGAGTACGACAAGATCCTCTTGAACGCGGGCGAATCGAGCTGCTACCTCAACGGCGGACTCCCCTATGAGCCCGGCGACATCTACCGGAATCCCGACCTGGCCGCGACACTCAGGTTGATCTCCGAGCGCGGGATCGCCGAGTTCTACACGGGCGGCGTCGCCCGCAAGCTCGTGGCCGCGGTCCAGGCCAAGGGCGGAGTCATGACCCTCGACGATCTGGCCTCCTACAAGCCGGTCGAGGTCGAGCCGCTCCGCGGGGCCTACAAGGGCTTCGAGATCCGGACCGCGCCGCCTCCCGCCACGGGAGGCCTGCATCTCCTCCAGCTCCTCGCCGTCGCCGAACCCTGGCCCCTGAAGACGTGGGGCCTCAATTCCGTCCCGGCCATCCATCACCTGAGCGAGGCCATGAGGTTCATCTTCGCCGACAAGGACCGCTATGACGGCGATCCCGAGTCCGTCGTCATTCCCGTCCGCGAGCTTCTCGCCCCGGCAACGGCGGCGCGGATCCGGTCGGCCATCGCGCCCGGGCGGACGGCGAACGCTTATCCGTTCAGCCGGTTCGACGCCCTCCAGGAAAAGAAGGAGAACACGACCCACGTTTGCGTCGTCGACGCCGCGGGCAACATCGTCGCCCTGACCCAGTCCATCCAGAATTTCTTCGGGACCGGGATCGTTCCCGAGGGCACCGGGTTCCTGCTTAACGACCAGCTGGGCGACTTTTCGATCGATCCGAACTCTCCCAACGCCCCGGCCGCCGGACGCCGCCCGGTCAGCAACATGACCCCGCTCATCCTTTTCAAGGACAGCCGGCCTATCCTCGTCCTCGGCTCTCCGGGCGGGACGCGGATCTTCCCGTCCATGGCCCAAATCCTTTTCAACATCATCGATTTCGGGATGCCGCTCGACGAGGCCATCGAAGCCCCCCGCTTCTTCTCCTATTCGGTCGGGGGCAAACCCCGGCCGATCTCGGTCGAGAAGCGGATGGACTCCGGGACGATCGAGGCGCTCAAGGCCCTCGGCCACGCCGTCACCGTCCGGGAGGACTACGACAAGTATTTCGGCGGCGCGCACGCGATCATGATCCTGCCCGGCGGGAAGCTTCTGGGAGGCGCGGACAGCCGCCGGGACGGCGTCGGGCGCGGCTATTGATCCAACCGTAACTCAAGGTTTCATCTACACTTAGCATTGACAAAGGGCGGGCGTTCGTATAGGATAGGGCATCGTTTTTCCCGAAACGGAAATCATCATCGATCAACGTCATGAAGCCCGTTCCCAGCGCGGTACCGCGACCGCGATGACCGATCCCGTTTCCATTTCCTTGAGGAGAGTTGCCTTCCATGACTGAAGCGATCAAGCGTACCGACAAGCCCGAAAAGGATGAAAAATCCGGCCCCGACGACTACGGCCAGCTGCTCGACCAGTACCAGTTCGGCAGCAACGAATTCGCCCAGGGGGCCGTCGTCAAGGGCCGGGTGATCAAGATCACGCCGACCCATGTCCTCGTCGACATCGGCATGAAATCCGAAGGCGTCATCCCCATCGAGGAGTTCACGGAAACGGCCGAGCCGAGCAAGCCCAAGGTCGGGGACGAGATCGAAGCCGTCCTGGAGCGGTCCGACCGCAAGGAAGGGACTTTCATCCTGTCGAAGAAGATGGCCGACTCCATCCGGGCCCTCGACCATCTCGAAAAGGCTTTCGCCCATCATCAATATGTCACCGGCAGGGTCACCGAGCGGACCCGGAACGGCTTCACCGTCCACGTCGGGATCGACGCCTTCATGCCCGAGTCCCACGCCGACATCCGCCCCGTCCGGGACCCCGACAAGCTCGTCGGCCAGACGTTCAAGTTCAAGATCATCAAGTTCGACCGCAAGACGGAGAATGCCGTCGTGTCGCGGAAGCTCTTTCTCGCCGACGAACGGGAGAAGAAGCGGCGCAAGGTCTTCAGCCAGATCCAGAAGGGCATGACGATCAAGGGTCTCGTCCGGTCCCTGACCACGTTCGGGGCGTTCGTCGACATCGGCGGCGTCGAAGGCCTCCTCCATATCACCGACCTGTCCTGGGGCAAGGTCGGGCACCCCTCCGAGATCCTCAAGGTCGGGCAGGAAATCGAGGTCGTCGTCCTCGACTTCAATGAGAAGGACGAAAAGATCTCCCTCGGCTACAAGCAGCTCACTCCCGACCCCTGGCTGAACATCGCCGAGAAATACCACGCCGGCGAAAAGATCAACGGCAAGGTCACCAGCCTGACCGACTTCGGCGCCTTCGTCGAGCTCGAAAAGGGCGTCGAAGGCTTGATCCATATCTCCGACCTGACCTGGTCGCGCAAGATGATCCACCCCAAGAAGCTGCTCAAGATCGGGGACGAGGTGACGGTCAGCATTCTCGACGTCAACCCGACCTCGAAGCGCATCTCCCTGGGGCTGAAGCAGGCCTCCCCGCACCCGCTCGAGATTTTCAAGCAGACCTATCGGGTCGGGGCGCGGATCAAGGGCCGGATCACGAGCATCACCGATTTCGGCGCCTTCCTCGAGGTCGAGCCGGGGATCGAAGGTCTCATCCACATCTCCGACATCTCCTGGGAGAAGATCAAACACCCCTCGGCCAAGCTCAAGGTCGGAGACGAGGCCGAGGCCATCATCCTCAACATCGATGTCGAAAGGCAGAAAGTCTCCCTGGGCATCAAACAGCTCGAGGGCGATATCTGGGAGGAATTCTTCGCCCGCCAGCGGACGGGGGACCTGGTCAAAACCAAGATCGTCCGGATCGCGGATTTCGGGCTGTTCGTGGAGATCCTTCCCGGCATCGAAGGCGTCGTGTTCCTCTCCGAGCTCGACGAACAGAAGATCGACAACCCGGCCGAAGCCTTCAAGGTCGGAGAGGAGCGGGTGGCCAAGATCCTCAAGATGAACCCCCGCGACAAGAAGATCTCCCTCAGCTTCCGCCAGGCCCAGGCCGACATCCAGAAACAGGACTACCAGCGCTACGTCGACAGCCAGGACGACCGCATGACCCTGGGCGAGCTGATGGGCGACAAGCTCAAGTTCATCACCGCCCCGAAGAAGGCCGAAGCGAAGCCCGAAGAGAAGCTCGAGGAAAAGCCCGAAAGCCCGGCCGAGGCGAAGACCGAGGAACAGCCGAAACCCGAAGTCCCCGCCGAAGAAAAGTCGGAAGCGATAACGGAGGCCGCGACGGAAGCCGCGCCGGAAGCGCCGGAAACTCCGGCCGAAGCCCCGGCCGAAGCCCCGACCGAAGCCCCGGCCAAAGACACGGCCGAGGAACCGGCCGAGACACCGACCAAGGAAAAGACCGAGGAATAAACCGAGGAGTCCACCGATGATTAAGGCCGACCTGATCAACAAGATCTCCAAGGAACTGAACATCCCGAAACAGGAAGCCGAGAACGGGGTCAACCTCTTCTTCGACACCCTCAAGGACGCGATCCTCAAGGGCGAAGAGATCGAAGTCCGCGGTTTCGGCAGCTTCCGCTTCCGGAGCCGGCCGCCGCGCTCCGGGCGGAATCCGCGGACGGGCGACCCGGTCAAGGTCCCGCCCAAGAAAGTCCTGTACTTCAAGCCGAGCAAGCTTCTGAAAGAGCTGATCAACAAGTAATGCGCTACATCACCGCGCCGTGGCGGGGGACCTACGTCCGGAACGTCCAAAAAAAACCGTCCGGCGGATGCGTCTTCTGCCGCGCCCGGTCGCTCGGCGATGACCGCCGGGCCCGCGTCCTGCACCGCGGAAAGCGGGCCTTCGTCATCATGAACGCCTATCCCTACCAGTCGGGCCACATCATGATCGCCCCCATGCGGCACCTGGCGGTGTTCGACCGGGCCCCCAAAGCCCTGACCGACGAGATGTCCGACCTGCTGAAGCTCAGCCTGTCCGTCCTGCGAAAGGCGTACCGGCCCCAGGGCTTCAACATCGGGATGAACCTCGGCCGGAGCGCCGGGGCGGGCGTCGTGGATCATTTCCATCTCCACGCCCTCCCGCGCTGGCAGGGGGACTCGAACTTCATGCCCATCGTCGGGAGGACGAAGATCGTCCTCGAGGACCTGGACGCGACCTACGACCGGCTCGCGCCCCTGTTCCGGAAAGACGCGGCCCGGCGATGAGCCCTTCCACCGATATCATCCTGAGGTGAACCGATGCTGAAAACCATGCGCAAGAACGTGCAATCCCTGAAGCCCGTCCTGTGGATCGTCGTCGCCACGTTCATCATCTCCATCTTCGTCGTCTGGGGCGGCGCCGGCCGGCTCGGCGACAAGACCGCCTCCAACACGATCGCGACGATCGGCGGACGGACGATCCGCTCCGAGGCCTACTTCAACGCCCTGCGCAACCGGATCGAGTCGCTGAAGAGCCAGATGAACGAGATCAGCCGCCCGTTCATCGAACAGCTCGGACTGCCCCAGCAGGTCCTCAACCAGCTCATCGACCAGACGCTCCTCTTCTCCCTGGCCGAGAAAATGGGCGTCCGGGCCTCGGACGACGAGGTCGCCGCCCGGATCAAGAGCATGCCCGGCCTCCAGCAGGACGGTCAGTTCGTCGGATACGAGAATTACAAGCGGGTCCTGCAGATGAACAGGATCAGCCTGGTCGATTTCGAGAACAGCCTCCGCCAGGAGATCATCCTCGACAAGACCGTCCAGCTCGTGACGGCCGGGATCACGGCCACCCCCGACGAGGTCTGGGAGAGCTATGAGGCCGGCAAGAGCTCGGCCAAGATCGAATACCTCGTCCTGGAGAGCTCCAAGCTCGAGCCCGAGGCGAAGCCGGGCCCGGCGGAGATCCGGGCGCATTTCGACGCCAACGCCGCGTCCTACAGGATCCCGGAGCGCCGCGAAGCGGCCTACGTCTTCTTCAAGAACGACGACCTGAAAAAAGAGGTCGAGCTCAACGAGAGCGAGATCGAAGATTACTATAAGAACAACGAGCCCCAGTTCCAGATCCCGGAAAAGGTCAAGGTCAGCCGGATCTTCCTGCCGTTCGGCGGCGCGGAGAAGGCGGTCGCGGAGTCCACGGCCAAAAGCCTCGTCTCCCGGATCAAGGCGGGCGAGGATTTCGCCGGATTGGCCCGCTCGTTTTCCAGGGACGACAAGGCCGCGAGCGGCGGAGACTGGGGCCTTTACGATTGGAAGACCCTCGTTCAGGACGAGCAAGACGCCGTGGGAAAATTGCCGGCCGGGCAGGCATCCGAGCCCGTGACGCTTGCCGACGGCGTCTCCATCCTCAAGGTCACGGAGAAGACCCCGGCCGTGACGACCCCCTTAGCCGACGCGAAACCCCAGATCCGGAGCATCCTCGAGGAACAGAAAGCCCGCCAGATGGCCACGGACCGCATGACCAAGTTCGCCAAGGACGCGGCGAAGGATAAGAGCCTCGAAGCGGCCGCGACCAAGGCCGGGCTGAAGATCCAGAAGACGGGGCCCCTCAAATCCGGGGAAGCGCTCGGCGACGTCGACGCTTCGGGCGCGATCAGCTCGGCGATCTTCCAGCTCAAGGAAAAGCAGATCTCCTCGCCGATCTATACCTACACCGGGGTCGGCCTGGCAGAATTGCAGAAGACCGAAGCCCCGCGCGCCGCGACGTTCGACGAGGTCAAGGATCAGGTCGAGACCGACCTCCTCGAGGCCAAGAGGAAAGGCCTTGCCCAGAGCCGGATCCGGGAGATCCGGACCAAGCTCACGGACAAGAACTGGGAGGACATCGCCCAGAAGTACAAGGTCGAGATCAAGACCGTGGACGAGCACAAGAAGGAACAATATATCGGGATCATCGGCGAGAACAAAGACATCGACACCCTGGCCTTCAGCCTCCCGATCGGCCGGATCAGCGATCCGATCGCCTACCCGGGCGGCTACGCCATCGTCCGCGTGCTCGACCGCAAGGAAGCCGTCAAGGCGGACTTCGAGAAGGAACGGGAGACCGAGACGGCCAACCTCATCGACCAGAAGAAGAACAAGTTCCTCCAGGCGTACCTGTCCAGGATGCGCGAGGGGGAGAACCTCAAGATCAAGCCCGAAGTCTACAACCAGATCACCCAGGACATCCTCTCGCGGTACGAAAAGTAATCCGCTTCGGGATGGCCCACGGGCCACATAACAAGGCGGCCCTTAGGGCCATCCCTCCGCTCCCCTAAAATCACTCCAACGCTCACTTGAGAATCGCCCGCGGGTTCTCCCCTGGGACGGGGCCGTTCCGCAGTTGAAGGACGCCTGCCGGCAAGCCGCCCCGAGTCCTAGGGGCGGTAGGTGGGGTAGATAATTATTAGACAAAGTCCGTAAGGCGTCCTGATGTTCGCTTATGGACGATCCCTCCGCTTACCTAAAGGCGACGGACCGCATAACAAGGCGGCCTTCAGGTCCATCCCTCAGCTTACGGAAAGACCGCGGAGGTCGTAATAGCCGCATCTTAGGGTCTTATCAATCCCTATCTGGGACACTCGAGATGGGCCGTCCCCGCTTGGCTCAACCTCAGGTTCGGATCGACAAAGGCCGATTCAATCAGCTTCTCAATGGCGGAAGCCGTATCCTTGACTAAAGCGGTCAGGGATTCGAGCTCTTCAATTTGAGCAGCCGTCGGCGCAGCCGTGAAGCCCTCAAGGTCGTCTCCGAGTCGTCCCAGCCGCCGGGTGATCGTCGGCAAACGCCGGACACGAAGCTCGTTGACGTTCTTTGAGAATTCGGCTGCTTTCCTCTGAATTTCTTCCGGAATCGCGGGCGCGCCCGGCCGTCTCCAGAATTCGAGGATTTTCGTGAGCGATTCGTCGAGCATTCTGATTTGCTGAAGGCTGAGCAAAGCGGTCCCGCCCAGCTCATAGGCTCTCATGATCGCATCATGCCGGGCCCCACGGTCGGCCGCCGTGATGGTGATCCGGGGGTCTCCTTCAACGACGACCTTCTTGCTGCTGCGCTCTTCTCCCGCCAGGACCGTAATCTGATAAGTTCCGGGTTCGACCAGGGGCCCCTGGCTGAGCGCTTGCGCGTTGAGGCCGGCGATCTGGCCTTCGGTCAGTCCGGCCGGCGGACCATAGCGAAGGTCCCAGGCGGTGCGGTTGATCCCGGGCTCCGCCGGGCCTTCGAACTCGCGGATCTTTTTTCCCGAGGCATCCTCGACCCGGACCACGGCCTTTTTTGGAGCGCCAGGGCGCGCCTTCAAATAATAAGTGACCAGGGCGCCATAAGGAGGATTCGGGCCGGTGAAGATCATATGCCCGGGGGCGGCTTCGTGGCTGTAGATGCTCCACGCGGTCGCCGGACGCAGGTCAAAAAGATGAAGACCTTCGTCCAGCAGGGCCTTGTCGAGCTCCTCGAGGGGCGTGATGTCGTCGAGAATCCAAAGGGAGCGGCCGTGGGTGCCGAAAATGAGATCGTTTTCCCGGGGATGGATGGCGATGTCGTCCACGGGCACCGTTGGAAGGTTCAATCTCAGGGGAACCCAGCTCTCGCCCCGGTCGAACGAGACATAGGCGCCGGTTTCCGTGCCGGCGAAAAGGAGGTTCGGATTGCGATGATGCTCCCGGATGACGCTGACGACACCGTTGTTGTGAGGAATCCCCTTGGAAATCGGCAGCCAGGTTTGGCCGAAATCCGTGGTCGTGTAAACGTAAATGCCGAAGTCGTTCATCCGGTGCCCGTCGAACGTGGCGTAAGCCGTGCCTTCGGCGTGCCGCGAGGCGATGACCCGGCTGACGTACGTTCCTCCGGGCAGGCCGGGAATCCGGCCGCTCACGTTCCGCCATGTCTTTCCGCCGTCCCGGGTGACCTGGAGGTTCCCGTCGTCCGTTCCCACCCAGACGAGATCAGGATTGAGGGGCGACTCGCCGATCGTCGTGAGGCACGGCCAGCTCTGGACGCCGTCGTTCCGGGAACGAGTGTTGGCGTCCGGAATTTTGCCCATGATCGGGAGGGTGTCCCGGTCGATCCCGGTCGTCAGGTCGGGTGAGATCTTTGTCCAGGTGTCGCCTCGGTCCTGGGATTCGAACAGGAACTGGGCGCCGCAATAGATCGTCTTCGGGTCGTGGGAGGAGACGACGAGCGGGGTATTCCACTGGAAGCGGAAGCGCGGCTCTCCCTCGCTCTCGCGGGGCCGGATGGGACGGGATTCGTATGTCTTGAGGTTCCGGCGAAAAAGGCTTCCGTCCTGAGTTTCGGAATAGAGGATGTCCGGGTCGGTCGGGTCGACCTGGGCGTAGAATCCGTCTCCGCCCGCCAAGCGGACCCAATCTTCGTTGCTGATGTTGGCTACGCCTTTGGCGATGAGGACCTGGCTCGGGCCGCCCCAGACGCCGTTGTCCTGAAGCCCTCCGTAGATGCGATAGGGCTTTTGCATGTCGAAGCCGACCTCATAAAACTGGCCGATGGGCAGATTATCGAAGACCTCCCAGGTCCTGCCGCCGTCCCAGCTCCGATTGAGTCCTCCGTCGTCGCCGATGATCATCTGGTTCGAATCTTTCGGGTTGATCCACATCGCGTGGAAATCGCCGTGGATGTACCGGACCGGCGGCGTGGTGTAGGTCTTTCCGCCGTCTTCCGAATAGTACAGCAGCTTGTCCATGAGCCAGATCCTCAAGTCGTTATTGGGATCGATCCGGATCTTGCTGAAGTACATGGGCCGCGGATTGGACCCGCCCATTTTCTTCCAGGTCTCGCCCTTGTCCTCGCTGCGGAAGACCCCTCCCTTGGCGTGCTCGACGATCGCGTAGATGATCGAAGGATTGCGCCGGTAAATGTTCAGCCCGATCCGTCCCGTCTCGCCGTCCTTTTCGTTTTCATAAGGAAGCCCTTTGGAAACCTTCTTCCAGGTTGCGCCGCCATCGGTCGTTTTATAGATGGCGCTGTGCGGACCGCCCCCGTTGAATCCGAAGGACGTCCGGCGCCGCTGATAGACGGCCGCCAGAAGAATCCCGGGACTCGACGGGTCCATGGCCAAGTCCACGGCCCCCGTGTCCTCGTTGATGAAAAGGACGTGTTGCCAGGTTTCCCCCCCGTCTGCGGATTTGAAGACTCCGCGTTCACGGTTCGGCCCCCAAAGCCTCCCCAGGGCGGCCACGTAAACGATGTCGGAATTGGAGGGATGGATCAGGATGCGTCCGATATGATGGGTTTCCGCAAGACCCATATGCTGCCAGGAGCGTCCCGCATCCGTGGATTTGTAGACGCCGTTTCCCCAGGAAGAGCTCTGCCTGTTGTTGGGTTCGCCGGTTCCGACCCAGACGATCGAAGGGTCCGAAGGAGCGACGGCCACGGCCCCGATCGTTGAAACAGCTTCGTGATCGAATACGGGCTCCCAGGTCGTTCCCGCATTGATCGTTTTCCACACGCCTCCCGAGGCCAGCCCGACGTAGACGATTTTAGGATCCGACTCGATAACGGAGATATCATCGACCCGGCCGCCCATGATGGCCGGGCCGATCTCGCGGAACGCGAGCCCTCTCATCGCGGAAGCGAAGTCGACAACCTGTTTGGGTTGTTGTTCATCCCTTTGCGCCGAGGGGAGGGGACTCACAGCAACGAGGGCCAAAATAAGGAGAAAGAAAATACTTTTCGCCAGGTCATTGAGAGATTGAGGTTCCCGTTCGCGATAACAATGGGAATTCTCGCGGTTGATCATGATTTTCGACATAGATTCCTCCCCATAAAATCGGACGGCGAATTTCTGAAATTCCTTGTCAAAAGTTTACACCTTATAATAAATTATAATTAATATTATGTCTGGACTTCAAATCCAGCACGGCTTCTGACGAAGGGGCTGGGTGGGTTCGATTCCCACATCCTCCCTACCTTTCCCAAAACGCTGTAGCATTCCTCCCTATTGTATGGGTTCGCGCATGACCGGTCCGCACGGAACGGCACCGAGAGAGATCCTAATAAAAGAAGATTCTAAAGGCGTCTCGAGATTTCGTCCTTGCAGGAGAAACGTCTGACGGCGGTGCTCCCCGAATCCCAAAGAACGGCGGAGAAAAGGTTGATGTAGGATGGCAAAGTCGATAGATTAATTGCGAGAAATAAATTATAATATGCGAACAATTCGCCCCATCACGAAGGCGGCTTGCGTGCCGGTCGATTCGAAGGTTTATAAATAGGATAGGTATTCATGGAACATTTAAGCCTTAAAGAAAAAGCGTACCAGATCATCAAGGAAAAACTGCTGAGTATGGAATTCCAGCCGGGAGCCCGGATCCGGGAGGACCTCCTCGCCGAAGAGATCGCCATCAGCCGGACGCCCGTCCGCGAGGCGATCAACAAGCTGATCGCGGAAGGTTTTGTCGAAAACGTTCCGCGCCGCGGCCTTTTTTTCATCAATATCAAAAAGGAAGAAATCCTCGACCTGCTCGATGCCCGGGAAGCGCTGGAAATCCTGGCCGTCGACAAATGCATCGAAAAGGTCTCCCCGGACCAGATCCGGATGCTCGAGAAAATCCTCGATGACACCGGGCGGGCGCTGGACGCGGATAAATTCGCCCGGTGCAATGAGCTGGATAGCCAGTTCCATCTCGAAATCGCCAAAGTCTCCGGAAACAAGAAATTGATCGGATTTTGCCGCGAGATCGAAGATTACATGAGGATCGCCCGGGCGGTGGAAAAAGAGACCCAGACGAAAAAAAAGCTCCAGCTCGCCTTGATCGAGCACCATCAGATTCTCGAATCCATCAAAAATAAGGACCGGGCGGCGGCCGAGGCCGCGACGCGTCAAAACATCTTGTCTATGCGGAAGAACCTGGGGATCTAAACGCCGGGAAGGTCCTGCCGGCTGCCTTCCACTCCGCCCATCTCGCGGATCTAAACTGACTCGGATGACCGCATAGGCTTCCGCCGGCGCGAGTTCGTCCGCCGTCCGTCAGACGGCGGGTCCGAAGAGGCGGGGATGTCGGCCGAGACGGGCAAGCCGCTCCACAGCCAAGAGGGCGAGATGCGTATTCCGGCCGCCCCGGCCGGCTTTCCGCCCCCCGTCCAGCGAGATCTCCACCGTCGCCTCGCCGCCGAAGATAAAGGCTAGCTTTTGCCCTCTTTTGCGGATGAGAACGAGGCTGATGTCGGCGACATTCGTCCCGGTCGGGCCCGTTTCAATCCCCTGGCCGAGGCGCTCGAAAAAGTCGGCCGAATTGAAATCCGCGAGAAACGGTCCGGGGTTCAATCCCATCCTCCGGGCGAGCTCGCGGGTGCCGGAATCCGCCACCGCGCCGGCGAGCTTCGAATTGCCGTCGATCCCGTCGGTGGCGAAGCTGGCGAATGTCACCCCGTCGCGGGGGCCGCAATGGGGGGCGACGATCTCGAAGATCCTCTCGATCGCGACCCTGACCTCGTCTCGGATCTTCGATCCGGCCGAACCGGGGCCGCCGATCAACCGGGGAGCATAGCCCAACTCGGCGGATTTCTCGGCGGCGGCGGTCATCGCCTGATCGTTATTGGCGAAGATGACGTAGGGACTGCGTTCCGCGTCCAGGAGGGGCGACCCCGGATCCAGGGTTTCGTTCTCCGACCGGTCGACGTTTGCCAGCAGGTATTTTCGGATCGCGGCCGGAGTCCGTTCCCAAAGCCCGTATTTCTCCAAAACTCCCTTGGCCGCGGCGAAGGTCGTCGCATCTCCGGCCGTCGGGCCCGAGGCGATCACAGAAGGATCGTCCGGACAACCGGTGCTCGTAATCGGGACATCCGAGAGAACGAGGCTGACGAATCCGCCGGCGTTCTCCGCGAGCTTCCTCATTCTCCCGCCCTTGAGCCGGTCGATGTGCTTTCGGACGGAATTGATTTCGTCGATCGAGGCCGGGACGGTCAAGAGCAACCGGCAGATCTCCTGATAATCATCCAAGCCGACCCCTTCGACAGGCAGGGCCATCAAGGAAGATCCCCCACCCGAGATCAGGGCCAGGATCAGAGTCCGCCGGTCCGCCCGTTTCAGGAGGTCGATCATTTCACGGGCCCCGGCGGCCCCCGCTTCGTTCGGGATCGGATGATCGGCGGGAACGAGCTTGATCCTCTTCGATGGAGAAACATCGGCTTGGCTGCGGAAAACGTTCAGGATGCCGGAGATCCTCGAAGAGCCCAAGATCTTCACAAGCTCCGTCGCCGTCTGCGCGGCCGCTTTGCCGCCGCCGACGACCAGGATTTCGGGGAACCCGGCAAGGGGATAAGAGCGGCCGTCCACTCGCAGAAGATCGGCCCGTTCGTCGTAGTGCACGTGCCGGCGCAAGGCCGGCCCGGGGCGGACGCTCTCCAGCGCGTGGGCGAGGATGAGCCTCGCCGCGTCCTGATCCGGAACGACTCGTCTGTCGGTCATCTCCGCTCTTGGCCCGCTACTTGAAAGGGTTTCCCGAGCGCATATTAAAGGACTCCGGGCTCTCGCTCAAGCCCGCGAAATTTGCTCCTTGACATTCGGGCACGGGAGATATTATAAATTATAATATATTATGACATCAACCGGCGCGCTGCCCCCGGAGATCAAGGCTCCGGCTTCGATTTTGCCCCTTCGCTTCCTTGCCCGTCGACGAATTCTCGATGTGAATAACTCGGATGATCGTCCGGGTAACAGGAGGTATTTTCCCAATGAACGACCACGCCAAAAAACTCGGATCGCCTGACTTCGGCCGGAAACCAAATCGCATCGCCCTTCTTTTCTCCATTTTCGCAGTGGCGGTCCTCGCCGCCCTTGCGATTCTGGCCGACGGGCTCCCCGCAACCGGAAGGACGGCTCCTTCCGACCTGACGATCGTCGCGGACGGGCCCCTCGGCCCGCCTTCCTCGTTCGGCTTGGACAAGATCGGCCGGGTCCTCCAGGAACGGGGCGTCACGCCCAGCCGAAAAGGATCGATCGGCGAAGCGGCATCTTCCCAGGTCCTGCTGGTCGGAACGACCCCCAATTCCCCGGCCATCCGGTCGCTCATCGACCAGGGAAAGCTCCGCCTTCCGAACAAGAAGGAAAGCCTGGCCGTTAAGCGGCTCAAAGAACAGGGAAAGGACCTGCTTGTCGTCGCCGGCGCGGATGAGCGGGGCTTGATGTATGCCTTGCTGGAGATCGCCCGTCAGATCGATCTTCTCCCCAAGGACTCGGCCGTATTCGGCGCGATCAAAGAAGCGTCCGAAAGCCCTTCGAGCCCGGTCAGGAGCATGGCCGTCTTTCTCCACAACGCGGACGACGAGAAGGACTGGTACTACTCCAAGGAATATTGGCAGGAATACCTCGGGATGCTGGCGGAAGACCGCTGGAACACATTCAACCTCGTCTTCTCCCATCAGACGTCTTATCTCGCTCCGATGTATCCCTTCCACGTGACCGTGGATAAATATCCCGAGGTCAAGGCCAAGGGCCTCACCGACGCGGGGCGGCAGAAGAACCTGGAGATGCTGCAGTACATCAGCTCGCTCGCCCGGGATCGCGGCCTGGATTTCACCCTCAGCGTCTGGCAGCAGATCGCCTGGGAGAAGGAATCTCCCGGACGGGGGCAAGAGAGCATGGTCACCGGGTACAACCGGCAGAACATGACGGATTACACCTACCTTGCCCTGACCAAGCTCCTCAAGGCATGCCCGGGGATCACCGGCATCCAGCTGCGGTTGAACTACGAATCGGGCATCAATTTCGACGAACAAACGGCGTTCTTCCGGGATGGGGTCTTTCGAGCGGCGAAAGAGGCCGGCCGGCCCATCCTGATCGAAATCCGGGATATCGGGTTATTGCGCGAAACCCTCGACGCGGCCCTCGCGACCGGCCTTCCGGTCCGCGTCAGCCACAAGTACTGGGCCGAACACATGGTCTTTCCCTACCATCCGGCCAGCTTCGTCTGGACATACAGCTACGGCGACTGGCTGAAATATCCGCGCCAGGCGGATCAGATTTATCAAGTCTGGAGCCTCGGATCTCACCGGCTGCTGACGTGGGGCGATCCGGAGTACGTCCAGCGCTTCGCCCCGACGACCACTCTGGGTGAGGCCGTTGGGTTCGAGATCTGCGCGCCTTTGCCGCAAAAGGGCTTCGGGAACGCCCCGGGCGCTTGGCGGATCTTCCGCGACAAGGAACGCGAATATTACCGCTGGGAGTTCGAGAGATATTGGAGCACCTATCTTCTGTTCGGCCGGCTCACCTACAATCCCGGCGAGGGAGAGGCGGTCTGGACGGGAGAGCTCGGCCGCCGCTTCGGAAGCGAAGCCGCGGGCCCGATTTCCCGGGCTTACACCTCGGCGAGCAAAGTGGTCTCGCTCATCGCCGGCACCGCGCTCAGCGATTACAACATGGGCACCTGGCCCGAAAAGGACATGGGGGGATTGATCAATTACTACCTCCATCTGAGGCCATATGACAAATCACGATTCCAAGGCTTCCTCGAGTTCGTGGATGACACGCTGGCCGGCCGCAACTCAGGCCGGCTGAGCCCCGATGGCATTGCCGACCGGCTCGATGCCATCGCTTCGGATACGGACCGCGCCCTGGACCAAGCTCGTTCGCTCGTCAAAAACGGGCAGAAGGAGTTCTGGGCGACGGACATGGATTTTCGGATCCTGTCCGGCATGGCCCGCTATTTCGCCGATAAGATCCGGGCCACCGTGCGGCTCGGGTTTTTCTACAGGACCGGAGATGTCGGACAGCTCCGGCCGGCCGTCAAGTCCGCGGAACGGGCGCTCGCGACCTGGAAGCAGCTGTCGGCCCGGGCGGAAGAGATCTACTCGGACAACCTGGTTTTCGGACCCGGGAGCGTCGGCCATTGGAAAGACAACATCCGGTTCGTGGAAGACGACCTCAACCAGCTGAAATACCAGCAAGACCTCTTTTCGAAGACCCAAAATGCGGACTTTGCCTTTGACTTCGGCCCGGAGCCGCTGACGGCAACGATCTCGGCGTGGTCCTCGGTCTACACGAACGATTACATGGTCGAACCCCGATTCCTCGGAGTGACGCCAAGCAGCCGTTTTGATCCGGCCGCCGGATACGGCTGGGTCGACAAGGGCGACGTGGCCGCGGATCCGGTCCGGGGCGTCCAGGGCGGCATCTGGGCGGGAACGAACCGGACGGGCGCCGCGCTTCCCGGGAACGCTTTGCTCGGCGATTTCGTCCGCGGGACCCAGCCGGCGATTTTCCGCGTCGACCTCCCCGAAGGCCACTATCAAGGGACGGTGATCATCACGGACAAGACCGCAACTCCTACGGACCACGGTCCGATGAGCGTTTCCGTCGTCGAGCGCTTCGGCGACCGGCCGCTCGTCGAAAAGGAGGTTGTCCGGGCCGGCCAGACGATCTTCAAGACGTTCAATTTCAACATGACCGGGGAGAGGTTCACGACCTTCCGGATCAAGTTCACCGCGGAGCCGGGCGCCCACTACATCGTCAACGCCGTCCTGTTCACGAGGGTCGAGCCGCACATCGCCCATGTCCCCTTGAACACCGCGGCCCCGGGGAAAGCCCTCCGGGTTTCGGCGACGGTCACCGTTCCCGCGCCCCCGAACGACCAGCACCCCCTAACCAGCCTGGGGATCATTACCTCCAACGCCTCGACGCTCGCGTCGCCCACCGGGTTGGCCCGGGTGACGCTGAAATACGGCCCGTCCGAAACGGGCGAATTCCGGTCCGCGGACATGGCCGCGGCGGCATCCCCCGTCTATGCGGCGACCCTGCCCGGAGCCGAGATCAAGACCGGCAAGATTCATTATTATTTCGAAGCCGTCGACTCGACGGGACGGCTCATTCGCCTTCCGGAAGAGCATGCGGCGCAGCCCACCTTCGTGGTTGACGTCACCGACGACCAGGCGCCGCCCGTCGTGAAGCATACGCCGGCCGCCGAGTTCGTCCCCGGACAGAACGCGGAGATCAAGGCCAACGTCACCGACGATTCCGGGGTGGCCAAGGTCGTCCTCTACTTCCGCCCTCTGCGCCAGACGATGGAGTACTCGATGGTCGAGATGGACAAGCGCGAGACCGAGTACGCGGCCGTGATCCCGGGACAGGCGATCACGCCGGACTTCGATTTCATGTACTATTTCGAAGCTTTCGACATCCACGGCAACGCCGTACTTCACCCCAACCCCGATCTCACCCAGCCCTATTTCGTCGTCAAGGTCAGGCGGGGAATTTCCAAAGGAGTGTCAAGATGAAGATGTTGGTTCGCGTTGGAATGATTTTGATCGTCGCGGGCGGGCTGGCCCTTCTCGCAGCGCAAACGGCGCCTCTCGACAAGCTGGCCGGCGTCAAGACGAAGGCGGAGATCGACGCCCTGGCCGCCAAGGTGCGGAGCGGCGAGCTCAAGGGGGCCCAGAACCTCTTCGACAGGGACAAGGGACCTTACCGGGTCTACACCTCGTTCATCGACAAGCGCAAAGGCGCGGCCGATCTCCACGGGGCGGCTGACGAGATCTTCTTGATCGTCAGCGGCGCGGCCCAGGTCACGCTGGGCGGAGAAATCACCGATAAAAAGTCCACTGCTGAGAACGAGTTCCGCGGTTCGATCATCAAGGGCGGGACGACCTCATCGGTCGCGGCGGGGGATATGATCAGCATCCCGGCCGGCACGGCCCACCAGATGGATGCCAGTCAGGGACAGGTTCTTTATCTCGTCATCAAGATCAACCGGCCGTAACTGAACGGCTCGGTTCTCCACGGAATCGCCCATCCGCCGGCTCCCGCCGGCGGATGGGCCCCTCAATCACTTGATCACGTGAAAGGCGGTCTGCCTCCCCGCCAGGAAGATGACGTCCTTCCCTGTGTAAACGATATCCTGCTCGATCCCGAGCGTCAGGTTTCTCCCGTTCCATTCCGGAACGGGAACTCCGACGCTCATTTCCGCGACGAAGGTGCTCATGGGAACCAGGGCGACGTCCCCGCGGCCACCCGTGTTCACCTGCTCCTCCGGAAGTCCGATCAGGGGGCCGGGCTCATGGAGGTAGTAACCGAGGGAGTGGGAATAGATTTTGGGGTTCGGGATCCCCGCGGCGCGGGCCTTGGCCAGGATCGATGAAAGCATCTGATTCCCGGTCCGGCCCGTTTGAAACTCGCCGGCAAAGACGTCCTGGAGCCGGTTGCCCTCGGCCAGGGCCTTCTTGAAGCTTTCCGGGACATCGGTTTCTCCCCGGCGAAGGACATACGCGACTTCCTGGTGATCGGTAAAGTAGCGAAGATAAACCAGCCCGACGTCGCAGTGGATGATGTCTCCCGGACGGATCACCCGGTCGCCTTTGCCGTATTTCTCCTGGTCCACCGTCGAGCGAATGATGTTGAATCCCGGGTTGAAGCCCTTCTCCAGGCCGAGGTCGAGGACCCGCTGCCAATAATGATCGATCAGGTCCTCGACGGTCGTGACGCCCGGCGTAATGACGGCGTTCGAATAGGTTTCGGCGAGGATCGCCCGGGAGAGGCGGACGGCTTGTTCCATCAGGTCGACGTCATCGTCCAGGAGTGTTTCCAGCCACAGGGTGGCCAGCTTTTCAGCCGACTGGAATCTCCCCTCATACCGGGGGCCCAGCGTCGCGGCCAACTTCCGCTTCAACGAAGCCGAAAGACCGTCGGCCCCCCAGATGACGTCGGATTCGTTGATCCCGATCTTTTTCGGATCCCGCTCCTTGACGATCCTGGCCAGGGCTTCCCACTGCCCCTCTTTTTTATCCTTATCGTAAGCCCGGTAATCCCAGGCGTCCTTGAAGAAACCGCCCATCCCCATCCGGGATACGTTCAACCGCTCGACTCCCTTTTCGGGGCCCCGGTCGAAGAGGACTACGATCGGATGCCGGCGATTCCAGGTGTCGTAGGGGATCATGGTTTGAAGAACGGCATCGGCATGATCCTCATAGGCGGGGATGATCCACATATCGAACCCCGTCTCCCTCATCAGGCGAGGAAGGAGCGTGTCGAGCCTCTTGACCGTGACGGCGTTCACCGCCGTGATCCGGTCCCGGATTCCCAGCACGCCGGGGATCTGACCGGCCTCGGCCGGACCTCCCGGCAGGACAAAGATCATAAGCCACAAGAAACCGAGCCATCGTGCCTTCATCGTTCGAGCCATGGGTAGGGTCCTCCTTTAGGGATGATGATCACCGCCCGCGGGGGCGGGGCGATTCGTTTCTTCGACGCGAAGGCGGGGACCGGCGTTCTCCGTTTATGGCCGCGCCGCCTAAGGAGAGGGGATGGAAGCCAAGTCTCCGCTCAGGGCGGCCTCGAGGACCGGCTTCATGAGGCGGTCCACGTCGCCCTTTTCGGCGTCCATCGGCGTCGGCATGTTCTGAAGCTTCATCTTCAGGGCCGGGTCCTTGGCCGCGGCGAGCAGCCGGGCCACGTCCGTTTCCGAGGCCCCCGCTTCCCGAAGGGTCGTGGGAAAGCCGAGGTCTTTCAGGAACCGGATCATTCCGCCCGCGACCGCCAGGGCGAGGTCCCGCTCCGCCAGCCGGCCCGGATCCCCGATCCCGTACCCCTGGTCCCGGAAGATCGCGGCGGCCGATCGCAGCTGCCGTTGGATGACACGGCCGAACAGGACGGTGTAATAAGGCAGCAGCAGGGCGCAGGCCCGGCCGTGGCTCAGGATGTCGACGAGGGAGAAGCTCCCGAGATGGGGGCCGCTCGTGCCGCCCAGCATGATCGAGTATCCGCCGAGGTCGGTCCCGAGCCCCAAGGCGGTCCGGCCTTCGACATCGGAGCTCCGCTCCTGGATCCTCCGCAGGCCGAAGAGGGTGAGCCGCATCGCCGGTTCGGCGACGGATCGGACCCGCTCGAAGGCGTCCGGACCCGCGCTCATGAACACCTCCCAAGCATGGGCGAAGCCGTCCAGCCCGCCGTCGACGCTCAGGGCCGCTGGCGCACTCAGGGTGAGGTCGTAATCGAACACGGCGGCCGGCGGAACGATGGACTCGTCGACGATCAGCTTCTTCTGCCGGGTCTGGGGATCGGTGATGTTGGCGTATTTGGTCAGGTGGGCTCCCGAGCTCGCCGCCGTCTGGACGGCGATCACGGGCAACGGCGGGCGCCCGGTTCGTTCCTTGAGCCGGGAGACCAGGCCGGTTCCGAAAAACGGGTCGATCCCGTCGGCGATCGAGGCGGGAGCGTTCAAGGCTTGGGCGATCTCGGCTGGAGAATAGGCCAGCAGCACCGCCGCCGCCTTGGCGGAATCGATGGTGCTCCCGCCGCCGAGGGCGACCAGGACATCGGCTTTGGACCGGGCGGCCTGGAGACCGAGGCGATAGAGGTCTTCCCGCGGCGCGTTGGGTCTCGCTCCTTTGATCGGCTCGGTCCGGACCCCTGCGGCGGCCAAACTCTTTTCGACGCGCCTCCGCGGGCCCTCGATCCACTCCTGGCCGAGATCGGCGACGATCAGGGCCGCCGTCCGGCCGAACGGCCGGGTCGCGGCCCCCACGGCGTCGAGGACGCCGCGGCCGAAGACGTAGGCGGGCCCTTTCCAGTCCGTCAATAAGCCCTTCGCCAGCTCCAGGTCGGGATTCATCTCGGGATCTCCTTCTCCGGCCTGCGGCCGTTGGGCCGCTTCGACGTTTCGGCTTTTCCCGCCCGTCGGACTTTTCGCGCCATGGCCCGGCGGACCGCGGCGATCACGTCTTCGACGGACATTCCGTATTTATCCAGGAGCTGCTCGTAATCCCCCGATTCGGCGAACGTATCCGCGATTCCCACCCGCTCGAGCGGGGCGGGCGCGACCGCGCCGAGGACTTCGGCGACGGCGGAACCCAACCCTCCGATGATGTTGTGCTCTTCCACCGTGACCAGGGCCCCCGTTTCCTCCGAAGCCACCTTGATCGCCTCGGCGTCCAGCGGCTTGAGGGTCGGGAACTGCATGACGCGGCACTGGATCCCTTCCGCGGCGAGCACCGCCGCGGCGTCGAAGGCCCGCTGGACGAGGACGCCGGTGACGAGGATGGTCGCGTCCCCGCCCGACCGGAGGAGATTGGCCGGACCGATCCGGAAGGAATATCCGCCCCAGAAGATATCGGGCACGGGGTTGCGGCAGATCCGGAGATAGACCGGGCCGTCCATCTCCGCGACGACCCGGACGGCCTGACGCGTCTCGAGACGGTCGGACGGGACGATGACCGTGATGTTCGGCATGCTTCGCATCACCGCCAGGTCGAAGACGGATTGATGGCTGGCGCCGTCATAGGAGTCCGACAGGCCCGCATACGAGCCGACGATCTTGACGTTGAGCCGGTTGTAGGCGATCGAGGTCCGGACTTGCTCGGCGGCCCGGAGCGAGGCCAGAAAGGAGAACGTGTTGACGAACGGAATGAGCCCGACCGCGGCCAGGCCCGCGGCGGCATCCATCATGTTCGCCTCCTGGATCCCGAAATTAAAGAACCGGTCGGGAAAGGCGCGCCCGAAATAGATGGTCTTCGTGGAATGGGAGACGTCGCTGTCCAGGACCACGATCCGGGGATTCGTTTCCCCGACCTCCTTCAAGGCCAACCCGTAGGCTTCACGCATGGAACACCTCTCCCTCGCCTTCGCCGCCGAGCTCGGTCATAGCGGCGTCGTACTCTTCCCGGGTCGGCGGCTTTCCATGCCAGAGATGGCTGTTTTCCATGAAGGACACGCCCTTTCCTTTGACCGTCTCGGCGATGACGACCACCGGCCCGTCGCTCGAGCGGGCTTTCCGCAGGGTCTCCAATAGGGCGGCGAGATCGTGCCCGTCGACGCTGAGACACTTCCAATTGAAGGCCTTCCATTTGTCGGCCAAGGGCTCGAGAGGCATGATGTCCTCGGTGAAGCCGTCGAGCTGGACCCGGTTCCGGTCGACGATGGCGGTCAGGTTCGAGAGCCGGAATTTGGCCGCCGCCATAGCCGCCTCCCAATTCTGTCCTTCGTCGAGCTCGCCGTCCCCGAGAAGCACGTAGGTGTGGAAATCGCGGCCGGTCAGCCTCGCGCCTAGGGCCATCCCCAGGCCGACGGACAGCCCGTGGCCAAGAGAGCCGGTCGAAATGTCGATCCCCGGAACCGAATTCATGCACGGATGCCCCTGGAGGAAACAGCCCATCTGCCTGAGGCCGTCCAGGTCGGCGGGGGCGATGATCCCTTTCAGGGCCAGGGCCGCGTAGATGGCCGGCGCGCAATGCCCTTTCGAGGGGACGAAACGGTCCCGGTCGGGGCGCGCCGGGTCGCTCGGATCGATCCGCATTTCACGGAAATAGAGCGCGGTGATGATTTCGATCGCGGAAAAGGAGCCGCCCAGATGCCCGCTTTGGGCCAGATAGACCATCTTCAGGACCCGTTTCCGGATTGTGTTGGCGATACGATTCAGGTCGCGAAGCTCGCTCGCTGAAACGTCCATGATGCGTCCTTTCATCCTTGAAAGCGCCGCGCCCGCCCGCACTCTCTCATTTGGACAACACGGCTTTCAGGTATTCCGCCGCGAAGGCCGCCGCCCGGTCCGGGGTGGGGAGGGGAAGGATCTCGGCCGTGAGATAGCCGTCGTACCCGCGCCCTTCGAGGGCGGCCACGATGTTCGGGAAGTTCAGATGCCCCATCCCCGGGGCCAGCCGGTTGCTGTCCGCGACGTGGACGTAGGCAATCCGGCCCGCGAACGCGGCCAGGCTCCCCTCGATGCTCCGGTCCTCGATATTCATGTGAAAGACGTCGGCCATGACCTTGACGTTGGGCCGGCCGAGGCGGTCGATCATCTCGACGGCTTCGTCGACCCGGTTGAGGAAATTGATCTCGTAGCGGTTGACCGGTTCCAGGGCGATGTCCACCCCCCGGGGCTCCGCGTACCGGGCGACCTCGTCGAGAGCGTCCAGGAACCTTCCCTCGGACTCGGCCCGAGGGAGGTCCGGAGCGATCGGCCCGCGGACCCGGCCGATGTTGACCATGGAACGGAAGCGGTCGGCTTGGTCGATGAGCCCCTTGATCCGGGCGATGGCCCGGTCGCGGAGAAGCGGGTCCTTGTGGGTAAAGCACAAGCCCCCTTCCGCGAACACTTGGCCGGAGGAGATCATCGGAATCTCGAGACCGGTCTCCTTCAGCAGGCCCTCGATCCGGACGGGGTCGATCTGCCCGGGATGAAGAAGGGCCAGCTCGACGCCGTCGAACCCCAGGGCCCGGGCCTTGCGCAGGCTCGTCTCGAGATCCTCCCGGAAGACGACGAAGGCGGAAGGCAGGGCGCCCGGCGGAGCGACGGCGACTCCGATCTTCATTTCGCTGTTCTCCCGGCCGGGCCGGCGAGCTCGGCCGCGATCCCGGTCATCCCGCAGAACGTCACGAGCTCGTCCACCCAATCTCCGGCCAGGCCATGGATGTGATTGCTGCCCAGTCCGGCGATGAGCGCGTCCGCGGCGGCCTCCGGCCGGACGAACAGGTGCGGCCAGGCGGGACAGGTCTCCTCGAGCTTCTCCTCGGGAAACCTCTCGACATTTCCCCGGAAGATGGTCATGTGGAAACGCCCGCTCCGGCGAAAGAGCCGAGCGAAGGTCATCGGGCCTTCCGCCGCGGCGAAGCGGAGGTGACAGCCCGTCCCGCCGTATTTCGGGATGATCGGGACGCACGCGACGTCCTTGAGATTTTCCTCGGCAAGCCCCGACCGCCGGGCATACCATGTCGAGATCGCCCCGCAATTGCACAAGGTCAGGATCCCGAGCTTTTCGTCCCAGTGGCGGAGATCGGCGAAGACGGCCGGCAGCCCCGAGAGGAGCTTCAGGATCTGCATGGTCACGGCCCCGTCGGCGTCCGCTTCGCAGGCGAACACGAACGGCTCCTTCGGCCCGTCCCAATCGTAGGGATCGTTGAAGAAGGCCGCGCTCAGGCACTGGGTCGACTCGAACTCGCTCATCTCGTAATGACACTTCACCGCCGCGAAATCGAACTGCCTCTCCTCGATGATGCTCCTGGTGGCGTAATAGGCCCGGATTTGCTTCTTCAGGGAATCGGGCGTCAGCTTTTTCCCGTCGAAGGCGATCTCCCGCGCACGCTCGGAGAGCCAGCGGAAAGCATTTTCCACCTTGGCCTCGGAAACGGTCCCGGCCCGCCGGACGATCTCCGCCTGGTCGAAATGGTCGACGTCCAGCCCGAAGGCCGCGTAATAAAGATCGGGCGCGGCCTCCCCGGTCACCATCCCGATGCTCCGGCCTCCGATCAGGCCCAAAACCCGTCCCTTGAGTCCGTTGACGGCGTGGGCGGCCCGGCAAAAAACGAGGAGCCGATCGAGGATCGCGGCCTGATCCGGCGAGCCATAGACTCGGGCGCAGGGCACGCCCGCCTGCTCCAGTCCCGCGGCGGCCGCGAGCATGCCGCCCAAGCCGGGCAGTCCTCCGAACGCCGGGGAATAAGCGAGATAGGGAGGCTGACCGCAGACGGCCGCGATCCGGGCTAGATTGGGAAAGGCAAAAACGGGGATGTTGAAGATGGTTCCGTCCACGCCCCGGCAAGCAACGGCCCGGGCTTGCTCCCGGGCTTGGGAGTGGCGCCAGATGATCTCCTCGGCGGGAACGACCTCGATTTCCCCCGTTTTCTCCAAGGCCGTCCGGAGCTTCGCGGCGTTCTCGGCAATTCCCGGAGCCAGACCCTTATGGACGCGCTCCCTCCCGTCCGAAAACGAAAGAAAACCGATTCTGATCATGGGTTTCCTCGAACTCATGGATTGGCAGGGACCGCCTTCTTCGGAGCGATCTTCGGAATCATCGCCAAGATCAAGCCGAACGAGATCGGATGGAGAAGGCTGACGATGATGAACACGGGAAGATACGTCGCCTGCCGGCTGAGGATGTAGCCGACGAGGAGGGAAAAGAGCATCGCCCCGAACGAGCCGCTGGCTCCGATCAAACCGGAGACGGAGCCGACGGTCCCATGGGGGAAAAGGTCCGCCGGAAGCGTCTGGATGATCACGGACCAGAATTGATGCCCGAGAAACGCCAGGCTGATGAAGACGATGGCCAATCCCGTCGGCGAGGGGACGACGAAGGCGGCCAGGGGCATGAGCGCGGCGCTCATACCGAGGGCAACCTTCCGGGAGCGGTCGAGAGTGACGCCCCGTTTAATGAGGTGGCTCGAGAACCAGCCGCCGAAAAGACTCCCCACGCCCGCGGCCGCGTAAGGAATCCAGGCGTAGTAGCCGATCTGCTTGATGTCGAACCCGCGGGTGTCGTACAGATACTTGGGCAGCCAGAAAACATAGAAGAACCATACGGGATCGGTCAGGAATTTGGCGACGAGCAGGCAGAGAACCTCGCGATGGGCGAACAGGCTCAGCCATTTCTCGGGGCGGGATTTCTCGGCCGGCTCGCCCCGTCCCTCCTCCTCGCGACTGCTCCGGATCAACGCCGTCTCCTCGGGCGTGATGCGGGGATGGAGGTGGGGAGGATGGTAACGGAGGAGCCAGAAAGCCGCCCAGACCAGGCCGAACGCGCCGCTGATGAAGAAGACCCATCTCCAGCCCAACAGGATGACGATCAAAGCCAGCAGCGGGGGGGCGACGACCGAGCCCACGGCCGAGCCGGTGTTGAACATCCCGACCGCGGTCGAGCGCTCTTTCACCGGGAACCATTCCGAGACGGCCTTGGCGGAATGGGGAAAGCTCCCCCCTTCGCCGAGACCGAGGGAGAAGCGAAAGACGGCCAGACCCCGGAAGCCGTTGATCAATCCCTGCGCGGCGCAGGACAAGGACCACCAGATCATCATCAGGGCGTACCCGAGGCGCGTTCCGAGGCGATCCGCGATCCGGCCTCCCCCGGCGTACATGACGGCATAGGCCAGGAGGAACATGCTGTTCAGGGCGGCGAACTGCGAGTTCGAGATCCCGAATTTTTTCTGGAGCTCGGCGATGACCACCGGCAGCGTCATCCGGTCGAGGTAGTTGATCGCCGTCGCGGCGGCCAGCATCATCGCCACGCCCCAGCGGATCCGTCCGGCCCGAGAATTCATCAGCCCTTCTTCTTGAGCCTGAGGATCTTCCCGGGGAGCTTCCCGTTAGAGCGTCCCTCTTCGACGACCGGGACGCCGTTGATGAGAAGAAAACGGACCCCCCGGGCGATCGCGTCGCCGTTCACGGCCACGTCGGCGCGGACCGGTTCTCCCAGTCCTCCGTCGAGAACGAGACCGTTCTTGATCAGGAGGTCGTATGTCCCCGCGGCGGCCCCGGAGGAGGTTTTTGCCGGTCCGGCGAATCCTCCCAGGCCGATCAAAAGGACGCCGATCCAGAAAATTCTTTTCACTTTCATGGAGTCAGGCTTCCTTGGCCCTTAGGGGTCATGATCGGGATCGGCCCGCCGGAGCCGAGCATAGCAAAATTCCTCGAGGTCCGGTAGCTCCCGCGCGGCCGCGGAAACAGATCGAGAAGCGTGCCCGCGCGGCCTGCCGGAGCGAGCACCGCAAAGGTGAACCCTCCCATGATCAGAACGTCACCCGCACTCCCAGCCGAAAGATCCGCGGCGAGAGGATCGAAGTCGTCTGAAGGTAAACGATGGACTTGCTGCTCGAGATCGTCTCGGTTCCCGTCGGCGTATTGCTGTTGAAGACATTGAACACATCCAACATGACGTTGACCTTGACCTTCTTCGTGAGCGAAAAATCTTTTTCCGCTCTCAGGTCGAGGGTCTGAATGCCGACATGCTGACTGGACCCGCGCTTCTCGGCGTAGATCGACGTGTTCCCCTGGCTCAGGTTCACCCCAAGGTCGCTGCTCCGAACGACCCGGGTGAAGAAGTCTCCGGCGTGATAGTTGTAATAAGCGCCGATCTGAATTCCCCAGAAGCCCCCCCACGTTGCCTGCACCTTGACCTGGTGGGGGTAGACGGACCCGTCCTTGCCGTCCGCGTTGATCATAGCGTTCGGATTATCGTAGAGAGAGGTATAGCCGCCGCTGCTGAAGACGCGATTGCCCCGGGCATAAGCGTAGACATAAGAGGCGAACACCTGCCACCGATGGGCGTATCTCTTGTTGAAGATGAACTCCAGGCCGTCATAGTCCCTTTTCGCTCCGGGAGGATTGGTGATGTACTTGGCCGTGGGAATGGAGGTATTCGTGACCCCATAAAAGGTGACCGGCTGGCCGTTGAAGGGATCGACGGCCGCGTAGGACGTGTAGTTCAGCCAAACCAGATCGCCCCGCGCGAGCGCGTCCATGTCGACGGCATTCCGGTTCATGTCCTCCATCAGGTTGCGGTCCCATTTTCGGATATAGCGCACGCTCACGCGCGTGTCCGGAAAGAGCTCCCGTTCGATTCCGAAGGTGAACTCATCGACGCGCGGAACCTTCAAGTCCGGGTTGACCGTGCTCAAAGAGGCGGCGCTGAAGAGATAAGGATCGCCGGTGGCCGTCCCGTCGGGATTCAGGCGAACGCGCCAGCTCATGGAGCTGTTGGGGTTGAGGTCGCGGCCGAAATACTCGCCATAGAGGGACAGGTAATAGCGGCCGTAGCTTGCTTTCAGGACGGTCTTGTTGTCCTTGGTCAAGGCGAACGCCGCCCCGATGCGCGGGGAAATGGTGTTCCAGACCATGGGCTTAAAGGTCTTGGGAACCCGAGGATCATAGGAGACGCCCTGGTAGACGATGGGAGCCCGTTCCATCGCCTGCGCCGGGACGATCCCTTCCTGGTGGTCGTAACGGACGCCAATATTGAGCGTCAGCCGGGGGGTCGGACGCCAGGCGTCCTGGAGGAACGTTCCCAGGAACAGGATGTTGTTCTTCCGGTCGAAACTCTCGGAATGCGCAAGGTAGGACGGAACGCCATTGCTGAGATTGACGACCCCGCTTATTCCCGTGACAGGATCCTTGAACCAGGAATCCCGGGTCCGGTACCAGGCGTACATCGCCTCGATACCCGTCTTGAACTCGTGGCTTCCCAGCCAGTCGTCCACATAAAGGGTGGCGTTGGTTGTAAACTGCAGTCTCGGCCGCTCGGAAATGTCGTTCCACTGCAGGTTCCGGGAATAAAGCCGCGTCACGGTGTCGTAGATCTGGGCCGTGTCGTGCTTGGCGTAGACGCCGGCCAGATGCGTCACGTACCCGAGCTTGAAGTCGGCGTAAAAATTCCCGCTGAACGTCTTCGTCCACTGCAGATTGAAGGTGTTGTCGGGGTTATCCTGGGTGCCTGTCGTGTCCTCGGTCTGGTACCGATTGGCCCCGTTATGGCCGGCCGTGAAGTTCTTGTAATTATACGAAAAGACCACCTTGTTGCTGTCGTTGACCTGCCAGCTCAATTTCACATAGGGGATGTAATTTCGCTGGTTGTCGACGGGAGTGTTGTTCGGCTTGTCGTAGGGGTAGCCAGAGACGTAGCTTTGATACCAGAAATACTGCCCGGACGCGAAAAACCAGAGCTTGTTCTTGAAGATCGGCCCGCCCAGCTGGAACGAAGCGTCGTTTTCGAAACGGAAGCCGTTGAACTGCCCGGCCATCGGGGTGCCCGCCGTGTTGTCGGATTGGAATTTGTCGTTCCGATAGTAGAAGCTCGCCATCCCGCCGAACTCGTTCCCGCCGGACTTGGTGATGGCGTTGATCACCGCGCCGCGGACGTTTCCGTATTCCGCCCGGAGGGCGCCGGTATCGACGGACAGCTCTTCCATGATGTCGAATCCCCAGCTGGCCAGGATCGCGCCGCCCAAGGGATCCGAGATGTTCACGCCGTCGATCATGAAAGCCTGATCGCCCGGCGTGCTCCCGTGGTAAGTGTCATTGCTCGCTCCGGGGATGAGGGCAAAGTAGTTGCCGATCCTGAGCCGCTGGGTCGGGACGGTCTCCAGGAATTCCTTTCCATACGATGAGGACATCGTCGCCGATTTGACGTCCACGACCGGAGCTCGACCGGTCACGACGACGGTTTCCTGAATCGAGGAAACCTCCAGGTCGCAGTCGAGGGTGATGGTCTGGCCGACCGAGATCTGGACGGCTTCGCGGACGAGCGTTTTGAAACCGCTCAGGACGAAGGTTACCGTGTACAGCCCGGAAGGCAAGGCGGAGAAACGGTAGTCTCCCTTGGCGGTCGTGACCATCGAAAGCTGAGGCGTCATGAGCGCCGGCGATGTGAGTGTCACCCCGACGCCGGGGAGCGGCTCTCCTCCTTTATCTTTCACCGTCCCGCGGAGAGATCCCGTTTGAATGATCTGAGCGGAGACGGCGAGGCTGAGGAATAGGACGCCGAACAGAATCCATGGACTCCTTTGAAGACGCATGCGCACTCTCCTCCGGAAGATTTTGGGAAAAGCTGTCCCGATCATATGCCGAGGATAGAACGTCCATCCGCGCTGAAGCATCCCTAAATTGCGACCCTGATCCACGATGCACGCTCGATGGATATTTTATAAATTATAAATTATTCATTGTCAAGCCAAAGTTCGCCCATTCATCTTACAGCTTCAGCGCTTACCCGGAACGATGTAATAGGGCGTCCCGGTCCAGATCGGAAGCACGTCGAGCGCCGATGTCACGCTGAAGATCGGCGCCCTCGAGACCGAGATCCGCGTGACGGCCGAGGCTCCGCTCATCGACCTGGAACGCAGCCAGATCAGCCCTTGTTCTTGAGCCTGAGGATCTTCCCGGGGAGCTTCCCGTTATAACGTCCCTCTTCGACGACCGGGACGCCGTTAATGAGAAGAAAACGGACCCCCTGGGCGTATTGATGAGGATTCGACAGGGAGGCCGGCGTTCGGATGTTCTTCAGGTCGAGGACGACGATATCGGCCTTGAATCCTTCTTTGATCCAGCCGCGATCGGGCCAGTTCATGATCTGGGCCGGGAGCGACGTCTGGGAGCGGACGGCGTGGGCGAGGGAAACGACTTTCCGGTCCAGGGCGTATATTTTGATCTTGTCCAGGAAGGTCGAGTAAGAGCGGACGTGGGGCAGCCCGATCCCGAAGTACGGCGTGGTTCCGTCGCTTCCGGTCCCGACATAATCCTTCTTCATGTAATATTCGATGTCCTGCTCGCTCATGGAGAGCGGGACGAACTCGGTCCCTTCGAGCTCGAGCTCGATCGCCGCGTCTTCGACGGACAGGCCTTTGAGGGCCGCGACCTCTTTCAGCGATTTCCCCTCCAGGTTTCTCTCGACCGAGACGCCGACGATGAAGTTCTCGGCCCCCGGATCCTCGACGCTACGGCGGACCTCGTCCCGGATTCTCCGGGCTTCTTCGGGGTCCGCCATCCGCTTCAGGAACTGGCTCCGGGCCCGGGCGTTATCGACCCCTTCGAACCGGCGGGTCGTGACCAGGGCCTGAGTCACGAGGGTCACGAGGCGTTTGCGGGGAAGGGCGTTCAAATAAGACCGGTGCCCGGAAGAAAGCGGGGCGAAGGGGGTCACCTTCTCGTAAAGAGAGATCAGTTCGGCGTCGCGGAGGTTGTCGAAGACGCGCTCCAGGTCTTCGTTGCGCAGCCTTCCGGAGGCGTCCCTCCCCAGCCAGGCCGATCTTGGAACCGGACTCTGGTAAGGGCTGATGGACGAGAACCGATAGGGATATTGATCGGCGGTGACCTTGAGTCCGCTCTTCCGCGCCTCTTCGATCAAGGCGCAGGCGGCGGACGAGGCTCCCCAATTCGCCCGTCCGAGCGCCTTCAGATGCGAGATGTGGGTCGGGACTCCCGCCTTCGCTCCGATCTCGATGGCTTCCTTGATGGACGCGAGGAGGCCGTCCTCCTCGTTCCGGATGTGGGTATGATAGATGCCGCCATAAGGCGCGATCACCTTGGCGAGCTCGATGACCTCATCGGTCTTGGCATAGATCCCGGGAACGTAATACAGACCCGACGACAGCCCGGAGGCGCCCTGGTCCATGGCTTCCTTGACCAGGTCCTTCATCCGGGAGAGCTCTTCCGGGGTCGGCGCCCGGTTCTCCCGGCCCATGACGATATCGCGAACGCTGGCGTGGCCCACGAGCAGGCTCAGGTTCGGGCCGATGCCTTCCTTCTCCCAGAGATCCATCATGGTTTTCGGCTTCTCGAACATCGGCCAGCCGCTCGAGCCGCATTGACCGGACACGATCGTGGTCACTCCCTGGAGAAGAAAGTTCAGACACGATCGTCCTTCGGGGAAAATGACCCCGTCGTCGAGCTTCTCCCGAGTCCAATGAGAGTGGAGGTCAATGAACCCGGGCGTGACGACCAGGCCGCGGGCGTCGATCACGCGGGCGGCGTGCCCGCCCAGGGATCTGCCGATCCGGACGATGACATCCCCTTTGACGGCGACATCCGCCCGGACGGGTTCTCCCAGTCCTCCGTCGAGGACGAGGCCGTTCTTGATCAGGAGATCGTAATCAGCGGACGCCGGCTTCTGGATGGACGGGACGGCGATCCCGGCGAGAACGATCAAGCCGGCCAAAAAAGCGATTCCGAAGAAGATCCGTCTTTCTCTCATCGCTCCATCCTTCTTTCGTTCCTTCAACTTCACCTGGACCGATCCGGCGGTCCGAGGATAGCAGATTCCACCCGCTCCCGAAACTTCCGCCCTCCCCTCGCGTTCCGAGGACGGAAGCGCGAGAGCCGGCGAACCGTCAATCCGGATCCTAGAAACCCAGCCGGACTCCCAGCCGGAAGATCCGCGGCGTCTGGATTCCGGTCATATTTTGGAAGATGATGGCCGAGGAGCTGGAGATCGTTTCCCCGTTCGTCTTCGTGTTGCTGTTGAAGACATTGAAGGCGTCGAGCATCAGATTGATCTTCACCTTTTTGGCGATGAGGAAATCCTTTTCGGCCCTCAGGTCGAGGGTCTTGAGGGCGGGGTACTCCCGAGAGCCCTTTCCCTCGGCCAGGATCGTCGTGTTGCCCTGGCTCAAGTTCAATCCCAGGTCGCCGCTCCGGATCGTTCGGGTATAATAGGCTCCGGCCATATAGCTGAAATATCCGCCGATCTGGATGCCCCACGGACCGCCCCACGTCCCCTGGATCTTGACTTGATGGGGAAAAATGGCGGAATCCCGGCCGAAAACGTTGATCAGCGTGTTCGGATTGTCGTAGAGCGATGAGTATCCGCCGCTGAAGCCCCGGTTGCCGCGCCCATAGGCATAGACGTACGAGGCGTAGAGCTGCCACCTGTTGGAATAGCGTTTGTTGAGAATGACCTCCAGTCCGTCATAATCCCGTTTCGCCCCGGGAGGATTGGTGATGTACGTCACCGCGGGGATGGCCGTGTTCGTGACTCCATAGAAGGTGATAGGCTGGTTGTTGAAAGGATCCGTGACGGTGTAGGGGGTATAATTCGTCCAGACGATCTTGCCGGCGGCGAGCGCGTTCATATCCAAGGCGTTCATGTCCATGTCTTCGATGATGTTCCGGTCCCATTTCTTGATATAGCGCAAGCTCAGCCGGGTATCGGCGAAGACTTCCCTCTCGATTCCGACCGTGAACTCGTCGAGACGGGGGGTCTTCAAATTCGGATCCAGCTTGCTCGATCGGGCGGCGCTGAAGAGATAAGGATCGCCGGTGGCCGTCCGGTCGGGATTCAAACGGACGCGCCAGCTGATCGCGCTGTTCGGATTGAGATCCCGGCCGAAATATTCCCCATAAAGCGAGAGATAGTAACGGGCGAAGCTCGCCTTCAAAACGGTTTTGTTGTCGTTGGTCAGGGAGTAAGCCAGGCCGAGACGGGGGGACAGCGTGTTCCAGATCATCGGCTTGAAGGTCTTCGTCACCCGAGGATCGTACGTGACGCCCTGATAGACGACGGAAGCTCGATTCTCGCCCTGGGCCGGAACGATTCCTTCCTGGTGGTCGAATCGGACGCCGAGATTCAACGACAGTCTCGGGGTCGGATGCCAGGAATCCTGGAGGAAGGCCCCGATGAAGAGCATGTTGTTCTTCCGGTCGTAATCTTCATTGTGAAGAAGATAGGAGGGGACGCCGTTGCTGAGAACGACCTGTCCGCCCAATCCCGTGATCGGATCTTTATAATAGGTGTCGATCGTTCGATACCAGCTGTACATCGCGTCGAAGCCGGTCTTGAACTCGTGGCTGCCCAGCCAACTGTCCAGATAATAGGTCGCATTGGAGGTGAACTGCAGCCTCGGCCTTTGGGAATTATCGTCCCACAGGAAATTCCCGGAATAGAGCCGCGTCACGGAATCATAGATCTGGATGGTGTCGTGCTTGCCGTATTGGCGCAAGATGTGGGTCACGTAGCCCATCTTGACGTCCATGAAGAAATTCCCGCTGAACGTTTTCGTCCACTGGACGTTGAACGTGTCGTCTGGGTTGTACTGGATCCCGGTCGTATCCTCGGTGTAGTACCGGCTGGCCGAGATTTGATGGGCGATGAAGTTTTTGTAGTTATAGGAAAAGACAAACTTGTTGCTATTGTTGATCTGCCAGCTGAACTTCAGGTAGGGGATATAGTTTCTCGCGAAATCGGCGGGCACGTTTTGGGATTTGTTGTACGGAAATCCCGCGACATATTGCTCGTACCAGAAATACTGGCCGGCCGTGAAGAACCACAGCTTGTTCTTGAAGATCGGTCCGCCCAATTGAAACGAAATGTCATTTTCGAAGCGGAAGCCGACGAATTGGCCCGCCAGGGGCGTTCCCTTCGTATTGTCGGCCTGAAAGCTCTTGTCCCGGTAGTAGAAGCTGGCGAGTCCGTGCAACTCGTTTCCCCCCGATTTGGTGACCGCGTTGATGACGGCGCCGCGAACGTTTCCGAACTCGGCCCGGAGGGCGCCGGTATCGACGGACAGCTCCTCCATGATGTCAAAACCCCAGCTGGCCAGGATCGCCCCCGAAAGGGGGTCCGAAATGTTCACGCCATCAACCATGAACGCCTGGTCGTCCGGCGTACTGCCATGATACGTATCGTTGCTCGCGCCGGGGATGAGGGCGAAATAGTTGCCGATCCGCAGCCGCTGGGTCGGGACCTGCTCGAGGAAATCTTTGCTGTAGGAGGACGTCATGGTGGCCGTCTTGACGTCGACGACCGGAGCCTGACCGCTCACCAAGACGGTTTCCTGGAGCGAGGTCATTTCGAGGGTCTCGTCCAAAGTCACGGTCTGCCCGACCGAGATCTGGACACCGTCCCGGACGAGCGTCTTGAAACCGGCCAGCTCGAACGTCACGGTATACAAACCCGGCGAGAGCGCGGAAAACCGGACCTCTCCCTTTTCGCTCGTAACCTTCGAGAGCCGGGCGGTCATGAGCGCCGGCGATTTGATGGTCACCGCAACGCCCGGCAGGGGTTCGCGGTCTTTGTCACGCACCGTGCTGTGCAAAGTTCCGGTCTGGATGATCTGCGAAGACACGGAAAGGCTTAAAGCGAGAACCGCGACGAAAAGCACTAAACTTTTTCCGAAACGCATAGGATTCCTCCTCCCGTGGATTCTTGTAACGGATTCCCCAGAGAATTCCCGCGGAAGGGAAAACCGCTCCCGCGGGAAATCCTTTTCGAGCAGCGTGCTCTCACGATGCCTTCTTTGATAATTAATAAATTATAATATATTTAATGTCAACATGTTTTTTCCCCCGGCTTCGTTTCATTCAGCGCTTCACCGGAACGATGTAATAGGGCGTCTCGGTCTTCCAATCCGGGAAGAACCTTCCGTTGCCCGCTTCGTCGACCGCTTCGAAAAAATAGATGAACTCGAATTCGGGGTCGATGGTCTCTCCGGGGATCGTTCCGACATATTCGTTCCCCCGCTTTTCGAGCTCGATGCATTCATAGGGCCGGTTGTCCGCGAGCGGGCGGAAATACGCCCGGACGACGGCGACGCCGTCGGGATCGCTCGCCTGGACCCGGAGGGTGATGGGGCGGCCGGGTTCCGCGGCCGTGATCGGCTGATGCCGGATTTCGGGCGCGGTCGTATCGGAGGTGAGACGGGCCTGGAATTTCCCGGAATCCCGCGCCTCGGGCAAGCGGGTCACATGTCCCGTCCGGTCCGTGGCCCGGAAGGAGTACTCGAGCCAATTTCCGGCCAGCGTCCCCGCGGGCAGCACGGCCGTATAGAGGAATCCGTCCTTCGTCTCGAGAGCGACGCTCCGCCACTCGGGCGCGGCGTCCGTCCTCCAGAATAACGCGGCCGCGGCTAAGCGGTCGGCGCTCGAGGCCGTGAGGGCCCCCGCCGCATCCGGCTGGGGCGGCATGGTGATGGCCACCGAAAACACGGCGTCCTTTTTGGGATCGACGCGGCGCAAGGGCGCGTGCCCGAGGCTGGGCTTCATCGCCGAAACAACGAGCCCGGACAGAATCGCGTCCGCTCCCTCCCGGGAGGGCTCGATCGTGACGAGCTCGAAGGGATACCAGTTCAACCGGAGATTCCGGTCGGATTGAGCATGGACGATCTTCCCGGCAGGCACCGGGATCGGCTCCTTCGGATCCGCATTCTTGTTGGTGCCGTATTTCGCCCAGAGAGGGCCGTGGTCGGCCGGCTTTTCCGAAAGGTCAGAGAAGATCAGGGTCAGACGATGGGCTTCCATCGGAAGATCGACCCGGAACGTGAACGGTTTCAGCCCGGATACAAAGTCCGAGAACAGGGCGTTCCTGGGGAGTCCGATTTTGGGATCGGGATCCTCGCCGCCCAGCTGTCGCGACGGGAGGGCCGGCATGGGAGTTTCCTTCAATCCCTCGGCATCCGCCCAGCCGTAGCCTGTCTGGGGGCTGTAGCGGCTCTGGCCGGAGAGGCCCACAAACCGCGGTTCGATGGCATAGCCGTTGAGGTATTTCCAGAAGCGGAAGATGTTCGAGTTCGCCGCCGTCGGCCTCTGGCCGAAATCGAAGCCCCGCTCAAACAGCCCGTAGGTCTTGAAAAGATCGATGGCGTCCTGGATAAAGACAGGCTCTTTTTCCACCAGGAACAGACTGTCTTTCCAGTGCCCGTTCTCGACCGGGGCGAACATCATATGCTCGTAATACCAGCGGTCCGCGAGCGCGACGAGGGCCCGCCATTCGTCCACCGCCCGCCCGGATTCGGCCAGGGCGACGTTCGCCTCCCCCACGTCGCCCGTCCCGAAGAAACGGGCCATCCGATAGGCCTCCCGCTGCCGGTGGGCGTGGTAGCGGGCCAGGTGGGCGAGCATCCGGAAATCGGCCCGGGTGGAGAGGAACTCCTTGTTGGAGGCCAGGCCCGCGGTCCGCTCGTCGGGGAGCTTCGCCTCGATGCCGTCCGCGATGCGCTCATACTCGAGCGCGAGCCCCTCGGGGCCCGGCCTTCCGGTCCGCGCCCCGGCGAGCTCTTCGGCCACTTGATCGGTGATGCTCGGAAAATACATCTTGTCCGCGCCGCGCAAATCGAGATAGGCGCCCAGCACGCCGCCCATGCTCTTCTCGGGCCAGACATACATATTGATATTATTGATATGGCTGCTGACGACGAGGGCGATGACGCGGCTGGCCTCATCATAGGCTTTGGCGACGGGCTCGGCGGCCGCGCCGAAGCGGGCCCGGAACGGCCTCATCCAGACGTCGTGGTCGGTATCGGGGTTGTAGCCGAAGCGTCCGACAGACCGGAAGAAGGCCCAGTAGCGCTCGATTTCCCAGCGGTAGTATTCGTCCGCCTTGTTCTTGAAGATCCGCCAGGCGGGGGAATAGGGATCGCGGTAGCCTTTCTGGGCGATCGGGCCATCGGTCTCGAAACCGATCGTACCGCCATAACTGGCGTTCCGGCCGAAACGGCGGCCATAATCCTCCGAGCCCCAGAGGAAGACGCGATGAGAGCCCAGCATCCAGACCTCGTTGTAGACGGGAAACCTGAACGGACGGCGCAGCCTCTCGTCGTAGCTGTAGCCGTGCGTCACCGCCTCGACGGGAGTGTAGGGCTGGCTCAAGAATTCGCCGTAGAATTTGATGGAAATGCGCATGTTCGGGTCGAGTGCGCGCGCCGCGTCGATCGTCCCAGGCCGCGGTCCGACCATGCGGAGGTCGATCAGAACCTTGGGCTCGGCCTCGGCGATCGCCTTCAAGACGACATCTCGATAGAACTCCGTCTGGAGGTCCATGGGGATCCCGGATTCGTCGTTGGGCCGGATCTGGATGCGGGCGATCCCGGGGACCTGGCGGAGGAGCTCTTTCAGGGCCAGGTAGGTATATTCCCGGACGTTCCGTTCGTCCAGGCCCTCGACGTAGATGGGTTGGTCCTCGCGTGTCTTCACGAATCGTCTGATCCAGGGCAGCTGCTGCCAGATCCCGACCGTCAGCTCGATGCCGCGCTCTTTGCACATCCGGCCGATCGCCTTCAGCGCCTCGAGGTTGGCGATCCGCTGGGCCTCGGTCAGTCCTTTTCCGCGGACGTTGGGGAACTCGGGCACCTTCACGTGCCAGGCGTACATGGGGGCCATGTACGAGGTTTGGTGCGAGAAAACGAGGTTGAGACCGTTGAAGCGGTTCCGGGCGAGCATGCCGAGATACCAATCCCAGTACTCGATCGACGAATACCATTCCCGCTCATTGGCCTCGTGGTGAAGGAGCACGCGCATGCGGCGAAGGGAATTCGCCGGCTTTTCCGAGATTTCCCGGACCGCGGGGAACCAGTCCGCTCCCGCGGGCAGGGCTTCGATCTCCTCGGCCGCTTCGAGGAGGGCGTACATGAGGCCAACGGAATCGGCCCCGGCGAAGGCAAGGGTTTCATTCTTGCCGTCGCGGACGCGCTTCACCGCCAAGGCCTCGCGCATCTCCGCCGGGGCGGCACTGTTGGTCTTGGCCCAGGCGGCAAAGGGCGATCCCGGCGCGGCGACGCCGGCCTTGACGCTCCGACCGCTCCCGGCCCGCGCATTCCGGTCGAACCGGACGCCGCGCGCGGCCAGGGCATTTTCGAGCTGGCCGAGTCCATAAGCGGCCGGGGATTCGAGAACGCCGTCCACAATCAGCGGGACGGCATCTAGGCCGGCATGAGCGGAAGAAGCTGGCTCATTGCCGAAGAGGGCCGGGCCGCATCCTAATATAAAAAATGAGAGGACCGCCCCGATGAAGGAGATCCTGATCGGCCCGCGGAAGAATTCGGGCAGCGGCTGCCGGAAGGACGGCTTATTCGATTTTTTGAACATGATCCTGTCCTCCTTGAAATGATTTTCGACGAAACCCCGGATTTTAAGCACGATCAATACCTATATAATAATTTATAATTTATTCATGTCAAGACGTTCTAGGGGCGCGAAAAATAACGTCTTCTTCTCTCGTTTCAGTGAGAATCAAGACGGACACTAGGAATGACGCCGAGAAAAAGCTTGACAAATCATCTTTATATTTTATAATTTATTAAATATGCGCAGTGCGGTAACAAGTTACCGATCTTTCGACGAGGCAACTCAGAATCCGCTAGGAATATCCGTTCGTGTTCCGTTTTCCCGAAATCCGCCTCACCATCGGCCTTCGGAAGAAATGGTCTTCGTCCAAGGCCACTCCGATCCCCGGTTAGAGTGTCCGCTCTGAAGCAAGACGAAAAAGGAGGCCTTATTATGAAGATGCGAAGATCATTGTTTATCGGCGCGGTCATCATCTTGGTCCTGGCGGCCGCTGCGTCTCTCTCCGCCCAGGTCACGACGGGCACGCTTCGCGGTTTCGTCTCGGACGATAAGGGTGAAACGCTCCCCGGCGTGACCATCGAGATCACGAGCCCGTCCTTGATGACGCCGCGGTCGACGGTCTCGGACGCCCGCGGCTCCTACCGCTTCCTGTATCTTCCCCCGGGCACGTACACGGTCTGCGCCAAGCTGCAAGGGTTCGAGACGTGCTGGCTGCGCGGCGTTCCCGTCCAGGTCGGCAACACCTCGACGGCGGACATCCAGCTCAAGGTCGGGACCCTCGAGACCGAGATCCGGGTCACGGCCGAGGCGCCCCTCATCGACTTGGAGAAGAGCCAGAAGAACTACAACATCCAAGTCGAGATGCTCGAGACCGTCCCCTTGGCGCCCCGGGCGACCTATGCGGACGTTTTCTTCACCCTTCCCGGCGTCGCCGGGGGGACGTCCGATTCGCCCCTGGTCAACGCGGGAGAGATCACCCGCGGCTTGATCCCGGGCGCCTCATATTTCTGGAGCCAGCACAACCAGGATGACGCGTACGAGAACAAGATCCTGGTCGACGGCATGGAGATCAACGATTCGATGAGCGGCCGCTCCTACGCCAATTTCAACTACGAAGCCATCCAGGAGATCGACGTCAAAACGGCCGGCGCTGGGGCGGAGTACGGCAACGCCCGCTCCTCGTTCATGAACATCGTCACCAAGTCCGGCGGCAACACGCTCGAGGGCTCCTTGTTCGTCCAGATCCAACCGCGGTCGTTCAACTGGACGAACGTTCCCGGCGGGGCGGCGGCCAAGATCAGCTACCTCATCCCCAACATCACCCTGAGCGGCCCGGTCATCAAGGACAAGCTCTGGTTCCTGGCCTCGTACAAGTACAATAATGAGAAGTCTCAGTACGCCGACACGGTCGTGGTCAAGGAGTTCTTTCGGGACACGAAGGCCCACATGCCCTACGTCAAGCTGACCTGGCAGCCTGGGGCCAAGCACACGCTCAGCGCCGTCTACCAGAACGACTATACGACGATCGACAACGGGAGCACGGCCAACACGAGATTCGGAACGCTCGACGCCACCCAGCAGAACCGAAACGGGGGCCCGCTCTTCTCCCTGACCTGGCGGTGGCTGATGTCGGACGCCCTCTACCTCAACTTCATCGCCGGCTTCAACCACAAGCCTCAGGATACCTGGGCCGCGACCCAAAATCCCCGGTATATCTACACGGAGCGCAACCAGGGCGGGTCGACCCTTCTCGTCGACAAGGGCTACGGCGAGGATTACTACTCGACCCGCGAAAACGTCCTGCTCACCGGCAACTTGACTTACTACGCTGACAACCTCTTCAACTCCGGGGCCCATGAGATCAAGTTTGGCGTGGACATCCGGCCCTACAACCACGTCACCCGGACGCGCAAGTACTGGATGGATGAGTTCGGGTTCTACCAGCGCCGCTACGGCCTGGATTACGCCAACTACGGCCTGAGCGAGCCCTACATCTATCGCGGCGACACGGTCAAGTTCGCCCCGGGCACTCCCCAGGACCGCTACGACAACGAGGTCATCTGCTCGAGCGAGAACGTCTTCCTCCAGGACACCTGGGTCGTCAGCAAGAACTTCGCCGTCTCCCTCGGCCTGCGCTGGGAGCACCAGCGGGAGAATATGTTCTACCGCGACGAGATCCCGGCCTGGATGGACGCTATCTACGCCGATATGCGGAACAACATCGAGTTCGACAACGCCGGCCTCGCCCCCCGCGTCGGGCTGACCTACAACTGGGAGAAGGTCGGCGTCTTCAAGCTCCATTACGGCCGGTACTACGAGTTCGTCGGGACGGGCGACTACAACAACTACGCCCGGACGAACGCCTTCGGACAGTACCGGATGAGCACGGCCAACATCGGCAAGGGGCCGGAGTTCATGACCGTATACAGCGATCCTCCGCTCGCCTACGCTCCCGATTACAACAAGAACATGAAGGCGGAGTTCAACGACGAGTTCGCGATCTCCTTCGAGCGGGAGATCCTGAAGAACCTGGCCTTCGACACGACGTTCATCTACCGGATCGTCAACACCTCCTACATGGAGGACATCAACGCCGTCTTCACGAACGGCCAGTTCACGGGACGCGTTTTCCCCGACTTCGACACGATCTGGCAGCGGACCTGGTACAGCGGGGACGACCGGCGCTGGAAGTTCGACTACAAGGGCCTCCAGTTCAACATCAAGCGGAACTTCACCGGCCGGTGGGGGATGATGGCCAACTATTCCCTGATGTGGCGGAAGTACTACAAGCTGAAGTTCGACCCGACCGATCCCGACCAGTTCGTCTATTCCTCGCCGAGCGACCTCGACATGAACAACTACGGCATCCGCTGGGCCTTCCACTTCTCCGCGTTCTACCGGCTTCCCTGGGATTTCCTCGTCTCGGCCTTCGTCAACGGGACCGCCGGGATCTGGCAGAACGACACGACGGGCAACTACGCCTGGGACGCGACGGCGCCGACGATCACCCTGTCGAACGGCCGGAAGGTCACGAACATCCTCTGGCAGGCCCAGAACAGCTACTACGCCGGGGGGAAGTGGGGCAAGCAAGGCCGGTATACGGACGACATCTGGAACGTCAACGTCCGGTTGTCCAAGGCCCTCCGGATCAACCGGTTCGTCGTGGAGCTGGCCTTGGACGTCTACAACGTCTTCAACTGGGCGAACTACTCCAGCTACGAGTCTCTCGACGTCCGCCGCGACTATGTCGATTCGTCGGGCCTCAACCGCTACCTGAACAAGATCGGGCCCCAGACGCCGCGGGCCGCCCAGCTCATGATCAAAGTCGCTTTTTGACCTCTGCTTGGATTGGGGAGGGGCCATCCGCCCGATCGGGCGGGTGCCCCTCCCCCCTTTTCTTGTTGAGGAGAAGAACCCCTCAAGAGTATGATCGACCTTCTGGGAAGGAGCCTAAAGACATGAACGCAAATCCGAAGAGGACATCGAACAAGGCGGGCCTCGCCCTGATCCTCATTGCCGCCGCGCTCGCCGCGACCGTCGCCTGCAAGAAGGATTCGGCCCCGCCCCTTCCGGTCTCCCAAACCGCCGCCTCGCCGATTGACCTCGTCGCCGACGGGACCTTGGGTGATCCTTCCCTCTTCGGAATTCGGAGAGTCGAAGAGAGCCTGAGCAAGAAGGGAGTCGCGTTCGTCCGGCGAACGGCGTTGGCCGAGGCCTCGGGCTCGCGAGCGGTCCTGGTCGGCACCCTCGCCGGATCCCCGGAGATCAAAAAGCTCCAGCAGGCTGGGACTCTCAAACTCGCCGAAAAAAAGGAAGCCTTAGCCGTCAAGCGGGTCAAACTCGGAAACAAAGATGTTTGGGTGGTCGCTGGCGCGGATGACCGGGGCCTGATGTATGCGCTTCTCGACCTGGCCCGGCGGGCGGATGCCCTCAAAAAGGGAGAGGACTGGTTAACCTCGGTCCCGGAAGCGTCCGAGCGCCCCTTCGTCCCGGTCCGCGCAATGGCCGTCTTCCTGCATAGCCAGGATCTGGAGAAGGACTGGTATTATTCCCGCGAATACTGGGAGGATTACCTGGGGATGCTGGCAGCGAACCGGTGGAACACGTTCGACCTCGTCTTCTCCCATCAGACTCCCTACCTGTCACCGATGTACGCCTTCCACGTCAAAGTGGAGGAATATCCCGAAGTCAGGGCCAAGGGCCTGACCGAAGAGCAGCGGAAGAGAAACCTGGACACGCTCCGGATGATCAGCTCCATGGCCAAGCAAAAGGGATTGAGCTTCACCTTGAGCATCTGGCAGCAGATCGCCTGGGAGGGAAAGAACCAGGGATCGAAGCAGGAAAGCATGGTCGTCGGCCTGACGCGAAAAAACATGTATGGGTACACCTACCAGGCCCTCCTCAAGCTCCTCAAGGAATGCCCGGACATCGACGCGATCCAGCTGAGGATCAACCATGAATCCGGGATCGACTATATCGAACAACCGACCTTTTATCGCGACTCCGTCTTCAAGGCGATCAAGGACTGCGGACGTCCCGTGCTTCTCGAGATGCGGGATGTGGGGCTCCTCCGGGAAACCGTAGACGCGGCGCTCGAGACGGGGCTTCCCGTCCGGAATAGCCACAAGTACTGGGGGGAGCAGATGGTCTTCCCCTACCCGCCGACCCGGATCATGGGAACGTACAGCTACGGGGATTGGCTCAAATACCCTCAAAAATACGCCAACATCTTCCAGGTCTGGTCCCTCGGCTCCCACCGTCTCCTCCTCTGGGGCGATCCGACTTTCGTCCGGCGCTTCGCTCCAACGACGATGCTCGAGGACAGCGTCGGGTTCGAGATCTGCGCCCCTCTCTCCCAGAAGGGCTTCGGGAACGCCCCGGGAGATTGGCGGATCTTCCGCGACAAAGATCGGGAATATTACCGGTGGGAATTCGAGCGATACTGGAGCTTTTACCAGCTGTTCGGCCGCCTGACGTATAACCCGGCCGAGAGCGACGAGGTTTGGCTCCAGGAGCTTCGCCGGCGGTTCGGCGACGCCGCCGCCCCGGACGTGGCCGCGGCCTACCGATCATCCAGCCAAGTTCTTTCTTATATCCAAGCCGTCGCCACGGCCGACTACAACATGGGGTTCTGGCCGGAGAAGGACATGGGAGGGCTGATCAACTTCTATCTCCATCTCAAGCCCTACGATATCTGCCGGATCGCGAGCTTCCTCGACCATGTCCAGGACTCGCAGGCGGGTAAGCTCACGGCCAAGCTGGCGCCGGACGACGTGGCCGACCGTCTGGATAAAATCGCGGACGACGCGGAGCAGGCCATCGCCAAAGCGGAGGCGGCCGTGAAAGCCGGCGACAAGGAATTCTGGGGAACGAAAATGGACGTTCTCATCCTCTCTTCGCTCGCCCGCTACCATAGCCAGAAGATCCGGGCCGCCAGCCGGCTGGGCTTCTATTACAGCCTGGGAGACGTCTCGCTTCTCCGGGAGGCTGTGGATCACGCCTCCCAAGGATTGGACATCTGGAAGAAATTGTCCGAGCTGGGGAGCGAGATATATTATGACAAGCTGGTCTTCGGGCCGACCAGCGTCGGCCATTGGAAAGACAATCTCTTTTTCGTCGAAAACGACCTCGAGGCGCTCCGCTATCAGGAAGGGCTTTTCAAGGAAGTTCCGAATTTCGATTTCGGATATGATTTCGGCCCCAAGCCTTTTACGGCCGTGAACGAGCTTTACTCCACCATCTATCCGAACTATTATTCCATCGAGCCCCGATTTCAGGGGGTCTTTCCCGGCAGCGTTTATAACTCCCAGGTCGGTTTCGGCTGGCAGGAAGGCGAAGATCTGAGAGCCGATCCGCCGGCGAGAATTGCCGGTTCGGTTTGGCGGGGGGCCAACCTGAACAATCTCACCCTCCCGGGAGAGGCCCTCCTGGGAGACTTCGTCCAGGGGACCAAGCCCGCAGTCTTCAGGATCGACCTCGCGGAAGGCCACTATCAGGCCGCCGTTTTCATGACCGACCGCCGGCCGGACGGGACCGACCACGGGCCTTTGAGCCTCTCCCTCGTCGAGCGATTCGGCGAACGGCCGATTATCGTCGACAAAGTCATCCGCAAGGGCGAGCTCGTCACGGCGAAGTTCAATTTCAATATGGTCGGGACCCGTTTCAGCACCTTCCGCGTCAAGCTCTCGGCCTCCGCTGGAGCCGATTTCATCCTGAATGCTTTCACCATCACCCGGATCGAACCCCACCTGGCGCATCTGCCGTCGCGGAGCGTCTTGCCGGGGAAGGAGCTGACCCTCAAAGCCACCGTCACGCTCCCTTCGAAGATCGAAGAGGGGCCCAAGGACAGTCTATCGATCGCCCGGGGAACGACATCGACGATTGAGCCGCCGGCTCGGATCGAACGCGTGACCCTGGCTTATTCAACCGACAAAGGACGGAGTTTCCGCAGCCTCGACATGCCGGCCGTCAGCGACGCCGTTTACGCCGCGAAGATTCCGGCGGCCGAGGTCCGGGAAGGCGAGATCCGATACTACCTTGAATCCGAGGACTCGATCGGGCAGATCGTCCGTCTCCCGAAAGCGGACGCGCCGGATCCCTTTTTCCGGACCAGCGTCAGCACGGACCGGACTCCTCCGGCCGTGACGCATGTCCCTCCGACGGCCGCCGATCCGGGCGTACCGCTCGAAATCAAGGCCAAGGTCGACGACTCGTCTTCGATCGCCGCCGTCCGGCTCTACTACCGGCCGACCCGGCAAAACATGGAATATTCCGTCCTGACCATGACCCCCCAAGGAGGGGAATATCGCGCTACGATCCCGGGGGACGCCATCACCAAAGAGTTCGACATCATGTATTACCTCGAAGCGGTCGATGAACTCGGGAACGGCGTGTTCTTTCCCAGCCCGGATCGCGAGCAGCCTTACGTCATCGTCAAAGTCCGGAGGTGAGCGCGGCTCCGGAGGCCGGGAGCCGCGTCTTTCCGGTCAGTCGGGAAGCGCGGCTTTCCAGCCGGCATGGAGCTGTCGGCTCAGGGCCTCCACCAGCGCGGCATTTTCCGTCCGCACGGCGAGATTGACGTTTTCGTCCGGATCCCGGTCATGATCATAGAGTTCCCGGGCCACCAGGGTCTTTTCCGGTGACAGCCATTCGGTATAGCGGTAGCGATCCGTCCGCATCGTATAGCCCATGATCCCTTTGCGTCGCGAATGCTCCTGGGAAAAGGCCGCTTTTTTCCAGGGCCGGCCGGGGTTCTGCATGAGAGGGACCAAGCTTGTTCCCTCCAGGTTCCCGGGCACGGGCAGGCTGCAGAGCTCGCACAGCGTCGGATAGATATCGACAAATTCCGTGAGCGCGCTCGTCCCCTCTCCTCGATGGCTTTGGCCGGGAGAGGAGATGATCAGCGGGGAATGGGTGCCTCTTTCGAAGTTGGTCATTTTGCCCCAGACGGCGTTTTCGCCCAGATGCCAGCCGTGATCCCCCCAGAGACAGATAACGGTATTGTCGCGCATCCCCAAGCGGTCCAGCTCGCCGATGACGCGGCCGACCATCGCGTCGATATAGCTCACGCAGGCGAAGTAAGCCCGGATGACTTCCAGCTGTTTCGACTCCGGGATCGGCCCTTCCTTGGGCATATCCTTGTAGGCGCGAGGCTCTTCCGGGATCGGAAACGCGCAGGCCGGGGCGCCCTCCGGAGCGAAGGGATTGTCCGCCGGGCGGATGCGCTCGGGCGGATACAGGCCGAAATACTTCTTGGGCGCGACGAAGGGCAGATGGGGCCGGATGAAGCCGACGCACAGGAAGAAGGGCTGGTCCTTGAGATGGTACTCGTTCAAGAGCTCGATGGCCTTGTCGGCGGTCTTGCCGTCCGTCAGCTGGTTGTCGGGACAATCCGCGCTCTCCCAGACCGGGCCGTGGACCGCCACGCGGCTCCCCAGCTTGAGGACCAAGCCGGTCTTGGGGTCGATGAGGGGGGGCGTTCTTTCCACGGCCTGTCCCCGGGCCAAGGCGGCCTGGGTGTCCTCCTCAAGCTCAGTCAGGATCTTCTGATCGACGTACGTCGAGGCCCTCGGATTCCAGTGGGGATCGCTCCACGACCGGGGATCGTCCAGCCCGCTGTGAAAGATCTTGCTGAGACCCTGGGTCCGGTACCCGTTCTGTTTGAAGTATTGCGGCAAGGTGACCGCGTCCGGGCAGTTGACCCGGAAATGAGTCTGCAGGTCATAGATGCGGGTGGTATCTGGCCGGAAGCCCGTGAGAAGCGAGGCCCGCGAGGGATTGCAGATGGACTGCTGGCAGTAGGTCCGCCGGAATACGGTCCCCTGCCCGGCCAGGGCATCGATGTGGGGGGTTTTCATCAAGGGCGTTCCATAGCAGCCCAGTTGCGGCCGCAGGTCGTCGACGGCGATGAAGAGGACGTTGGGCCGACGGCGAGGCTGGGCCGTCGTCGCGGGACGGACCCTCCGGGCGCAGCCAGGCACCATCAGGGCATAAGCCCCGGCCAAGAGACCTTGAGTCAGAAGTTTTCGGCGGGATAAAGGGGACATGATGCTCACTTTCTTCGGCCCGCAGATCGAGGGCGTCTGCTCCGCGAAAACCGGATTCGGAACTCGACACGACAACTCATCGCGAATTTCCTATCCCGATTTTCGAGATTGAGGATTCTTACCGGCAGGCGAATTGTCTTGGCGATCCGATAGACCCGAGAGTCCATGTTTTGCCATGGTTGACATTAGTTATAATAATTTATAATTTATTTCTGTCAAGCGAGAAGGAGCTTCCGATCATGGCCGTCCCAGGTCTGACGATCATCGGCGAATCGATCAACGACTCCGTGCCCTCGACGAAGAAGCTTTTCGAGGAGAACGACGTTCCCTCCCTTCTCGATCTGGCGCGGAGCCAAGATACGCGGGGCGCGGACTATATCGACGTCAACATCGGGGCGCGGTCTCCCGAATTCATGAGCGATCTGGTCCGCAGGATCCAATCCGTCACGGCCAAGCCGCTGTCGATCGACACGCCCGACCCGGCGATCGCCGAGGCGGGCCTCCGGGCATACGATCCGGGACGTGCCGGAGGATTGAGGCCGATTCTGAATTCGATCTCTCCTCTGCGTTTTCAGATGTTCGATCTCACGGCCGTTCAGCCGTTCGTTCCCATCCTCATGGCTTCGGAACGGTTGGGGAATGAAGCAGGCTGCGGACAGGCCAACCGGACCGCGGAAGAGACGCGGCGGACCGCCCGGGCCTTGCTTGAAGAAGCCCGCCGGCGGATCCCCGCCTTCGTGAACGATCGGGCCATTATCGATCCGGGCATCGCCCCTATCGGAAGCGACTGCGAAGGCCAGCTCAGGCGCGTCCTGGAGTCCCTCGAGCTCATCCGCGCCGATCCCTTCTTCGCCGGAGTCCATCTCTCGGTCGGATTGAGCAACTTCACGGTCATGCTTCCTTCCAAGCGGGCGAACGGGTCGCCCGTCAAAGGGCCGCTGGAGAGCGCCTTTCTCACCCTGGCCATCCCCCGGGGACTGGACATGATCATCGGCTCGACGATTCGGAAGTACGAGCTCCTTCCTTTGGAGCATCCGGCTCTCGTCTGCCTCAAAGATATCCTGAGGCTCGACGGCGTCGACGCGCTCGCGCGGCTCATGGAATTCTATGCCTGAGGCCGCCTTGGGACACGCTGCAACGTCGCGGGTCTTCCACGTCGAAATCCAGACCCCCAAGCGGAGCGCCGAGGATCTGGAGAAAGAGCTCCGGACGTTCGAAGAGAAATACAAGAAGGCGGTCGAGGCGGGCTGGATCGTCTGCATCACGGACAACCCGATGGGGCTCCTCAGCTATGGAGCGATGGAGACCATCGACCTTCTGGGGCTGCCCATTCTTCCTGAACAACTGGTCCTCCACCTCAACTCCTTCCACACGAGACCGGATCTCGACGGCTTCCTCGACGCGTTCGCCTCGGCCGGCGGCCGGGATCTTCTCGTCGTCTCGGGCGATGGCAGCCAGAGAATGCATCGACTCGAGCCGGCGGACCTCGGCGTCCAGGCCAGGACCGTGACCTCCATCGAGCTTCTCCGCTACATCGACCGGGAGTATCCCGGCCGATTCAGGTGCGGAGTCGCGTTCAATCCTTACGAGCCGCAAGACTTCGAATTGGACAAGATGAAGCGGAAAATCGACGCCGGGGCGTCGTTCATCATCATCCAGCCCGTCATCGGCCGAAACGACGCGCTGGACGGGCTCGATCCGTTCCGCCGGCCGATCATCGTCGACGCCTGGATGTCCAGAAAACTCCATCTTCTCGCTGAATGCATCGGACACGACATTCCCGAAGGGACGCCTTACGATCCCATGGAGAACCTGAGGGAACTGAAGAGGAACTATCCGGGCCACGGGATCTATCTCGCCCTTTTGGGTTTCAAGACCCAGTACCCGTCGCTCCGGGACGGATGGGCTCTGGATTGAACGCCGAATATCCGCCGTCCCTCCCGGGCCGCAGCTTCGCCCCGAGCGGGAAGCTTATTATTTGAAGGAGAATATGAAATGAAACGGACGTTCCTTTTCTTCATGTGCGCCTCGATCGTCTGGTCCGCCGGAGGCTTGGGCGGCAAAATTTCCCAAAAGGCCGGAGCGTATCCCGTCCCGGTCATCGACGGAAAGTGGTGGGACGTTACCGGAAATCCGATGGATCACAAGTACGCCACCGAAACTCAGGAGCCCGTCGATTTTGCCGTCTGGCAGGCCGCGGATGGGAGCTGGCAAATGTGGTCCTGCTTCCGGAAAACGACGGCGGGAGGCGAAAAAGGCTTGACCCGGTTCTTCTATCGGTGGGAAGGGCGCCATCCTACGGACAGAAATTGGAAACCGATGGGAATCGCCATGGAGGCGGATCCGCGTCTGGGGGAAACGCCGGGAGGTCTTCAGGCCCCTCACGTGGTCAGAGTCGGGGACACCTGGCATATGTTCTACGGAGATTGGGTGAATATCTGCCATGCCGTGAGCCGGGACGGAAAGCGGTTCGAGCGGGTGATCCAGGCGAACGGGAAGACGGGGATGTTCTCCGAAGGGCCGGAAGCGAACACCCGGGACATCATGCTTCTCGAACACCGGGGACTGTGGCACGCCTACTACACCGGCCGCACCGAAGGCAGCTTCGGAGTTCCCGGCTTGAGCGGAAAAGTCTGGCTCCGGACGACGTCGCCGGATTTCAAGACCTGGAGCGGGCCGGAGATCGTCTCCTTCGGCGGGCAGGCGGGAACCGGGAACGGATCGTCGGAGTGCCCGTTCGTGATCAAAAAAGGAGAGGACGACTTTTACCTGTTCAAGACGCAAACGTACGGGGAGTACGATCGGGCCAAAAAGGACATCCGGCGCCGCGGCGCTCCCCAGACGAGCGTCTATCACTCCAAAGACCCGAGGCGGTTCGGGATTAACCAGGATGCCGGCTATTTCATCGGTCATCTCCCCGTCGCGGCTCCCGAGATTGTCGTCTGCGACGGGCAGGACTATCTGTTCGCCTTGAAACAAGGCTCCCTCGACGGAATGCGCTGCGTCAAACTCAAATGGATTCTAACGGAAAAGGCGGGAACGGAAGCCCGCTGATCGCGTGTGGATTTCGGATCGATCCATCCGCATATCGAAAAAAATTTTTCCCGGGGCTTGACTTTGAAAATAATATTTTATAATTTATAATAAACGGAGAAGTCTAAAGGAGAAGGCAACATGACACTCAAGAATGCTGCAATCGGCTTGTTGGTCTTGATGTCCTTTTCTCTTTTCTCTCCTCCCGTCAACGCTCAGATGGTTCAGACCGGCACCTTGAACGGTCTGGCCCAGGAAAAAGGCGGAAGCGGCCTGCCGGGGGTCACCGTCACCATCAAATCTCCGGCCTTGATACTGCCGCAGATGGCGGCCCTGACGAACGAGCGAGGTTATTATCGTTTCCCGGCCCTTCCGCCGGGACTGTACTCAATGACATTCGAATTGACCGGTTTCACGACGTTGATCCGCGAGGGAATCCGCGTCAGGGTCGGGGAGACGACGTCGCTGAATATCGAGCTCGAGATCTCCAAGGAGGAAAAGAGCGTCACCGTCGTCGGCCAGTCCCCCGCCGTGGACGTCAAGACGTCGACGCTCACGACAGTCTACCCGACGGAATTCCTGGAGGCTCTTCCGACCGCGCGGTCGGAACTCTACACGTTGCTCAATCTCGTCCCGGGGGCGACGAACCAGAATGTCCACGGGGGGGCGACGAGCGACAACTCCTTTCTGCTCGACGGGGTCAACATCACCCACCCCGCGTCCGGGACCCTCCAGGTGAGCTACGGGTTTGACATCATCGAGGAACTCACCATCGACACCGGAGCGCTTCGAGCCGAATACGGCAACGCGAAGGGCGCGGTCATGAACGCCGTCACCAAGTCGGGCGGCAATGAAATCCACGGCCAGGCCAACCTTTACTTTCGCAACAAGAAGCTCCAGAGCGACAACACGAAGGGCACGCCGCTCGAAGGCCAGTTCGTCGGGTTTGATTATCAATATGACTGGGCCCTCAACGTCGGCGGCCCGATCGTCAAGAACAAGCTGTGGTTCTTCGCCAACATGAACTACTACAGCGAAAATGCATATATCAACGGCTTCCCTTGGGACAAAACCCAGAACGTCCCCGTGGACAACTGGCGGTACTATCCCTTCGCCAAGTTCAGCTGGCAACTGAGCGAGAAAGACAAGCTTGTCTTCTCCTATAATCATCAGAACATCCGGCGAACGAACCGCGACGCCAGCATGTACTATAACGAAGAGGCGACCACCCTGCAGACAAATCCGACGAATACGTTCAACCTCCATTGGACGCGGTTCTTCAATTCGAATTTCTTCATGAACGCCAAGGCGTCCTACGTCACGGTCCTGGGCGATTATACGCCCAAGAACGACCTCATCGGGCTTTATGATACGACCCTCCGCCACTATTACCAGAGCGCCGGCTATCACTTGATCGGCAAGCGGCCTAAGATCCAGTTCCAGGCGGACGGCACGTTGTTCGTCGACGACTGGATGGGGAGTCACGAATTCAAGGCCGGCATGGAAACCTATCTCTGCGACGGACTCACCCAGTACATCTACAATAAAGACCCCCGCTACAACCTCGGCTATCAGATCGTCCTGATGAATGGCGTTCCTTCATATATCAACCACCGCGAAGACTATGCCCAGAAGGACCGGAGCTTCATGATCGGAGGGTACGTCCAGGACTCCTGGACGCTGGCGGAGCGGCTGACCCTCAATCTCGGATTCCGCTACGAGCACATGGAATATACCGTCCCCAAACAAGGACAGGACCGGAAGGCCGTCGTCTATCAGGGAGTCACCTATGATCCGAGTGTGAAAGAGTCCTACACGCCCGTAAACTGGAACACGGTCGCGCCCCGGCTGGCGGCAAGCTATTCTCTGACGAACGACAACAAGACCGTCGTCAAGGCGAGCTTCGGACGCTACTATGCCAAGATGGCGACAAACTTCTACAGCGCCGCGAATCCCAACGGCCCCATGTCCTGGAGGCTGGCGTTGAATCCGGACTGGACGGTCAAGGGAGATCCATACTTGTTCAGCGCCCAAGCCGAAGCCAAGATCGACCCCAACATCAAGCCGTACTATACCGACGAAGTAACGATCGGTCTCGAACGGGAGCTCCTCGAGGACATGAAGCTGGGGATCCGGTACATCCAGAAGTGGGACCGGAACCTAGTCGAGGACATCGACGTGAACGCCCTCGATATGGACGCCTTCAACCGCGGCGAATTGGTCTGGAAAAACTATGACCCTTATTCCGCGACAGATCCGTTCAATGGCCAGCCCGTTACCTTTTGGGGGGTCAGGAACACGGCTATCACGTTCAGCCAATACATCACGAATCCCCCGGGAGGCAACCGGGATTATAATGCCGTGGAAGTGACGTTCACCAAGCGCTATTCCCGCCGGTGGCAGATGATCGCCTCGTACGTCTATGCCAATGCCAAGGACCTGGTAAGCATGACCGGCGCCAACTCCGGCTTATTCAACAATCCCAACGCTATGGTCAACGCTTATGGGCGGGACCCTCGCGTGCCGCCCCATCAGATCAAGCTCCAAGGCTCGTACTCGGGACCATGGGGAATCAACATCAGCGGATATTTCTACGCCTTTTCCGGAGCCCCGAAGACGCGGACGATCCGGAGCAACGATCTGGGATTGAAGCTGGCCCAGGGTAACGTCACCATCTATGCCGAAGAAAAAGGCTCCCGACAGGATCCCAGCCTCGCTATCTTCGATTTCAGGCTCGACAAGTCGTTCAAGCTTCCGGGCAAGCTCGGCCGGCTCGAGCTGATCCTGGACATCCTGAATCTCTTCAATGCCAACACGGCGACGGCGACGGAATCCGTGTCCAGCAATCCCGCGCTGTTCACATTCGGAAAGATGACGGCCATCACCGATCCGCGGATCTTCCGGCTGGCCGTTCGTATCGATTTTTGACCGAAGGAACCAGGAAAAGCGGACTCCCCTCGGAGAGAGCCGCGTGAATTCGATGAAGTGAACCGCGCGGAGCGATCGGCGGACCGATCGAACCGCGGCGGGCGGCAAGGGGAACGGCCCTGGCCCCGTATTATATAATCAACGACGGAAGGAGAGCCCAGATGCGCGGACCGATGAAGTCAAGGTCGAGAAGGCAGAATCCGATTCCCAGCACGCGCGCGGGAATGACGGTCGTCCTGGCCGTTGTCTTGTGGATCCTGACGAGTCCAGCGTTCGGCTCGGCGCAGTCCTCCTATGTGCCTTCCGATCAATGGCGAGCCGATCGAAGGGCGGAACTGTCCGATCCCCGGCGGCTCTTCAACCGGGGCGAGCCCCACATCTATCAAGGAGAATATCTCGGGGCAATCCGCCTCCCCGTCGGCGGGGTCGGGACCGGATCGGTCCAGATGGACGGCCACGCCCGGCGCGCGGCCTGGCAGCTGTGGCGGAATTTTACCGAATTTCCCCTCCCGCACAGCCTCTTTGGCGTCCGAGCCCAAATCCCGGGCGCCGCGCCGGTCGTGAGGGCCCTCCAAACCATCGGGGAAGGTCCCTTCCTGCGCTTGAAAGATCTGACCTTCCGGGGCGAGTATCCCTTCGGCTGGTATACGTTCAATGACCCCGACGTCCCCGTCCAGCTGAGCATGGAAGTTTTCAATCCGTTGATCCCCCTCGACGAGAAGAATTCGGCCCTCCCGTGCGCGATCTTCAACATCACCGCCGAGAACCGGGGCCGCCAGCCCGTCGAGGTCAGCTTCCTCGCGACCCAGCAGAATGCCGGAGGATTGGTCGAGACCTTGCTGCCATGGAAGAATCCCGGCAAGCGGCTCGTCGACCGCCGCGCCTCGGATGAGTGGACGGTCGCGGGCCGCTCCTCGGACCAATACGGCGGGAACATCAATACGGTCGTCCGCGAGGAAGGAGCGACCTACCTTCATATGACCACGGAGAAGCCGAAGGATTCCCCCGACTTCGGCGAGATGGTGCTCGTCGCGCTCGATGAGAACGCCCGGGCCACGGCGAGCTGGGAGACGATGAGCTTGCTCAAGGACGAGTTTTCGCGCAGCGGCGGAGTTGTGGGCCGAGAGAAAGCAGGCCCGTCGCCCAAGGGCCAGACCCTGGACGGAGCGCTGGCCACTCCGTTCCTCGTCCGTCCGGGAGAAAAGCGGACGGTGAGCTTCATCCTGATCTGGTATTTCCCGAACATCCCCCAGCTCAAGGATGAGAATTGCCCCCTCTGGGTCCACAACGGCCATATTTACGGAAGCTGGTGGCCCGACGCCATGTCCATCGCCCGATACGTCGTGACGAACGTGGCGGACCTGACGAAAAAGACGCGCCTTTACCGCGATTCCTTCTACTCCGCCAATCTGCCCTATTGGCTCCTGGACCGCCTGAGCTCGCAGGTCGCCATCCTTAGGAGCCAGACCTGCTTCTGGGCGAAGGACGGACACTTCGGCTGTTGGGAAGGCGTTTCCTGGACCTTCGGGAGTTGCGCCGGCAACGCCACACACGTCTGGGGTTACGCCCAGACGCTCTCCCGCCTGTTCCCGGCCCTCTACAGGAAAATGCGCGAGCAGGAGCTCGAGAACATGACCAAGGAAGGGATGCTTCCGGTCCGACTCGGCCTGCCGCCCGAGCGGATCTTCCAGGCCTTCGACGGCCAATGTCACTCGATCCTGGGATCCTATCTCGGATATCTTCTCAGCCCCGACCGCGCCTGGTTCGACACGCGATGGCCCAAGATCAAGCAGTCCATGGATTATCTGATCGCCGGCTGGGACAAGGACGAGGACGGCATGCTCGCCGGCCCGCAACACGGAATGGACAGCTCCCACGGCGGGACGTCGTCCTGGATGGGCAGCATGTACCTGGCCGCCCTGGCGGCCTCGGAAAAAATGGCCCTCCTCAAGAACGAAAGCTCGGCGGCCGCGCGCTACCGGAAGATCCTGCAGGTCGGAGCCAAGAACCAGGATGAAAAGCTGTTCAACGGCGAATACTTCATCCAGATCCCCGACGAGACCCCCCGCAAAGATTACCTGACCGGATGCTACACCGACCAGATGCTCGGCCAATGGTGGGCCCATCTCGCCGGCCTGGGACAGATCTATCCCCGGGACCATGTGCGGTCGGCGATGACCTCCCTCTACAAGTACAATTTCCGGACGGACTTTTACGGTTTCGAGCAGCTCCCGCGCAAATTCGTCATCGACGAAGAGGCGGCCATGGTCCAGTGCACTTGGCCGCGCGGCGGCCGGCCCGCACCGGAATTCACCATGCTGCACGCGGACGAGGTCAAGGTCGGCATCACCTACGCCGTGGCCGGGCTCATGGCCTTTAATGGCCAGTTGCAGGAGGCCTTCACCGTCGCCCATGCCAATCATGACCGCTACGACGGACGGCTGCGGACCGGACTGGCGAATACGCCCTGGAGCGGGCTGGGGACCAGCGGCAATCCGTTCGGCGACGACATGGCCGGGAAGTTCTACGCCCGGGTATTGAGCATCTGGTCGCTCCTGATCGCTTGCCAGGGAGAGATCGTCGACGGTCCGGCCGGCGTCATCGGTTTCGATCCTGTATGGAAGCCCGAGGACCACGCCTCCTTTTTCACCGCCGCGGAAGGCTGGGGCCTGTTCGAGCAATTCCGGAACGAGGCCGGACAGCGGGAACGGATCGTCCTGAAATCGGGGAAGCTCCCCCTCCGCAAGCTGGTCTTCACCCTGGCCGCGAACGGCAAGCCGGCCGCGGTCGAGGTCCGAGCGGCCGGACGAACGTTGAAGTCGACGCACACCCTCGAAGGGCAGCGTTTGACCATCGCCCTCCCGGACGGTATCGCCCTCCAGGCCGGCCAGGTCCTGGAGGTCGCGATCAAGAATTGATAGCCTCGGAAGCGAAGGAAGCCGCGATGAACGAGCTCGTCGAAAGGATCGCCGTCGCCGTGGAGAAGGGGAAGATCAACCGGTCATCCCCCTATCCCCCGGCGATGAAGGGCCAGGACGGCGCCGACGAATTGACGGCCGAAGCCCTCCGGCAGGGGATCAAGCCCTCGGAGATCATCGAAGGCTGCAAGCTGGGGATGGACCGCATCGGGAAGAAGTTCTCCGAAGGGGTCGTGTTCGTTCCCGAGCTGCTGATGGCGGCCAAGTCGAACGGCGCGGTCATAGCCCACCTCCGGCCGTATTTCCAATCCGGCGAGGTGAAGCGGAAGGGCCGGTTCATCATCGGAACCGTCAAGGGCGATCTGCACGACATCGGAAAGAACCTGGTGGCGATGAGCGTCGAAGGGGCCGGTTGGGAAGTCGTGGATCTGGGAGTCGACGTCGCTCCGGCTAAATTCCTTTCGGCGATCGCCCAGCACCCGGGTGCGGCCGTGGGATTGAGCGCCCTGCTCACCACGACCATGCAGGCCATGGCCGTGGTCGTCAAAGAAATCCGGGACCGCGACCCGAATACGAAGATCCTCATCGGGGGGGCGCCCGTCACCTTTGCCTTTTGCGAGAGCATCGGGGCCGATTTCTATTCGCCCAACCCTCAAGGCGCGGTCCAGTATCTGAATTCGTTCGTAGCCGCGTAACAAAGGATCAAGATCATGACAGACAGGGAATGGGCTGACCTCAAGAGGATCCTCGCCGGCGAAATCCTGGGCCCCCCGCCCCTCGGCCTCATCATCGACAGCCCCTGGCTTCCCCAATGGGTTGGGGAGAATATCATCGATTATTTTTCGAGCGATGAGGTCTGGCGGAGGGCCAACTTCGAGGCGATCGAGACCTTCCCCGAGGTCATGTTCCTGCCGGGATTCTGGTCCGAGTTCGGGATGTGCACGGAGCCGTCCGCGTTCGGCGCACGATGCTCTTTCCCCGCCAACGATTTCCCGTTCGCCCACAAGATCATCCGCTCGGTCGAGGACATCGAGAGGCTCCCCGTCCCCGACCCCAGGATCGACGGCCTGCCGCCCTTCATGCTCAACCGGTTGAAGCTCAATCGCCCGAAGCTCGAGGACCGGGGGCATCGTCTCCGGTTCGCCGTTTCGAGGGGCCCCCTGAACATTTCGACGTTCCTGATGGGCGCCACGGAATTTCTGTCCGAGATGATGATGCACCCGGATGAGATTCACGTCCTGATCGACAAAGTCACCCGTTTCCTCAAGTCCTGGCTCGAGCTTCAGATGGAGACGATCCCCACGATTGACGGGATCCTTCTCCTCGACGACATCATCGGATTCATGGGTAAGGACCAGTTCAAGGAATTCGGATTCCCCAGCTTCAAGGAGCTCTTCAGCCTGGGCGGTTCGGTGAAGTTTCTTCACAATGACGCCCTGTGCGCCCAATCCCTGGAGTTTCTCCCGGACCTGGGCGTCAACCTGTTCAACATGGCTTTCGACACCGACCTCAATCAGCTGAAGCGGGCGACGGGCCAAAAGGTCACCATGCTCGGCAACGTCCCTCCCCGGGACGTATTGGCCGAGGGGACGCCCGACGACGTCAGGAAGGCAGTGAGGACTCTCCTGGACGGATTGGAGGACCGGTCCCGCGTGATCCTCTCCGTCGGGGGAGCCGTGCCATCGGGCGTCCCGACAGCAAACATCCGGGCTTTCATCGACGAAGCCCACCGTCCCAACCCCATTCGGGCCTAAAAACGAAGCGCAGTCCTGCGGATCCCGATTTACTTCTGATTTCGTTCCGGATCAGCCAGCCGGCACCGCAGGACGGCCATGTCTCCGCGGGACGATGATCCGTCGGCTCGGCTCCGAGAGTCCCGCCCCAGCGGCTAGGCCGGACGCGCCGCCTTCCAACCGGCGTGGAGCTGCCGGCCCAGGGTCTCCACCAGCCCGGCGTTTTCGGTCCGCACGGCGAGGTTGACGTTTTCGTCCGGGTCCCGGTCATGATCATAGAGCTCCCGGGCCACCAGGATCTTTTCCGGCGATAGCCATTCGGTATAGCGGTAGCGATCCGTCCGCATCGTATAGCCCATGATCCCTTTGCGTCGTGAATGCTCCTGGGAAAAAGCCGCTTTTTTCCAGCTCCGGTTCGGGTTCCGCATGACGGGGACCAGGCTGGTTCCCTCCAGGTCCCCGGGAACGGGCAGGCCGCAAAGCTCGCACAGCGTCGGATAGATATCGACGAACTCCACGAGCGCGTTCGTTCCCGCTCCTTTGGGAATCTGGCCGGGAGACGAGATGATCAGAGGGGCGTGGGCGCCTCTTTCGAAGTTGGTCATCTTGCCCCAGACGGCGTTTTCGCCCAGATGCCAGCCATGATCTCCCCAGAGACAGATGACGGTATTTTCGCGCATCCCCAATCGGTCCAGCTCGGCGATGACCCGGCCAACCATCGCGTCGATATAGCTCGCGCAGGCGCAATAGGCCCGGATCATCTCCAGCTGCTTTTGCTCGGGAATCGGCCCTTCCTTGGGCATATCCTTATAGGCGCGCGGCTCTTCCGGGATCGGAAACGCGCAGGCGGGGGCGCCTTCGGGCACGAAGGGATTCTTGGCCGTGCGGATGAGTTCCGGAGGATACAGGTCGAAATACTTCTTAGGCGCGACGAACGGAAGATGGGGCCGGATGAAGCCGACGCAAAGGAAGAACGGCTGGCCCTTGAGACGGTATTCGTTCAGCAGCTCGATGGCTTTGTCGGCGGTCTTGCCATCCGTCAGCTGGGTGTCGGGACAATCCGCGCTCTCCCAGACCGGACCGTGGACGGCGACGCGACTCCCCAGCTTGAGGACCAGGCCGGTCTTGGGGTCGGTGAGCGGGGGCGTTCTTTCCACGGCCTGCCCCCGGGCCAGGGCGGTTTCGGTGTCCTCCTCGAGCTGGGTCAGGATCTTCTCGTCGACGTAGGTCGCGGCCCTCGGATTCCAGTGAGGATCGCTCCACGACCGGGGATCGTCCAGCCCGCTGTGAAAGATCTTACTGAGGCCCTGGGTCCGATATCCGTTCTGCTTGAAGTATTGCGGCAGGGTGACGGCGTCCGGGCGGGTGAGCCGGAAGTGCGTTTGGAGGTCATAGATCCGCGTGCTGTCGGGCCTCAAGCCTGTGAGGAGCGAGGCCCGCGACGGATTACAGATCGCCTGCTGGCAATAGGCCCGCCGGAACAACGTTCCTTGACCGGCCAGGGCGTCGATGTTTGGCGTCCGCATCAAGGGCGTTCCGTAACAGCCCAATTGCGGCCGCAGGTCGTCGACGGCGATAAAGAGCACGTTGGGCCGACGGCGGGGAGTCCTTGATGTCGTGAGGGGGGGATGGGGAGTGCAGGCCTGAGACAACAGAGCATAAGCCCCGGCCAGAAGGCCCTGAGCTAGGAGATCTCGACGCGATAAGGACATGATGATCTTCTCCGATCTGCGAAAGCCTTCCTGAGGCCGATTGAGATACCGAGATCGCCTCTTGAATAATTTATAATGTATTTTATGACAACGTTTTTTTTGGAGGCCGGACCCGGTACATCGATCATTTATTACCAAATTGGACGCCGCGATGATAAGGCAAGATCGCCGGCGGAGGGGTCGCCCCGAGGCGCGCCTTATAATGTGCGCCGGGGGTCATCCCGAAAAACTCGCTGGCGGAGGGATGACCCTAAGCCGCGCCTTGTTATGCGCGGCGTGGGTCATCCGGAAGCCTCCTCTTGACATGAACCCCTAAAACGGCAAAAGTGTAGGCTTGGTCCATCTTGTCGAAGAGCGGAGAGGTCAGGAGGGAACATGAACAGATTGGATCAAGCCGCCGAGAAGGCCGTGTTCCAAGCCCTCAAGCTGAAGCCGGGCGAGAGCTTCCTCCTCGTCACCGACAAGCAGAAAATGGAGATCGCCGAGGCGATCGCCTCGGAGGCCCGCAAAGCCGGGGCTGAGACGACGACCTACCTCATGGCCGAGACGCTCCGGCCGATCGACGCCCCGACGAAGCTGTTCAAGCTCCTGGCCAAACAGGCCAAGGCTATCCTCTATATGCTCGACGCCCGGATCGAGGAAAAGTCCTTCCGCAGCTACATGGTCAAGATGGGCACGCAGAACTCCCGCATCTGCATGATGCCGGGGATCACCCGCGACATGATGGAGAGGCTGGTCAACGTCGACTTCGCCGATATGGACGCGTTCACAAAGCGGATCATCCGGATGGTCAAGGACGCGGAGCGGATCGAGGTTGAAAACGCCGTCGGGACGAGGATCGCCTTCAGCGTCAAGGGTCGCGCCTGGCACAACGACAACGGCGACATCGGCCGCAAGGGAAAGCACGGCAATCTCCCGGCCGGGGAGTGCTACACGGCCCCGGTCGAGGAGACGTTCACCGGGCGCCTTGTCATCAGCCTCATCGACGACAAGCTCGGCCGCGGGGTCATGGAATTCGACCGGGGGAAGCTCGTCCGTTGGACGGGCCAAGGGATCGAGGCCGTCGTCGCCAACATCGCCGGCGACCCGACCGGGATGGTCATCGGCGAGTTCGGGATCGGGACCAACCGCGGGGCGCGCATCTGCCCCAACATGCTCGAGGCCGAGAAAGCGTTCGGGACCGTCCATTTCGCCATCGGCGATTCCTACGGCATCGGGAAGAATTCGAGCCGGCACCATTACGACGCCCTCGTGGACAAGGTCACGCTCAAAGTCAACGGCCGGGAGATCGCCCGGAACGGCAATTTCGTGGTCTGAGATGTCCAGGATCGTCCTCCTCGCCGCTTTCCTGGCCGCCCTCGGCCCCGCCGCCCCGCGGGCCCAGGCTCAAGAAGCCCGCTGGGAGTTCGGGGTGAGCGCGGGACGGATGATGCCGCTTTTCTCGACGACGTTCACGAGCCGTTTCACGGCGCCCTGGCTCTATGACCCTTCGAACACGGCGGACATTGAGCAGACCGTCCGGATCCGCGCCGAGGGCGCCCTCGGAATCGCGGCGCGGATCGGCCGCCTCGTTTCGAGCCGCTGGGGGATCGAGCTCGCCGTCGATCATTTCGAAGACGTGGTGTCCGGACGAAACCCGGATTACGCGGTGGGCCTCGACTACGTCTCCAGGCAGCCGCCGGATTACACGCCGCGTTCCATCCAACGCGCCGAACACCGTTCCTGGCCGGACACCGAAGGAACGGCGAGCCAAACGACCGTGGCCGCGGCCGTTTTCTATCGGGCTGCCCTATCCCGGTCCGTCTTCCTCGATTTCTCGGCCGGCCCGGCACTCAGCTGGTTGACCGTCGAGGCTTCGAGCCTCGGTTTCTCGGACTATTGGTTCGGCGGCCACAGCGTGGTCTTCAGCCAGGACTATGCCCTGCCGTACACGCTCTCGGCCTCTTTCGTCCCAGGCCTTCGCCTCGCTTGCCGCCTTCAGGTCGAGCTCACCCGGGGAATCCGTCTCGGCCTCGAAGCGGTTGGACTGGCCGCGGTTCGCTCCGGCGCAGACTTCGAGCTCCGGCCCCCGGATCCCGAGGCCGCCGCCCTCCTCCATCGGACCCTGGACGAGATCGAAAAGCTGATGGGGCCTCCGAAGCCCTTCCTCGCGCCGTCGTTCGCCCGCCTTTCGGCCGGGCTGACGATCGCGCTTTAGCCGGAGAGCGACAGATGCGCATGACCTCGAAGGAACGTTTGGCCCGGGCCCTAAGCCACAGGGAGCCCGACCGCGTCCCGGTCGATTTCGGGGGGACCGCAGTGACCGGGATCCACGTCAACGTCGTCGCCGCCCTGCGCGACCTCTACGGCCTCGAAAAACGGCCGGTCAAGGTCCACGAGCCTTACCAGATGCTCGGGTTGATCGAGGAAGACCTCAAACGGACCCTCGGTCTCGACGTCGAGGGCGTCTATGCCGCCGAAACGATGTTCGGAAACCGGAATGAGGACTGGAAGCCGTGGCGCCTGGACAACGGACTCCAAGTCCTCGTCTCCGCTCAAATGGAGACGGCCCGGGACGCGAACGGCGACACGCTCGTCTTCCCCAAGGGGGACCGGAGTGTCCCGTCCTCGGCCCGGATGCCCAAGAACGGCTATTTCTTCGACACAATCGTCCGCCAGGACCCCATCGACGAGGGGAAGCTCGATCCGGCCGACAACCTGGAGGAGTTCGGGCCGATCTCGGAGCGCGACCTGGACTATTTCGACAAGGCGAGCCGGGCCGCCGCAGCGACAGGCCGAGGGGTCATCGCCACGTTCGGAGGTCTCGCCTTCGGCGACATCGCCCTCGTCCCGGGGCCGTTCATGAAACATCCGCGCGGGATCCGGGACATCGAAGAATGGTACATCTCGACGCTCACCCGTCCGGCTTACATTCACGCCGTCTTCGAAAAGCAGGCCGAGATCGCCCTGGCCAACCTGGCCCGCATCCATGAGCGCGTCGGGGACCGGGTCCAGGCCGTCTTCGTCTGCGGCACCGACTTCGGGACGCAGCAATCGACCTTCTGCTCGGTCGAGACGTTCCGCTCGCTTTATGTCCCTTATTACCGGCGCGTCAATGACTGGATCCATGCCCACACCGGCTGGAAGACCTTCAAGCATTCCTGCGGCGCGGTCGCCACGCTCATCCCGGCGATCATCGAAGCCGGGTTCGACATCCTCAACCCGGTCCAGTGCTCGGCGGCAGGAATGGGCCCGGAAAAGCTCAAGGCCGAGTTCGGGAAGGACCTCGTCTTCTGGGGCGGCGGAGTGGACACCCAGAAGACGCTCATGTTCGGAACCCCGTCCGAGGTCCGGGCCGAGGTCATGAGCCGTCTCGAGATCTTCGGCAAGGGCGGCGGGTTCGTCTTCAACGCCGTTCACAACATCCAGGCCAACGTCCCCGTGGCCAACGTCGCGGCCCTGTTCGAAGCGCTCAAGGAATTCCATGAGTAAAAGAACCTACGTCGTCTCGGTCTCGATCGTCGCTGCGCTCGGCGGCCTGCTCTTCGGGTTCGACACGGCCATCATCGCCGGCGCGACCCGCTTCCTCAAGGACCAGTTCCATCTGACCGCCTTCGGAGAGGGGCTGGCCGTGAGCATCGTCCTCGTCGGCTGCATGGTCGGAGCTCTCGTCGCCGGCGCGGCCAGCGACCGGCTCGGCCGCCGCCGGTTCCTGCTCATCTCGGCGGTCCTCTTTTTCGTTTCGTCGCTCGGCTGCGCGATTCCGCAAAACCTGGCCCAATTCCTCATCTTCCGCTTCATCGGCGGCCTGGCCATCGGCTCGGTCTCGATCGTCTCGCCCCTCTACATCTCGGAGATCGCTCCGGCGAAGATCCGGGGCGCCCTGGTCTCGGTCAACCAGATGGCCATCGTCAGCGGCATCCTCATTTCCTACTTCGTCAGCTGGGTCCTCGTCGGGGCGGGGCCGTCCAATTGGCGCTGGATGTTCGCCACGGGCGCGGCCCCGGCGATCCTCTTCTTCCTCCTCGTCCTGGGCGTTCCCGAAAGCCCGCGCTGGCTGCTGAAGCAGGGCCGGGGAGACGAAGCGCTCGCGGTCCTGAACAAGGTCAACGAGCCCGCCGCCGCGGCCTCCGAAGCGGCCTCGATCAGGGACGCCCTCGGCCTCGAGGAAGGGAAGCTCGGCGAGCTCCTCAAGCCCGGCTTCCGGACCGCCCTCCTCGTCGGGATCGTCCTGGCCGTCTTCCAACAGATCACCGGCATCAACGCCGTCATCTATTATTCTCCCCGCTTCTTCGAAGCGGCGGGCTTGGCCCGGGGCGCGGCCCTGCTTCAATCGACGCTCATCGGCGTCGTCAATGTCGTGTTCACCCTGGTCGCCATTGCCTTCGTCGACCGCTGGGGCCGCAAGCCCATGCTCGTCGCCGGCAGCGCGGGGATGGGCATTTCCTTTCTGCTTCTCGGCGCAGCGTTCAAGTTCCAGCTGCTCTCGGGCGGGCTCATCCTCGTCTTCACGATCCTGTACATCGCCTGCTTCGCCATGACCCTGGGGCCGATCGTCTGGGTGGTCATCTCGGAGATCTTCCCGACGCGGGTCCGGGGGCGGGCGATGGCCCTCGCCACGGCCTCGCTCTGGATCGCCGACTTCGTCGTCTCGCTGACGTTCCCGGTGATCGCGGACAAGCTCCACGAATGGACCGCGTTCTGGATCTACGCGGCGATGTGCGCTATCAACCTCGTCTTCACCTGGCGCGTGCTCCCGGAGACCAAAGGCAAGAGCCTCGAGGAGATCGAGCGCTTCTGGCTGAAAAAAGCGTAACCAGTTTCCCGACCATCAGCGCTCGATGACATAGCGGCGGACTTTCGGAAAATTGTCTTCTTCCGCGAAATAAAGGCGTCCCTGGGCATCGACGGCATAAGGAGTCCCGGAAACGTCCAGGGTTCCGATCTGCCGGCCGCCGGTGAAAATGTCCATCTTTTTCTGCGCTTTCCTGTCCGGATTCTGGAAAGCGACGAAGACAAAATCCCCGCTCTTGACGATATGGGCGGCGGTGGAAATGAACGCGCGGCCTGTTCTTTGGAGGGGCTTGAAAAGCGGGCTCTCTCCCCGGATGACCTGTTCGACCCGATTGGCCTGGAAAATCGAAACATCATATTCATAAGGATTGAGGACGAATATCTTACCGTCCCTGGAGCAATCGAACAGGAGAGGAGCCTGGAACATCGGCATCTCTTTCATGGCTTCGAACTCGGCGGGAACAGGGAAGGGATCACCAAAGGAATCCAGGAGTTTCCCGGTCGGATCAAAAGTATGAAGGATCGTGCCGCGATTCGGCCCGATGGCTACCAGGTTTTCCGTGCCTGGGCACCCGATCGACGAAATCATGAAATCCACCAGGAACGACCGCTCGAACGTGCCGTCCGGACCATAGACGATGACTTTGCGCGTGTCGTTGATGAAGAGCCGGCCGCTCGGAGCGACGGCGATCCCGCTAAGGTTCGTCGCTTCCTGCGGACCCTGCCCGGCGGGAATCTTGATGGTTCTCACATATTGTCCATTTTGGTCGAAGACGCCGACTTTACGGAGTTTATAGTCGAGAATGAAAATGTCATTTCGTCCGTCCAGGGCGATACGGGAGATGCCGCCGAACATCAGGTTTTCGCTCCCGTCCTCGACACCGATGGTCAAATCCGGTTTGAGGTCGATGGCCGGCTGCGGTCCGGACGAAATATCTGGACCGAGCCCAAAAGCCGCCGCAGTTAAAAAGCAGAAATAAAACGCCGCGGACATCGTGGGGCCCGAGACGGATTTATTCATGGTCCCTCCCTTAATACGATCATTCAAACACGCAGACCGACGTCCTCTCCGGCGATACGCCATAGAATCGGCCCCAGGGATCGGTTCCGAAAGGCCCCAGGACTTTTTCGGGGAACCGATACAGCGTTTGGAATTCTCCCTTTTGTGAATACCGGTAGAGCTCGAAGCCGCCGATCGACGAATTGAAATATCCCAAATAGATATTTCCTTCCTGATCGAGGTGAAGATAGAAAGGCAGAATGCCGGCCGACGTACCGCCAGGAGGCAATTTCGCCGAACGGAGTTTTTTGACCCGCTCGGCGAAATCCTTGACGAAGACCTCGTTATCGATGTCGAAGCTTCGAGCCAGGCGATCCCTATCTTCAAACACGAATATTTTTAGGGAGATATTGGAACAGACGATTAGAGAGTCATCGGCCGCAAGCGCTTTCCTCAACGCGTATTGAGAGAACCTTCCGCCCGACGCGAGGTTTGGAAAATACCGGGACGTCGCGTGATCGGAGCCGTCAAGGAACGTATTTTTCAAGACCAGATTCGGATCATATCGGCACAAAACCTTCCCGTCTTCTTTTTGTGAAAGGAGAAAGATGTCGCCCGCGCGATTAACCGCGGCGTTATCTCGAAGTGCGGGCACCGGATGGTTCTTGATAAAACTGAAGTCCTCCTTGAAAACTGATATTCTCTGTTGGCCATGATCGGTAATGTACAGGAGATGATCGTTCCCGCAGGTGATATCGAGTTTCGCGCCCCGAGGTTGGCCCATGAACTCCCCCGGACCCTGGCCTTTCCGTCCGAACGCTCCGACCTGTTTCCCGTCCTTGTCGAAGACAACGACCGCGTTCAAACCGGAATCGACGACATAAAGGCGGCCGTTCCGATCGAAGCAAAAAGAATCAAGGCTGTAAAAACATTCCTCAACTTGATGGATCGTCGCGCATTCGATCTGCCTGATTTTCCTCAATTGTTTTATTTCGTACGAAAAACCGTTCAAGGCGCCGAGAGCGCAAATGACGAATATACAACTCGCTCTTCTAAACATAGGCGAATCTCGATTCCAAGAGAATATTCATTTCACAAATACTTCAGGAAGGTTTTTTATTCGGTAATCAACATAAACGGGGTATTCGTCCTTATACTCAATAAGGCTGAAACCCCTTGCATGGAACGACGCTCTTTCCATAGATATCCCCTCGGGCATCTTGAGCGCATAAAGATATCGGCCATCGGAGTCGAAAATATCCGCTTCAAGTTTCTTGACCCCCGATACCCTGCGAACGACGAGATCTCCGTTAGGAAGGGCTCGCATCCCCTGAAAGGCTATAAGCTCATTGGGATAGACGGAGACATACTGGCGTAGCTGATCGGGGAGCAAATCTTCCTTGTCTTTTGTCCCAACCGAGACATTTTGGTGCTTCTTCTCGATCACAAAGAGCGGCTCTCCCTTGAGATTATTCACCGTTATTTCGTATTTTGCGGTCATGCCGGCATAAATCCGTTGGCTCATTTTCCCATAGGCGATCTCCAAATGGGGCGTAGCCCAGGGCTCGGAGAGTCCGCCCCGGCCGTCTTTGCTTCTAATCTGGCCGATGTTTTCGGCTTGAATGATGTCGACGTCGATTTCGTCCGAAAGGCTCTCGGCGCCGAATTTGATCAACGAATAAACTCGGACCTGATCGTTCGGGCCCTTCCGAACATAACGTTCGGAAAGGAAATGCGAATCGTCGACGAAAACGCTCGGCCTATTTTTCAGCTTGAGTTCACCGATGAGCTTTCCCTCCCTGTCGAATTTCGAAAGCTTCATGCCGCCTGTCACCCAAATCTGATCACCTACGAAATGTGCGTACATCCCTTGCATCGGCGAAAACTCGCCCGGCCCTTGGCCTTTCTTAACGAGAGTGCCAAGATATTTGCCTTTATTATCGAACTTGTGCCCTTCGGCTTGATTGGGATCGAAGAGGATGACCGCACCATCGTCATCGCGGGCGAAAAGCATATAGCGGATTCCAACGTCCTTTTGGTCGTAAGGATTGATTTCGAGGACCTTCTCGACATCCAGAAGAATCGTCCCTTTTAAAGGTTTTTCAGGGTTGAGAACGTGCTTGACGCCGTCTATTTCTTTCACGCTAGTCTGGATGTTCCCTTTGATGCTTCCCGGGCTGCCGGCTAGAAGCAACGCCGACAATGAGATTCCCAAGAAGGTCTTTTTCATCGGCGCCTCCAGAGTCACCGGATTATCCCCCAGGATGAAACGGGCATCCCCGGGCCCTATTCTTTAATGCGAAAGGACGTCAAGCCCGCCCCCGTTCATTAATACGGCTTGTGAAACGAGATTGTCAAGCCGCCTGCCCCGAAAACGCGGTCAATCTCGGGCGGAGCGAACGTTCGGCGATGAACGCGGCGAATTCTCGCGGCCTGCCGAAGAGCTAACGCCGGCGGGGGGCAATTCCTGGCCCGGGTCAAGATCGCGGATTAGCCGGGCCTTCAAGGACGTATTTCCCGGTCTTTTTTCCGCCGATCCGGCGGATGAGCCCGGCCTCGAGAAGAGGCTTGATCAGTTTCGCCGCGCCCTGACGGGTGATGCCGAGGGCGCTCCAGATCTCGCTCGGCGCGAGGCTCTTTCGGTCCTCGAGAAGCCGGAGAAGGTTTTCCTGCCTCGGCTGCAGCACGATCCTCGCGCCTCCCTGAAGAGCCGTGAAATCCTGGATCCGTTTCCAAACCCTGTCGAGCGTAACGCGGATCCCTTCGGCCGCATATTCGAGCCATTCCGTAAGATCTCCGCCGGCCCGGCGCACGGAATCCAAAGCCATGTAATACCGGGCTCTGTCGCTCCAAAAATACTCATCTACGGAGAAGATGTGCTGCGAATCAAAACCGCGGCGATAAAGCTCCCAGAGCGCGAGAGCGCGGCCTGTTCGTCCGTTTCCGTCCGCGAATGGGTGGATATCCTCGAACCGGCTATGGAGGATTGCCGAGGACACAATGGGAGAGTGACTTCCCGCCGCTGTATTCCACCACCCCACGTACTCCCGCATCAAAGAGGCGACATCCGCCGCAGGTGGCGGGGTATAGCCGCCGACGCGGACAGAGATGATCCGATAAACTCCGGCCTGGCCTTGGCGCATGACTCCGCCGGCGATGATCCCGTGCAAGCCGAGAATGTCCTCGTCAGTGATTGTCACTTTTTCGATATGCTTCTCGATGAACCTCAACCCGGCGAAAGAGTTGAGGACTTCCCTCCGATGGCTCTCGGCGCGAACCGGAAGATCGCGTCCCTCCTCAAGGGCTTGGACTTCCTCCAACGTCAACGGATTTCCCTCGATCGCCGTCGAACTGTGCGCTGTTTGAACCCTCGCCTCTCTCTGAAGGGAAGGGATCCAGGTGACTTGAACCGAAGCCGAAAGGATTCGTTCGCGTAAGACGGCGATTGTTTCGACAAGCTTAAGGAGCCTAGGCGTGATCGTGAAAACGGGCTGATAGGCCATGGCTAGTGTCCCGTCTCATTATTTCCTTAACTTTATTTTACCACGGAGACGGGATACTTCCAGGGGGGAGTCAAGCTCCCCCCTCGGCGCTTCGCTCCGCTGCGCTGACCCCCTGAGGGGGAATCAATCCATTCCCCCTCAAACTCCCCTGGATGTTGTGCGTCCCCCTCATGTGTCACTTAGACAAGGAATTTGCGAGACGCACAACTAGGATTCCCGAGATTAGTCAACCATAAGTCAACTGGTAAGTCAACCGGCTCAGCCAGGGCTATGCAGACCCCTACGAACGATTCAAAGCCGCCGTTTGATGATCTCGAGAAGGGCCTGCTTCGCAGCGGGGTCGTGGAACTCGCCCAAGGCCTCGATGGCCGCGATCCTGGCTTCTTTGTCGGGGTGCGTCTTGGCCGCCTTGATCACATAAAGCAGCCCGCCCTTCTCCGGAAGATCGGCCAGGGCCTGGACCGCTTCTTTCCGGATCTCGGTGTCCTTGTCGCCGTAAGCCAACTGCTCGAGCACGGCGATCGTCGCTTTTGTCGCTTTTTCCGCGAGGCCGTGAATCGCCTCGTTTCGGATTTCTTCGTCCTTTGCGCGCCGGGCCAGGTCGATCAGGACATCGGCGGCGGCCGGAAGCTCTATTTCGATCAGGCCGTCGACCGCGTTCTCCCGGACCTCGGCTGACGCGTCCGTCGCGACCGTCCGTTTCAAGATCTCCAGGGCCCGGGGATCGGGCTGTTCGCCAAGGAAAGCAGCCGCATCGGCGCGGATGTGCTCGACCTCACGCCCGTCGATGACGCGCTCGAGGAAGGGCACGACAAGATCAGGCTTCCGGTGCAGCCCGACCGCGTGGATCACGTTGGAACGGAGCTCTTCTGGATCTCCCGCCGCGTAAAATCCCTGCAAAAGGCGCACACTTTCCTCATCCGAGGCCGGCCCAAGCCAGAAAAGAGGAAGCCCGTCCAGCGACGGCGAAAACTCAAGGTTGCCCGCCGCGATAGCCCGGGGTTTCCGTGCCGCGGGGGAATCATAGCGGAGCAGGACGGCCACCTCTTTGACGACCTTCCGTTCCGGCCCGGCGCCGGCCCCGGACGGAGGGACCGCGTTCGAGGCCCGCTTCTCGACGAGCGAACGATGCCCGTAGATCAATTCGTCAAGCGTCGACGCGCCCTTCGATCCCCAGTCCATGTTCATGCAGAAATTGGAGTGCTCGCCCATCAGCCTCCGGATGCCATACCCGATCCAAAAGCCTTTACCCGTGCCGCCCTTGGCCGCTTCTCCGGCAGCCCAAGCCATGCGATCGGCCAGCGCGCCCGACGGAGACGAGTGCCGCGTGACCTGGCCGCCGGGAAGGACCAACGCCGCGGCCAAGATGGATCCGAGGGCGAGGAGCGCGACCGCGGCGCTCCGCGGGCGAAACCCTGCATTCTGGAGCGACATGAGAGTCTCCTCAGCGGCCGGACACGTCCGCGTCCTTCTTCTTCAGGATCTCCATCAGCGCCGCGCGCGCTTTCGGGGTCCCGACGCGCCCCAGCGCGGACACGGCCGCGGTCCGGACGTCGACCTCGCCGTCGTTCCGGGCCGTCTCAACAAGGACAGCGACGGCCTCGTCGGAGCGCGTCTCCCCCAGGAGCGAAACGATCTCCTGCCGCATCTCCGGGTCCTTCTCCTTCCGCAGGATCTCGGAGAGGGTCTGGACCGCGGCTTTGCCCTTCGATTCGGCCAGGACCGAGAGGGCCGCTTCGCGGGCCTGGCGGACCTTGCCCTCCCAAAAGATCCTGAGGAAGAGCGCAGGCTTGGCATCCCCCACGGCCTCGTTGAGGGCTTCAACGGCCGTCTGGACCGTATCCTCGTCCTTTTCCGCCAGCGCTGCCGCGAGCAGGATGCTCTCCGCCTCCGCCCCTCCGAATTCGCCGATGGCCATCAGGGCGTCGCGTTTGGCCTCCTCGTCCTTGGCCGCGGCCAGGATCGCTTTGAGCGACGCGAGGGATTCCTTGCTCTTCAGCTCGCCGATGCTCCTCAGGGCCTGGCTCCGGAGGTCTTCATCGCTCTCCGTCAAGGCCAGCTTCTCGAACAGGGCCAGGGCCTCCGGGTCCTTACGCTCCGCGATCATGTGGAGGGCCTCCCTCCGAACTTCGGAAGACTTGGCGCTCTTCACGATCTCCTGGAGCGCGGCACCGGCGTCCCTGGACTTGATCTCGCCCAGGGCCATCACCGATGCCCCGGCGATCTCCTCGTTCGAAGCCGTGAGCGCGGTCTGCTTGAGGAAGGGGATCAGGGCGGGATTGTTCATCTCCCCCAGAGCCTCGAGGGCCGTTCGCTTGGCTTCGAGGCCCGGCTCCCTGACGACGATGTCCTTGAGGATGCGGATCGCCTCGGGGGTCTCCTTCTCGGCGATGGCCTGGAGCGCTTCATAGCGGACGTACGGCGAAGGGTCCTTGACCACGATCTCGGCCAGCTTCTGAAAGGCCTTGGGCGATTCGAAATCGCCGAGGACCTGGGTGATCCGGGAGCGCATCCGCGAGCTCTTGCTCTGGTCGTAGAGCTCAAACATCGTCTGGAGGGCGTTCTCGCCGCCGCTCTCGGCCAGGGCGGTCAGCGCGGCCAGGGTGACCTCGTCGTCCCCCGTCTTCTCGATCGCTTTGATGATCGCCTCGTATTCCCGCTTGCCGCGCTCGACGAGGCGCCGTCCGATCCGGACCATCTTGGCCCGGGCCTCGTCCGCCCAGTCGCTCGAGGGATAGGCGTTGACGAAGTCCTGGTAGGCTTTGAACACGTCTTCCGCGTTGGCCTCGTCCCCTTCGTCCAGGACGTAACAGGCCCAATATTTCGCGTCCACGGCCCACGGACTGGAAGGATATTTCTTGATGAACGCCTCGAGGGCCGGACCGGCCTGCTCCCATTTCTCTTCGAGGACGAGGAGATAGGCGGCCTGGTATTCCTTGGCATCCGGTGTCTGGGCTTCGAATCCCGGCACAGCGGCCGACGCCAGGGTCGGCCGGACCACGACCGTCGCCGCGCCCGCTGCCGGGACGAGACCAAACAAGAGGCCGCTGATGCCGATAACGATGACGATTTCGTGCTTTTTCATGGAAATTCTCCTTGTTTATGTGCGCGCCGCCGATTTGACCGGCGGCTTGGTCCCCGGAGCGGCGCTCCGGGCTTCGGACAGGTTGATCTTGAACAGGATGTCAGTGAGGCCGACCCCGGCTTGGACGATTTCGACGCCGGGCAGGTCGGTCTCGGACTTGAGGTTGGCGATCTGGAGAAGGATCGTCTCCAGCTCCCCGACGAGGCGCTCGAGACGGCGGTCCCCGGCCGCCCGAAGGTCGTCCTTCAGAACGGCGGCCTCCTTGACCAGGTCCCGGGACATCGCCTTCTGGACGGGAAGGTTGAGCCCGGCGATGTCCTTGGTGCCCGGGTCGAAATTGGCGATGGCGAGGAGGATGACCTTGGACCGGCCGAGGTAACGCGAGGCGCGGCCGGACAGGTCGCGGCTCGCGGCCGCGGCCGAGAGCGTCGCGGCCTGTTCAGCGGCCGATGGCGCCCGGGCGATGAGCGTCCCCCGCCCGAGTGTCAGCCGGCCGATGAGGATCCCGGCGGCGAGAAGTCCAAGCGCGCCCGCGGCGGCGAAAGTCCAGCGCGGGATGAGCTTCCGCCCGAACGGCGGCCTGTCCGGCGCGGCGGCCCGGACCGGGCGCTTCGGCTGGGCGAAGACGCCGTCCGCGACCATGCGCTTCTCGAGCTTGTCGAAATAGGCATCCCAGAATTCGGCCCCGGGGTCGGCGGCCGTCTTGGCCCCCATGGTCAGAAGGGTCCGGGCCATGGCCTCGTGCTCGGCGCGGCAGCCGGGGCAGGCATCGAGGTGCCGGGAAAGCTCTTTCTCCTCTTCGGGAGAGAGCTCCCCATACAGGGACGCCAGGATCATCTCTTTCATTTTTCCGCAGCCGCCCATGGTCAGCCTCCCGGCTCGAGCGGGGCCGGCGCGACGCCCAGCTCCCGCTGCAATTTCTTGATCGAACGGAAGAGATACGACTTCACTGCCCCGACCGTCAGCCCGAGGGCCTCGGCGATCTCCTTGAGGCTCAGGTCGTGATAGTGGCGGAGGACGAAGACCGTCTTCTCGCGCTCCGAAATGCGGTCGAGAGCGGCCTCGATCTTCGCCTGGAGGAGGGAGCGCTCCGCCGCCCGCCCGGGATCCGCCCCGGCCCGCTCCGGCAGCTCGGCCGCCCGGTCGGCGGGGAAAAACGACCGCTTCCGGAGATGGTCGATCGCGGCGTTGACCGAGATCCGGTAGATCCAGGCGTTCAGGTTGCCGCCCTCGCGGAACGTCTCCATGGATTGAAAGATCTTGATGAACACGGTCTGCGAGACGTCCTCGGCGTCGGCGTGGTTGCGGGTCAGCTCGAAAGCCAGCCCGTAAACCCGCTTTTTATAGGTTTCGACGAATTCGCGGAAGGCCCCGGGTTCTCCCTGAAGGAGCCGTTCCGCCAAGCGGTTATCCGTTGTCGCGTCCATCGTTCTTCATATGATAGACGGACCGGCCGGGAGGGAGGTTGGCAGGTTTATTTAACTCCGCGGCCGTAGATGACGAGCTGCCGGGAGGCGACGAGCGGCCAACCGTTCTTCCAGTCGATCTCCTCATAGCCGGAAGGCATGGGATTCACCCGGATGACGCAGGGCCGCGATCTCGGCGGCGTTCGAAGCGCCGTCGCCGTCGGCATCCGCACCGGCGATCGCCTCAAGGGCGCCGACCGTCCGGCCCGCTTTCTCATAGGCGAGTCCGTAGACGTTGAGTGTCCCCTGGTAGCCTCCGGGAAGGCCGGTCGCGTATCTCGGGTTCGGGAAGGGGATGAGGTGGCAGTAGCCGCAGGGGCTGAATTCACGCGCCGTGTCCGTGTTGGCGACCCCAGAACGATGGCAGGTCAGGCAATCGTCCAGTCGGGTCCCGGCCGCCAGGGGATAAGCCTGGACGAAATTCCGGATGTCCTGGTCGTTCTCGTGGCCGACATAGGCCCGCGATTTTACGGCTTCCTGCCCGATCGGAGCGCCGGGAATCGAGGCCCCGATCCACCCTACCGCCAGAAGCAGAATCGTCAAGACAAAGATTTTCCCATGTCCGTATTTGCTCATGATTTTTTCGCACGAGCATTGTATTAAACCGAGAAGAACAATACAAAGCCCATCATGATTAAAGGCCATGACGGACAGTATCTCTGCAGGGAGTCCGCTGAGTCAACGATGCCATTTATTTTCAGGATTGCTTGACAGTTCCTTGGATAGCGCATAGATTACCATCAGACTTTAAAGGGGGGGATTACATGAGAAAAACCTTCATTTTTATGGTGCTTTCGTTTTTCGTCGTGTTTTATCAGCCGGCACTATTCGCCCAACAAGAGGATTTGACACCTCCAGTCCTCCAGAGTCTTGATTTCACCCCGAAGACGGTCGACGTGAGCGGCGGATCGCAGAGCATCACCATCACGGCGAGGGTCACGGACGCGCTCTCCGGCGTGAACTCCGGGTACTTCTATTTCGTAAGCCCGACACGAACGCAATCCCGGGGCAACAGCTACTACGCGTATTATCGCATCGAGGGGGACGCGAA